>C687J35021_10000549_pt1 | contig 29526 bp, 36 predicted proteins | sample RifCSPhighO2_12_FD_35021 | JGI IMG/M metagenome (IMG submission 35021) | reverse complement strand
ATTATATATTAAAATTGTATAATACGATATAATACATACTAAATGATTATTATATATTTCATCCACATAAAATATTATATATTAAAATTGTATAATAAGATATAATACATACTAAATGATTATTATATATTTCATCCACATAAAATATTATATGCTGAAAATATATAATACGATATAATAAGTGTGATATACTAACATCATGATACAAAAATGACCTTTAGTATAATCGTGATTTCGTTTCTTTATCCTCACAAAAGATATATCACTATGGAACGTCTCTTTAATATCAACACCTACGAGCAAGACTGGGAGAAGTTCTACAGAGACCAACCGGATAGAGTTGATATCTTCCTGGCTGGAATACTGAAGACGTTTCACAAAGATATCGTCCTGGAACTGGTTGGGATCGCTTTGTCGTTATTAGATCCAAAAGTACAAGAAGATCGATACAGTGCAAGCCAGATTGTAGAAGCGTACAAATCCTTAGGTTTTGACGACATCTTTGAAGAGATGCTGGAAGACCCACAGGTTGAACCGGAGGAAGATCATCCTTGTTATAATGCTTATCAATTCCTCAAAGTATGAAACTTCATAAGTCGTTTAATAAAACGACTTATATCTGTTGTACCAGAGGAAGATTTTCCTTGTTATAAAGATATCACTGAAGGACGATACATCTTTATAACTTCGATTGTATCACATATCAGAAACTAAATTATATTAAAAAAATATAAATTACTTGAATAAATTAAATGAGTATCGAAGACGAGTTTGAGAGCATTTTCTTTAATGTTGGCGGTCCAACTTTACGAACTTTAACATATTCATTATTGAATCAATTTGACGAAGATCAAAGATTAGAAGTTTTACAAGTTGTCAAAGACTATAAAGATAAGCTACCTGCAGTTTTAACCATTGATACTTTACCGGAGGAAGATAAGTGGAGAGTAGAAGCTATGTTACCTCGAAATGTTACTTCGGATCAACTATATAATTTCCAGTTTACCGATGAAAGTTTATATAGTGTCACTCAATCTTATCATCGTAATTTGATTAATGGATGGATACGAAAGTGGATACAACAATCCGATTCTCGACCTGTCAAGGATCTTGTAATTACAGATGCTACCGCTCACGTTGGAGGTGATTCTATAGGATTTGGATTAGAAGGATATGGTAAAGTTATGTCAGTTGAGATATCTTATTTAACTTTTAATATTCTAATCGAAAACTTAGAGTTATTCGGTTTAAGTAGTCAAAATGTATTATATGGTAGCTATTTAGATTTTTACAAAGACCTAAAACAAGATATTATATTTATAGACGCACCTTGGGGAGGAAAATCCGTTATGGATAAAACCGATGTTTCTTTAATGTTAGGAGATGTCGATCTCAATGATCTAGCTCTTGATATTTTAGAACACTCTTATTGTAAAGTTTTGGTACTTAAAGTACCTCCAGGATATAAAAGTGTGGACGTTGGAACATCAAGTAATTATGTAAAGGACGATAGGGAAATTAAAACTAAAGAAGGAAAAGTTAAATTCCGAGTTATCGGATATTATATTAAAGGTACTCAAAGGCACTCCACCGGAGGACCTACTAGAGGTGGACCTACCAGAGGAGGATCTGTTAGAAGAGGAAATACCAGAGGAGGAACTCTTAGGCGTTAATTTTTACATTTATATAAATGTAAAAAAGTTAAAGGGTGATCTATTCTTGATAACTTCTAATATGTGTAAGGGATTATATTAAGAGAGTCGGTGGTACCTTAGAGATATTAACTTTATTTTTCACAATAACTCTTAACGATATACTTTGTAGGGAAGGAAAATAATTGTCTAATATATCTATAATATCTGAACGTCCCCGATAAAATGCCCACCATAACGGAGGTCTGTTTCGCGAATTCATACCATTTGGATTTGCCCCGAATAATAATAACAATTTAACGATTTCTGTATGTCCATCTATAACAGCCCAATATAACGGATACTTACCATACGTATCAACATTATTTGGATCTGATGAGTATATCAATAGTTCTCTAGCTACTTCTAAATGTCCTTTATAACAAGCCCAATATAAAGGAGATTTATGATCGTCATCTACAATATTCGGATTTGCCCCATTAGTTAACAATTTCTTAACGATTTCTAAGTTACCATTACCTGCAGCGTGATGTAGGGCAGTTTCTTTGTCTTTATTTCTAATATTTGGATCTACTTTTCTATATAATAATTCCTCTACAAAATCTATGTTCCCATCCTTAGATGCTTGTATTAATTGACTCATATTTGAATGTATTTATTATGACTAAAATATGTTTAGAATAATTCGTTCCAATAAACGAATTATTTTTAGATAGAGGATAGCCTTGAATGTGCCTCGCCAACAGTTTAATGATGCCTATTCAATTTTAACAGAATATATAATACTCTCAGGTATTGAAGTGATATCAATTCTGTGTTTTCGGATAGATCTCATGGATAATGTTCGTAGATCGGGAAAATATAAGTTGGGAAAATGGGATTTTATCAACTTGACAATTCCCAAAGTATCATTTCGTTGTAACGTATTTAGTTGATATTCATTAAAAGTAGTTGGATCGGCTCCTCCATTCAATAATTCTATGACGACTTTTAAATCATGATTTTCAGCGGCGCGGTGTAAAGATGTGTAGCCATATAGATCAGTAGAATTTATATCAGCTCCTCTGTTCAATAATTCTATAACAACTTCTAAATGTTCGTTCTGAGAAGCCTTGTACAAAGGTGTTTCATTATATCCATCAGAAAAATTTGGATCAGCTCCCCGATCTAATAACTCTATAACAACTTCTAAATATCCGTTCTGAGAAGCCTTGTACAAAGATGTTTCATTATGTTCATCAGAAATATTTGGATCAGCCCCCCGATCTAATAACGCTATAACAACTTCTAAATATCCGTACCGAGAAGTGTTATGTAGAGGAGCTAATCCATATTCATCATGGACATTCGGATTAGCTCCTCGGTTTAATAACTCTTTAACAACTTCTAAACGTCCGTAAGCAGAAGCTCTATGTAAAGGAGTTATACCATTTCTACCAACAGCATTTGGATTTGCTCCTCGATCTAACAGGTCTATAACGAGTTTTAAATCCCTGCCCTCAGAAGCATCGATTAATTGTTGGTCCATAATTCGTTTCCCCTTTTGTGTAAACGAATTAATTTTTTTTTTGTTCAATCAAACTTCGGTAGCTTAGTCATATCAATTTTATGTTTTCGAATAGATCGCATAGATAATGCGTGTAGGTCTGGAAAATAAGATTTTATCAAATCAATAATTTTCAAATACCTTTCCGGATAGATTCCCTCAGAGTCTTCGTATATAAAATTTAGATATTTTTCATCGATAACGTTTGGATTAGCTCCTCTTCTTAATAATTCTTTAACTATTTTCACCCTGGCAAAATAAGAAGCCTTATGTAAAGGTGTTGTACGATTCATATCAGCAACATTCAGATCGGCTCCCCGGTTTAATAACTCTTTAACTACTTCTAAACGTCCAGTTCGAGAGGCATTATGTAAATGGGTTGCACCATATATATCAACAGCGTTTGGATTTGCTCCTCGATCTAACAGAGCTTTAACGATTAGTAAATTCCCTTTCCAGGAAGCTCTATGTAAAGGTGTTTGACCAACTCTATCAGTAGCATTTGGATTAGCTCCTCGATCTAACAGAGCTTTAACGCGTACGAAATCACCGTCATAAGAAGCATCGATTAATTGTTGGTTCATACTTCGTCCCCTTTAATTAGACGAATTATTTTTTTTGTTCAATCAAACTTCGGTAGCTTGGTCATATCAATTTTATGTTTTCGAATAGATCTCATAGACAGAGTATGAAGAGAATCGAAATATTCTTTTAATAATTTAATAATATCTTCGTGACCTTCATAGATTGCCACATGTAAGGGAAGTACTCCTTCATTATCAGCAATATTTGGATCAGCTCCGTACAATAATAATTGTTTAATTATATCTATATCCTCATTATGAGCAGCCATATATAAAGGAGATTTTCCCTTGAGACTAATCATATTTGGATCTGCACCCGCTTCGAGTAATACTTGAACGACATCTAAATGTTCATTAGAAGAAGCATAATATAAAGGAGGTTTATTCTTATAATCAGGGACGTTCGGATTTGCATTATATGATAATAAAACTTTAACTATTTCTAGATGACCATATACAGACGCCCAATACAAAGGTGTTTGTCCTCGAGTAATTAATAGATCTGGGTGTTCACCTTCTGAAAGTAATTCTTTTATAGTATCTAATTCTCCATAAATAGAAGCAATAAGTAATGAAGGTGGATTCATAATTCGTTTAATTAAACGAATTATTTTTTATTCTGTAGGAACAGGAACTGGAAATAAATTTGGAGATATCCTGTTAATATTAATTTTGTTTCGTCTAATGGTCCTCAACGATAAAGTTAATAAACTTGGGAAATACTCTTCCAATATTTGAAATAGTCGAACTGGTTCCGAATATTGATCGCGAACAACTGAAGATAAAGAAGTTTGTCCATTTTTATCAGTAATATTTGGATCAGCACCCTTTGTTAATAACTCAATTACAACATCTTTATGATTATAATAAACTGCTAAAGATAAAGATGTTCGTCCCCAATTATCAATAATATTAGGATCTGTCCCGTTTTCTAATAATATTCTAACAATATCTAAACACCCTTTAGATGCGGCCCAAAATAGAGGAGTCGCGCCTTCACTATCAATTATATTTGGATCTATTTTCTTATCACAGGATAACAATTCTTTAACAACTTCTGTATGTCCATTATAACAAGGCCAAAATAAGGGAGATATACCACGAATAGGAATACTATTTGGATTTACTTCGGGTATTGCAAGTAATAATTTAACAACCTCTAGATGTCCAAATTGGGCAGCCCAAAATAAAGGAGATTGATTGTAAATATCAATAATATTTGGATTTGCACCCTTCGATAAAAGATCTTCAATAAGTTCTAAATTTCCCACTTTGCAAGCTTCGATTAAATTTTGATCCATAATTTAATTAAGTAAAAATAAGAGTGTTGGTATTTAGCAATATCAATTTTATATTTTCTGATATATTTTATAATTCTTGTCTCATAATTCGTTTAATTAAACGAATTATTTTTCTTCAACGAGTATATTCTCTATGTATTGTGTTCTAGTTACATCAAACAATTCTTATTCCGTGATAGTAATTCTCTCTAATAAGATTGCAATACTACATCAGGTATTTTACTAATACATCTCGAGGAGATCATTCATAGTGTGTGAAAATAATTCTTCAATAACTTCTTGATTTTGACCACAAGATACCCGATACAAAGGGCCTTCGAAATTATCGGGAACAACACTCGGATCTGCGCCATGCGATAATAGTTCCTTAATTATTTCTAAATGATTGTTAAATGTAGCCCAATATAAAGGAGTTATGACATCATCATTCATAATATTTGGATCTGCTCCCTTGGATAACAATTCTTTAACAATTTCTAGATTTCCAACACGACAAGCCACCCATAAAGGACTCACGGAATCATAATCTGTAATGTTTGGATTCGCACCTCTGGACAATAATTCTTTAACGATATCTAAATATTGTTTACCGCAAGCTACTAATAAAGCGCTTCCACCAGTTCTATCTTGAACGTTCGGATCAGTTCCTTTATCTAATTCTGCTTTAACTCTATCTAAATAACCTCTTTCCGAGGCGAAAATTATTTCGTGCTCTACGTTCATTTGAAGTGATTGTAAAATCGTGATGTGAAAATAATTCAATTTTATATTTATTTAATTAAAGAAGATATTGTAATATCACTGATTCTATTTTCCCTAATCATTCATAATTCGTTTAATAAACGAATTATTTTTTCTTCAAGAAGATTGCAATACTACATCAGGTATTTTACTAATATCAATAATCTGTTTTCTAATACATCTCGTGGAGATCATTCGTAGTGTGTGAAAATAATTCTTCAATATTTCAATAACTTCTCGATTTCTGCCTTGTAGATTATCATCAGGAACAATACTTGGATCCGCCCCATATAACAATAGTTCCTTGATTAATTCTGAATGATTATAAAAGGTAGCCCAATATAAAGGAGTGACACGATCGTCACTCATAATATTTGGATCGGCTCCATATAATAGTAGTTCCTTAATTATTTCTGGATAATTATTAAAGGTAGCTAAATATAAAGGACTCACACCTTCATAATCTGTGATATTTGGATTTGCACCTCTGGACAATAACTCTTTAACGACATCTAAATATTCCCCGTTACAAGCCATCCATAAAGCAGTAAATCCGTTTCTATCTTGAATATTTGGATCAGTTCCTTTATCTAACTTTGCTCTAACTCTATCTAAACTACCTATCTGTGAAGCATAAATTATTTCGCGATCTACGTTCATTTTTTTAATCTCTTCTCGTCGATTGTAAGATTATTAATTTTTAATTAGGGAGGATATAATTGTGTAGGTACTTTAGCAATATTAATTCTATGTTTCTTAATAGATTTTATAGACAATAATTGAAGAGTAAGAAAATAATTTTCCAATACTTCGACGATATCCCAATGTTCTTCATCTTTGGCTGTGGATAAAGGAGTGGTGCCATTGATGGTCCTAATATTTGGATCTGCACCATATGTTAACAATAATTTGACAACTTCTAAATGTCCACTCCAAGAAGCAAGATATAAAGAAGTTTGTCCGTATTGAATAAAGATATTTGGATCTGCTCCGTATGTTAATAATAATTTAAGAATTTTCAAATCCCCGCGTCGAGAAGCCTCCGATAAAGGCGTTTCTCCGACCTTATTAGAAATATTCGGATCTGCTCCGTATTCTAACAATAATTTAACAATCTCCAAATATCCTTGAGAAGTAGCCCAAAATAAAGGTGTACGATTACTAGATTCAAAGGAGTTAGGTTCTGAGACATTAGGGTTTGCACCTCCAGGACCTAACGCTTGATATAAAGATGTACGATTGCTAGAATTAAAGACTCTATATTTTGTACCTCCAGCTAATAATTCTTTAACTGCTTCCAAATGACCATTTGTAGAGGCTAATAATAACGGATTTTCAAGATTGGAAATATTTGGATTGGCTCCTTTGGATAATAATTCTTTAATTACATCTGAGAATCCTCTTTCAGACGCCATCGATAAAGGAGTTCGACCGTATTGATCACGAACATTTGGATTGGCTCCGTATGTTAATAATAATTTAACATCCTCCAACTTTCCTTTACCAGAAACATTATGTAAAGGAGATTCTTTACGTTTATTGACCATATTTGGATCGGCTCCACCCTCGGTTAACAGTAATTTAAGTATTTTTGAGCGTCCATAACTAGAAGCTCCAAATAAAGGAGTTTCATTATGTTTATTGAGAGCATTTACGTTACCTCCTTTAGATAAAAGTTTCTTAACTTCATCTAAAGTTCCTCTCGAAGACGCATAAATTAAATCGGAATCTGACATAACTCGTTTAATTAAACGAGTTATTTTATTTTATTGAAAGTAATTCTTTTGGGATGTCATCTATATTAATTTTATGTTTCCTAATAGATCTAATAGACAAAAGTTGTAACGAAGGAAAATAATTTCTCAATAATCTAACGATATATTTATATCTTCCCTCGTAAGCTATATTTAAAGGAGTATCATTCTTATGATCAGCAATATTTGGATCCGCACCATTTAACAATAATACTTTGACTATTTCTAAATGATTAAAATAAGAAGCTATATGTAAAGAAGTTTTATCATCTCTGTCAGCAATATTTGGATCTGCTCCGCCTTCGGTTAACAGCATTTTAACTATTTCCAAATATTCATTTTGAGAAGCCCAATGTAAAGGAGTTCTACCATCATTATCAGCAATATTTGGATCTGCTTCTCCTTCGATTAATAGCATTTTAACTATTTCCAAATATCCATATGGGCCTTATTAGCAATATTTGGATCAGCTCTGTTTAATAGTAAAATTTTGACAATTTCTAAATGTCCTTTCTCAGATGCACGATATAATGAGGTTTGATTATCATCATCTACCACATTCGGATTGATTCCATTGGATAATAATTTTTTAACAATTATTGTGTACCCATTAACAGAAGCATTAATCAGAAGAGTTCTATCATCATTATCCGAGTCTATTCCTTCCAGAAGTAATTCATCAGCATCTGGAGCACTTCTCTTCGATGTTTTATCTATATTTCGACTTGAAGATTGTCCCATAATTCGTTTAATTAAACGAATTATTTTTTATTTAAAATGAAAATAATCCAAAAGATATTTTTTCTCTACTCCGGAAGTAATCCCTTTGGTATTCCCCTTATGTTAATTTTATTTTCCTTGATAATTCGTATAGATAAAAGTTGCAAAGAAGGAAAATAATTTTCCAATATTTTAACTACATTTGAATGTCCTTTTTGGGTAGCCCAATATAAAGGAGTTTTACCGTAGCCATCAGGAATATTTGGATTTGCACCGTAAAATAATAAGATAGTAACAACTTCCAAATGTCCATTATAAGAAGCACCATATAAAGGAGTTTGTCCGGTGTTATCAGCAATACTTGTATCAGCTCCGCGAGATAATAATATTTTAACAGTTTCTATAAATCCTTGGCGAGAAGCATCATATAAAGGAGTACGTCCATATCTATTAACGATATTTGGGTCGACCCCGTGTGATAATAGTGTATCAACAACATAAGGTAATCCATCGTAAGAAGCATTACCTATAGGAGTCATACCATTCTCGTCAGCAATATTTGGATCAGCTCCGTGAGATAATAACATATTGGCAGCTCTTATATTTCTGGCAGAAATAGCTCGAGATAAAGGTGTTTTACCATCACCGTCTACGATATTTGGATCAGCTTCATATTTTAACAAAACCTCCATAATTTCCAAATATTTTCCAACAGTGGCATGATATAAAGGAGTTTTACTATTCTGATCTACAATATTTGGGTTTATCCCTTCCGATAGTAATTTTTTAACTGTTACTAAATCACCATTTTTGGAAGCATCAATTAATAAAGCTTTGTTCTGATCATTGTTGATATCTGGATCTACATATTTTAATGCTTCTTCAACGTTAGACTCGTCAGATGAGTGTTGATCGGTTGTTTTATCTAAAGGCTGACTTGGAGAAAGTCCCATAACTCGTTTAATTAAACGAATTATTTTAAAATAGCACCAAAAGTTATTTTCATTTTAAAATACCACCTTCGGTATTTAATATTTCTAATAATCATTTATCACCATCATTTATCACCTTCAAATAAAAATAAATCTTCGGGTATTTTATCCACATCAATTCTATGTTTCCTAATAGATATCATAGATAATGAATGTAACCTAGGGAAATAGTTTTCTAATATTTCTTTTACAACAGTATTTTCCCCAGCATAAAATATAGAATTTCCATTCAAGCCATCAGTAGCATTAGGATCAGCTCCGAACAATAAAAGATCTTTGATAATTTCTAATCGGCGATGAGTGACAGCCCAAATTAATGGAGTTGCGTTAAAGTCATCACCAATATTAGGATCCGCTCCATTTTCGAGTAATATTTTAACAACTTCTCGAAATCCATCTCGAGATGCTAATGATAACGAAGTGTCGCCATTCCCATTTCTAGCATTAGGATTCACAAAGATTCTGCCATTCAATCCGTCAAATCGACTTAATAATTCTTTGACTATTTCCGAGCGACCATTACGAGAAGCCATAGATAATGGTGTATCTCCGTATTTATCTCTAAGATTAGGATCTCCGTGTTCTGATAATAGTGCTCTAAATATTATTATATTTCCATTAACAGCAGCCTGATGAATCGATGCTTGACCATACCTATTAATAAAATTAGGATCAGCTCCATATTCCAATAATAATTTAACAATTTGTAAATGCCCTTCGCGACAAGCTACGTGTAAAAGAGTGTTACCATTATTATCAGATTTATTTGGATCGGAACCTTGATCTAAAAATCTCTCGACTCTATCTAAATCTCCATTACGAGTAGTGACAAATATATTTTGATGTGTAAATTGATCCATAATTCGTTTAATTAAACGAATTATTTTTTATTTTCCGACCAATTTTATAAAATAATTGACAAATTAATTTACAAATTCCATTTAGCATGACCGGGAATAAGTTGACGATATTGAATCCACCATCGGAAATTACCACTCCATCGAGATCCATCCCGATGACACGTATGAGTAATTCCAGGATATTTAAAGTTATGAGTAGGAAGAATGGGAGTAGCTTGATGTTCAAACGGACTAGCATGAACCGGAGATGTAGAATTCATACTCGGAACAAGCTGATTGAAAAGTTTCAAAGCTTTTTCAATAGATGTATCGTTCTTACGATAACTAACCTGAGCACAGCAACTTGCAGAAATTCTAAGAAGAAGATCTTCAGCGCTTTTTATCTCATCGGAGCTGTTCGATAAAAGATAATTTTCTACATCATCTTTTATCGAATCATCAACGTATGGAAGGTGCCACTCATTCTCTTCAAGTAGTCTAGGTTTACTCTCTTGTCGTACATCGAACATTTGATTAGCCAATTCTTGAATCTCAGGTTGAGCAGCTGGGTGACGTCGAAGCCAAAAGAAATTATCATATTCTGTAGCTGTACAAACGACCTTAATACGAGAAAATGGTTCTGTTAATCGATTGACAATTTGTTTATGATATCCAGCACTATCAAATTCCTCAGCCCATCGAGCAGCTTCTTTTGCTGCTTCTTTCCATGCTTCTTTAGCTTTCATTCCGTTTACTAAATTATCAGATTCTTCCCGCGCTTGCATACCGGCTTGATTAGCACCCCAATGAATTGGATGGGCGGTATTGTCTCTAATATTTTGAAGTTGAGTCTTAACAGGAATAGCTCTGCTGCTAGCAGCATTTCTTGAAAATAGACGATGTGTCATAAATTCCGCATGAATAAATCTAGGATATTCTAATTCAAAGGTTGTAATACGATGTCCGTCTCGAGAAATAGAATCTGCCAATATTGAAGCTGAAATATTCTTCACCGGAGAACGGGGAGGTACAGGAATAGAACTATCTAATATCATCAATCCTGGAGTAACCATACCAATCGTCTCAAGTATTGCTGATATCATTTTAAATCACTTTATTCGAAGATTAACTTCGAATAAATCAATTTATTTTTATTTAATATTTAGTACCTCCTGGAATAAGTTGACGATGTTGAATCCACCATCTAAAATTACCACTCCATTTAGATCCATCTCTATGCGCTGTATGAGTAATTCCAGGATGATTATCTTCATAAGATGATAAAATAGGAGTCGCTTGATGTTCAAACGGACTAGCATGAACAGGAATCGTTGTTACTAACAAGTTGTAAATTCTTAAAGCTTTAGTGACTGATGTATCTGTCTTTCGGTAACTAACTTGCGCACAACAACTCGCAGAAATACGTAGAAGTAAATCATTCAAAGATACGGTTCCGTCGGATGAACCGCAAGTTCCGAGTAAATATTTCTTAGCTTCTTCTCGTACACTATCGTCAATATAAGGAAGGTGCCATTCGCCTTCTTCGAGTACGTCAGGTACGCTTTCTTTTCGCAACGCGAACATTTGATTAGCTAATTCTTGAATCTCAGGTTGTGCATCCGGATGACATCTCAACCAAAAGAAATTATCATATTCTGTAGCCGTACAAACGACCTTAATATGGGAAAATGGTTCTGTTAATCGATTGACAATTTGCTTATGATATTTAGCATCATTGAATCTATCTGCGAATAAGATAGCATGATTTCGTGCTTCCATCCATGCTTGTTCTCGACTCACTAAATTCTCTCCTTCAAATGAAATATTTACTAAATTATTACATTCTTCCCGTGCTTGCATACCTGCTTGATTAGCACCCCAATGAATTGGATGGGCTGTATTACCTTTAATAGTTTGAAGTTGAGTCTTAACAGGGATAGCTCTACTACTAGCAGCGTTCCTCGAGAAATGTCTATGAGTCATAAATTCAGCATGAATAAATCTAGGATATTCTAGTTCAAAGGTTGTAATACGATGTCCATCTCGAGAAATAGAATCTGCTACGATTATGGCAGAAATATTCTTCTTATCCGACTCTTGATTATTTGATGCCATGTTAAATTTTATATTCACTAAAAACAATTTATGTTTATATTACAATTATTTTTCATTCGACATAAACATAAATTGTTAAGTAAAATGGCATTAGAAGAGCCCAGTGAGTATTTACAAGGTAAGTGGGAACACGAACTTAAATGTTTTAACTGTAAAACCGTTATGTGTGTCACCCAGGATGATATTATAGATTATAAATTCAGTACCAAAGCTAGAGGTAATAGCTTTGGCGTTCAATGTACGTGTTGTAAATTTCCGTTAGAACTAACGGGGAAATTACCTCCGATTGTTCAACAAAGAGCTTGGAAAATCGTAGAAGATTTAAAATATACTCCGGGTAGCCCTGGATCTGTTTCAGAGAAATCCGTTCCGTTGGAACGGGATTCAGAGAAATCCGTTTCGGAGAAACGGTGGTCATTCAAAGATACATGTAAAACATGTAGATCAAAAATTAGAGGGTTTGTTAATCATACATGTCGAAGTGTAACTTGTCCAGCGTGTTCACATTTTGCATTTGAACTAAGCGCTTTTAAGTCAGTCGATCAACCTTTTTCCAAGTACCTAATAGATGTCTTGGAATTTCCTCACGTTGAGAAATGGATTATTCATAACCAAAGATCTCCCGAAGTGGTCGAACTTTCTAAATTTGTAATTGATGATTGGTCAGTTAAATGCAAATGTATTAATTGTTCTAGTGTAATTAATGTCACTAACAAGAGCGAAATGGAACTAAAAGATGACTTCGTTCTAAAAGCTCGTTGTGAAGGTTGTAATAAATTAACTATTGTCCATAAATTTAAACACCAACATGCTCTATATCCTGAAAGAACAATGGATACTTATCCCCCAGAACCTACGTTAATACTTGGCGGTTATTTATCATATTCAAATTACGACAAAGATAAAGCGTTTCCTCCGGTTATATTTTGGAAAGTATATGATCGTTTGTATCCTCAAAAAAATACTGGAGGTGGATGTATTATCTCTTAAATATTGTCAATTTATAAATTGACAATTAAGAACTCGTAGTCTTCATAACCATAGGTAGCATTGATATATTTACGCCGTGTCGACGAACAGATCTTAAAGATAGATCTTTAAGATTTATATTATCTAATATATTTCTAATATTAACATCTGTTACATCATTAAAATCATCAAACGGATCCGCGCCTTGTATAATCAGTAATTCAAATATATTATTATGACCCGCGTAATATGCTTCAAGTAATGGAGTTCTTCCGTTAGAACCTCGTTGATTAATGTTTGCACCATAGATTAATAAGACGTTAATCACATCTGCATATCCTTTTGAAGTAGCTATTCCTAGTTGTGATCTACCTTTAGAATCTAAAACATTCAAATCTATTCCAGATGCTACCGCAATATCTAACATTGCTAAGTTATATTGTTTTACAAACGCGGTTAACAATTTCGAACTATCTTCGACGCTTATTACATAATTTCTTTTAATCATGAGCCGTAGTAGGAAAAGTAATAATTCTTCATCATCTCCTTTTATCGCAGCCAATAACATAGGCATATAATCTATATTATATTCTTCGGCGCCTTCTTCGGCACCTTCGGTGTCGTTGTCGGAATCGTAATCTTCGATCAATCCAGCGATATCTGTGGGGTCCAATATTGAAATTATACTAGTATAACCTAACTGCTTAGCTAATTGTAATGGTGTTAATCCGTCGTCTGTTTCGTGCACTCTTCTATGTATTCTAACATTTCTGTCAGCGTTAAATTCAAGAAGAAGTTTTAGAATATTCGGAGAATACTTTTTCACTGCCGCATGTAGAGGATAAATTCTATCTCCCCAATGTTCATAAGGAATATTTGGATTAGCTCCTTCTTCCAATAAACGTTTAGTTTCTCGATAATTGCGACTGGAAACCGCTCTGAACAAATTGTCGTTCGCAGCCATTTATTATAGTTGATATTTTTTGAATTCTGCGCGTTTAAAATAAATTTCTGGATACTTTGCTAATATTAATTTTATTTGTTCTGATAGATACCATAGATAATGTTTGCAACGAAATAAAATAGTTCGTCAATATTTCAACAACCCCAGTTAAGTTGAATCTAATAGCAAAATATAAACAATTTCTATTAGCATTATCCGTGATAGTTGGATCTGCACCATTTAATAATAATTTCTTAACTATTTCCGTGTGTTCATTTACACAAGCTATCATTAAAGCAGTATAACCTAAGTTATTTCTAATATTTAGATTTACACCTTCGGTTCCTTCGACCCTTTCGGCCCCTCCGGTTCCTCCGGTAAATAATAATTCTTCAACTATTTCCATATCTCCATTTCTAGCAGCGTGATGTAAAGATGTTTCACCGATATAATCAATTATATTCGGATCTGCTCCGCCGTCGGGAAAAGTTAATAATAATCTAACTATTTGAAGATGTCTTGATTGACAAGCGACATGTAGAGGTGTTTGATTATGATCATCAAGAGCATTTGGATCGGCGTTGTTCAACAGTAATTCTTCAACAACTTCTAAATGTCCTTTACTAGAAGCAATATGTAGAGGTGTTTGATTATAATCATTAAGAGCGTTTGGATCGATGTTATTCAACAGTAACTCTTTAACTATTTCTGAATGACCATAGTATGAAGCTAAATATAAAGGTGTTTCATTGTGATCATTGACTACATTTGGATTTGCACCTTCAGATAGAAGTTTTCTAACCTTATTTAAATCTCCGTCTTGTGAAGCAATTGTTAATGAACCGCCCATAATTCGTTTATTTAAACGAATTATTTTCTTCAAAAGAAAATAATCCTTCAGATATTTTTATTAAGAAGAGAATAATTCTTTGGGTATCCCCTCAATATCAATTCTGTATCTTCTAATGGAACGAATAGCTAAAATTTTTAAAGATGACAAATAATAATTCTTCAGCAAATTAACAACATTTAAACGTCGTTCACTTTTCGCCCACTGTAAAGGTGTTAAATTATACATATCCATAATATTTGGATCGGCTCCATAAGACAATAATATTTCAGCAATCTCTAAATGACCTTTTCGAGCAGCTTGGTGCAAAGCTGTTTCGCGTTTGTGACCAGTAATATTTGGATCGGCTCCGTTAGCTAATAATTGTTTTACTATTTCTAAACGACCGTGTTCAGAGGCATACCACAAAGGTGTTCTAGCATTTCCATCGAAAATATTAGGATTTGCACCCGCTTGAAGCAATTCGTTAACTATTTCTAAATGTCCGTAGTGAGAAGCAACACCCAAAGGTTGTCGGTAAAAATCTCCAATATTTGGATTAACACCTCCATCCAATAATGCTCTAACACGAATTAAATTGTTACTCACGATCGCTCGAAATAATTCACCTGTATTCATTTAATTAAATGAACAAATTATTTTTTTCACAACAAAAGAAAATATGACAGACTCTATTTCAGGAGTTTATAGCTGTCAAAACAAATTAAGTCAAGAAGTTCTACCACTAACCACATTTAATAAATATTTTACAATTATACAATTGATAGGACAAGGAGATTACGGTAATGTATATAAATGTGTGGACAATATCAACGATCGTCTGTGCGCAATGAAAATAGTAGCTTCACAAGATACTCAAGTTATTGATACAGTTGCAGAAGAATCAGATATTGGATGTGAAGTATGGGAATTATTTAATGAGTATATTGACACATTACATCCTATATATTACAGAGGTTATATAGATCCGAAAATCATGGACATTGATAAATGAAATTAGATCTTGTAGTAACTGCAGGTGGAAGATACGGAGAATCTTTAGATGAAGATTATGATAACGGGAATATTGTAGTATCATACTTAACCATGCCTATTATATCTGATCCTCATCGTGATAAAATAACAGAAAGGGAATCAGTTGATATATACTTCGAAATCCTACTATCAATCTTATTTCTGAATTATAATCGTTGGAGTCACGGTGATTTACACGGAGGTTCAGATTCTACAGGGAACATAATACTAAGAGAAGTTGATTACGTTCGTGTTTACACAATAGGAAATACAGAATACGTTGTTAGATCCACTCATCAACCTGTGATTATAGATTGGGGAAGTCATCGTAAACAAGATGACCTTACTAAGTTCTCCAATGAATTCTATTTGACAATAAACGGGGATTATATAGAAGATCTACCATCTCCTTTATTAGAAGCTATTAAGAAGTTTAGATACAGTCCGACAATATTTGATATAGATTATTTCACACCACTGGTAGAAGAACAACTATCATTAGGTGATAAAGTTAAATATTTGAAACCTTTATCATTCAGTCGACGTCAGGTAAGTATCGAATATTAATTTTATGATTTCTAATACTTCTTATAGATAACATTCGTAGAGTTAGAAAATGAGCATCCATTAATTCGACAAGTTCCCACATTTTCTCGTCTATAACTACATGTAAGGGAGACACACCGTTCATATCAGTAATAGCGGGATCTGCACCGTACAATAATAATAATTTTACTACTTCAACTTTCCTATTAATACAAGCTCGATGTAAGGGAGTTTCTCCTGCGGCATCAACCGCATCTGGGTCAGCACCTCCACCGGGAGCGGTAAGTAATTCTTTAACAATATCTATATCTCCATTATAACATGCATAATGTAAAGGAGTTTGACGAAAAATATCACGCATATCTGGATTCATACCAGCTTTTAGTAACCTCCTTACATCCATAAGATCTCCATTACGAACAGCTAAAAATAAACTGCTACTTTTATATGGATATTTTTTCATCATTACTAAATAATCTAAATCTATACCTTCGGTAAAATTATCCACCTCTTCATTCATTTAATATAATGAATGAATTTTTAAAATAAATTTCTAGGCATTCTAATTATATTTACTTTATTTGTTACAATAGCTCGCATACATAATCCTTGTAGTGTTATGAAATGATTTTCTATCACCTCATAATCCCCGAAATGTGCTAAATGTATTAACATACCGCGGCGGTCAATATTAAAATCTGATTCACCATCCAGATCCATTAATACTTTGACGATTTCTGAATTTTCCATATATGAAGCCCAATATAAAGGAGTACGTTCAAATTCATCACCAATTGTTATATCAGCTCCGTAAAATATCAATTCTTTAACAATATCTAAATGTCCTTCTCTACAAGACAACAGAAAAGGTGTACGTTTATATTCATCAATTGTATTAGGATTTGCCCCGGCGTTTAATAATTCTTTAACAATTTCTAAATATCCATTATAACAGGCATGCATTAATGGAGTATCATCGCGAATATTCTTACAATTCACATCTATGTCTGGAGCGGATAATAATTCTTTAACGATTTCTAAACGTCCATCGTGAGAAGCCCAATATAAAGCGGTTTCACCTTTGTCATTACAAATATTCGGATCTATTCCATTTACTAATAATCTTTTAACTTCATCTAAATTGTTACTACGAGCAGCTTCAATAAATCCCTCAGCCATGTGTTTTATTTAACACATTCTAAACCTTCAAAACTTTTGATTAATTTTTCGATTTGTTTTAGTTAGGCAAATCAAAAAGTAATTCGTTCAGGTGAACGAATTAAACTAGCAACAAAGTAATGTTGGGGGAATTTTTGTGATATTAATTCTATGATTCCTAATAAGTTTCATAGATAAATTCTGCAATGAAGCGAAATAATTTTCCAATATTTCAATAAGTTCTGTAAGTCCGTGGTTTCGAACAAGAACTAAAGGAGTTTCATGAAAATGACTAATCATGTTTGGATTTGCACCATATAACAACAGTTCTTTAACAATTTCGATAAATCCTTTATCGCAAGCATGCCACAAAGGAGTACGTTCTCGTCTATCCATAATATTTGGATCTGCCCCGTTTGCCAACAATTCTCTAACTGTTTCTAAAATTCCATGTTGAGAAGCCCAATATAAAGGTGTCGTATTCGTGTAATCTGCAATATTTGGATTTGCCCCGTTTAACAATAATTCTTTGACTATATCTATATAACCTCTGATAGAAGCCCAATATAAAGCCGTTTGCATATTACGATCAACAACATTAGGATCTACCCCTTTAACGGTGAATATTTTCTTAACAATTTCTAAATTTCCCCTTTGAGAAGTCCAATATAAAGGATTATGACCGTAAATATCGGAAATACTTGGATCTGCTCCCTTCGACAATAATTCTTCAGCAATATCAAAATACCCCAAATAACAGACCCAATGTAAAATAGTTGCATTTTCTTCGTCGCAAATATTTATATCTACAACTTCTAATAATAATCTTCTAACATCATTTACCATATTCTTCCTAAACGCTTCAACTAATAAAGGATCCATGTTTTATTTTTAGGAGAGCAATAAAACTCACACATTTTAAATATATCAATTTTATAATTTGAGAGATTATCATATCGTTCTTTCACAAGTTAAGAAGAATATAATTGTCTAGGTATTTTATGTACACCTATTTTATGACTTCTAATAGATCTCATAGACAAATTTTGTAGCGAAGGAAAATAATCTTCTAGAAATTGAACCAATTCCGTATACCCTCTATTACGAGCTGCAGTTAAAGGGGTAAGCCCGAATTGACTCTCGAGGGTCGGATTAGCCCCATTTGATAACAATTCTTTTAAAATATCTAATCGACCCAAAAATGCTACCCAGATTATTGAAGTTTGTCTATGTCTATCTTCAAGATTAGGATCAGCTCCTCCGGCTAATAATTCTTGTGCAATACTTAAATGTCCGTAAAAAGCAGCTCGGATTAAAGGAGTCTCGTGATCATTATCTCCAATATTTGGATCGACATCTGCGGCCAATAACACCTTAACAATTTCTAAATATCCTTTAGATGATGCCCACCATAAAGGAGTATGCCCGTGAACATCTGTAATATTCGGATCTGCCTTTTTCGATAATAACATCTTAACGGATCCGATATCTCCATTATACGAAGCCCAATATAAAGGCGTTTGATTCTTTATATTGGGAATATTTGGATCTGCACCTTTTGATAAAAGTACTCGAGTTATAAAATTATGACTTTTCTTACAGGATAAAAATAAAGGTGTTCTGTCTTTATTATCGCATGTGTTTATATCTGCACCTTCCAATAATAGTCTTCTAACATTGTCTGAACGTCCATCCCGTACTGCAACGATTAATTGTTCGTTCATAATTCCTTTGATTAAAGGAATTATTTTAAATTAAGAAGGGTATATTTCTGGAGGAATTTTAGTTATATTAACACGGTGTTTTCTCATAGATCTTGTAGATAATATCTGTAGACTGGGAAAATAATCTTTTAATTCTTCCACAATTTCCAAATTGTCACCATTAACTAATCCTAAAGTATTTGCATTCGCACCATATAATAATAATTCTCGAATCATAATTGGATCATTATGATAAAATGCCCATCGCAAGGGTGATCCACCGCTACCGTCAACCATATTTGGATTAGCTCCGTGTAACAACAATAATTTAACACTCTTTATACGTTGATTACGGGAAGCCCAATATAAAGGTGTTCGATGAACACCATCACTGACGTTTGGATCTGCTCCACGTGGTAATAATAATTTAAGTTTCTTATATGTTCTTGGATTAGAACAAAGGGACGTTGGCTGAAGAATATTTGGATCTACTTTACCCTTGTAATCAATTAATAATCTTTTAAGTATTTTCCCAGAGAATTTGAGGTGTGATTGAAAAGTGATACGTAAAGCGGTTTCATTTGGATCCGCACCTTTTGATAATAAGTTATTAACAACATCTAAGCATCCATAATTACAAGCGTACACTAAAGGAGTAAATCCCGTATTGTCAGGAATATTTGGATTCGCACCTTCTAATAATAATTCATCAGTGTGTACTGACCATTTGCTATAATGAGGCGAACGTTCATTTCGAAATGAACATTCCTTAATGATGGCTCGTGATAAAGAAGTTTTGCCATCTCCATCTTGGTGATCTATACTTAACATTTGTCCCATTTTAGTAAACATTAATCCTACAAATTTTGTAACGGAAGGAATAATTTTTTAATATTTCGACGTTCTCAAGAACGTCAAAAAGACCATGGCAATTCAACGGATATTTCATTTTTAGATTATCACGAAAGGAAGTAAAGAAATATCTATTCTAAATTTGATTGTACTTCTTAAACTTAGATCATGTAAAGAAGGAAAATAATTTTCAAGCTCATTAACTATTTCTGGGTATTCAGAAGCATCCTGTGAAGGTATTCTACCGTTTCTATCAGTAATATTAGGATCCGCTCCCACTAATAAAAGTAGTTTAACTAGGTCTAAATATCCATTTTTAGAAATCCAATGCAGAGGTGTTCCGTCAAAGTCGTCAACAATATTAGGATCCGCTCCCGCTAATAAAAATAATCTAAATATATCCATATATCTATTCAAATAAGCCCAATATAAAAGCGGATTATCCTTGTCAGCAATATTAGGATCCGCTCCTGCTAATAAAAGTTCTCTAACTATATCAAAATGTCTTCTATTAGAAGCTAAACGTAAAGGTGTATCGCTGTATTTATTAACAATATTAGGATCTGCTCCGGCGGATAACAGTTCTTTAACTATGTCTAATGATCCATTCATGGAAGCTGTGTGTAAAGGTGTATAACCGCGCCTATCGGCAATATTAGGATCTGCTCCTCCACCTGGCGCGGATAACAGTAATTTAACTATATCCAAATATTTTTTCTGAGAAGCTATACGTAAAGGTGTATTACCTTCTTTATCAGCAATATTGGGATCTGCTCCTCCGCTAGGGGAGGATAACAATAATTTAACTACTTCTAAATTTCCAAAATGAGAAGCCCAATATAAAGGTGTACAACCACCCCTATCAGTAATATTAGGATCTGCTCCCATTAACAAAAGTAATTTAACTATATCCGAATGTCCTTCGGACGAAGCTATACGTAAAAGCGTGTAGCCATTTTTATCAGTAATATCAGGATCTACTCCGTCCGGGGTGGATAACAATTCTTTAACAAGAGTTAAATCTCCTTGTCGAACTGCTTCGAATAAACTCATTTAATTAAATGAGTTTTTTAATTTTTAATTGATACAAGAACGGAAAGTAATATTCTTTAGCTATGATATAAATATTCTGATATCATATTCACTAACATTTTGTAGACCGAAGAAATAATCTTTTACGATGGATATACCATTGAAAATGCTTTAGTGACATTAATTCTATATTTTCTAATAGATCTCATAGATAAATTCTGTAGCGAAGGGAAATAATCTTTTAATATTTCGATAATTTCCGGTCTTATATTAACAGGATTAGAAGCTACATCTAATGGGGTAAATCCGTTAATATCAACAATATTAGGATCTGCACCGTTTAATAACAACTCTTCGATAACCTCTGAATTTTCGTTTTGACTAGAAGCTAAATGTAAAGGAGTACGCCCGTAAATATCGACAATATTCGGATCTGCCTCTTCCCATGGACCTAAAAATAATATTTTAACCATATCTACACGCCCAAAATGAGATGCGAGCAATAGAGGAGTTGTACCTTGGTCGTTTTGAATGTTTGGATCCGCATTGTTGGAAAGTAATTCTCTAGCGATTTCTGCATTTCCGGTATAATATGCAGAATGTAAAGGAGCATGTCTTTCAAAATCGATTGCATTAGGATCCGCTCCTTTAGATAATAATTCTTTAACTGTTTCTAATTGTTCTCTGTTGGTAGCCCAATGTAACGGAGTTTCGTCGAAATCATCAGCGACATTAGGATCTGCACCTTTTGAAAGTAATAATTTAACTACATCTAAATTATTATCGTCAATTGCCATATGTAAAAGAGTTACACCGTGTTCGTTTGCAATATTTGGCGACATACCTTCCGATAGTAATAATATTATGGAATTTAAATCTCTTTGACGAGAAACGTTGAATAAATCCTGGCTCATAATTCGTTTAATTAAACGAATTATTTTAATTTCATTCTGGTTCATTCTCGTGATAAGAATATAAAGTAGGAGGAACTTTAGTTATATTAATTCTATTTCCCCGAATGGATCTCATAGATAACACCCGAAGGGAGGGGAAATAATTATCTAATACTTCAACTATTTTTTCATGCGCTGCCGTGACACTCTTTGGGTCTGCACCGTTTATTAATAATTCTTGAACAATTTCCAACCTTCCAGAATAAGAAGCGTATTGTAAAGTGTAAGGTGTTGCATTTGGATCTGCACCGTAAAATAATAGATCTCTAACAAATTCCAAAGAATGAAATCCGGCAGCCCGTGTTAAAAGAGAGTCGTAGTGTCCAATGGAAATATTTGGATCTGCACCGTAAAATAATAATTCTTTAACAAAATCAAAATGTTTACTATGATAAACACATAATAAAAGAGAATCTCCGTATCCATCATCAAAATTTGGATCCGCTCCTGCTTCTAACAGAATTCTTGCAACATCTAAATTTTCTTCAGTGAACGCACGACGCAGAGGAGAACCACCCGAAGAACCAACAACATTCAGATTCACACCATATGATATCAACTCTTTGATCTCTTTGAAATTTTTGGTCTTGCAAGCTTTAATCAAAGGATTTGATCCAAGTTTATCTATAATATTTGGGTCCGCTCCGTTATCAAGAAGTAATTTAACTGCGTCCATTTTTCTCTTTAAAAACGCATAATTAAAAGGTGTTCTACCCATATTGTCAGGAATATTCGGATCTGCTTTATGTGAAAGAAGTTTTTGAGCAATATCTAAATGTCCTCGATAAATTGCCCAAAATAAAGGAGTTCTACCACGTATATCGACAATATCTAGTTTTACACCACTCGATAACAATGCGTCAATATTGTCTGTAAATCCGTTTTTAGCAGAACTAAGTAAATTTTTTTCAACCTCTTTACGTCCATCGTCCGTTGATAAATCGTATATTTTGTTTCCGGGGTCTTTCGCCGAAGATTGTCCCATGTTTTATGTTGATGTATTTTTTTCAATTAAGAAGAATATAAATTAGGAGGAATTTTAGTTATATCAATTCTATTTCTCCGAATAGATCTCATAGCTAAGGCTTGTAACGATGGAAAATAAGTTTCTAATATTTCAACAATCTCGGCACATCCATCTCTAATATATTCTGGAAAATGTTGATTATTTCTGTTCACAATTGTATAATATAAAGAATTATGGTCATAATTGTTAAGAGTGTTCGGATCTGCTCCGTTTAATAATAATTCTTTAACGACATTTGCATGTCCAGATTGAGAAGCGATGTGTAAAGGAGTTTCACCTTGTTTATCCGTAATAGTTACATCAGCACCGTTGAACAATAATTCTTTAACTATTTCCAAATTTCCTTTCTCAGACGCTTTATGTAAAGGAGTTTGTCCAAATTTATTAATAAAATTTGGATTCATTCTACCGTCGGTTAATAATATTTTAACAACTTCTAACTTATCGTTAAGACATGCCCAAAATAGAATATTATCACCGCTAATATCGACGAAAATATTTGGATCATATCTTCTATCTGATAATAATTCTCTAATAACATCTAAATTACCGTGCTTAGCAGCATAATATAACGCAGATCCATCATATTTATTATTAGGAAATTGATTCGCACCATTTAACAATAATTCTCTAACTACTGATACACGGTTCATTTCGGCGGCCAAATTTAGAGGAGTTCTATACATTCTCTCGGTATTAGGATTTGAACCTCTTGAAAGTAATCGTCTGACTTCGATTAAGTCCCCTGCTAAAGATGCCCTGACTAATTCTTGATCCATTTAATAGGAATGTTATTTTTTTTAATTAAGAAGAACACAACTTTAGTTATATTAATTTTATGTTTTCTTATAGTTGAACTCTTGTAATAAGAGTGAAATAAAGAACTTCCTTCCCCGTGAAAAAAAATTCTGTAGATGAACTTTTGACCCATATATTTTACTGAAAATACTCCTAGTTAAAACTTAAAAGTAATATTAGTGCTATTTATACTCAATAGATAATAAATGGACGACACACCATTACAAATCCAACTTATTTCAGATGTCCATCTGGAATTGATGCCAAATGCTAAGAACGTTAAAATAGGAGATTTGATTGACCCTCCGATGGAGGGTCCACATGACCTTTCACCGAAAGGTAAAACTGTATTAGTTTTAGCGGGTGACATCGGGGATCCTTTTTCCGTTTCATACAGTACATTTCTAAGAAGTTGTATTGATAAATATTATCACGTAGTAATCGTTGCAGGTAATCATGAATTCTATAATAGTCGACCTATGAATTTTGTTATTCAGAAAATTCGACAAGTTGTAGAAGAATTGGATGCAACTCGTATTCACTTTTTAAATGTAGATGGTCCTTCGACGGAAAATATTCGCGAGAAAATAAGTGTAGTCATAGATGGAGTAAAGTTTATAGGAACAACTTTATGGTCTGATATTTCAGGGACAAAGAGAACTCGTAAAGGATTTAATGGTCGATATTATACGTGTGCAACTATCAACGACTTTTCAGTAATTAATAAGATGTCTCGAGAACGATATCAACAGCTTCATCTTCTACATAAAGCTCGATTAAAAGAAGAAATCGAGAATTCAATTATTGAATACAATAAAATTGTTGTTATTACGCATCATCTTCCAACGTATGAACTTATCGCTGATGAATATAAAGAATCTAGTCAAATTAATCACTTCTACGCTTCTGATTGTTCTGATCTTATTTTTTCATTAAGTGAAGTTATTAACATTGACGGAAGAGCGGTGTGGTTGTGTGGTCACTCTCATCATTCTAAACATATAACTATTAAAGGCGTTGATTTATATTTAAATCCTTTGGGATATAAAGGAGAAAAGACCGGGTATACTTCCGAAGTTATACTATTGTAACTCCGTCACTCCATCACTCCGTAACAAAGCGGTAATCTTTCATTCTTTTGAATGAAAGAAATGTATTTAATCTGGAGGAAGAAGAACGGCTTGAGGAAGTCCCAACATACTAATATCATGTTTTCTAAATGATAGAATAGCACATGTTACTAACGAAGGTATATTATTTTGATACGGATTACGACCAAAATGTGCTAATAGATTACTATTATTAAAATAATATGGTAAAATATTAGGATCAGCTCCAGCGGCTAAAAATAATTCTCGAAGACGCGTAGAATTCTCTAGTGCCTTATTTAATTGTCCTTGTTTGTCAAATCGACCATAGACTCTAGTCGTTCCAATTTTACGTTCCAATAAAGTTATTCCATCCAATAACAGAGATGCTATTTCTCTATTATCAGCGGCTACAATCAAAGGAAACCCTCCAGCTTTGTAATCAAGAGGGTTTGCACCACCAGCAAGCAATAATGTAACCATGTCAACATCGTTATTCACACATGCTGTATATAACAAAGTGTTACCATGAAGTCCGATAATATTAACGTTAATTCCTTTATCTATTAAAAATCTGACCATTTCGATTTTTCTGTTCCTAACTGCTAATCCTATCGATTCTTTATTTATTAATGAAAAGTTTGCTCCAGCTTCCAATAGTATTTCAGCTAGTTCAACGCGTCCTTGTTTCACAGCTTCGTTTAACGGAATATCCTTAGCATTGACAGGTTCAAAACCATTAGGGTCTGCGCCACTCATAATAAGAATTCTTACAATGTTTTCATTTCCTTTTTCCACAGCAGTAAATAATGGAGTATTACCGGAAGAATTACGCTTGTTAGGATTCGCTCCAGCAAGGACTAATTCTTCTACTAGTTCTACATTACAATTACTTACAGCTACGTTCAGAATATCTTTCTGGTTAACATCAGCACCTGCAGCTATTAACAATTTGGCTATCTCGATATGATTTTGTAGAACTGCGGTATCTAAAACAGAAAACGGAGATTCTAAAGAAACTTTAGAAGCTAAAAGCAAAATTTCAACACACTCAATATGTCCATTCCTAGTTGCATAATATAAACTATAGTTGTTTGGTTTAACGCCAGCATTTATCAAAAATTTAACAACCTCTACTCGATTAGCTTTAACAGCAGATTCTAATGTTAATGAATTAACTCTACCTCCGACGGCAATTAATTCTTCCATTATATCAACGCGTCCCATTGAAGCGGCTGTACGTAAACAATCTCTAAAACGAAAAAATCCAGTCTTCTCTCGAGGTATCTCTGAAAGAATTCTCTTAACTTCATCTAAATCTCCTTTCTTAACAGCTCTATCCAAGACTTTTGGGGTCCGTTTGAACGAATTTCTAGAGGACCGAGAGGACCGAGAGGACATGTTTTGAATGAAAGTTTTATTCTTATACGTATAATTTTTTACGTATAATTTTTAATTTTTTAAATAAAATTGAAGGTTGTTTCGAGTGACTTCGAGCATACCTTGTGGAATTTCATCTTCGTATTCTAATACTCTTTGTGTGGCTTCTAACCCAACATCCATACCGTTTTTATTTCCAATTTTAGTTAAATAACAAGCGGTTACGGAAATCTCATGTATATTCCTTATAATCTTCACTGTATACAAAAAATGTATATCTAAACCCTTTAGGTTATAAAGGAGAAAAGACCGGGTATACTTCCGGTGTATAAACTCTTTCATTTATTATAAATGAAAGAACATTAAATATCTGCCATGTCCCAGAAATAAGGTGTGTGTTTCTCGAAGAAATCATCAAACCCATTTTCGGAATCTGCAAATACGTAACCGTCAAAGTTACCCCAAACTCGACCGAGTTCAGGATGCGTGGCGTAAAACACACTAACCCAAACGAAGTAATCTTCATCTGGGAAGGCTGAGATGGTCCAACCATCCTCGTGGGTACGAGAATAGAGTTGATCAGGGACAATCCCTTCAGGGAGTGTCTCATCCTCTTCCATAACCGCTAGGATACCTAGCGATATGGCGGGATACATAGCGGTAGCAGCTACGGCTTTCAAACGTTCCATCGTCTTGTCATAAGACGTAGAAAACAGCTTGGGATCACCTTCCACCTCAGCAAGGGAGTGTTCACACTCATCAACGACGACACCATTGCCGGCCAATTGACAGAAAACACACTGACGAAGGTCCATCCTTTTGAAAATAAGAGAAAAAGAGATATACGATTATCTCGAAGACGCTTTTTCAAAAAAATTATTACTTCAAATTACTTGATTAATCCGGTAGGAGAAGCATCCGAGGAATTCTTACAGGGGTAATTTGATTTTTCTTCATTGAAGTTAATGATAAAGTCGATAATGATGGCATATAAGTTTTTTCTATGTCTGAACTAGTTAAATTTGATCCGAAACGTAGTAATAATTTAGTTAGTCTGGTATATCGAGGGCGACTTATTTTATTTGCTAAAATATCTGGATTTGCCCCAACCCCTAGTAATAATTCAATCATATCAACATTCCTATTATTAGATGCATTATTCAAAGAGGAAGATAATTGATATTCAGTACTCGTATCACATTTTGTCCAATCCGCGGCATCCAATAACATGGACATAATTTCGAGGTTATCATTTTTTGATGCTGCAATCAAAGGAAATCCTCCTGATTTGGAATCAAGAGGATTTGCACCAGAAGTAAGCAATAATATAACCATATCAATATCATCATTATAACATGCTGCATACAATAAAGTATTGCTATGAATTCCTACAACATCAATATTAACANCTTGATTAGTCAATAATCTCATAATTTCTATGTGTTTATTTCCTACTACATATCCTAGAGATTCGTTCTCGATAAACGAAACACTAGCACCAGCTTCAATTAATATTTTGACTATTTCAGTATATCCATATTTAACCGCCATATTTAAAGGATTACATTCATTCCCGTTTGAAATATTCCCATCTAGAGTTGCTCCAGCTTTAATAAGAACTTTGACTATCCTTGTCTTTTGTGCAAGCACAGCTGTATGTAACGGAACATTATTTAAAATATTTGGTTTATTCGGATCAGCCCCAGCCACGAGTAATTCTTCTGCGAATTCTGCATCCCTAAATTTACATACTGTATGTAAAACGTATGACTTGTTAGGATCGGCTCCTGCTGATAATAATACTTTAGCTATTTGAATATTATTACGTAATACCACCACCTTTAAGAGGGTTTGATTTCGTTCATTTCTCTTATTTAAATTAATTCCACTACTAGAAACGATCATCCTAACAATTTCTGTATAGGAATATCCACACGCTCTAAATAAATGACGACTGGAAGGTTTAGCTCCGGCATTTAGTAATATTTTGATAACATCCGGATGACGTTTTTTAAATGCCACCCCTAACGGATTCAAAAAGTCAGGATCTGCCCCAAATGCAAGTAATTCTTCAACAATTTTACTAAACCCCATCTGAGATGCAACACATAAAGGATTAGTACGTTTTGACCCATAATCACACGCATTAATTTCTCCTAGAAAGCGTGTTGGAAGAATACTCTTAACCTCGTCTAAGTTATTGGTTCTAATAGCTTTAATTAATTTCATTCGTCTTTTAACGAACGACGTGTACGCTCGCGAGCGTATAATTTTTAATTTTTAATTTTTATTTAAAAATTAAAGATCGTTTCGAGTAGCGTCAATTAACTTCATTAAAGTCGTTCGTCTTTTTAACGAACGAAGTACGCGTACACACGCCAGTGAACACACGTACACATATAAGCACACCAGATATAATTTAAATTTTAAATATAAAATTGAAGGTTGTTTCGAGTGACTTCGAGCATACCTGGTGGAATTTCATCTTCGTATTCTAATACTCTTTGTGTGGCTTCTAACCCGACATCCATACCGTTTCTATTTCCAATTTTATTTAAATAACAAGCAGTTACGGAAATCTCAAAATCCCATGTATATTCCTTATAATCTTCACTGTATACAAAAAGTGTGTCTATAGTAGGTTTAATAGTTTTACCAATTTCAGCTAAGTTATAGGCACGTTGTGAATGGAAAAGTTCTCGGTGCATTCGAGTCAAAGCTGCTAAAGCTTCTGCTCGGCTTTTCCTATATTGGTAAGCTTTCCAATATTCTTCATCGGCTTTTTCAAATGTAAATTCCGATTTCATAACTAGTTCGCCCCATTCTAAGTTATCCGAATTCCATTTCTTAATAAAATTAACATCTTCCTCTGTTAATGGGAAGATGTTTTTCTCTTCTAATTGCTTTAATATTTCAATATCTCCGTCAGCTTCTTTGATCATTTTATCACCCCTAATAAGTTTAGAGCA
>C687J35021_10000545_pt1 | contig 29632 bp, 23 predicted proteins | sample RifCSPhighO2_12_FD_35021 | JGI IMG/M metagenome (IMG submission 35021) | reverse complement strand
ATATTTTTTACCTTTTAAGTACTTTATCAATTTATACTAAGTATTTATTTGATACAACATCAAATAATGAAAATTATCTCAAAAATATCTCTCGTAAAACACACACAAAAAGCTCTGGAATTTTTCTGGAATTTTCTAGAAGTTTAAAGATGTTTTAGAAGAAGAGTTTAATTTTCCACAGGTCCTTAATAGAGTATAAATAACTTTTTAATCTAAATGTATTAATAGGAGACCCTAAATAATTTTCTTATTTTAATCATTTTATCAATTCTTAGTATGTATTTATTTGATACAATATCAAATAATGAAAATTATCTCAAAAATATCCTTCGCAAAACATTCGCAAAAAAGCTCTGGAATTTTAAAGATGTTTTAGAAGAAGTTTAATTTTTCTCCGGTGCTTAATACAGTACAAATGAAAAGTTGATTGTATTGTATTAATGGGAGACCCTAAATAATTTTTAAATAAAAGTACATTTACTAATTTATACTAAGAGTTTATTTGATACCGTATCAAATAATGAAAATTATCTCAAAAATATCCTTCGCAAAACATTCGCAAAAAAGCTCCACTTTGGAGCTCCAGAAGAAGAAGAAGAAGAAGAAGAAAAGTTTTCCTCCGACGCTTAATACAATATAAATAACTTTTTAATTGTATTGTATTAATACGGGCACCTAAATAATTTTCTTAGTTTAATCATTTTATCATTTTATACTAAGTATTTATTTGATATTGTATCAAATAATCAAAATTATCTTAAAAATATCCTTTGTAAAACACTCACAAAAAAGCTCTGGAAGTTCCGAGATGTTTTAGAAGAAGATGAGAAAGAAGAAGATGAGAAAGAAGAAGATGAGAAAGAAGAAGATGAGAAAGAAGAAGATGAGAAAGAAGAAGATGAGAAAGAAGAAAAAGATGAAGTTTAATTTTCCTCTGGTGCTTAATACAGTATAATTAACTTTTCATTTATATTGTATTAAGACGGATACCTAAATAATTTTTACCTTTTAAGTACTTTACCGATTCTTAGTAGATATTTATTTGACACACCCCAAATAATCAAAATTATCTCAAAAAATATCCTTCGTAAACACGCACAAAAAAGTTCCAGAATTTTAAAGATGTTTTAGAAGAAGAAGATGAGAAGAAGATGAAGTTTAATTTTTCTCTGGCGCTTAATAGAATATAAATAACTTTTCAATTATATTGTATTAATGCGAGACCCTAAATAATTTTCTTACTTTAAGTATTTTATTAATTCTTAATATGTATTTATTTGATATCGTATCAAATAATGAAAAATTATCTCAAAAAAATATCCTCCGTAAACACGCACAAAAAAGTTCTAGAATTTCAAAGATGTTTGAGAAGAAGATGAGAAGAAGATGAGAAGAAGATGAAGCTCGATTTTTCTTTGGTACATAATACAGTATAAATAACTTTTCAATTATATTGTATTAATACGGGTACCTAAATATTTTTCTTATTTTAATCATTTTACTAATTCTTAGTACATATTTATTTGATACACCCCAAATAATGAAAATTATCTTAAAAATATCATTTGCAAAACGCGCGCAAAAAAAGCTCTGGAATTTCCGAGATGTTTTACAAGAAGCTGAGAAGAAGATGAAGTTTAATTTTTTCTCTGGCGCTTAATAGAATATAAATAACTTTTCAATTATATTGTATTAATGCGAGACCCTAAATAATTTTTAAATGAAAATACATTTATTAACTTTTGATAAGTATTTATTTGATACAATACCAAATAATCAAAATTATCTCAAAAATATCCTTCGCAAAACACTCACAAAAAAGCTCTGGAATTTTTCTGGAATTTTCTAGAAAATTAGAATTTTAAAGATGTTTTAGAAGACGCGAAGCGTGAAGTTTAATTTTCCACAGGTCCTTAATAGAGTATAAATAACTTTTTAATTTAAATGTATTAATAGGAAACCCTAAATAATTTTCAATAAAAATACGTTTATCAATTCTTAGTATATATTTATTTGATACTGTATCAAATAATCAAAATTATCTCAAAAATATCCTTTGTCGTCTTGCGGCACGTACACGGCTTCGCCGACCGACAAGTCGGAAAGCTCTGGAATTTTAAAGATGTTTTAGAAGACGCGAAGCGCGAAGTTTAATTTTCCTCAGCTGCTTATTCCTACGGTACAATACAATCAACTTTTCATTTATATTATATTAAAGAGGGACCCTAAATAATTTTCTTATTTTAATCATTTTATCAATTCTTATTACGTATTTATTTGATACACCCTCAAATAATCAAAATATCCTTCGTCCGTCTCGAGACGAACTCTAAACAATATTTTCGACTTAAAGTCGAAAATTAAATAAACTTAGACAAAGCTTTGGGAACGATAGGATTTCCAGGAACAATTAGAGCGTAACTAATTTGTTTCTCAACGAAAGTTCCATCAAGTCCTCGGCGTGAAATTTTGACTAATTTGCCAGCCTTCCATCCGTAATACTTCACCACAGGATCTCCTTCGAATATCTTGGGAAGATTTCGAAGAATATCTGTATTGGACGGACCTTGAGGCATTTCTGCAAGAAGATCGTTCTTCTCCTCATCGGAAACTAATTCGTGAAGAGGTTGTAAGATGTGAGTTGGAGGATGGATATCTCCAAGTTGGAAATATTGGAATTTAACTCCTTGTGTTTTCTCTAAATGATCTCGAGCACTCGAAGAAAACGCTCGATCAATTACCACAATTACACAATCCAGTGTCTCATCCTCCGAATTAACCAGTATATCTACGACTTCGAGAAGCGGAGCAATATCATCTTTTCCAATTTGGTTGTTTTTGATTGTGGGAATATAATGAACGTAAGTTTTGATACTTTGATCATTCTTTCGACTGTATATAGCCGACAAAGTAGGGTCTGCTCCTTTGGATGGAGGTGCTAAGTACCAATCTTCAAATTCACCGAAAGACAAAGGATTTTCAGGATCAACAAAGTCGGCTTCAGATTCTCGTGTCATCGTTAAATCTGATTTAACTGCTTCGACATCTGTAATATCATACCCTCGCGCTTGAAGCATCTGAATTTGAGCTCTTTTTGTCCTCCAAAGTTTCTTCGCTTTTGTTGTGTCCATTTTATAACACAGATTAAAATGGAAGATGGTTTTATTATTGGTGGGATAATTTTAGTTTTTATAATTATCTTAGTGATCATTATTATTATTGTTATAACAATGTCAACACAGTCAAATCAAGAGATTACTTCCAAACAAAATTCTTTATCCACTCAATCACAACATTCACAAAATCTTAATATACAAAAGTTGAGACAAAACGTTAAAACTCGATTAACCAGATCGAACGTATTGATATCAACTTCTAAAACACCCGTAGTAAGGGAGCCGATCAAGCCTTTATCTGCATTTACAATAACTAAAGAACCCGATGTTCCTTCGGAGGAACCAAAGGAACCGAAGGAACAGAAAGTTACACCAGTTCTTCCGAATCCGTTAATACAAATTAAAGTTCCAACATATTTTGTAGATAGTGATGTATCAGATTCAGAATCAGAAGAAGGATCTGAATATGATGAAAATAATATAGTACTATCAGATATTTCAGATCCAGATTCTTCGGATGAATCGGATGAAATATTAGACGAATTTAAATCAAATCCTTATGAAGAATCTAGAAGAGGAGGAGTTTATTATCCTATCGTAACTCCGACTAAAAGCCCTAAAGTTATAGATGTTATTGATTATCCTAAAAACAATTGTGATAAGGATAATTATTATCTTTACAATAACGGGACAATTAGAATAAATTATTCAGCTACTCCAATTAAGATAAAGGGAGTTGAAAAACTAGATCAACTCTTCGTTCTTGGAAAATATCTTGGCGGTCTCTTTAACGGACGATTATATTTTGCAACTACAACTCCGGACATTTCTCAACCTTTATTGTGTGTGAAAGCTAACCAAATCGCGACCTTTGAAAAATCAGACTTAGATAAATTACGTCATTATATTATTCGAGTAAATTCAGTTTTAAATAGAGAATACTTATCAGTTCAGACAAAACAATCTTTGATATTATTTAATAATAAGGGTAAAGAAATTGAACGAGTATCTACATACCCTCAAACATCTAAACGTGTTTATGGAATAAATAAAGATGTTTTTATAGATATAGACATAATTAAACATACTGCAACTCTTTCCACCGATAAAAGTGTATTAGATGGAATATTAGATGCAGCTATTAACTACAACGGATCTGTAGCACCTCTTACAGTAATTCGAGCACGTGAAGACAACCTAATTCAAATTAAATATGTCCAAGGATCTCCTTATTATATATCTGAATAATTTTAGTGAAACCACGATCGTTCTATGAACGATCGACTTATAAGTTTGGGGGCTCAAGTTCTTTATCTAAATTTATAAACTCTCCTCGGAACATAGCATTAAGAAGATCAATACGTTGGGTTAGATCAGAAATGTTATCATTTATTTCCTGTATTGTCTTCCTCACTCTAAAATAAGAGAGAGCTAAATCATTTCGATGTCCCAAGTTGTATGCCAAAACTTTAATACGTTCTTGATCTCCCAATGATAAGTTACTACGTTCCATTAAATCCCTTTGTTCTTCAGTTAATGTTCGAAGAGATGAAGATAATTCACTAACCTTCTCCTTTCGAAATTCTAGAAAATCTGCCGTGTTTCTGTAGAAATTATTTGTTCGAGAGATAAGTTGTTTGTACGACTCTTCACACTGGGACGTACTCATTTCTCGATTATTTTTTGTCGCGCTTAATGTCAGTTCTAATACTAGAGTAGGATTATTTGTAAGTTCTGAATATTTAATGACAGGGAAAGCGATAACTGAATTTTCTGGTAAAATATTGGAATAGCCATGTTTAGATGTAATTACATAATTTATTTCAATTGGTTCGACCTTCTCAGGATCCCAATCAAGTTTACATATTCCTTGTTTGCACACAATAGCTGCACTAGAATGAGGGAAATTATCAGCAACTCCTCGTTTCACAGTCGTTGAAATGGGTAAGGTTACACCTTTTTCTGTCATAGTTATATCTCGTTCTGTCGAACCAGAATATGTACCATTATCAATCTCAATGAATACAAAGAATCCAAGAGGAGATCGAGCCTTAATTAAGGTTTGAATTTTTCCATCGCTCTTTGTAATATCTATTCTTTGAATTGCTGTGTAGCCCCATCGTTTAATATCGTAATCTATGATATGACTAGGTTTTGAGGATGATCTCGGGGTTGGCTTTAGTACCGACGTAGACGACACCGCTACGGGAGGAGAATTTTCCTCTGGAGCAGTTAATCCCATTTCGCTACCATTCCCATCACTTGAATCATCTGTATTATTAGAAGATACATCAACTGGAACAGAATCTTTCAACTCTTCTTGCTTCTCTCGCTCCGCTTGCTTCGTTTGCGCTGCTCGCTCCGTTTGCTTCGCTTGCGCTACTTGCGTCGACGATTTAAGGTTGTCATCTTTCAATTCTTTCACAGGTTGTCTTTTCACAGGGGTACTACTTTGTGAAACTGGTATATCATTTCGTTTACTTCTACGCGAAATCATGACGGCTATTTAATGTTCTAAAAGTTTTTATTTATTCGTTTTCCGACGAAATATAATTTTTAGTACTACCAAATTATTTAATTTAGATGTGATATATTTTAAGGAACACTGTTTCGATATATTTCGTAAGTTTTGTTAGAGAACGAACGAAAGTGAAGATTATACCACTAATGTCCTTCAACAAGAGTCAATATCCTAAAAGAATACACATATTTTCTGACAAAAGGAAGACCACACCACTAATATCCTTCAATGACAGTCAATATCCTAAAAGAATACATATATTTTCTAACCAAACGAACGAAAGTGAAGATCACATAAGATAATATGAAACTTGATAAAAATGGAACACGACTACATATGTGATACGGCTGAAAAATTGAAGGTTTCGGGAGATAAGTTTGATACCTTTGATTTGTGGATGTATAAAGCCATAGGTGATGGAAATTGTTTCTTTCATTCTCTCCTTATGGGCTTCATCAAAACATACAGACGTCGGCAATCTAATGATGGTAAATCTATTTGCCGGCGTAAATTTGCTAAGGATCTTCGAAATGAACTAGCAGAAAGACTAGCTAAACCGAGTGATCCAAGCGATCCAACTTCTCCTATTTTGTATGACGTCCTTGCGAGAGGGGAACTTCCAAATATTTCTAAATCTCTTCCTGAGTATAGTTTATCTCGAATGCAAGAACATCTTAGGACTAGTAATGCTGTAGGTAATGAAGTTGTAGAATTAACAGCTCGAGTGCTGAATGTTAATATTTATTTGATTGATGTGGAAAAATCAGACTTATATAAACTAGGTGATTCTGATTATATTTATAGAGATGATCGCCCTTCTTCGGTTGTACTTCTCTATAAAAATGGACACTTTGATTTATGTGGTTTAGGTATAAAGATTGAAGGAGAAGATGGTAAATTTCGAACTAAGATTATTTCACATTTCAAAAACTCTCATCCATTCATAGTCCATCTTAAAGTATTAAGTACAAAGTGATTTTGTAATAATATTCGTTTATCTGAACGAATATTCGCATAGAGCGATAAAGTTTTTATCACAAAAATGGAACTATTTAATAGTCCTGCGTTTGAGTCGTCTCCTAGAAGACAACCTCCGGCTGCCGTACGGAGTGAGCCCGTTGCAGCGAGTGGTTTTCAGCTTCTGGCTTCCGGAATGGGAGGAGAAAATCCTCTCAAGAAAATGTTAGATAGTAAATGGTTAATTCCAATTTGTACTATTGTAGTGGTGGTTATATTTCTTGTTGGTGCATGGTTATATAGTAATTACTTTGTAACAACTCCTCTAAGTGTTTCTAGAAATTCTTCGCCATCGAAAAAGGAAAGCCTTTCAGGTTCTGGACCCCCAGATCCAGATACGAAGAGTAAACGAGTTAAATCATTATCGCCTTCTCGAAAACGAAGATCTACAGTAACAGAGAGTGCAAAACGAAGAACTTATGCTATTTCTGAATACGATAAAACTACTCCGTATTCAGTTACAGCTTAACGACGATTCGGCTTTGAACGACGTCGACGATTTTCTTTGATAGCCTTTTGAATTGAACCTTCGCTTAATTCATCCTCTGAATCAGATTCCGACTCGGAAGATGAGCTACTCTCAGACTCTGACGACGAAGAACTATCCGACTCGGATTCGTGTCGTCGTCTTCTTCGAGATTTCTTCTTTGAATCTTTTGATCCGGATCCGGATCCTGAGGGTCCGGACACAGGGGGTTTAGATTTCTTAGATCGACTCTTTCGGGATTTCTTCGACACGCTATGACGCTTTCGTCGAGGAGGTCGAGGAAGTACTACGGGTTTATCTATGGATGTTGTTTGTTGTTGTATGGAATTTACACACTCCATCAAATATTCTATATGATCAACTTTATCGTTAAATTCTTTATCGATTTCTTTCATACGATTATCAAAATCTGTCATGGATGATTTAATATGAGCAAATTCGTTTCCCATTGCAACACTCTGCTGTTTCAAGAATGCTTCGACCGCTAATTTAAGTTTTTGTATTTCGGCAACTGTTTCGGCATTAAGTTTATATAACCATAGTCCTCCTCCAATTATTGCAATCGTGTTCGCAGCTGAAAGTAGAAACGCTGGATCTTTCAGATTCTTCATCTTTTACACATATACTTAATGTTGCTTATGGCATAAATTTTGAGAAATGATTTTACACATTTCTATTCAAAAACTTTTTTATTTTTTAATAAAAAATGTCCGAAGACTTCTCCGAAGACGATGAGGCTGTTTCTACCGCTGAAGAAGAATGGTCCGAGTTGGAATATTCTACAGAAGAAGTTAGCACTGATGAAGATCTAAAAGAAATATTGAAAAATCTTGCAGGATCAGACGAAGAGTCTATTGGTGATAGTGAAGATAGTGACAACGGCGGTGGCGGTGGCAGTGACAGTGATAATGATGACAGCGATGGCGGTGAATCACCGCCTATAAAGATTATTCCTCGTAGACGTCCTCCAATTGTTGAACAACCTGTCGGACGTTCTCGGGCTCAACGTCCTTCTTTAAAAGAACCAGAGGAAGAGGAACCGGAGGAGACTCCTGTAGGACGCTCTCGAACTCAACGTCCTCCTATCCGACCTTCTGTGAAAGAGGAAACTCCCCCTCGAGGACGCGTTCGTCCTCCCATCCGTCCTTCTGTAGAGGAAGAGGAACCGGAGGAGACTCCCGTGGCGCGCCCTCAGGGGCGAACACGTCCTCCTATTCGCCCTTCAGCGAAGAAAGAGGAAGAAGAGGAAGCTCCTCCAGTTGGGAGAACACGGCCTGTAATTCGTCCATCTCCTACAACGCGTCCATCTCCGGGTACGCGTCCCGCGCCAAGGCCTGTACAACGAGTTCCACAAACAGGAGGAAAACCAGCCCCAAGACCGGCTCCAAGACCCGCAGCAAGACCCTCAACAAGACCTTCAATTCAGCCAGTGGCTGAAGAAAAAAAAAGTTCGTGAGAGCACCGAAAGATAAAGTTGTTGATGTCGAATTAACACAGGAAGAATTACCTGGAGATATTAAAGACCATCTTGAACCGTATGAGAATGAAAGTGCGATTCACTTCGATACTCGAAGTAGAATTGCTCAACAATTATCGGACGATGGAGTAGGTAATCGAGAAAGTTTGACGGTTAGTAGATTGATAACTGAAAAATTATTAACTGGAATAACGTACTCAGTCGATGTTGAAAAGTATATCTCGGAATTCCGAGCATAAATTTTACGTTTTTATAAAACGTAAAATACGTTTATAAAAACGTAAAATGAGTAAAAAACGTAAAAAGAAATCTCTAATGTTTAGAAATGAACACTTTAATAATCAGTGGAGGTATCAATAATAATGTTTATCCTAAGATTGGCGCAACCATGGCTTTACCCGATGTTTTTGATACATTTGTTGGATTTGGTTTAAGTTGTGTTTTAATTATTTATCTCGCACTTAAAACTCCCTTCGACATAGTTATTGAAAAATTCTTACACTTAGACAATTTAAGAAAGAAAGGACTGAATGAATTTCAAGAAGGTATCAAGGAAATGATAGGATATCGTTTGGGTGATATAACATTTTCGGATTTTTATGATAAATATAAGAAACGGTTAGTATTCGGTGCGTATAACTTAACTCGTAAAAATAAATGTTTATTTGGACTCAACGACACTTCAAATATGTCTGTAGTGGAAGCTGTGTGCCTTGCTACATCTATTCCAGATAATTTAAATGTAACTACATTTAAAGGAGAATTATACGTTGATATTTCTCTTGTAAATTCAATACCTCTTTCTATCATACCAGTTGTATTAAAAAGAAATTCTTTAATAATATATTCCAATACTGGAGGAATAGTACAAGATCTGAAACAACTTTTAAAAATCTTAGCAATTATAGATACGGAAAAGAGTGAGCTGAAATCAGCTAATTGGAATCGAATTATATCATTATCAGATACTATAGCATTAGATATATCAGATCCTCAAGGCTTTGCTAAAATTATTGCATCTGCGTATCTTCAAACTAGAGGATTTGTGGAATCGAATGAGTAGAATTTCCATAAAGATTAAAACACTTTTAAATAAATGCCAACTGCAGTTTTATTTGTTCATACATTTGAATGGTGTGGAGCCTGTAAGGAATTGAAGAAGAATTTCCAGAGTTTCGAATCTCATATTAAAAGTATAGATCCTCGAACTGAAATTCGCATGGTAGTTCATAAGAAATGGGGGATAATGGAAGATCAAGAAAAATATATCAATTTAGGTACTATTGTTAGTGCCCCTACTTTAGTTTTAGTTCCAAATACTCAAGCCGGTCCGAACGGTGATTTTTCAACAGCGAGAATTTTCACAGGTAAAGTAGTCGTGAAAAACGGAACCCCTTCTATCGAAATGGCGAAACACAACTATAAGAATATGGGAGAAATGTTTACGGGAATAAAAGCGTGGTTAACTACTGAAATTAAGAATATCACTTCATCTCAAGTTCCTTCTAATATACCATCAGGACTTCCTGCGGTAAATTTCGCTGCTTCCTCCTCCACGGCATCGTCCGCGACGACAAGTCCTCCAGCACAAGTTAAACCCACTCAGGAAAGTTCTCATCGACACCCTAATGCGAACAGTAGACGCACGCGACCCGCTCAAACCGAAAATGATAAAAAGTGTAAAAACTTCAGATTAGTACCTGTTTAAAATGAAGCCTATCAAATTGTACTTTGAATTAAAGGACAGAGTGGAAAATGGAGATATTGATTCGTACGATATGTTACAGACGTGTCGAATCATACAACTTATGAGTAAGACTCGTCTAACTAAAGAAACTCGAGAACAAGAAAAGAAACACCGTGAAATTGTGGTACATCATTTCGAGATTATCTTAGCACTAATTAATTCTCATGCTTGTGAGGAGAATATTGAAGTCAAACGTAATGTACCAACTTATGATGGTGTTACGTTTGAAGGAAAAGGTGTATTGCACAACAATTTCATAGACTTCGATCCATTACTCCAGATGATCATCGCCGAATATGTTCAATCTATCTCTCTTAATCTACCTTCCTAATTTCTTCGATCCCACGATCGAAGATTGTTTTCTCTTTTTAAGAGGTAAGACTGTTTTATTTTATTTTTATACCTTACCTCTTGTAAGTTAAAAGAGAGTCTAATTTCTTCGATCAAAAGATCGAAGAATTAAAATAGTATCGTACAGAGTATTTAATCAAAGTCTATCTGTCGAGATAATGCCGTGGAAATCTTTTTACGATTTTCTTCTTCATGCGTAGTTCGTACAACTGAAACAGGTTCTTCTACTGTAGTCACTCTTCTGTACGGTTGATCTTGTACTGCTGGTGCTGCAGGTGCGACTGGAGCGACAGTCTTAGTTTGAACTGGTTCCTTAGCGACAACAGTTTGAGGTTTCTTTCGGAATAATTTGATCATCGTCCATATAAATATTCCAACTGTAAGTACTACGAAGATTATATTAACCCACATCATAAACGTGGCAAACCCTACGCTTATTCCAGAACAAACTCCTTTTGACGCATTATTGTAAAATATTATATTAATAATGGAAGTTACTAATATAATTAGAGCAAATATTAAAACAGATAATTTAAGCGCGGGCATTCCTATAGTTTTAAATTATCACAATTTTTTAAAATAGAGTTCCGGAAAATCCCAAAAATTATGTTGTGAATATTGTATTTAGTAAATCTTCAAGCTAAATCAAGTATAGACTGGAAATATTATAATATATTAAAATATGAAAATAGAACAAAGATGTCGCAAAATTATTTGGGCTACAAAATTTATGTATTATGTATTTCACATATGATATTTTGCATAAACGAAAGACTTTACATTACTAAATAAAACAACCACAAAACATGTCGAAGCAACAGAAGAAACAACAGACTGGTTCTGGTCTCAGGTGGACAAACGAGAAGGCTGATAAAGTTTTCGCTGATGGCAAGTATCTTTATGTGAACGCAGATTTCAAGGCTCCGGGCCCTCGTTCTGGTTCACTGGGTGCCATGAAGAAGCAATTCGCTGGTGACGCTGATAACGGCTTCGGTCTTGATCACGAGTTTCACACAATTTATGTACCCAAATACAACATCACTGGTGCGGAAACCGATGTTGTTGATGCTCTTTACATGGCTTTAGGTGCAACTGACGCCAAACTGGCCAAGCTCTACAATGAAAACAAAGAGGCTGAAAACACATGGCTGCTTACACAGCTCAACGTCGGAGATATCATCGATGCATCCAATGTAGACGAGCAGTGGGTTGCTGATTATGCTGAACAATATGTTGCAAATTACGCCAAGAAACGAGCTCAGCATGCCGCTGACAACGCTTTCACTTGGGTTCTTGATGACATTGTTGAGATTGCCAAGAATCTTTCCAAGGTTGAGATTGTTGTAGCTGAGAAGAAGAAGGCTGCTCCTAAGAAGAAGGGAGCTAAGTCCCCGGGTCGAGGTGGACGTCGCACAAATCTTGTTGATCGTCTCGCCAACACTGTTGCCAAGGGCAAAGCTCTGAAGATCAGCAACTTTGCTACCAAGGGAACTGCAACTATGTCTGTTATTCCCGGACCCAACACCAAATACCGTCTGTTGAATAATTCCAGCATCATGGTTGAGGACAAGGCCGATCTTGACGCCTTCCTGAAGAAGTACGCTGAGGACTCTGAGGCCAAGGGCGTTGATGCCGCCGACTTTGTTGATGATATCAGTGCAGAGTTCGCTGATTCAGTTAAACTCGCTGCATCTCCCGGTCGTGCCGCAGGACGTAGCCGTGGTGTAACCCGTCGTACTTCCGGTGGTCGTGCCACTCGTACCTCTGGAGGTCGTGCTTCTGGTACCCGTGCTTCAGGTGGTCGCGCATCTCCCACTCGTGCCTCTGCTGAGCGTGTAAATCGCCCTGTTGGACGTACGCGCACTACCGCTGGAGCTGGACGTACTCGTCCCGCCGTGGGAGGTCGAGTAACTCCCACTCGTGCCTCCCCCACACGAGTAACTCCCACTCGCGCATCACCTAGCCGTGCATCACCTAGCCGAGTAACTCCTCCGCGTGCTTCTCCCACTCGAGTAACTCCGCCTCGAGCATCAGGTGGACGTGCCTCTCCCGGTGGACGTGCCAGTGCAAACCGTGCTCCAGCTGCCCGTAACCGCCGCAATGTTGCCGCACCCGGCGCCACTCGCCGACAACGCGCATCTTCCGGTGAAGATGTAGCTGAGATCTAAATTTTAAGATTTAAATGACTGTTAACTAATTATCATGTTCGACATGATAATTATACCTCAATTATCCTATTGAATACTTAATATGATAATAGAGTGTCTTAATTAAAATAAAATGTTTAAGACTAACCTATTATTCAATAATTATCATATTAAGTATGATAATCGAGTGTCTTAAATAATTGAAATAAAATGTTTAAGACTAACCTATTTAAGGGTATCATTCAATAATTATCATATTCAATATGATAATTTATGGACTCCATTCACCCTTGAGTATAGCTTCGTAGACTAATTTAGCTAATAATTTTCTATTTATCTTCATATCACCTTCGTCGGTTTCGTACATCGCTTGTTTCTTAAAATCTTCTAATATCTGAGAACTAGTATTTAGATTATTTAATACACCTCGACGTAGAATTATGACTATCCATATAAAAACTATTATAAATATAATAGCTGCAGAAATAGCCATATCTAAATAGCTTATCATTTACTATTCGTAAACATTTTATAACATTCTGTTGTTCATAAACATTCAATTGAATGTTTATTTAGCTTTCGGATTTAGCATTACGAATATAAATTCGATAGATACCAAATTGACCTACATTACCTTTGAACATAATAGGTTTTCCTGGAGAGTAATATACTGAAATAAGAGAAGATTCGGGTGATACACTGTTGAGACGACCTAATGATTTAATTTCACTCATAGGCACTGAGATACTAAAAGGTCCTTCAGTCGTAGCGGTGCTTCGTCGTCTAATCTTAATTTTACTGGGTTGAGCATTTCCACCAGAGGATGAACCAGCACTACTTCCTCCAGAAGGTGCTACAGGTGAAGCACTAATCTTAAATCGTTTCATACCACTTGCTAATTTCTTCATCTTATCGACATCTGGATGATCAAAAACACTATCATCCGAACCGTAAAGGTTATACGTAATTTCATTACCTGCAGAACCATATCCACAAATCTGTACACCGTTTTGATAAGGAGTAAATCTAATCGTACTCGAACCAGCTTGCTCTGCTTGTTTGATTGCATCAAAGAATTCGTTTACCAACATTTTAATAAGAGGCTTCTCTTCATATGTTGATACTCCATACTTCTTCTCAGTATTGACTTGATGAATTGGAATTACAGTTCCTCGTCCAGAAACAGGATCAGAACAATCGACACGTTGGAAATATACTCGGTTATCATTCGTCCAAATACTTACAACTGCGTGACTGTTCTTTTTACAAGATCGAAGATGAGATTCAAAAACATTTGCTTCAACTGCTGCTGTAACCTTTCGTCTAAGACGTGCTTCAACGTCTTCATCCTCAGGTACATCAATATATTCATCCATTCGATTTTCGTATTTGAGTAATCGATCCTCTGGAATCTCCATTTCAATGAAAATTGTATTAGAACGATTACTCGCTCGGGCTAAAATCTTTTGATGGAAGAACTCAAATACAAAAGCTGAAGAGATATTCTTCCAAACATACAGAAGCGCTTTTAGATTATGAACACCGTTAATAAATACTTTAATAATGGGTTCATCACTCGGTTCCACATCCATATCGTCCGCCCCGTCATCCTCGGAAGAGTGTGCAGAAATTAAACTAGTCTTAGACGCCGACATCTTTATTTGTACAAAATTTCAGTCTTAAGGGTAATTTAGAAAAAAGATATTTTGTACAAAAAAATAAAACTTTTAACGACATTTTATCGTCGTTAAAATAACTTCTTGTTAACGTAGGTAGGAATAGATTAAGGCGGAGAGGGAGTTTCTGAAGCGGGAGCAGGAAGAACTCTACCTGCTCGATTAGGCGTCGAGACTGGGGCTGGCGCTGGAGCTGAAGTTCCTGGTCGAGTTGTAGTGCGACCGCCACCTTCAAGAGTTCGTACTGGAGTATCGGCAGTAAAGTCAATAGAAGATCGTTTAACTATGGGAGGTTCACCGTCAATATTTACGTAAGGGCGAGGTTTCTCTTCAGTAATCTGTTCATCGTATCGGATACCTGCAGCAAGTTGTTCAGGTTCACGGTATCGACCCTGGCAAGCATCTATCAAAGCCCAATCTGCTAATGAATTATTGTTATAATCTCCATTATAATTACTGACAGGAGAACCATTTCTATATCCAATGATTCTTGGCCACCCTTTTAATCCAAAGGCATGAAAAGGATGAGAAGTATCACTACTTACGGCTGCAAAGGCTTCGGCAACTCTTTTATTCTCTACGATATTACAAGCTGCATATCGAGGTCCTGCAGCTTCTTCTGCTACTGATGCATAAATCTTCATAAAATCAAGAGATTCATTTAGTTGACCATAGAAGAAGATAACTGTACACCGGCCATCTTTTAATGTAATCAAAAGTGGCGTATCAAGTTGAAATGCATCGGCGTGAAGCATTTCAATATTATTGGTGGCGAATGTGATATACGATTTAAGACTTGTATCTGTGTTTGCAGTCGATGTTTGTGCCATTTTTTACTGATGAATATATTTTATGATCTCTTGGACCACAAATGTATTTTATCATTCAATCAGACGATAAAATAATTTTACCCTTGTTCATTGAATAGAATACTTTATCATTCGTTTGAATAATAAAAGTTGGAAAGAGCAATTTACTTGTTGATACGCTTGAGAGCGGCAGACTTGAGGTTGCCGAGCTTCTTGGCGCGATCGGTAACATCAGCAAGATCAGCCTTGAGTGCCCGAGTGGCGGCCTTGACGGCGCGCATATCAGCAAGGAGAGTCTTCTCGTTGGCCTTATCCATAAGATTGGCATACAGGTCGGCGATCTGACCATCGGCCTCGGTTCCAGTGCCAGCATCAGCGCGGTCAATTGCATCTCGGATAGTCTCATCACTGTATGAGATCAGTGAGATAATACGAGTGATTTGGTACTGAGCAGGGGATTCAGGATCAAATTCCCGATCTTTGGTGGCAATAGCCTCGAAAACGTTCTGATCTCCGTCGTTAAGAACCTTAGCACCAGAACCATCATAGACATACAGAGATGGAACCTCTCCGTCGAAAGCTTTCTTCATGCCAGGTGAAGGGGTGAAGAACTTGTGGCTGAACTGAGCAGCGTAATCGGCTACTTCCTGTTCAGTCCTCATGGCTGCGAACTCAGCACGGGCCTCATCCTCAGAGGGGAGAGGGTTGGCTTGGTAATGACGATAACGTTGCCAATAGATAGACATGAACAGAAGATCCATAGCAGTAGATTTAAGCATCATACCATCAACCATGAGCTGGCTGTGATCAGCTACGCTGCCACCCCGACCAGCAACTCCGTTGGCAGGGAACTCGTTCTTGCTCTTAAGAAGCTCGAGCATGGGCTCTCCCCAAAGAAGACGTTTGTAGTGAGACTTGAAGTCCTCAGGATTGGTGGGACGAGGAACACGTCGAGAAGAGCGAATGTAGCCCTTAAGACGCTTGCATGCATCCAGAAGGCGATCGCGCATACGAGTAACGTCCTTGCGGTTAAGTTTGAAGGTTGAGCGACCTACACGGTACTCGATGTGATCACCGGAAGGAATTGACATGATCTTCTTAGTTACAGCCATGGCTGAGCCGATGTACTTCTGTAAAAGACCGAATCCCTGTGAGACTACTGAGTTGTAGTCCTGCTTCTCAATACCCTGAATCTGTCCTTTGAGGACTTTGTCCACATTGGAATACTTAGGGAGTCCCTTGTTGTCAAGGATAGGCAGGCAGAGCCATCCTTCAGGAAGTTTGTACGCTTTAGACTTCGACATTGTTTTGTTTTTATTTACTGAGCGTCGCCCTTAATGCATTTTAATCAATTGTGAATTTTAGAATTATTAGATTTTTTGCCCCTCTCGAACTTTTTATTACATACTGAGTTTTATTTTTTATAATTTTTATACCGGGGTAGTATATAATAGGTAATTCCTTGAATATTTTTTTTCTACGAATGTAAATTATATAATGAGATATATAAAATATTTGCGTGATAAATTTCCCTTAACGAAAACTTAAAACTTCGTAAAATGGCGAAATCCGCTGCACAGATTGAATTACGACGAATGTTAGAAGATGTGACTCACATGAGTCAACATGTACCGATTAATACGTGTAATAAAGATTCAGATGATGTAGAAGAGGAAGAAATCGCGACTATTTACAAGCGAAACTTCGTTAAAACTTTTTGGTATTCAAGCCCGAAGGAACAATTTGAATTACTTCGATCATCTCCTGTACCGGACGATCGAGATTTAACTAAAGCAGTCTACAAAGTTAACTCAACTATGGACTATCTTAGAAGTAACGAAATTCAAATTCCGTTACCAGCCGTCTCTATCAAGGCTGATCCTCGATATGATTCTAAGTTCCGAATTGCTTGGACTCCTAATCCAGGGGTAAACTCAATTGTGGAAGTAGAATTTTGTGTTGGAGATATTGTAATTAATAAATTAGATACAGGAGCTATCGATGATTACATGAAATGGGGAACCCCTCATGCTCATAATGAAATTCGAGATTATTCTATTGGAGATGTAGCATCATTAACCTCTTGGAGCAAAAGTCTTCCTGCTAAAACGTGTATTTTTACATTACCGTTATTTTATACCTACAGCGGAGGTAGTTCTTTCCCATTATTTCTTTTGGATAGTCAAACTCAAGTTACTCACAGTTTAACTTATTGGAACGCTCCCATTCTTCGACTTCTTCGACTTGAGATGCTAGTTCAAATAGATGGAGTTAACACTTGGAAACCTGTAGTATCTAAAGAAAAATATTTACATCTGATCAATCATGGAAAAATTCATTCACCTATCTTCATAGGAGAATATGGAATGATCACAGATGATGAAAAAGGAGAAACCGTCGCGGAGCCTCAAATTGCAATTCCTATTCATAGTTTCGTTACACTTCGAGGTGATAATTTAATTAAATATGGATCATCTGATATTCTCAAGCTGAAAACAGATGATCCAGTTATCGCAATGTTTTGGAAAGCTATCAACGTAGATGCAGAGGGTAGAAACAATCGAACTAATTATACAACTAACCCTGATGATATTCGTTTAGGATATTCGCCTGTTTCTTCTAGTTGTCTTCGATACGGAGAAACAGTTAAATTCCGTTTAAATTCCGACCAAATGAGGTCTATTAATATGTTTAAGACTTTCCCTAATGTTCCAACGGTTAATGGATACAATGCTTTTGCATTCTCTCAAAATCCATTCGGAGTACGAGGACATACTGGTGTAATATTTTCCAATGATCCAGTATGTACATTAGTGTGCAATTTCACGGATCCGTCTAACACTAATTATAATAATTCTGTCAATGAGAATGAAGATAAATCACCAGATGATATTCTAAATGAAATCTTGAATGAAATTGGACATGTTTCCGCAGCTTCATCTTCGGAAGCTTCTTCCAGTGAATTGCGGGTTGAACAAGACGGATGTAAGTTCCGAGCAGAAGTTCGTTTATTGTTGTGGAAGGAACTTCAATTTACCAAGGGTAAGAACTCTTATGAATTAGAATATGTTTAATTTTTTGAAATACGTTCGGTGAACGTATTTTATTATAAAATACCTGAAGGGAAAATTGAAACACCCGAAGGGAGAACCCGAAGGGCACCCGAAGGGCACCCGAAGGGAGAACCCGAAGGGCACCCGAAGGGCACCCGAAGGGAGAACCCGAAGGGAGAACCTATACAAAACACGTTCACCGAACGTGTTTTATTATAAAATACCTGAAGGGAAAATTGAAACACCCGAAGGGTGAACGTGTTTAATAATAAAATAACTTAATACTGTTTACGAGAGCTTTGAACCAGCCAGACGATGATGACGACGATCAAAGCTACAATGAAAGATGTTAGAGCGACTTTACCCCAATCAACTTCCCCGGTAGACGGATTTACAACCCAAGAGGGAGCAAATAGAGCCAAAAGTACAAACACGATAATAAACACGAGAATGAGCCAAAACAGAAGCATACCTATTCCAGAGTGCTGCTTCTTGGGTTGTTGATGCTCTTCTTTTACTTCGATGGTGATCTTCTCCTCCATAACCTCCCGAGGCGGTGAAGTCATACGCATGCTGTTGCTAGACCTGTAACTCATCTTATTTTATGCTCGTATATTTTTTAATTTTTTTCCGAGAGAAATTCTTCGATATTTTCGTCGAAATGACGAAAATATATAATTACTTCATAACACTCTTAATTACAATGTTTCTCCTAGGTACATTTATAGATTGAATAGAAACGGGACGTCGAACGACAGGTCGACGAGTTTTTAATGTTTCTGATACCTGTCTTTGATGTTCGGTTAAACCGTCGTGTCCTGGTTCATAATCTCTGACTGTAATACCTACAGGGAAAATAGGCACTCCGTATCTAGAAAGAGTTTGATATTTAAATGTAACAGCTTTCCCTAATACTAAATCAGGGTTCTCGAACCATTCTTTCCGTTGTTCTAAAGTTGTTGACATGCGCACTTGAAATACATTATCTCGTTCATCTCGAAGAACTAACATAGCGCATCCTTTTTCCGAACCAGTTGCTTCGGTTACTTCAATACATACACCTTCTTCAGTTATGACATCTTTCATCTTCAGAACTCGACGACCCTTACCAAAGAGATATTGAGACATTTTGTAATTCATACTTCCAGGTTGTGCTCCGTTAGCCAATTTCTTAATCATTGCACCTTCGAATCCTCTTTCCAGAAAATCTACGAAAATATCATTAAGTTCATCGGGTGAATCCGTTTCATGAATTTCAACAAGGAATATTTTACTCTTATCTTTAGGGATTTCCTCGGCGTCTCCGTCGATATAATCTTCGTACGTTCGAGTATCTACTAGTTCAGGATTACGACCACCTGAACGATAAGTAGGCCTCATATTTTTAATATTCTCACATTTTATTCCAAAATGATCTTGTCTATATAACTCTAAGGCTTGTTCTAATCTTTCTCTACGAACTTCAAAAGGAGGATTCTCCTCCCACCATACATCAAAGATATGATATTCTAACATCTCCATAATTGGATGTTTGAATTTCTCAGTTCGTGTAGCTGATGTAATAATTTCAAAGTCTAGATCAGGATGGAACATTTCACCATCGATAGCTGCGTAGGGAGGAAGATATTCTAATAGTTTTACACATTCTCGAAGGATATGTCCAACATGTTTGAATTGTAAATTTCCTCGAGAAAACCCTTCAGCTTGATCTCCAACTCGACGTACCCATAATCTGATTCCATTAAGTTTTGTATCTACAAATACTCTTGATGCGATTGGTTTGGATGGATCATATGCAGTTGCAGTCATAATTGAAATCATCCGAGGTTCAACTGAACCACTGGAAAGGTAACCTTCTCTATATTTATCAATATGCTTACGACGAGCCTCGAGTAACGCTTGTTCTTGAATATTTCTTCCAGATGTATTTGTTTCTACATCTCTGTCCCTAGTTTGGATCTTACCTTTAACTTGTCCATACCATCTTCGAAGAACATTCAATTCGGGATCAAATCCTATCTGCCAGTAGATATCTTTATCTACTAGAGAACGACGATACATAGGTTCTATGACCCATTTATTCGTCCGAGGCTTCCCAGTCACACTAATTACTTCAAACGAAGAATCTGGTCCATCTTCGTTTGAAATGATTCTTTCCTGTCCCTCAGGGAGTTGTTTAGCACGAACAGTTATTCGCTTGACTGGAGCACGAGGTATATCCAAAGCCGACATTTATGAAAAATAAAAGAAACGATCTCCGTCTTATTTGTTTCTCCATTTTTATTTTAAGGACGTCGGGGAGATGATATCATTTACCAGAGGCGAGTTAGTGGTAAAAGATTAAATCTTTTGCTCTTCTGTCNTTTGACCTTTCAGTCTTTCAGTGCATAAAACAAAAAAATATATGAAATAAACTATGAGTAGTTTGGAAGATAGCGATTTTTTAGAAGAAAACGAGGAAACTCAAATAAAGACGGCCGGGCCGGATAAAATGGTAAAAACTCCAGACATGCCCGATGATCCACCTAGCAATTCCTCAAATAATATTAGACCGGGAAGACAGAATGCAAGGCAATCCGCCAGACAACTGAATAATCAAACTACTCGACGTCCCCGACCTTCAATTAAGAGATCTAGTATTTTAAGAGAAACTAAAGTTTCGGCACAACGATTATCCGAGACGAGAGATCAAGTTGTAAAAGAATTATCTAGATCTAGAGAAGAATCTTTAGGAAGTAGTCAACGTGCTACAAGACCTATGTCCCCTCGTCGCCCTCGTGAAAATCTTAATTCTGATGTTCGAAAAGAATTACCTCCCGTTCCTTCTAATCTTTTAACACCTTCATCACGCCAAACGCGTCCGAGTCCTAAAGAAACAGAAATTGAAATTATTGAAATCCCTGACACGGCGACGGACACGGCGAGACAATCTCACAAACATGAAGTTATAGAATTACCCAACTCTTCGTCGAAGGACGCGGAAGCGCCAGAGGAACTTCCTCAAGTTGAAGAAAACGTTTCGCGACGCCAAGGTTCATCTGGGAATGGATTACGGACTATATTCAGAGGACGAGATCGGTCGGAAAAGGAATCTGAAGATCGATCACCTGATAAACAAGGAGTTTCTTCTTCCGATATAATTTCTCGTAATTCAGGATTACCTAGACCTGCTGTTAATTTAAATTCACCTCTCCGATCTGTGAGTGTATCTGAAACTCGAGCGCATCCAAAATCTCCTAGAAGACATATTGCCTCTCCAAATCCAGCTGTAGAATCACCTCAACCACCTGTCCAATCACCAAAGCCACAATCACCTCATTTACAACCACAACCTCATTTACAACCAAGTGAACCTAAGGTTGAAAGACCAACTGCTGGAAGAACGGAAAGACCTCCAGTAATTTCTAAAAATTCTGTTCGGAATGTACAGAACGGGCGCAGCTCCGTGCAAAGACCTAATATTTCCATCCAGAGAAAAGAACGCGATATCGGAATACAGGAATTTGTGTCTCCGGTTAGGAATGATCGTCCAACCCCGTCACCAACTAGATATAATACTGAATCTCCTCAACGAGAGCGTCACGAACGGGGTGCTAGAAGTGAGAATAAATATCGAGGTCCCGCATCATCAGTCCGTCAGCAAAGGAAAGAGAGGGAGGCTAATCCAGAGTTATTTAAAGTTGCAAATCTTGACGGTAAGATACCAAATTATAGTATGATGCCAGCAACCAATCAGGCTCAGATGTGGACGGAATTTGAGATTAAATTTAATATAATCAGAGAACGATATGAGAATTACGAGATTAGTATGCCTGATAGGAATAATGAAACTTTAGAAGAAGTTCATGCTAGATATCGACAGTTAGTCTTCCACTACCATCGACAACATTTCATCGACAATACAACTAATGAATATAAATGTTACTTATTGATATTATGGGTAATCATTGATCTAATTTTAGGATTTCTTGGATTATGTGCGAAAGGCGAATATGTTAAGTTTCAATGTCGTATGACGGCCCGATATGAACATTATTTAGTTATGTTAGGAGAAGATATGTGGGAAGCAGAAGGTGGAGGTAAGATGGATCCATGGACGGCGATGTTGAAGATGAATCTATGGTCAAGCTTAGCATTCGTAGGTGCTGGAATATTCGCTAAATTTACCGGAGGAGGAATAACTATTGGAGCTGATCATATTATGGACTGGGCATTTGGAAATAAGAATGGATCAGAAGCAGAATTTTCAGCAAATGTTGGCGGTATAGATATTGGAAATGCAGCCAGAGCATTTACAGATAACGGAGGTGGATTAGGTGGACTGATGAATGGAATTGGAAATATATTTAGCGGTATGATGGGTGGAGGAGGTGGTGCGGCACCGCCACCTCAAAGACAACCTTCTACAAGTTTCGCATTCTAAAGTTCAGAAAATAACAAATAAGGCAAAATATTTTTTTCTAAAAATGGAAATAGATCTAGCGACATTTTCTGCGAGACGGCGAACGAAATCTAAAAGAGTTACTACCCAGGAATCTGGTGGGAAATCCCCACGAATTCGAAATCGTTTTTCATCTCAACTTCCTAAAAAGTGTTTAAATAAACTTATTCTACAACATATCGAAGATAAACCGATTACGATAGAATATGATAAAAACTATCAAATAGAATTTATACATCACGAAATAATTAAACGGCTTGAAAATAACATAGGAATTTGTGAACAAGAAAGAAAGATAGAACAACTTCAAGATGCTTTAACTAGAGTAAATACAATAGTTGAACAAAAAACAATATTGCGACAAATTAAAGAGATTAAAAAGGATATAAGATTCACAATTAGCGGAGATAAACTTGAAGCATATCTTATTGAATCTCATGATATAGTCGAGGAATTCATTTCTCTCGGAGCATATGTTGAAACTATTTCTTTTGATACAGATGAAGTTGAAGAGGAAGGAGGTGCACCTGCCGACATTTGCAACGATGATATTCAACGTCTCAATGTTATTGAAAGATATATTAAAGTTGCGAAGAAATACGCAGTTATTAATGCCATACGTGTAACTAATACACCCACAGATAAATGTATTAATTGTGGAGCAGACATGAGCGATATAGCAATCGGTGAAGCAGGTGAACAAGTTTGTCCGGAATGTCAAACTACTCGTCATGCATACAACATCTCAGGGCATCAGGGAATAAAGAAGAATACAGATCCTCGAAGATACGATGTAGCTTCCACATTCAGGCGAGAACTTACACAATTTCAAGGATTAGAGAAAGTTTATATACCTGCCGATGTATATCAAATGTTAACTGACCATCTTACTGATATCGGTCTTCCATCCCCTGATGTCATCAGACAAATGCCGTTAGATGAATATGGAAAACGAGAAGGAACTTCCCTAAAAGTTTTAATTGAAGCACTGAAAGCTATTGGATATAATAGCTTATATAAACATTCTAATTTAATCGGAAAGACATTGTGGGGTTGGGAACTTCACGATCTTAAAGATTTAATACCTTTAATCATGGACGATTTCAATGTTATTCAGAAACAATTCACTAAGATCGATAAAGATAGTCGAAGTTCTAATATTTGCAGCCAGCATCGTTTACTTCAGCAACTTCGTCTTCGCGGTGTCAAAGTCGCTATCACAGATTTCAAACTTCCCGGCGCGGAAGCACTTGAATCTAGTGAAGAGATTTGGCGTCGTATGCTTGAGTTAACAGATTATCCTTATATTCCTCTTTTTCCCGAGAAAACATCTTTAGGACAAGTTGGAACTATTCAAATCGAGCACGAAGATGATGATATTGAAGTTTTCTGATCGTTCTTTCAAGAACGTTTATTCGTCTATTAAGACGAATAATTATAATTTGATAAGCTGGTAGTATTGAAAGTTGATAAAAGTGCTTTTTATTAAAAATTATTTAGGTACCTGTATTAATACATTATAATTAAAAAGTTATTTATACGCTATTAAGGACCTGAGGAAAAGTTTTCTTCTTCGCGCTTCGCGTCTTCTTCTTCTTCTAAACATCTTTAAAATTCTGGAACTCCAGGATTTTTCCGACTTGTCGGGCGGCGAAGCCGTGTGAGTGATTTACAAGAGATATTTTTTGAGATAATTTTGATTGTTTGATACTATATCAAACAAATACATACAAGAATTGATAAAATGATTAAAATAAGAAAATTATTTAGGGTCTCCTATTAATATATTTAGATTAAAAAGTTAATTATATTGTATTAAACACTGAAGGGAAATTAAACTTCTTCTTCTTCTTCTAAACATCTTTAAACTTCTAATTTTCTAGAAAATTCCAGAAAATTTCCAGAGCTTTTTTGTACGTGTTTTGCGAAGGATATTTTAGGGATAAATTTCATTATTTGATACTATATCAAATAACGGCATACTAATTCTTAATATACGTACTTTTATTTAAAAATTATTTAGGGTCCCTTATTAATACATTTAAATTGAAAAGTTATTTATACTGTATTAAGCACCAGAGCAAAATTAAACTTCTTCTTCTTCTTCTTCTGAACATCTTTAAAATTCTAATTTTCTAGAAAATTCCAGAAAAATTCCAGAGCTTTTTTGTGCATGATTTGCGAAGGATAATTTTTGAGATAATTTTGATTATTTGATACCGTATCAAATAAATTCTAATTAAGAATTAATGAAATGTACTTTTATTAAAAAATATTTAGGGTCCCTTATTAATACATTTAAATTAAAAAGTTAATTATACTGTATTAAGGACCGAAGGAAAATTAAACTTCTTCTTCGCGTCTCCTTCTTCTTCTTCTTCTTCTTCGCGTCTTCTTCTTCTTTTAAAACATCTTTAAACTTCCGGAGCTCCAGAAAAATTCCAGAGCTTTTTTGTGCATGATTTTCATTATTTGATACCATATCAAATAAGTACTATTATAAATCGAAGAGTGATTAAAATAAGAAAATTATTTAGGTGCCTGTATAAATACAATACAATTAACTTTTTATTTATATTGTATTAAAGACCGAGGAAAAGTTTTCTTCGCGCTTCGCGTCTTCTAAAACATCTTCGAAATTCTAATTTTCTAGAAAATTCCAGAGCTTTTCCGACTTGTCGGGCGGCGAAGCCGTGTGAGTGATTTACAAGAGATATTTTTGAGATAATTTCGATTATTTGATGTTGTATCAAATAAATTCTTAATATAAGTTGATTAAACGATTAAAATGAGAAAATTATTTAGGTACCCGTATTAATATAATATAATTGAAAAGTTATTTATACTCTATTAAGGACCGGAGGAAAACTTTCTTCTTCTTCGCGTCTTCTAAAACATCTTTAAACTTCCGGAGCTCCAGAAAAATTCCAGAGCTTTTTGTGTGTGATTTACGAAGGATATTTTTTAAGATAGTTTTGATTATTTAATACACCCCAAATAAATATATACTAAGAATCGATAAAGTACTTAAAAGATAAAAAATATTTAGGGTCTCCTATTAATACATTTAGATTAAAAAGTTATTTATAATGTATTAAGTACCAGAGGAAAACTTTTCTTCTCATCTTCTTCTCATCTTCTTCTCATCTTCTTCTCATCTTCTTCTCATCTTCTTCTCATCTTCTTCTCATCTTCTTCTCATCTTCTTCTCATCTTCTTCTTCTTCTAAAACATCTCAGAAATTCCAGAGCTTTTTTGTGAGTGTTTTACGAGAGATAATTTTGATTATTTGATACTCCCCAAATAAACTTTTAGTATAAGTTGATAAAATGATTAAACTAAGAAAATTATTTAAGGTCTCGTCTTAATACAATACAATTAAAAAGTTATTTATATTGTATTAAGGACCGAAGGAAAATTAAACTTCTTCTTCTTCTTCTTCTTCTCGAAATTCTGGAGCTCCAGAATTTTTCTAGAGCTTTTTTGTGCGTGATTTATGAAGGATATTTTTGAGTTTAATTCCGTTATTTGATATCATATCAAATAAATACATACTAAGAATTGATAAAGTATTTAAAATAAGAAAAATATTTAGGGTCTCACATTAATACATTCAGATTAAAAAGTTATTTACATTGTATTAAGGACCGGAGGAAAATTAAACTTCTTCTTCTCTTCTTCTTCTTCTTCTAAAACATCTTCGAAATTCTGGAGCTCCAGAATTTCTTTGTGAGTGTTTTATGAAAGATAATTTTGATTATTTGATATCATATCAAATAAATACATACTAAGAATTGATAAAGTACTTAAAATAAGAAAAATATTTAGGGTCTCACATTAATACATTTAGATTAAAAAGTTATTTACATTGTATTAAGGACCGGAGGAAAATTAAACTTCTTCTTCTCTTCTTCTTCTTCTTCTAAAACATCTTTAAAATTCTAGTTTTCTAGAAAATTCCAGAAAACTTCCAGAGCTTTTTTGTGCATGATTTGCGAAGGATATTTTTGAGATAATATTCAAATTTTAAGATTGTACTAAGTAGTATATTAGTACAATATAACTAAATGATTAAAATAAGAAAAATATTTAGGGTCTCACGTTAATACAATACAATTAACTTTTCATTTATATTGTATTAAGTACCAGATGAAGATTTTTCTTTTTCTTCGCGCTTCGCGTCTTCTAAAACATCTTCGAAATTCTAATTTTCTAGAAAATTCCAGAATTTTTCTGGAATTTTTCTGGAGCTTTTTTGTGCGTGATTTACGAAGAATATTTTTGAGATAATTTTGATTATTTGATACTATACCAAATAAATATATACTAATTCTTAATATATGTGCTTTTATTTAAAAATATTTAGGGTCTCCTATTAATACATTTAGATTAAAAAGTTAATTATACTGTATTAAGGGCCGAAGTAAAACTTTTCTTATTCTTCTTCTGGAGCTCCAGAAAAATTCCAGAGCTTTTTCGTGCATGATTTGCGAAGGATATTTTTTGAGATAATTTTCATTATTTGATATGGTATCAAATAAATTCTAACTAAGAATTAATGAAATGTACTTTTATTAAAAAAATATTTAGGGTCTCCTATTAATACGCTTAGATTAAAAAGTTAATTATACTGTATTAAGGGCCGAAGTAAAACTTTTCTTCTTCTTCTTCTTCTTCTTCTTCTTCTCGAAATTCTGGAGCTCCAGAAAAATTCTAGAGCTTTTTTGTGCGTGTTTTATGAAAGATATTTTTGATTATTTGATGTTGTATCAAATAAGTACATGCTGAGAATTGATAAAGTACTTAAAAGGTAAAAAATATTTAGGGTCTCCTATTAATACATTTAGATTAAAAAGCTATTTATACTCTATTAAGGACCTGAGGAAAATTAAACTTCTTCTCGAAATTCTGGAGCTCCAGAAAAATTCTAGAGCTTTTTGTGCGTGTTTTACGAAGGATATTTTTGAGATATTTTTGATTATTTGATACCGTATCAAATAAACTCTTAGTATAAGTTGATTAAACGATTAAAATAAGAAAATTATTTAGGTACCCGTATTAATATAATATAATTGAAAACTTATTTATATTATATTATATTAAGCACCGAAGGAAAATTAAACTTCTTCTTCTTCTTCTTCTAAAAATTCTGGAGCTCCAGAAAAATTCCAGAGCTTTTTGTGCATGATTTACGAGGGATATTTTTGAGATAATTTTCATTATTTGATACTATATCAAATAACGGCATACTAATTCTTAATATACGTACTTTATTTAAAAAATATTTAGGGTCTCCTATTAATACATTTAGATTAAAAAGTTAATTATATTGTATTAAGCACCAGAGGAAAATTAAACTTCTTCTTCTTCTTCGCACTTCGCGTCCTCTAAAACATCTTTAAACTTCCGGAGCTCCAGAAAAATTCCAGAGCTTTTTTGTGCGTGTTTTACGAATGATATTTTTGAGATAATTTTGATTATTTGATACTATATCAAATAAGTACTATTATAAATCGAAGAAGTGATTAAAATAAGAAAATTATTTAGGGTCTCCTATTAATACATTTAGATTAAAAAGTTATTTATACTCTATTAAGGACCTGAGCAAAATTAAACTTCCTCTTCTTCGCGCTTCGCGTCTTCTAAAACATCTTTAAACTTCTGGAGCTCCAGAATTTTTTTGTGCATGATTTACAAGAGATATTTTTGAGATAATTTTCATTATTTGATGAAATATCAAATAAGTGTTTATTATAAATCAAAGAAATGATTAAAATGAAAAAGTTATTTAGGTCTCTATTAATACAATATAAATAACTTTTTAATCTAAATGTATTAATACTGGACCCTAAATATTTTTTTAAGCTTTATTCGTTTTATCAATTTATACTAAGAGTTTATCTGACATGCCCTTACATAACGAAAATTATCTCAAAAATATCCTTCGTCGCCTTGCGGCACTCGCAAAAAAGCTCTACTTTGGAGCTCCGGAAGTTTAAAGATGTTTTGGAAGAAGAAGTTTAATTTTCCTCTGATACTTAATACAGTATAATTAACTTTTTAATCTAAATGTATTAATGGGAGACCCTAAATAATTTTTAACTTTTACGTACTTCTTCAATTTATAATAGTACATATTTGATACAATATCAAATAATGAAATTAATCTCAAAAATATCCTTCGTAAATCATGCACAAAAAGCTCTGGAATTTTTCTGGAGCTCCGGAAGTTTAAAGATGTTTTAGAAGAAGAAGTTTAATTTTCCTCTGATACTTAATACAGTATAATTAACTTTTTAATCTAAATGTATTAACGAGAGACCCTAAATAATTTTCTTATTTTAATCATTTAGTTATATTGTACTAATATATTACTTAGTACAATCTTAAAATTGAATATTATCTCAAAAATATCCTTCGTAAAACACTCACAAAAAGCTCTAGAATTTTTCTGGAGCTCTAGAAGAAGAAGGAGAAAAGTTTTCCTTCGGTCCTTAATACAGTATAATTAACTTTTTAATCTAAATGTATTAATAGGAGACCCTAAATATTTTTTTACATTTTAATCGTTTAATCAACTTATATTAAGTATTTATTTGATATGATATCAAATAATCAAAATTATCTCAAAAATATCCTTCGTAAAACATGTACAAAAAAGCTCTAGAATTTTTCTGGAGTTCTAGAAGAAGATGAAGATGAAGATGAAGAAGAAGATGAAGATGAAGATGAAGAAGAAGATGAAGAAGAAGATGAAGAAGAAGAAGAAGATGAAGAAGAAGATGAAGAA
>C687J35021_10000543_pt1 | contig 29726 bp, 46 predicted proteins | sample RifCSPhighO2_12_FD_35021 | JGI IMG/M metagenome (IMG submission 35021) | reverse complement strand
ATGCTGCCTACAATGCCGCCAATGCTGCCTACGACACTGCCTTCAACGCCGCCGCTGCTGCCTATAGTGCAGCCGATGCTGCCTATAGTGCCGCCCTCTCCGCCAGTGGTGCCAGGGGTGCCAGCTCCGCCGCCACTCACGCCGCCAGGGCCGCCGCCGACGCCGCCAGGGCTCACGGCATTGATGGCAATGCTGACTGCGATGCTGCCTGCACCATCTGGAGAGAGGCCGCTGCGAGCTAGCTGAGAAAGGAGAGAGAAGTATGGAGGATAGAATCGGGGATAAAAAGAGCCCTCGAGGATACTTAACGGTCGGAGCCGACCGGGGAAGCGGAATTGTGAATCTGGTGGTCGGATTCCATTCCGAGACGCAGTTTGTGGAGCTAACGATTGATGAGTGTAGAGCGCTCGTCAAATATATACAAGATGCTGTTGATAAAGCAGCATGGAAGGCGGAGTAATGTTCGAGGTTACGGTTGGACGATTCAAGGCGTTCGAAGAAGCCGCCATGGAGTGGTATTGTGAAGGGCAGTGGAAGTCGAAACACAGTGCCATCTCCCACCTCCATCAGGCCGATTCAAGCATATCATTGACTAACGCTATCGCCATCATCGTGGCGATGGAGGCGAGTCGCATTGGAGTGCGTGAGGGTAGTAATCGATACCTCGTCTATGAGGTGGACGGGGTAAGGATGGGAGGAGCAAGTATCTATAACGCCCTCTCCATAAGCGTGGAGGAGGCTGATAAGCTTATAGAGACTGTTCAGAAACTCTACAAGGTGTATAAGGAGACTTGGAGGCTCAAATAACGTTTAGTCGAAACACAACACACTACTTCCACGTGGTGTGTTGTGTCAGCGGGAATTAGCCATCCCGCTCTGAAGAGACAGGCTGGAAAGGATTGAGGGGAGTAAAAGTCATGCTAGACGTGAAAAGGGTATTTAATCGGGTAGGTCCGGGGGGACTCCGCTGTCCCTACCACTGTTGCGGGCCGGCGCCGAAGCACCGCAAGGCGTTCTACAGGATCGTGAAGAAACGAGAGCGTGTTTTCGTACTAAACGATATCAAGCGATCTCTAGAGGAGTAGAAAATCATGCAAGTTATATTCACTCGTCACACACTAACGGCAGCGCAGGTTGCAAATATCGACCCTCGCACGGCGGTAGATTGCAGCGATCTCGCTAGGATTAACATCACGTCTATGGCTAGCGCTGAAGAGGTAACAGATCAGTTGCTGCAACGCATTACATCAATGCGTCATACGGAAACTGTAAACTGCTACGGAGTACTTCCAGCGCCGATTAGGGCTCTTCTGCATCAAAGAGAAATCCCTCGTTGGAATACTGGATACGGATGGTTTTTTAATATTTATGAGGCGTTTAACGTCTCACGTTCTGTTGAAGGAGAAAAGCCTACGTCTTCTTTTCAAGGATGGCTCTTAACTCAGACGTTCGAGTTTAATTTCTAAGTTGTAAGAGAGGAGTATGAGGAGTATGATGAGACTTTACGTAGCGCTATTCATCCTATACGTTGCCGCTTCCCTAGCAACGATTGTCCTAGCAATTTTTACCATATTCGGAGGGTAGAGGCGATTGTGACTGAATATACTATCGACGGGGTGCTTGACATTATCATGAATAGTGATAATGGATTGGGGTTGAGGGTGGTCGGGAGGTGTCCAGACTGTTTTGAGTTGATGGGACAGTCCGGACGATGTGGGGGAAAGAGGACTGTAGTGATTATAAAAGAGGAAGGGGATAGTAATGAAACTGTTGTTCTGTAGCGAGTGTCATGATGTAACCGCACTTGCCCAAAAAACAAAGTGGTGTATTTGTGGAAGGAGTTGGGGTCGCTATGTTGGCCCCATCAACGCTGTCATGGGAGGTTGTGCGATACCATTGGGATTCAACAACAAATCGTTTGTCACTGCGCTAACCAAACGGCCTAAAAACGGGCTTGGCGAACAGTTTGAAGCGTTCGTCATACCGAAGTATGTAGATAGTATTACGTATGAAAAGACGCTAGGGGGTGAGGAATGAGAGCAGAGTTTGTCCGTGACATGAGCACCGGGTTCAGGGGGGATGCGAGATTGTATAGGATGGAGCGCCCCGTATCATACACGGATTGGTCTTCCGATGAGGAGGTGGTAAAGAAGACATTCTATGTGATTGTTAGTAGAGTTAGTGATGGGTACGTTGATGAAACACTCATCTTTCCAGCGACAGAAGATGGGGAAGTCATCGACTGGAGTGAGCTAGAGGGAAGCTGTAGGCACCATAGTATTAATCACGAGAGGGCATTAAGGGGGCTACATGCGTAAAGCATATTTAGGGATCATGGAGGGAGTAGTAGCGGCAGTAATTTGGGCAGAAGATGCTCCCACTGCCGAACGATTGTGTGGGGTGGTTCCTTGGCCTGTAGGGAAAAGGGTTGAGGTGAGAATGGCAACAAAAAAGGAGCTTAAGGAGCTTGGAATAGAATGAAGGTTTACTGGCGTACCGGGTTATGTCAAATTGTGTCGATTGTGCAGTGCGCAGTTACGCTGCGTTGTTGGTGGTGCGGCTATCGCCATCTATTCTCATGCTCCACTGACTACTGCCAATGGACATTAACTTCTAGTATTCGGAGTATAGTCCGGGCTTTCAAGTGGGGATATAATGAGATGGGGTGCTATTAATAGTAATAGTATACCCGCCACTTACGAATGGTGGTGTGAGTGGTGTGGTATACTGACTCCACATGTAAAGGTAAGGGTGGAGAGGGTATGGAGGGAGGAGGTGGATGGGAGTTTTAGTATGGCAGGGAGTGATGAGATGAGGTGGGGGTGCCAGGTGTGTATAACAGTGCCGGAGGATGAGAAAGGGGAGGTGATAGGATGGATATTGAAGAACAGGGTGTATGAGAGGGAGAGGGCTGAGGAGTTGATAGCGAGTATTCACCTGGCGGGATATGCACCGTACAGGAAAGATTCCCTTCCCGCCTTGTAGGAGGTAGCATTGTGATCCATGATGATGGTCTGGAGTACAGATGCGTTGTATGCTTGAAGCCGCCGGTAAGTGTGTACACTCACCAATGTAGAGGGTGTGATGGTGATGGGTGTGCAGAGTGTGGGTGGGAGGGGGTAATAGAAAAGGAGGTGGGTAATAGTTGTAGTAGTAAGAAACATCTACTAAGGGTGTACCCATTTCGCTGCGAAGCGTGTGGCGGCAATGTAAGAGTGTGGGAAGGGAGGTTGGTGGGGGAATGTTTGTCTACCTGGGATAAAGTACACCAGGTGGAGGGAAACATGAGGATGACTGGCGGAAGTAATGAACATATGCCAGTCCCACAACCGTACAATCGTATGGGAAAATGGAATGTGAAGGGGGGACAGAGGTGTGAAAGATGTAATGGTAGATTAGCGTTTAGGGATGGTGGGACATGGTGCATAAGATGCCTTGCCGGACGTTAAGTGATAAAAGAGATGAAGGAAGTGAAAACGATGAGTAAAAAGGGCGTGTGGGATGACGAGATTGAAGAGAGGGGGGAGAAGAAGATAAATAGAAATAGATGTAAGGGGTGTGGGAGGAGGATAGAGGGGAAGGGGAAATGTGAGGAGTGTCAGAAGGTAGAGGCGTGGATGCTGATAAATATAGTAAAGAAGGAGCATCATCTGTAGAATGGTAACTGTTGAGCCTGCTGATGAGCAATATGATCACCGATGGAGTGGATGGCCGGGGGCGTGGTGCTTAGATTGCGGGACTGAGGATCTAAGAGAAGTGTGTGTAGCTAATTGTAAATTGCCTAGCATTGACGATTATCCATGTCCAATACATAGCAATGAATCCTGTCCAGAGCGTGGAAGTCATAGGTATGATCCGTATTATGAGGGAGGGATGTAGTGAAGATTTACTTTCATCCGGAACACAGCAAGCTCCTGTCCAAGATTGGATTGGATGTAATTAAGGATCTGGAGCATTATCGAATCCCTGCTGAAGAGTTTGATCAGATGGAGGATCTCATTCACGGATATGTGCATCTAGCGGCACTGTGTATGAAAACTGGTGATGTGTATATTGGAGGAGCCGCGTGTAGTGTAAGGGATCAGTATAATAGGAAAAGGGGGTATGGGGTAGCGGTGGGTAGGGCGTTAAAGAGGGCATTGGTAAAGCCGTTCGGTGATGCCGTTGTACCATTGGAGGTGGTAGGGTTGGGGCTACGCGACGCGTGCAGGCAGGTGATAGTAGAAATGGATGATAATGGGATTCTTCATAAGGCTTTCGGCTCTATAAAAGATTTTACACGGGTTTGAAAGGAGAAGGCAGTGATAGACGTTGGTACGAAGGTGCGCGGCGCTGATTCAACAGAGGGTGAGCTAATTACAATCGATAGTGATAATGATATCGATTTGTATATATTAGCAGCTAAGGAGGATTATAAAAAGCCGTTACTCGAAAGACAATACGGTCTTGTAAGCGTACCGGAGAATGAAACAACAAATGATTTTATTCCGGTAGCGTACAAAGGGATGGTATACTACATAGTTCCGTTACACATGGTAACTATAGTGGATAGTAGCCACTATAAAATATACTCATATGATGGTCCAGGCGTATTAATAAATAAAGACCAGATAACATTCATCGACACTTCTATTACCTACGTAAGTGCGACGGGAGAATTGTATCTTTGTCCCTTGAGTGCTGTAGAAGAAATCGAAACCTGCGGTGATAGCGATGATGGTTTTTTTGTTCTGGTTAGTGGCGTGTGGCTAGGCTGCGTACAAATATTTCCCGGAAAAAAATCTTCAGTCGATATCGATTTTTGGAGACTAATTATAAGGCAGATTTTATCGAAGGCGGTTGATGATGGAGTACTGAAACAAGTAGTAGCACCAATAGACGATGAAGAAGATGACGAAGGAAATGATGAGGTTAGTGAAATTAACGAAGACAGTGGGAGTAAGAAGGAGGGTGGGGAAAAGGTAAAGGAGTTAGTAGCTTGGATGAATAGTATCGAGAAAGAGCCTAGTTCTCTTTGGAAGGAGGGTGTTCTAGGGCCTAAGCATTTGATGATAACCCTCATTCCTAAGTTCTACACCTTAGCGCATATAAACACAATTGCTCATAGTAAGGAGGTGGAGGAGGAATTAGAGAAGGTGAGTGAGGAGTTGGCTGTTAAAATGAGTAATTATGTGCTATGCTCCTGTTTCGGGGAGGCCCGTCACTACGCATCATGTCTTGATAGTATGTCTGACGTTTTGAAAGCCTTATGGAATACAAGGAGGATTGTCACAAGGTCAGGGTTCTGGAAAGTAGCCTGGGAACTAGCCCAAAAGAATGGTAGGGAGAATATACTAGAGGATTTAGTATGGCTATTCCATCAAAATGGATGGAGTAGCGGCATAGGCGGACAGAAATGGGCTTACATAGCAAAGCTAGGTTTGGAATTTGAAAGAGGGGTGTACACAAGAAGGATGTTTATCGATGCTATTGTGAACGCCGTTCATAACGGTGGATGGGCTTTCAATAAATGGTACGATAAAGATTATTTCTGCTGCGATGTTCATCGTACAGTATCATTCACAACGTTATTGAATATAAAAGCGGAAAACGCGTCCGATTTGTGTGCGTATATCTGCCTCCATGATAGTATTACTGATAAGCTTCTAGAGCTCTCCAAACCTACAGGAGAAGCGGTAGATATCGTCCTAAAGAGGTTAGAATCTCTACGTAACAGAAAGGAGTATAAAGAGTACAATGAATACGTATAGTTGTAATCATAGCGGATCTGTATTAGTCTTTAAGAAAGATGGTGTAGGGATATATGGTGGAGGGACAAGTAAGGGAGTAAGTGCAGTGAATATGGATATTGTATTAGACTTGACAGGTACATATACGACTAGCCTGTGGTCATTGCCGGAGCATTGGAAGTCAAAAGCGTGGATGGTACCAAAGAGAATAATAAAGATGGGGATCCCTGACATGAAAGCTCCGTGGGATGTAGATGAGGAGTTTTGGGAAGAGTTGTGGGATGATTTGGTTGTAGAAAGTGCGGCTGTACTACACCCATTAAAAGTACTTATATTATGCTTTGGCGGGCATGGGCGAACAGGTACTGTGATTAGTGCTTTAGTCAAGGCCAGTAAGCTAGTAGTGCCGAATGATGATATAATTGATTATGTTCGGCGCGTGTACTGCAATAAAGCTATAGAGAGTAATGATCAATTAAATTATTTGGAGTGTATGGGAATAAACACGGTTGGGCATGAGGTGGCTAAGGGATTTATAAGCCAGCCCAGTCAATCGTATCAACCTGCCAGTAGCTGGAAGGGTAGTGGGGCGGTGGGTAAAATAGCTGTGAGGAAGGAGGAAGTAAACTACAGCGAATTTAATAAAGTAGTAGGAGGTATGTCTGGAAGAGATGGAAAGTGGTATAATAGCCACGAGATTAACACCATGTCGGACAAGGAATATAACGAGAAGTTCGTATAATATAGTAGTGAATAGGGAGGGTTAGAAATAATCATGAAGAGTTTTGCAAGTTCGACTGATAACTACGTGGGACTTCAGGCAAAGGTGTTGGGCAATTGTCTCCACGTCCAGGGGATTGGTCCTGGTGTGAATCGCAGCTACGGCGTCAGTGCTGATATGACGGCCCCTGCTAATCTACTAGGGTATATCAATTCCCTACCACGTACTGAGAAGAGTGCGAATGGAGGTGCAAACCCGTCTTACGTGCGGGTTCAGGCAAAGGTTCTGGATGGCGAACACGTTCATTTCCAGGTGGGTAGTGCCACTGTGTTTAATCGCAGCTACGGGGCTGCCTTTAACGGAGTTAATGAGAAGCTAGTAACCTTTATCACTACCTATTTGGAGAAGGAAGAGGAAGAGGAAGAGGAAGAGGAGGAGTATGATATCACCTTCTAAAGAGGAGTAGAGGGCGGGGTGGGGATGGTAGGAAGAGTAGTGGCCATCCCCACCCGCTACTCAACTAAAATAAGGAGGAGACTAATGGATGTAGCAATGTCATACGATTGCCATAATAGAAGCGAATTTGGTTTGAAGGTGTTACAGCTAAATGAGATGATAGATATAGGATTAAATGTTCCTGTATTCTGTGCGCTTGGTGACGGTTCAATGAAAGAGGCTGTGGGGTATGATCGGTTGAAGCGGTGGAATAGTAAGATACTGGAGGAGGCAAATATACGGGAAGTTTCACAACATATACAGCATGAGTTAATCACTATGGATATAGACTTTGATCACGTTATAACAAAGATCAAATTACATACAAGTTTCTTTGACGGCTCAACGACCTATGCGGTTCGTAGTAGCGGTCTCGAGGAGGATGGTGAGGCGACAAGTTTTGCAGGAGCGCATGACAGTTATCTAAACGTACCAATTGATGATCTAGGTGACGCTATAAAAAGGTGTTGGGCTTCATTATATAATTATAGAGCGTTGAGTTATCGAAGAGAGTTGGGTCTGGGATATCCCCAGGGCATGGGGGTAATTATACAAAAGATGGTGAATGCTGATATAGCCGGTGTGGCGTTCAGCAGTGATCCTACAGGAAGTATCCCAGGTTCTATGATTATAGAGGTGGTAAAGGGGTGCGGCGATAGTCTGGTAGGAGGTACAAAGACTCCTACAACGGTATTTGTAAGTAAGGGTAGTGGAAAATTACTACTTGAGATAAGGGGGGATGATGATATACACACCCCGCCCGATGTCCTAACAAGGCTGCGCTTAGGGATGTTGGCGGCTGAGGGGCATAAAGGGGTACCTGTAGACATGGAATGGGTATTTTCTGAAAAGCGTCATCTTTACTTCCTACAGGTAAGGAGAATTACCAAGATGGGTATGGAGGGAAGTGTAAATAGTAACAGAAAGGGAATGGGTGCGTCCCCTGGTATAGTAGAGGGGTATGGACGATGGGTAAATGATGAGTATAGTATTATCGAACCCGGTGATATCCTGCTCACACGGCAGACAAATCCGCTCTTTCTTCCACTAATGAAAAAGGCGGGGGGTGTAATTACAGCAAAGGGTGGGATTACTTGTCACGCAGCCATAGTGTGTAGGGAGTTGAACATTCCCTGTATTGTAGGAGTAGGTGAGGGTATACATAATTTGATTGGGAAGGTTGTAACAATGAACGGTAGTTCAGGAGAGGCGGTAATACAAGATGAATAATGTAACAGCACCTGTGAAAGACCCGGTAGTAGTGCCTAGTCCGTCCACTAACCCGACAATTGATCCGGTTACGTTCCCAGAAATCACCGAAGATCCAGAGGTGTTAACTCCGGAGAGGCTGTGTCCTACACAAAAGGAAAGGGTAATAAGGAGGATATGGGAATGATAGGGGTTTGGAAGACGGGGTTAGGATGGGTCTGCATGGTGTGTGGAGAAAGACAAGCAATTTTCAAGTATAGGAAAGATGGGGTGGAGAAGAAGGTATGTTGGGGATGTAATGACAACGGGTTCAAGGGGTATTATGATGGAACATCGTGGGTAAAGACTGAGTGGGGGAATACGTATGTGTTGGAAGATAAACCGGGACATAATAATAGAAGTGTGGAGAAGGGAATAGCAGTACTGGAAGAAGCGTGGCAGGCGGTAGAAAGAGGTATTCCACTAAGCCCAAGTGTCGGTTATATGCCAAAAAAGGCGGCTTGGAGAACAGTTGAGGGTAGGGAAAGGCTTATATCACTGATTGACGCTGAGTTTACTACAGAATTAGCGAAGAGTGTTGGATATTTTGGCCAAAGAGGGATGAATAAACATCCTAGATTTTATCGATTGGATTTTGGCGGTAGGCTCTGGCTTTGTGAGAAGTTGGAGGAAGCGAAAGGGGTAGTGGTAGGAGAGGATAAATGATTAAATCATATCCAAAGGTGTATACAATGGGAAGCAAGCAAACAAGAGATTTGCTAGATTCTCTCGTGTTTATCGAAGAGAAAGTAGATGGAAGTCAGATTAGCTTTAGTGTGGATGATGATGGTGATTTAGAAGTGAGGAGCCATCATCAAAAACTAGACGTAAGTAACCCTCCAAAAATGTTCAGAGGAGCGGTAGAGCATATTAAGAGTATAAAGGAGGTGTTAAGGAGAGGGTGGGTATATAGAGGAGAGTGTTTAGAAGATCGTAGGCATAATGTGCTAGCATATGATAGGACACCTAAGGGGCATGTAGCAATATTTGATATTCAAATGAGGGATGGTAGCTACTTACCGTACCCTACAAAAAGCGCCGAAGCGGATAGATTAGGTTTTGAGGCAGTAGCGCTACTCGTAACCAGTAACGATATTATAACTATGAAGGATGTGGAGAAGGCGTTGGATGAGGAGAGCGAGCTCGGAGGGGTTAAGGTAGAGGGGGTAGTAATAAAGCCTGTAGAGTATGATGTATTCTACGGATATGATTTAGTGTTTGGGAAGTTTGTATCAAAGAGGTTTAAGGAGAAGGCAGCGGTTGGTAAGATGGAAGGTGTGTCGGAGATTGAGAAGATTGCTAGTAGTATATGTACGGAGGGAAGGTGGGCTAAAGCGCTTCAAAAGGTAAGGGAGGTTGGTGAGGCGGAGGATAATACAAGTGATATCGGTAGAATTATCAGGGAAGTATATAAGGACATTGATGAAGAGTGTTTAGACGATATAATCAAAATGTTGACGAATTGGGGGGTGAAGAGGGTGAAGAAAGCGGCAGTAGCGGGAGTAGCTGAATGGTATAAAATGGTACTCGCCGCTAAATATTTTACAGAGGAGGCGTAGTATGAGTATAAAAAGGAAGACTAAAGAAGATACGGTAGAGGAGTTAAATACAGAGTTGCAGGAGGTAATAGAAAAGGTCAATGCGTCTGACTATCATCCTGCTAAACTAGAAGCGGTATTGGAATGGAGCCCACAGTTTTCTATTAGGACTAGGGTGGACGGTAATTTAGTGACGAATGAGATGTACCGACAAAAAATAGTAATAGGAACTGCCTCAAAAGAGAATATAGAAGGATCAAAGATAGTACTCTATAACGGAATCGCAGAGATTTTATCTAATCTTACAGGACGGTCCAGACTGGCTAGCAGATTAACTCACCTCACGAATATCAAAAGACAATATACTACACTACGTAAGGGAATTGCAGAAGCGCAAAAGTATAGCCATCCCGGAGTACGATTAGATGATAATGGTAGTATTATGAATATAATAGTAAACGCATCTCCATTCCTACCCCCTAATAGTTGGGAGATTCTATTACAAAAAGACCTTGTTGAAAAGTGGCAAGAGGCTTCTATTAAGGTATGGTCTGATCTAGCGTTGCAGGAAGGTAAGGAATAACGATGACCGCTGATGAGCTAGTGAGAGCTTTTAAGATCGCTAATAAAAGTCTAACAGAATCTACTGATCTAATGAGGTTCATTACGACAGCGCTACGCGAGAAAGTTGATGATGTTGCGGTAGCTATCTCTCAATATGGTGGGTTAAGTATCAGTGATGTGTATATAAATGGTATTGTTATGGGAATGTTAATTAAGAAGGTGCTAGATGAGGATAGGATAATTGTAGAGGAGGTAATGAAAGAGGTCAATAGTATATTTAAGGATTTTGGAGGGGGAAGAGATCATGAATCTATATCGTCATAGTAGTAGGGGAATAACAGTATGAGTATATTACCCGCTATACGTATTGTGATAGTAGTATCACCTGAAGGCGTAGAAGAGGTAATATCCGAGCTGAGGGATGTGGAGATAACCGTTGCTGTAGTAAACATATCTAGTGGCAGCACACTAAAACCTCCCGGCGACGAATTGATTGAGTATATAAACGCTGAGGTCGATAGGGTATATGTGAATGAGGTGTTTGATCAAGAAATTGGTGGCTTATGGTAGATACAGTTTTCGACTTCAATTATAGTATTGTAAACACAAGTACCGTTACATTACCTATTGTTACATTACTAACTAATACATGGGAATTCCCTACTAATGTGTTAGCGGATTATAAGTCGAAGGTTGTGACATATGGAGTAATAAACAAGGTTCCTGAAACGCAGGATTCTTTTTACTACTTCTGGGATTTTGATAACCAGGATGAGGCTAATGTGAAAGCAGTTCTTACTACCATGAGAAAGGCACTGGATTTACCATGGATAATAATTGCCAAGACGGGTAAAGGGTATCATGGGTATAGTTTAGCACCGAGAGACTGGGAGAGTGTTATAACGGCAGTAGAAGCGACAATGTTTCATGATAAGCGATATGCACGTATTTGTAGATTGAGGGGGTGGGAGACCCTTCGTATAGGAGAAAAGGGTGGTAAGGAGCCTGTATATTTGGATACTATTAGTGAATGGACGGGGGAGCAAATAGATGAGGATATAAGGGGAAGGGCGTGTAGCTTTATATCCTATACCTTAGGAAGCCATCCTTACGAAACAGAGAGTATAAGGACAAATATCATCGAGAGTGGTGAGATTGGTAGATGTTATGTCAGGTTATGGAAGATATTAGGGGTGGGTAGGAGGTAAGAAAAGTGATGGTAGTTTCACCAGATGATTGGATGGAAGGTACAAAGGCGCGGCTATTAGAAGAAGCTGAGCGTATATTAGATGACCTAAACGCAGAGTTTGGTGATAGAACCAAACTTTGTATATGTTGTGGGTCGAACTCGTGGGACAGTTACGAAGGTATTATACATACAACTGACTGTCTCATTACGAAGTTACGTGAGCAGATACGAATTTATTGTTCTTTATAGATAGTGGGGAGGATATATGATCAAATTAACTAAAACAGCCATGACGGTACTGGAAACAAGATATCTAGAAAGGGTAGATGGAAAGGTTGTTGAAACTCCTGATGATATGTTTCATCGAGTTGCAAGGACTATAGCGAAAAGTGAAGTGTATAGCGACGAGTGGGAGGGTGTGTTTTATAACCTCTTATCATCATTGGATTTTTTACCAAACTCTCCATGCTTAGCTAACGCTGGTAAGAATAACCTTGCTTTTTCAGCATGCTACGTCCTCCCCATAGAGGATAGTATTGAAGGGATTTTTAAGAGTGTTGGTCACGCAGCTAAGATTCACCAGAGTGGAGGGGGAACAGGATTTTCCTTTACTAATATTAGGCCAAAGGGTGATATAGTGTCTACTACAGGACAGTATGCAAGTGGACCTGTATCTTTTATGAAAGTATTTGATACCGCAACCGGAGCTATAGTTCAGGGAGGAATGAGACGTGGGGCGAATATGGGGGTGTTGCGGGTGGACCATCCTGATATACTAGAGTTTATTGAGTGTAAAAGTAGTGGGAATATGTATAACAATTTTAATATAAGCGTGGGTATTACAGATGCGTTTATGGATGCACTGGGGTGTCCCTGTACATGTAGCAGTGGGTGGAATGGGGATCAGGAACTTCCAAAATGTGTTTACAATTTACAATTTAATGGAAAGGTGCGGGGGCATTACTGCTCTCATTTTATATGGGATATAATAGCAAAGAATGCGTGGATGACGGGTGATCCTGGGGTTGTATTTCTTGATGTTATAAATAATGGGAACGCAAATCCTATTACGCATTGGGAGATAGAAGCAACCAATCCTTGCGGTGAACAGCCGCTATACCCATACGATTCTTGTAATCTGGGTAGTATTAATCTCGCAAATTTTATCATTATGAAAGGTGATCGAAAGGTTGTTGACTGGGATCGGCTAGGAGAAGTAATTCCAAATTGTATTCGATTCCTAGATGACGTAATCGACGTCAACAATTATCCAATTGTAGAGATTGCAGAGATGACAAAGAGTTTGAGGAGGATTGGTTTAGGGGTAATGGGGTGGGCGGATATGCTAATCAAGTTGAATATAGCATACGCAAGTAAAGATGCGGTTGCATTAGCCCGTACGTTATCTACTTTTATAAGGAATAATGCCGATAAGGCGAGTAAAGAAATTGCCTTAGAGAAGGGAGAGTTTCCGCTTTATGAGAATAGTGTTTACGCAGAATTTTGCCCGGGCTGTACTGGTGGGGGGTATAGGAACGCCGCTCGGACCACCATTGCACCAACTGGTACTATATCTCTTATTGCTGGTTGTAGTAGCGGCATTGAGCCGTTGTTTGCAGTGAATTATCTCCATAGTGGGTTGGGCGGTAAGTTAAAAGAAGAGGTGATAACGAATCCTGTTGTTGAAGAATATCTTCGTAACGAGGTACAGGATCCAATGGTTATTAAAACCGCTCATGAGATTGATCCTTATTGGCATTTAGCACACCAGGCAGCTTGGCAATCCGGAGTTGATAACGCTGTTAGTAAAACTATAAATATGAAAAGTAGTGTTTCTTGGCAGGATATTAGGGAGGTATATGAACAAGCTTATTATATGGGTTGTAAAGGGGTAACAGTATTTCGAAACGGGTGTAAAGAAAGTCAGGTGTTAAATGAGGTAGGGGTGAGTGAGTATGCGTATGACGGCGGAGATAATTCGCAATCTAGTGATTATTTTGGGTTCGGTACTGGTGATAATGGAGGTGGTAGTACTGCTCAAATGGGGGATAGAGAGGTAGGAGGTAAAAATGTAGGGGTGGTAAAAAGGCCGCTCGCACTTCCTGGTACCACATATCAACAGTATACGCCGTTCGGTAACATGTATGTTACAATTGTAAATAATGATAGTAACCCCTTTGAAGTGTTTGCAACTATTGGGAAGGCTGGGTCAGATGTACAGGCAATGGCTGAGGGTCTTGGGCGGGTAATAAGCAAGTATTTACAATACGCTGACAAGGGTGATAGGGTCAATGTACTGGATGGAGTGTGTAGGCAATTGAAAGGGATTGGTGGAGGTGGGGGTCTGGGTGTGAAGAGTATACCAGACGCGATCTCATTGGTGTTAGAAAGATACTTAGACGAGGAGGGAACAGCGAAGAGGTATGAGCCTCCACTGAGTATGGTGGTGGATAGAGAGCGATCAGGATTACTATGTTTAGACTGCGGTAGTCAAGAGGTGTATAATGAAGGAGGGTGTATAACTTGTCAAAATTGTGGGTGGAGTAGGTGTGGATGAAAGGAGGGAAGTATGGAGATAAGTATAGAGGTGCATTGGGAGAGAGATGTATGGGACGAAGGGGTAATGGAAAGGTTAAATAAAGTACTACCGGCACTCCTTGAGGATTTTATTACCGAGTTGAGAAGCGAATTGGCTGTTAAATATCCTATAGGGGTAGGAGGAATAGTACTACATATGTATAATAACCCGGTGCAATAAAATCTGGCGTGTCTCTAAACTAGGAGGAGACGTAAGAGCAGCTACGGGGTGGGCAATCTGCTCTATTCATTCTCTTGTAGTATAATGGTAGTACGCCTGACTCTGAATCAGGTAATGGTGGTTCGATGCCATCCGAGAGAACCAATGTGGTATAAGTGTTGCAGCGGCACGGAGGGATGTGGCCCCTTCAGGCGGAGTGCAATTCTCCGATATCACCCCATTTAGTAGTAAGGGTAGAAGGAGAGGTATGAATATCATTAGGGTGATTATCTGTAGATTAGTAGGTCATCGTATGTCTTACCTTGGTGGTGGTGTATGGAGATGCGAGAGATGTCATGGGAGAGCCCCATCCTCATGGGATCATGACGGTGGACCGCTTATGCAAATGTTCCGTCCTGAAAGCCGCAATACGCCGGTGCACGGAGCCCGGCAGCGGCAGATGTGATCCCCATGGTGACCCACCATCCCGTGGTGAAGCCGGACGGCCCCGGCGTACGCACCCGGTGGTATGAGTGCGCCTGCGGTGGGCCGTGGCCGTGCGAGAAGGCGAAGGAGGAGGAGGAGAGGCCTGACCGTCACATACTGAAGGGACCTCTCCGAGATCCGGAAGAGCTGCTATGGTACTGTCCAATCTGCGGTCGAGACAAATCGTGTTCACATAGACCTGGGGAAGGGGGAGAGGAATGAGTAATGAGATCATGGCAGAGGGTGACTGCTGCTTGATGTCTGCCGACTACTCCCAGGTGGAGCTGCGGGTGCTGGCCGAGCTGTCCCGGGACCCGGGGCTGATAGAGGCCTTCCTGGCGGACGAGGACATCCACGCGGCCACGGCGGCCACGGTGTTCGGGCTGCCACCGGAGCTCGTGGGGCCGAGCCACCGCCGCATCGCCAAGGTGGTGAACTTCGGCATCGTGTACAGCTTGAGCAGCTTCGGGCTGACCCAGGCGATAATAGCACTGGTCGTATAAGGTTAGGGAGGTGAGGCATGAGTGATGAGATGGAACTAGCGGTGGTAGCATTTCTGTTCGTAGCAATGTTATGTTACTTAGTAGGTGGTAATGCACAAAATGGAGTGGGTAGAAGATGACCGAGATGACAAGGATTATCATACTTATCGCACTTATACTAGCCTTACCCGCCGCATTAACCATCGGTGCGTTAGTATCTCCCCGTTAAGACCCCTCAGGAGGTGTTTTATATAATGTGAGCGATCCAAAAAGTTTAGGTATTATACATCCTGCGTGGAGAGACGGGCAGTACGAAGCTGTTACTAGTATAGAACAGGCGGAAAAAGACGTAGTAATAGTACAAGGACCTACAGGTGTCGGTAAGACTACTATTATTCTTAGTGTGTTAAAAAGGTCGGGTAGTAGAGGATTCGTACTTACCCCTTCCATGACGTTACAGGATCAATATGTGAGAGAAGGGAAGGGTGTAAGGAGGATAAGCGGTAGAAGAAATTATGATTGTGTTTTAGAAGATTTGGATGAGAAAGAGGCGTTTGAACGGGGAGCTATTCATATTACTAGTGATGAGGCTCCGTGCAGTAGCGGTTATGAATGTGTATATAAGGATCAATGTCCTTATTTCCTTGATAGATTAGGGGCATTACGATCTCGGGTGAGCATACATAATTACGCATACTGGTTAGCAGAATCAACATATGTAGGAGGGTTTGCTGGAGGTTATTGGGTAGCTGCTGATGAAGGACATGTACTAGATAATGTCTTAAGTAGTTTTGCAAGTGTAGAAGTTACTAAGGAGATGGTGAATGAGTTAAAGTATTGGGGAATAAAGGTGCCGATGAATAGTACTGATCCATGGGATTGGAAAGAAATGGGGAAGAAGGGGGTAGTAAAGTGTGTTGCCGCCGCAGAGAAGTGCGATGATGGAACTGTAGAAAAGAGCCGCTGGTTATTAAAACTATTTAACTATGAAAAACTTCGAGATCTTGAATTCGGGGAGGATAGATGGATAGTCGATATAAGAGGAGGTCGTACGGTAATAAAGCCGGTCTGGGCTCCTGCCGCTCGCCCCCTACTTATGACAGGGAAGGGTAAGAAGTTATTAGTCGTATCCGCAACAGTACTAAATCCAAGACTGTTTGTAAAATATAACTTAAGAATGAAAGAGGAGGATGTCACATATATTGAACTACCATGGCAATTTACTAAGGAGACTCGCCCAATTTATTATAGGCCCATTGCGAGTGTTACGAGAAAAAATGCAGAACGAGCAAGTAGAGCTATTGCCGCAGCAACAGACAGCATTATGGATGGTAGGAAGGGAGAGAGGGGGATTATCCACACACAGAGCTTCGGATTACTTGATATGGTCGTTCCTTTCATAAGGAATATCCAGAGGTTAGTGGTGCATAGGAAAGATGATGATAGGAGGGAGGTGATAAACGCCTTTAAGAAAGGGGGTGATGATAATAAGTGGTTAATAAGTCCTAGTGTACAGCAAGGAGAGGATTTTCCATACGGGTTAGCAACCAGCCAAATAATTTGGAAAATGCCTTATCCTGATAGAGGAGATAAGAGTGTAGAGATGAGGATGGGGGAGGATAAGGAATGGTATAATTATGCTACGGCGCAAAGATTAACTCAGATGTTAGGGAGGGTAGTGAGAGCTAATGATGATTATGGTGAGAGTTGGATTCTTGATAGCCAGTTTGAGAATATAGTAAGATACCTGCCGAAGGAGATAAGGGATGCATTAGTTTGAGTACAAAAAGATTAGGGGTAAAATATGAGCAGGTAGAGGCTGCAAAAAGGGTGTTAAGAAATATGATGTGCGAATCATGTCAATGCACACATTGTAAAATGGCTAGATTAGCAATCGCTATACTCAATGGGGAAGCATATAAGGGTATAAAGGGGGATGATAATGAACAAGTGGGAACGATTGGCGGTATTGAGCCCGGCTGTAAGTGGGGAGTTGGTAGCACAGACAAGTTTGTTTGATGATTGTTGGGGAACGGTAGTGGATATTGATATTGCATTGGGTGAGGATGAAGTTGAGAAGAGATTCTACAACCAGCAGATTATTACTGTAAGGATTGATAATACAGATTTGGAGTTTACTGAACGAGCGTCTGTACCAACGGATCCTGAAACAGGTGAATTGGCGAAGAATGAGGATGGGAGTTATAAGAGGCCGGCAAGGAGTAGTAAGATCGGAGTGCAGGAGACTCTGTATAATAATCTAGGGGTGCCCTGGGAAGGGAGTATAGCGAATATTATGGGGATTCATAGCCACTGGTTGAGGAAGGGGGTAAGGAAGACCAGGGATGATATAGAAGCAGAAAAGGAAGCAAGGGCACGAGGAGAGAAGGTGGTACGGGATCGTAATGAAGTGCCTTATGGACGGTACTTGGTTGAGTGGGATTATTATGATAACGATGTAAGAAAGGCGCAGGGACTTCCACCCATCCTTGTAACAGCAGAAAAGGTGGGGGTGGTAAAGGCAGGGAGTGATAAGCAGCTTGATCAGATTAGTAGTGTAAAGATAGAGGATTTAGTAGACGGTAAAACATTTATGGAACTGCTCAAGATTGTTCGCACACAATATCCCGATATGCAAAGTCAGGCTACTAGAGTGAATTTGACCAAGCTAGTGATGGATGGAACCTTAGAATTGGTAGAGGGTGGAAAGAATGGAGTTATATATAACAAGGTAAGGGGGGAATAGAAATAAAATGGATATAAAAACATATATCGAAGAGCTAAGGGAATTGAATGATGGTATTGGTAACCTGCGTCCAGATATGAAAACGGCGGAGCTTCTAAGCGCGTATGCGTATTGGAAAGGGGTGAATGCTGAGGAGACGGCTATGGCCGAGTTAACAAAGCGTCGTGAAGAAGCAGCGGCGTCTAGGGGTAAGGTAGAAGGATTAGCGAGTTTAGATTTCTAAATTTGGTAGGGGGTAAGACCGCAGGGGTATATTGGGTAGTGGTCCGATGAGCTGAGGGGTTTAGGCTCAATACAATTTGGAGGTGAGTAATGAGTATTATAAATGTCGGGAATTTAGAGGTGGAAGATGTAAGAGAGGAGTTTCCAGATAACGAGGGGTATACCAACCGAGATTTGTCGGATATTACTGAGATTATTATCCATCATACTGATACACCAGAGGGTTTAGAGGATATGGACGCTATTGGTAGGGTGTATAGATATCATACTGAGTCGCTGGGATGGCCGGGGATTGGTTACCATTTTATGATAGGCGGGAAGGGAAGGTTTTATTGTACTGGAGGAGCGGAAACAGTAAGGTACCATACAAGAGGGTTTAATGATACTACTATTGGCGTGTGTGTGATAGGAAACTTTTCTCAGATTTACCCGAGTTGTAGAACAGTAAGTGATCTTGATACATTAGTACGTAATATAATGATGGGGCTTGGTAAAGAATTACCTGTAGTGGGACATAAGGAGCGATTTTCTACAGAATGTCCCGGCTCATTACTTGATGCGTACAGAGAATTCGTTTAAAATTGGATGCTATAGGATTGGTAATAATGGTAACAGTAATTCTCAGTATACTACTGGGAGGTAGGAGGGCTGATGGATAGAGGAGAGAGGTTTAGATTGAAGGTCCGAGCTAGTGGGCTCGGACATTGTGCAAGGAGGGTAGGGTATAGGGTTATAGAGGAAGAGGATAATCAAACAGTATATAGTAGTGAAAAACCTTTTCGTAACCCACGGTTCCACGACGGCCACTATCATGAGTATGATGTCAAGGAAAGGCTTGGGCTTATGGGAGTTCGCTTCCATTCCGGTATAACAAGTCAGAGGAAAATGATAGTATCAATGAGGGTAGGATGGGTGTTGGGTAGTGCCCATATAGATGGGGAGATAGTAGTGCCGGAGGGTATAAAAGGCAATGGTAGTAGTAATAACATACCACCCCAAATTAAACCTGGAGCATATGTACTAGAAGTAAAAAGCGCTTCGTCCGGCCCTTACTGGAAATTCAAGAAGAAGGGATTAAGAGAAGGATTTCCAGAATATTTTGATCAGGTCCAAACATATCTTAATGGTACGAGTGGCGGTCTTAGTGTTGTGGATGATAATCCGGTAAGAGATTTATATAGAAGAATCAAAAAGTACGAGGTAACAATAGCTGACTGGAGCTTTCCTACAAAGGCGTTGGTCGTTTTCAAGAATAAGGAGAGTGGGGAGCTGGCATTTGAGGTGGTAGAAAAGGATCATGGGTATTGGGAAGGGCTGCGTAAACGGTGGGTAGTAGCCGAAGCGTATATGACATTGTATGAATTACCTGACCGCCTATACGAGAACTCTGATAACTATGAGTGTGGTGATTGTCCTTGGAAAAATGTGTGTTGGGAAGATGAGGATGAAGAGGAGGGTATTGGGAAGGAAGTGGTAGTTGGATCAATTGTACCAATTGCGCCTGATACTGATGGACCGTTACCCGAAGAGATTAATACTGCTGCTGATATGTACGCTGTAGGAAAAAAGATAGAGGGTATAGGAAGAGTTATGATGGTGGAGAGCGCTCCTGTGCTAACAGCAGTACAAGAAGGGACTGCAAAGGTGGGTGCGGTGCGTGTGACAGGATTCCAAGCCAACAAAACTTCCTGGGATTACAAAGAGTTGGAAAGGGTCCTGAACGAGGATCAGTTAAAAGCGGTTAAAAAGACAACAACATTCCTCTCAACAAGGAGGACTGTTGGAGAAGTTGATGGGGATACTATTCGAAGGGTATTTGATATGGTTAAGATTGTGCCTGGGTATAAATTATTACTGGAGGGGATAGATGATTCAACTACGCAATAAATTCCTATTTACAGGTCCGACAGGCGCGGGGAAGACCGCAGCTATGTTTGATATTGCAAAACATGCGTTAAGGAGTGGGAGGAGTGTGTACTATTTAGCATTCGATGATGGGTATATGAGATACCTTCCTGAAGTTGAGGAGTATCTTGTACATCATAGCGATGAAGAGTTGACAACGGATGGCGGAAAGGGAACTTTTCATGTATGGGATTGTGTTGACTGGCCTTCTACACGAAAGGCGTATGCAGAGGCAAAAGCGTATTGGGAGAAAAGAGATTGGATATTTTTTGATAGGGCTGATATCGCATGGGATTTTATCCAAGAATATTGCGCGGCAGTAGCTGAGGGAGTTAGTGTAGATAAACTAGACGAATTGTTCTTTGAACGGCGAATGGAGAAAATTGAAGGAAGAGGGCAAGCGGCAGTGACAGCCATTAAACAAAATCCTAGTGGAGAAGCGGAACAGGACTGGGTAACGATTAAAAGTAATTTCAAAGGTGTATTCTATGATGCGTGTTGCGGTACAGATTCCCGGATGTTGGGGATCAATGTGGGGATAAGTGAATTAGCAAGTTTGGGTATCAGGCATTTTAGTAAAACAGAAACTTCTGAGCAGAAGGGCGATAGTCGAAGATTGTACGGCTATAATATTACGATACAGGGAGAAAAGAACGTACCAAGCTGGCTAGAAACAACGGTAGTATTTTTGAAGGGAACGGTTGGTTATACTATTGGTACGGATAAAGATCGGATGAGGAAGCCGTTCAACAACGAGCTGTTAGATAAGGACGAAGGATTTTGGAAGGCTTACAATAGGTTAGTAGGCTTGGATCTCACGGTATAATTGTAATAATGGTATAATTTAATGCTAGACGGTACAGCGATTAGTGTTGATACGCGAGGAGAACAGGCCACAATTTCCTGCCTTCTCTTTCTCATCAACCCAGAACTGATGGAGATTGGAAGGGCATTACCTGTAGGCGATTTATGGTGGGGGACAGAGGAGAAGACATATGGGGTGGAATTAAAATCCACTTCGGACCTTCTCTCTTCTATGTGGAGTAAGCAAAAAGGAGCGCGATTAGAATGGCAATTGGATAATCTAAGGAGGGGTGTAGATGTACCGATTTTAGGGATTCATGGGCTACGTACAGGTGATGGTGAGTATCTATCTATAGTAGAAGAGGTGGTACGAGGAAAAGGAACGTATCATGCAAAAATTATAACAGATACAAAATATACAAAGAATTCTGTGGATGGATTCTTACTAAGTGTGCAGGCAGTAGGTGTGTGGGTGATAGAAAGAAATACACGTGAAGATTTGCTGAGAGCGTTAATAGAGTTGTACTGGTGGTCTAGAAAAAGGACGCATACTACTTTCAATAAGGGTGATAGAAGGAGGAAGAAGGGAGGGTGATAGCGAATTACAAATTAAATTTCATAGACGGACTCACATCATGCGACGCCTGTCCACTTTACAAAAACGGATTTGTAGTACCAGGAAGAGGATTAATACCAAATAGGGTTATGGTAATAGGAGAAGCACCTGGCGAAAACGAGAATATAGAAGGGGTGTGTTGGGTAGGGGCGGCAGGTAAGAAGCTAGTAGAGTATTTGGCTTTGGGCGGGATCGTAGCAGATAATGTGTATCTTACTAATAGTGTGAAGCACTGGCCTGGACCAGGCAACCCTACTCCGAGCAAAGAAGTAGTTCGTATGTGTAGGGGATGGTTGGATTGGGAGATTGAGGCGGTAGATCCTGATTTAATTATTATAATTGGTAGTAGCGCATTGACTAACATACTGCCTAAAGCTAATATAAAGAGGCAGCATGGTAGGGGAGAGGTTGTGGAAATAGGGGGAAGGGCTAGAACGATATATACGTGTTATCATCCAGCAGCGGGGTTGCATAATCCAGGATTAGTTCCTATTATTAAAGAAGATTTTATAGGAATCGGGAAGAGTAATATGGACTATCATGATATGGAGGTGGTATGGATAAAAGATTTGGCGCAGGAGAAGAGGCTGGAGACAGGGGCGGGTATACTACCAATAGCTATAGATTTCGAGACGAGCAGCTTAGATCCGACAACGTGCAAGGTATCTGCGATTGGTTGGAGCACATCCTCGAAAAGGGGTTATACATCCGCGAAGTTCAGTCCAGTAATCAAGACCCTCTTTCAAAACCATATAAGGTATGGAGGATTAGTAATAGCCCACAATGGTGCATTCGACCTGACAATTCTACAGCGGTTAGGGGTAGATCTGAATTGGGAGAGGGTTTGGGATACCATGATATCGGGCTATATCCTTGGGAAGGACCTAGCGCTTAAAACAAGAGCGTTAAGAGAGCTTAATATAAAAATGGAAACATATTCGGATATAGCAGGAAAGGTGGTAGTGAAGGATAGTGGAGAGATTGATCCTTGGAAACTACTTCCGTACAACGCGTGCGATGCTGCAATAACCCATCTACTCTATGATCTTGATAATGAGGAGATTACGAACATCGGAGCTCAAGAAGGGATGGCTATAGAAACGTCATTAACACCGATTTTGCTTAAGATGGGTAGGGAGGGGATTAAGTTTGATGAGGAAAAAGCTATTGTTCTATACAACGATTTTCATAATCACCTTGATAGTATTAAGCGCACTGGTTATGAATGTGTCGGCCATAGCTTCGACATTAACTATAGTACAGAGGTTGCTAATTTACTATTCGAAGAATTGGGTATAGAACCAATTAAATTAACAAAAGGTAAAACACAATGGAGTACCGATGAAGAGGTATTAAAGACAGTATATAATGAACACCCTATCGTACCAATTATTCTGGAGTATCGTAAATATCAAAAGATGGTGTCTACATATGTAGAAGGGCCTTTAGTATATTCTGAACATGATGGAAGGGTGCATACTACATTTAAACAAACTGGGGCTAGGGGCGGTAGAGGAAGTAGTGTTAATCCAAATCTCCAAAATCAGCCTAGTAGGGGCGGGTGGGGATCTAAAATAAAAGCGCTATATCTTCCCGATCCGCACTGTGTATTTATTGAATGGGACTACAGTCAGTTGGAGTTGCGTGTAGCAGCGGCAATGGCTAACGATCCTGTCATGATACAAGTTTTTTTGGAGAATAGGGATATACATGCTCATAATGTAAGAACAATCCTTGGTAAGGAGCCGGGTAATGAGGATGATAGAAGATTAGCTAAAAACATTGGATTTGGAATGTTATATAAGATGAGCGCAAGCGGGTTGCGGAAGTATTTAGCTACACGAGCTGACCCGCCTATACTTATCACGCCTCAAGAGGCAAAGAGGCTGCATTATAATTTCATAAATCAATTTAAGATGTTAATGGATGCGGAGCGTGAGTGGGAAGATAGGTGTAAGGATTTGGGATATGCAGAAAACCTCTTTCACTACCGTCGATACTTACCCGAAATACAAAGTGATGATAGAAAAACGGTGGCTGATGCATGCGCTATTGCAGTAAACTTACCGATTCAAGGAACGGCAGGTGTGATAACAAAGATAGCGTTAGTGGAGGTGGCTAGGGAGCTACCCTACCTTCGCTTGCGGAATACCGTGCATGATAGTATACTAGGAGCGGTTAGTGAAAAAGATATTGCTTGGTTTGGGTATAAGGTAGGGAGAATCATGGAGGAGGTAGCAGAGAGCATATTAGGAATACCAGTAAAAGTAGAGTGGAAAGTAGGGGATAATTGGGGAGAATGTATGAGTTATGAAAAGTGGTTAGTGAGGAAAGGGAGGTAGTAATGGAAGTTGTAGAGATGAAGGTGAATGGTGTACAAAGTACAAATTTGCCATGGGAAGAGGTAGTGGTCATGCCTATTGGAGATGTACAATTGGGATCGGATGGGGTAGATATAGAAAGATTCAAAAAGCATATTGCTTGGGGTATTAAGAATAACGCGTATTTTTTAGGGATGGGGGATTATATTGATTTGATGAGTCCCTCTAATCGAATAGCGTATAAGAATTCTAAACTATATGATTCAGTACGTTCTGCAATGCAGGGCAAGGCGGATGAGTTGGAGAAGGAGTTTTGCCGTTTGGTAAAAGGTACTGAAGGAAGATGGTTAGGATTATTGGAAGGCCATCACTACTTTGAGTATGAAGATGGATCTACGAGCGATACAAGAATTGCAAAGAGTTTATTAGCACCCTTTCTCGGCACCTGCGCTTTTGTAAGATTGCGATTTAAACCGACTACCTCAAAACGTTCACTATCTTGTACAATCTGGTGCCATCATGGTCAAGGACATGGTGTATTTCCATACAGCCCACTTCCTAAACTTTACCATGTAATGAATAGTTTCGAGGCAGATATATATCTAATCGGACATCAGACCAAAAAGCCCGTTGTGAAAGCGCCTCGGATTTATATGAGTGATAGAGAGCCTTATAGGCTTGTTGCACGATCTAAAGTATTGGCGGGGACGGGTGGATTTAGTAAAGGATATGAACAAGGGTCTAAGCATTATAATGGGGTGAGGGCACAAGGAAGTTACGTAGAGCAAGGGATGTTGAGTCCCGTAGCGTTAGGAGGTATTGTACTGAAGGTGAGACCTGTATATGGGAATAAGGGAAAAGCTGATCGTATAGACTTGAATGTAGAGGTATAGATTAGAGGGAGGTATAGATTGGTACATACAATTGATTGGAATAATCCCCATAAGGGGTTTAGTGGTATGGGGGCAGAGAGGTTAGTAAGGTTAGATCTTACATGCAAAGTTTGTGGCCAGGGCATATCCACATCTCCTTATAAATCAAGGATTGAGATTCAACAGTTTTTTGATACAGCATTACCAAATTGTGAAGGGGGTAGTAAAATGATTCAGAGTGATATAACAGGTGGGTTGCATAAGAGTGTTGATGGATGGGAGAGTAAGGCTGATAGGCTATGCCATCCTGAGAATTTCTTTGTATCAATAGAGTATGGTACACAAATTGCTCGTAATATGAGTGTCGAGGATAGGAAGAGGTTAGATACAAAACTTCTAGTGGTAGAGCGTTTCGCAAAGCTTATGGCATGTGGTGTATTGAAAGGAACGTTGAAGTATTCAGGAGACGATTGGGGAGTAGAAGAATGGTTTGCGCATCTGCTTGGAGAAGGGGCGGATTTTGCTAATTATATCATGTTATTGGTGGATAGGTTCGAGAAGGAAAAGGAAAATGAGGGGAGAAAGTAGATGGGAATGTGGAAGTATAAAGGATGCCCCAAATGCGGTGGGGATTTGGGGCTAGAGAGTGGATTGGATGAATGGGGATGGTTGTGTGTACAATGTGGGAAGGAGATGGATGCGTCTCCCCTGGAGATTAGTGAGGCAAAGAAGCGTTTGGGCGGTAAGAAGGATTTAGGCTCACGCCCTCGCTCGTCAGGAAGCGTAAAACAATGTTCAATAACGCTTCCATTGCAACTACATAGCGAAGATCGAGTGTTGGAATAACGGTCTGGAATTCTGGTAATGCTAGTATAGTAATAAGAAGTATCAGTATATTAACGGTAATAGTCTTGCTTAGATAGAAAGGTTTCATAATGTATCTTAACCTCCGTAAATTTTAACGAATCCGCTTATAGTAGTGGCTAGTGCAAGTATTGCTACAATACCTTTCTTGAGAAAGGCGTTGACTATATGCTCATTTGCCTCTGCGGTCTCTAATGTAAGAAAGCGTTGCACAATACCAGGACCACCGTTCCCAAAGAAGACCTGATCCCATCGCTCGAGTTGTTTATTAATCGTAAACTGATCATCACGTATTGCTACAATCATCTCATATACCTTATCATCTATCTCCATACTCCCATACTCCTTACTTCTCAACCCATAGTGTGATAACAAGATCTGTAGTAGATGAGTAACTTGGGGTGCTTGTAGTGTAGAGGAAGGCCCAAATATCGCCTGTTGTCTCCGCACTCTTCGCCCTTAATCCCACATCAGTTTTGATATTAATACGATTATCAGTCAAAACGATAGCGTCTGACGGGTCAAAATATACTTTTCCAAATACCATTGCAATATCCGCGTCAGCTACATCAAATGGAGCGTTGTCGGCAACATTTGTTGGGGCGGTATCAAAGAAGAGTAGTGTGTAGTTGGCAGCCTGATTACCCTTATCCGCAATGTTAATTGTTTGAATAGTTCCAAACGAGACCCCGTTGAATTGTAAACGCCCGCCAATCACATCGTTTGCCGCATATGCGCCGGCAGTGATGGTCGGAGTAACCGAATATTTTTCTAACAATTTAGGCTCCTGTATTATCCGTCAATTCAATAAGATTTAAGCGATATATACCATCCCTCTGATAGCCCGAGGTCTCCAAGCCTTGTGGGCTAAGAGCTTTAACTAAGAATGAGCGGGTGCCTGATGCATCATCCAGATACGCAAAAGTCCCTAGAGTAGTCGTTCCAATCATTGTCCAAATTAGTTCTCGTTGCTGTTGTGGAGTTTTGCCCCCAATCGCCATACTAGTATCAATATTTACTACAAACATGCGACGAACCTCTGGTAATCGTATAAAATCCATCGCAAAGTATTCGACGATAGGAGATGCAGTTGTAGCGGTGCCTCTCGTTAAAGTGATTTTAAATTGGATAGATTTAAACGCAAGTCCTACATATCCAGTTGACGAACCGCCTTCCGGGAAACGGATAGTAACCTCACTAGTGCCTGTCACGGTGCTAGTAAAAGTAGTATACGCTCCTGTAGAGCCGTTTATCCTATAACCTACTGATACACTAGCTGCTGTAGGGCTTGACGCTAGTTTTATCCTACACGCTACTGCGAGCTTGTTTTGAGACTCAAAACCTCCGTCAAATATAGGCAGCTCAACAAAACCAGATGTGGCATATGTACGAACAGTTGTGTATAAAGGACTTTGTTCAAGATTATTTGTACTGGTGTAGCTAATACCATCAGCATTAGATATGTATAAAGTGCTGCCTGTGTATGTAGTATACCCTGTCGCTTGTAATAACATTGTATTTGTAGTGGTAAGGTAGATAATAGGGTGCCATCCTGTAGTACCCTCACAATTAGATCTGGCTAGTATAGCGTTTTTAGCAGCAGAACCGTAATATGACAAGAACACAAAACGGCCCCCGGTGATAATATCAGTAATACTACTACTAGCGTTTACGTGATAATCGTTAGATAGTCCGTCCGGTACATTCACTGATATATCATCAACATTTGCGATTGATGTGTTAAGGGTACTCACATCTACAATTGACTCAAGTCCTGTAACTATATACATGTGGTTTCGATGAAGTCCGACAGAACGCCCATACACACTACCAAGATAGTAATTATCACTTCTTGGATAGTTAAAATAACTTACCCTCCACGTGTCAAGATCCGCATCGTATATAAAAGCCCCTGAATGTGTTATAGCCCATAATGCGTTATTACCACTACCGTCATCAAATGTACTCAGATGTATATACCTATACGTGTTACTAGTAGAAATGCCTAACAGCTTTGCCCTAGTAAGCCATGAACCAGAGGCCCCGGTAGTAGATGAGTACAACACACCATTGCTGTCTACCCCATACAGCTTACCATCCCAGATCGTGAATGTTACCATGTTCGGTGACGCTACATTTGTAATAGCGCCATCGTAATATGAATAACCTGCGCCACCCCCCCTTGCGTTACTGGTAGGTATAAATAACTTATTGTTAAATTCTACAGGCGCTCCCCATGCTACTTGAGTAGTAGTACCTACTAAGGCGCCAAAGACGGTAGTAAATGTATATAAATCTCCAGTGTTGGCTGAAAGGGTTGGGTATACTACGACTAGTAGATTGCTATATATGCCCATACTTCGGAAGGCGGCACCATTTCCAGTAGGGTCTTCTACGGTGGTAAGGAGCGGGCCAATGGTCCACGCCCCACTCCAAAACCCGTCAAAGTTTTGTCCATTCCAATACCGTGTAAACTCTGGATGATCTACATCATATCTCCAAACCCCCATACCACCAGACAAATTACTCACAGAGTATGTAGATAGTATGGGCTGGTCGTCTTTGCCATAATCACCAATTACATATTTTGGTGGCATTTGTGTACCCATCTGTACTTCTACCGGACCTTTGATCCTAAAATAGTTACCATAGAGAAGGATCTGATTAGCATCTTGAACCTGTGGTGTTGCAGTGTAATCAGCCATTAGCTAAACACCTGAACCGCGTTAGCGGGAAGTGCTCGTGTGGGACGTGGATTGGACAAAATCTTCTGCGCCCATGCCACCATCCCTTGATTATAATTATCTGCATAAGCACGACCAGCCCTTCCAGAAAGTAGATAGTTTAGCGCATATGCCTCAGCGTATTCAGGACGTATGGGTATAGAAGTGCTCTCGTTCGTTACTTCGGCGATGGCAGTGGCGCCTAATACCCGTATTGGACAGCCGTCATAGAAGGTGCCTGGGATGTACAGCGAATCGCTTCCTACCCTTCGATACTCCCAACCCGTCTTAGGCATAAGCGTTCGCCAGTCGCTAGAAGCGGGGTACACTGCAAACGCAAAATCACTACCTGATACAGCGGTGTAGGTAGTACTACTGGAGGTATATGCCGTACCATTACCATAACTATTACCCGTATCCTCGGCTACGATATAATAGTTGGTATCATCATCAATCCCACTTCTTTTTAACTCCCAGTAGTATTGAGTGCCTGTAGTTAGGTAGACTGGTGGAGACATGTGCATAGGAGCATAGCGAACCCGTGTTTCTAGAGTGGATCCGCTAAAATTATCTGCGATTGCCCACCCAGTTATGGCAGGAGAACCGAATGTGAGGGCGGTACCGCTAGGCTTACCAATTGGTGATGCTTCGGGCATTATAGAAAGGATGAGGTTGTCGGTGGGAGACCCTACTTTCGCCACTCCTATCACAAACCATTCATAATACCCATCCGACTGAACCTGAAACCCTTGTGCTAATCGTACATCACCAGTTGTACCAAATGCTCTCACACTATCAGTGAATGCGATTGGTGAAGATGCTGCATGAGGAGCGTTAAGATATTGAATTTTATAAATATAATTTAAACTTGCTGGTACTGGGTATTCGCGTCGTGGAAAAGAGGGTGAGGTTTGTTGATTACCTCCATACTCATAACCAAATAGCGTGGTGTCGGAATCGGTAAAATATGCATCTGCAACACTATCAATCGATGCGTTTATAGCATCATTGTATTGGGCGGCGGTAAATCCCCTACCATTTAAACCATGCAATTCATATATATCACCATTGGCAGGAGCTGTAGAGGAGAAGGCGGGAACTGTAAGGGTGGTGGTAGGAGAAGCGAAGCTGTGGGCAGTAATATGGCGTGTTTGGATAGAAGTAGCAGCAGCATTTGTATGAGCTAGCTCTACGCCGATTAAAGCGCTTGGAGAGGCGTCGTATCGTGCAAGATCATCGGCCATGGTGATAGTGGTAGACGATCCGCCACTAGCCGTACCACTCTCATTATCATCAAAGCGGCGTGCAATACGGCGGCGAAGAGCACCGAGCGCGATTGATATAGTAGGTGCCGCCATTATTTACACATCCCTTATCGAATTACCATTCCCATACCCGCACTTCCCCGCGGCCGCCCGTGCCGCCTGCGCCGCCTGTGGTTGTACCACCGCCACCGCCCCCGCC
>C687J35021_10000533_pt1 | contig 29937 bp, 25 predicted proteins | sample RifCSPhighO2_12_FD_35021 | JGI IMG/M metagenome (IMG submission 35021) | reverse complement strand
ATGGTAGTGTGGAGTTATCCATGTGAGAGTAAGTCATCGCCAGCTCATTAATTCTAAATCCCCCTCCGCTTAAAGCAGAGGGGGATTTTTTATGCTGAAAATATTAAATATTAAATAATAAAGAATAAACGAATCAATCGTCTAATTGAGGTTTAGGATAGGTTTCTACATACTTATTTATCGATCATGACATTTAATCTATCTAACATTTTTATTTTTAGATTTTTAAAAATATTGAATAGTCGATCAAATGTTCATAGTTTGTTAGCAATATCTTTAAATGGAATAATGAGTATGTCTAATAAAATTCAATTTCAACTGAAAAAACTTCCTTTAATCTCATGTGCGTTGTTGAGCTGTTTAGCTTTTGGGCAAGTACATGCTGTATCTAATGATGAGGTCAAACATCTGGTTGAGTCAGAAAAAAAGAATTATTTAAATACTCTAGAGGCTTTAGTCAATATTGAGTCGGGGAGTAAAGATCTTGTCGGCGTGAATAAGATCGCTAAATATGTCGCCGAACAATTAAAAACGACAGGTGCTGAGGTCAGTATTGTAGAACCTAAAGATATATATCGTATGGATGATACGCCCCAACAGACTGGTCCAATGGTAAAAGCTGTTTTAAAGGGTAAAGGCAGTAGTAAAATTATGCTAATTGCTCATATGGATACGGTGTATTTAACTGGAATGTTGAAAGACCAACCATTTTAAAATGGAAGGGGATAAAGTTTTTGGTCTTGGAATTTTAGATGATAAACAGGGGGTTGCTGCGATTATTCACACGCTTGATCTTTTGAAAAAGTTGAATTATCAAGATTATGGCACGATCACAGTCTTACTTAACTCCGATGAGGAGATCAGTTCGCCAGGTTCACGCAAACTGATTACTGAAACTGCACAAGACCAAGATGTGGTTTTGTCATTTGAAGGTGGTGGTAAAGATGGCAGTTTACGTTTAGCCACCAGTGGGATTGGTGCAGCATATTTAGAGGTTCACGGGAAATCTGCACATGCAGGAGTTAAGCCTGAAGCAGGCATAAATGCACTGACAGAATTATCACATCAAATCTTACAGTTACAAGATTTATCGAATCCTAAAACAGGGTTGAAATTAAACTGGACTGTAGCGAGTGCAGGTAAAGTGCGAAACGTGATTCCAGACCTTGCGACTGCACAAGCAGATGTTCGTGCGTTGCAAGTTAAAGATTTTCAGCAAGTGGAACGTGTATTACAGGAAAGGATTAAACATAAAAAGTTAGCTGACAGTGAAGTTAAGTTAAAGTTTGAAATGCGTCGCCCACCTTTAATGGCAAACCCACAGGCAAAAAAATTGGCTGAACAAGCACAGCTTATTTACAAAACTGATTTTAACTTACCAATGAAGGTCTTAGCTGAAGCAACAGGTGGTGGTACAGATGCCGCATTTGCTGGCTTAAATTCGAAAGCAGCGATTTTAGAAGGCATGGGCTTATCTGGTGATGGTGCACATTCGAATAATGCTGAATATATTCTGGTCGAAAGTATTGTGCCGCGTTTATATTTAGCGACAAAGTTGATTATGGACTTATCGACCGCTCAAAAATAATAAAGTTGGTATGAAAGAACTGAACTGATTTGAGTTTTTACATGATGAAAGATGGTGTTTATTTTTAGCAGCATCTTTCATTAATCTAAATATCAGAATCTTATAGGGAAATGGATGAGATCTTAAATAAAAACTATATAAAGTGAGGGATATTCTGAGAGATCGGCATAGCTATAGTTGATGTTACTTTTTTCATTCTTTGCTGGATAATTTAGCGGAATCTGTTGGGTCTCGATGTATTGCTTGCTGTTCCAAGTGATTGGACCTTAGTCTTTATTCTTTAAGGAATGAAGGGCCAGCTTTTTTCTCTTAGCTGTCGAATTGTTTCTTTTTAAATAAAAACTTCGAAATTACGTTTGCATAAAAAAATAAATGATAACGTGCTGTATATGATGTTTTTTTAACCAAGCAAGCTGAATGTAATTCATGGTAAAATGATCGGCTTTCATCTTTGATCTTTATTTGAGATCTTTCATCTGCCAGCCGAGAATTGCTAGCCATGTCTACTGCTTATACTATGCAGACCACGCCTAAAGCGTTGTTTGATTACGACAAATATTGGGCGTCATGTTTTGAACCTGCGCCATTTTTGCCGATGTCGCGCGAGGAAATGGACCAACTCGGTTGGGATAGTTGTGACTTTATTTTGGTCTGTGGTGATGCGTATATCGACCATCCATCATTTTGTTCGGGCATTATTGGCCGTACGTTAGAAGCACAAGGTTTCCGTGTCGGGATTATTGCACAACCTGATTGGACTAATGTTGAAGCATTTCGAGTTTTGGGTAAGCCAAATATTGCTTGGGGTGTGACTGCTGGGAACATGGATTCGATGATCAACCGTTATACGGCTGATCGTAAAATTCGTTCTGATGATGCCTATTCACCAGATAATTTACCCAATAAACGTCCAGACCGTGCAGCAACCGTATATTGCCAACGTGTGCGTGAAGCATTTCCAGATGTACCTGTATTGTTAGGTGGAATTGAAGCTTCTTTACGTCGTATTGCACATTATGACTATTGGTCAGACAAAGTCCGTCGTTCAGTGTTGATGGACTCAAAAGCCGATCTTTTGATGTATGGTAATGGTGAGCGTTCAATTACTGAGGTGATGCATCGCTTAGCCAAAGGCGAGAAAATTCACGAAATTACCGATGTTCGCGGCACGGCATTTATCGTGAATAAATTAAACCGTCCATCTAAAGCCAAGTTTGTGGAAATCGCATCGAATGATGTGGATACCATTGGCCGTGTTGATCCGATCATCAATCCTTATGTGATGACTGAAGATTTAGATGGCTGTGAAATTGAAAAAGATAAGGGTAATTCTTTAACCCAATACCAAAATTTCCAAAAAGAAATTGTGACGAATCAAATTGTTCGTGAAGGGGATCAACTTGATCCTGATACACAAATTGTGCAGTTACAGCCGTCTTCAAAGGCAATTAAACATAAATTACCGCCGCGTGAGCTGGCTGTGATTCGTTTGCCTGCATTTGAAGCGGTGGCAGATGATCCCGTTTTATATGCCCATGCCAACCGTATTTTGCACCTTGAAACCAACCCAGGAAATGCGCGTGCTTTAGTACAAAAGCATGGCGAGCGTGATGTTTGGTTAAATGCTCCACCGATTCCGTTAACGACGGAAGAAATGGACTATGTATTTGATTTACCTTATGCACGTCTACCGCATCCTGTCTATGCTGATGCGCGTTTCCCCGCATTTGACATGATCAAATTTTCGGTCAACATTATGCGTGGCTGTTTTGGCGGTTGTACATTCTGTTCTATTACGGAACATGAAGGGCGTATTATTCAAAACCGTTCAGAAGAATCAATTTTACGTGAAGTTGAAAAGATTCGTGATACTGCACCGGGTTTTACCGGCATTATTTCTGACTTAGGCGGCCCAACTGCAAATATGTACCGTTTGCATTGTAAAGACCCTGAAATTGAAAAGAACTGTCGTAAACCATCCTGTGTGTATCCGGGCGTATGTCAAAACTTGCATACCGATCATGCACCTTTAACGCAGTTATATCGTAAAGCACGCGCTATTAAAGGCATCAAAAAGATCCTAATTGGCTCAGGTTTACGCTATGACTTAGCGGTGTTAAACCCTGAATATGTCAAAGAATTGGTGCAGCATCATGTCGGTGGTTATTTAAAAATTGCGCCTGAACATACCGAAAAAGGTCCGTTGTCTAAGATGATGAAACCAGGCATCGGGACCTATGATCGTTTCAAGCAAATGTTTGATCGTTTCAGTAAGGAAGCAGGTAAAGAACAGTATCTGATTCCGTACTTTATTGCAGCGCATCCGGGTACGACCGAATATGACATGATGAATTTGGCGATTTGGCTGAAGAAAAATGGTTTCCGTGCCGATCAGGTACAGACTTTCTATCCATCGCCAATGGCAACTGCAACCACCATGTATCACACGGGTAAAAACCCATTAGCCAAAGTGGCGCGATATACTGAAGATGTGGATATTGTGAAAGGTGAGAAGCGTCGTCGTCTGCATAAAGCCTTCTTACGTTATCATGATCCAAACAACTGGCCTTTACTCCGCGATGCTTTAAAAGAGATGGGCCGCCAAGACTTGATTGGTAACTCGAAACAGCATTTGATTCCAACCTATCAACCGCAAGGGACAGAAGGTCAGTATCAGTCTGCTCGGAAGAAAAACTCAACCGTGGATGGTGATTCGCAAAAACGTAATGGTGATAGCCGTAACCAACAAGCGAAAAATCAATCTCGTCCATCGAATACCAAAAAGCGTCCTGAACGTGGTCAGATTTTAACGCAGCATACAGGTTTGCCACCGCGTGAAACAGGTGATGCCAAGAAACCATTTGGACATTCAAAGTCAAAACCAAAGTCTAAGTCACGTGCTTAATGGCAATTGAATATAAAAAAGGATGCTACGGCATCCTTTTTTAGGATCGATCTTTTTTATTGCGTTAGAAAAATAGCTCAAAGATTGGCTTTTCTGCCATCCGTCTGGAAAATTGGGTCAATCCGAAGAATCATATTGCACGTGAATGGATCACTCTATTACAGTGTAGATAGGCTAAAGAGCCAAAATTTCATTCAGATTAAAACAAAACGTGTTACAACGAATGACATTGCAAAAAATTGTTTAGTTTTATCAGCGTTTGTTTGATTTTAGCTTTAGTTTTTTATTGCGTGGTTTGGATAAATGGTCAGTAGGTTATACTGATCGAATAAAAATGGTTGTGATACCGAAAATTATAATAAAGATGAAAAGGATACAAATATGACAACTTATATGGTAATTGGTAGCGTGTTGTTGATACTGGTCATGATTTTAGCGAGTAAAGCGTTGATCCCTAAGACCAAGCAGCAAGATAGTGCATTAAGACAACGTGCTATTTTTAGTATGCATGAGCAACTGACTTATACTCGTTTGAAAGAAATTTTACCGCATCATACTGTTCTGGCACATGTGTCTTATGATGCCTTACTGACTACAAAATTTTCGCGTACGCGAAATAAATACCGCAATTTGGTGGCTGATTTTGTCATTATGGATAGTGCACAACAAGTTTTGGCAGTGGTTGCTTTAGAAGATCCACTTTCACTGAAACGTCCACAAAAGGCACAGTTTAAGGATGCGATCCTCGAGATGGCTGGCTATAAAGTGATTCGTTATGAAGAAGTGCCTGACTATCATCAGTTACGTGAAGATTTTTATGGCGATCTCTATGCTTCGTCGCGTTTGACTAAAGATACACGTGTAGCCAAAAAATATGATTACTATAATGCAGCACAAACTCGAAAATTACGTCTGATCGGCTAACTGAATCTCAGTGCGCATGATAAAAACATGAAAAATCATGTTTTTATCATGCATGTATTTTTTATGCAGGTTGCACTGCAACAACGGTTAACTCTACCAATACTCGTGGATCATAAAGTTTAGCTTCAACACACGTACGGGGTAAGGCATCAATGTCTGCAACCCAAGCATCCCAAACTTCATTGAACGCTGCATAGTCATTTTCAATGTCTTTTAAATAAATCGTCACCGATAAGATATGGCTTTTATCTGTGCCTGCATCAGCTAAAAATTGGTCAATCATGTCGAATGTTTGTTGGGTTTGACCTTTAATATCGAGATCAAAGTCAGACGCCAATTGACCTGCCAAATGAACGAGGTTGCCAGCAATTGCAACTTCAGAAAAACGATTTGAGACATGCAAACGTTGAACCGTCATGATGTATGCATCCTGTGTGATGAGTATAAAAATGTAGCTCAATAGGCTACCACAAACTGATGTATGACAGATGGCTACGATGTTGGCTTTCAATCAGATGCAGAATTTTACAGCGTGAAGGATTCTATCTCTTGCTGTAAGTACATGTGAACAGAGGATGGGTTCAATATCTTGACGTGGGAATTACAGAAAATGAAGCAACGCGATTAATAGGTAAATCTTATGCGGGCTTTATAACAGTATATTTAAAAATATTGGATTATTCTGATGCTAGAGCACTGCTCTGTAATATAGAGGCGGGAATACCATATAAATATCAGAGATGTCCTGTAATCTTCGGATTTGATCGTCACGCCAATCACAGGACGTATGCTAAAAGTAAAGGTAAGTTTTAGCATCTCAGCGGTTACATGGATAAATGCAGCGCGTCATTAGATTACTCTAAAAACACAGTTTGTGAATCCTAAATTGCATTATTTTTGTTCTTTTGGTTAAAAAATGACTCATTGAGCAATCACTCAGACCATAAAGAGAGCTGGGGTAAAGGCTCTTGAGTCGAAAGTGCATAGACCCCAACACCGATAAGACGAAATTGTTGATCCGGTGTGATTTGCATTTCTTTGAGTAAGATATCTAAGGTCATTTGCAGTTCAGTTTGATGCTTTAATGGCGTTTTGAAGCTTTTACTGTGCTGTAGGGTTTGAAAGTTTTTCAGTTTCAATTTGACGGTGACACCGCGGGCATACAGTTGCTTTTTCTCTAAGCTTTGCCAGACTTGTGCAATCAACTTGGGCCAAAATGGGAGACATTGTTCAATGGTTAAGTCATCATCAAAAGTGGTTTCTTTTGAAATTTGCTGACGTTCTCGTTCCGCTTGTACAGGCCGCTCATCAATCCCTTGTGCATATAGATAGAGCTGTTTGCCATATTTGCCAAAATGATGAATTAGGACATTTTCATCCACATGCTGTAAATCACCTAAAGTTTCAAGTTTGAGCGCATATAATTTTTCTTGCATGACTTTACCCACTCCGGGGATTTTTTTAAGCGGCAAGTGCTGAATAAACTGCTGAACTTGTGAGGGTTTAATCACGCAGATACCATTGGGCTTATTCCAGTCCGACGCAACTTTGGCTAGAAACTTATTCGGTGCCACACCCGCAGAGGCGGTCAGGCCTGTGCTCTGAAAAATATCAGCACGGATGCGTTCAGCAACTTCTGTGGCGCTGGCCAGTTGTTGTAAATTTTCCGTTACATCTAAATAAGCTTCATCTAAGGAAAGCGGTTCAATGAGTGTGGTATAACGCTGAAAAATTGTATGAATTTGTGCTGAGACCGCACGATATTTAGAGAAATTAGGTTCAATCACGACCACTTGAGGGCAGCGTTTTTTGGCTTGAGTCATTGACATGGCAGAGCGGAGTCCGTAGCGACGTGCAGGGTAGGATGCGGCTGCAATGACGGCACGAGGATGGTGTGAAGAAATCACCACAGGTAAATGCTTTAAGTCGGGACGATCAAGTAACTCCACAGAGGCATAGAAGGCATCCATGTCGATGTGAATGATTTTTCGCATGCTGAATTTTAATGTTGAAACCTAAGTCAGTATTGCACTATTCAGATCGATTGCGTAGTCCTGTATGTGGCATAAGCGACATAGTTTGACTTGGTATTTTTGTATTTGAACTTCAATGCTGAGCTTGAAACTACTTACTTGATCGGTAAGTTTTGTGGCAGTTGATAAAGCCCTTGGCGCTCTAAAAAGCTGATCCAATCTTGCTCTGAGCCTTGAAATACATTGAGATCCACCAAGGTTGGTATGCCTTTAATTTGACCTTGGCTGGTGTGTTGCCAAAAGGTCCATTTCGGATTGCCTTTGAGCTCAGGCTGGCCTTGATATTCACGAATCCAAAGGGGAGTTTTTTTAAATTCATCGACCAAAACAATATTATAAAATGCTTTAGAGGTATAAAAAATGGGTTGCAAACCGTAGTGTTGATACAGTCGGTCGTGCATGACCTGAATTTCTTTGAGTAGTTGTTCTCTGGTATAGGTGTTGATACAGGTGCTGTCATATTCCAAATCAATCACAGGCGGCAAACTATCGGTTTTCTTCGGTACAGTTTCGATAAAGTTCTGCGCCTGAATCTGGCCATCACGGCATAAACGATAAAAATGATAAGCCCCGACCAAAAAGCCTTGTTCACGAGCTTTGAGCCAATTGTCCTGAAATTTACGGTCTTTGAAATCGCCCCCTTCAGTGGCTTTTAAATAAACGAATTTAAACTCTTGGGGAGAAATGGATTGCCATTGGATGTCGCCCTGATGATGAGACACATCAAAGCCTTTTATTGGATACTCTTGGGCAGATGCGACATTGTTCTGCAAGAAAAAATAGGTGATCCCGAGTCCGACACATAGCATCACTACACAGGCAAGTATGTAATAGGGGTATGAGGTTTTTGACGGCGTGGAAACTTTCTTTCTTGCGGACATGCTTTTGCAGGTATTGGTTTTTAGCTCATCATCATAGCTCGAATTTGCGGAACTGACCATGATGATTATGGTCAGTGAATGGCAGCACTTTGTATCTGTTATTCATCCACGGTATCTTTGGGGATATGCCAGAAAATAGCTGCGGTAATCAGGTTAATACAGCCCAATACAATTAAAGTGTTATGGAATGCCATGACGATGTGATCTGTACCCAAATATGCGGTAAAGACATTGACTAAAGTACCTGCCAAAGCCACGCCAATACTCATCGATACCATCATGATCATCGACAAGAAACTGTTGCCACTGCTGGCATCTTGTTGCGGTAAATCTTTCAGCGTGAGGGTATTCATAGACACAAATTGCAGGGAGTTCAGCATACCAAAAACAAAGAAATGCAGCGCGCGCAGCCAAGTTGGGGTGTCTGCGGTATTGAGGGCAAAACTGGCGATACATGCACCGACCAACAAGGTGTTAACCAAAAGCACGTGGCGATACCCGAAGCGCTGAATCAAGTGACGAATGATGGGTTTAGACGCCAGTGAACCCAGCACGGTCGGAATCATTAAGAGTCCGGTCACAAAGGGTTCAAAACCGAAAGCCACTTGTAACATGAGTGGCATCAAAAAAGGCATGGCATTGCCACCGAGGCGAGCAAAGAAGTTACCTAAAATACCCACGGCATAAATGCGGTTACGAAACAGTTTACTGCGAAATAGCGCATTTTGATGGGTATGTGCATGATAGGCATACCAAAGCGCAGTCACCAAGCTCAGTACAATCAGCCCCATACTCCACCACAAAGTCAGGTGCGGACTGGCAAAATTTTCAATCCCTAGAGATAGCCCTGCCATGGTGATCACCAACAGGATAAAACCCCAAAAGTCAAAACGCGGCACATTCTGCTCGGTGACATTCGGCATGGCTTTAAAGCTAATCAGGACCCCTAACAGCCCCATCGGTAGATTAATCAGGAAAATCCAATGCCATGTACTGACTTCGACCAACCAGCCCCCGAGTGTCGGACCGATCAGTGGACCAATTAGTCCCGCGAGACTCATCAAACTCATGGCCGATAAGAATTGCGTCCGCGGAATGACCTTGAGCATGGCTAAACGGCCAACAGGGAGTAATAATGCACCACCCACACCTTGTAGTACGCGATAGAACAATAACTCATTTAAGCTTTCAGAAAAGCCACAGCCCAGTGAGGCAAGGGTAAAAATGATAATGGCACTGAAATAGGTATTGCGCACTCCAAAACGGTCGGCGAGCCAGCCACTCAAGGGAATACAGGCAGCAACGGCAAGCACATAGGCCACCACCACGCTATGCATTTGCAGCGGGTCTTCATTCAAACTGGCTGCCATAGCGGGTAGAGCGGTATTCACAATGGTGGTATCTAAGCCTTGCATAAAAAAGCCAATCGAAACCAAAAGTACCAAAAGACGGTACTCAGGAGCGAGTGCTTGATGGGTCGGCGTTTGGTTCATAGATACAACAAAGTGAAATTTTTAAACAGTTTAGCTTAATTTAAGTTGGACTGTTGTTGCGAATGTGCATTTATCACATGCCATCAAATTGACATCTCCACGTCATGTGTTTGCAACGCGTACGTCATACATTGGTTAAATTTAAATCGATATTTAGATCATGATGAATAAAACATATAGTGCTGTCTTTTTAGCATGCATGGGGTTGGGCTTAGCAGGATGCAATGACAGTGATGATGCGCAAACCATCACACCACCGCCTGTGGTAGAGGAAGCCACCCCGTATAGTATTGAACTGGTTCACCTTGCAAGTTATGAGTCGGGGATATTTGGACAGAGTGCAGCTGAAATCCCCGCCTATGATGCTGCGAGTAAGCGCCTGTTCGTGGTGAATGCACAAAAAGGCATGGTTGATGTTTTAGATTTCTCCCAACCAGCGCAACCGACATATATTCAATCTTTGGATGCCAAAACTTATTTATCTAATTCCGAAGTGAATAGTGTCGCGGTGCATAATGGCATCGTCGCGCTTGCGGTTCAGGCTGAGGATAAAACCCAAACGGGTATTGTGGCTTTTTTTAAAGCACAGGATCTTTCCTTTATCAGCCAAGTCAACGTGGGAGCTTTGCCAGATATGTTGACCTTTACGCCTGATGGTCGAAAAGTGCTGGTAGCGAATGAAGCGGAACCGAATGAAGGGTATCAAGTCGATCCTGAAGGTTCGGTCAGCATTATTGATATTTCAGATATTCAAAAACCAACAGCAACCATTGCGGGCTTCCACGCATGGAACGATCGTAAACAAGACTTATTAGATGCAGGTATTCGTATTTTTGGCCCAGACATCAGTCAATACCCAAATGTAGCGACCGCAGGTATTCAAACGACCACCGTTGCACAAGACCTAGAGCCTGAGTACATCGCAGTCAGTGCTGATGGTAAAAAAGCATGGGTCAGTTTGCAGGAAAACAATGCGATTGGAGTTTTAGACCTAGAAAAAAATCAATTTTTTGACCTTTTCCCGATGGGCTACAAGGATCATAGCTTGCCTGAAAATGCCTTGGATGGAAGTGACCGTGACTGTGCTATTGGTCAAGACTCTTTGGGGCGTAGTATTACAGAATGTGCAAAAGATGCAGGCATGATTAATATTAGTTCTTGGCCAGGGCTATATGGCATGTATATGCCCGATGCCATTGCCCAATATCAAGCCAATGGCAAAACCTATTTGGTCACGGCCAATGAGGGGGATGCCCGTGAATGGTTAAGGGATGAAGCCAAATACTTTGAAGGCGGGGACTTAAATGCTGGTTATGCTGAAGAAATACGCATTAAACATTTGTTTAAAAAAGCAGGTTTTGACGCCAAAGGTGATTATGCCGCGCATTTACGTCAACTTGCACCGGGTGTGAAAGGGGCAAAATTAAACCCCGAGGTGTTTAAACCTTGTCAAACGGCTGATGCAACAGAAGTCTGCGCGGATAATTTAATTAAAGATTCACAAATTGGACGTTTGACCATTAGTTGGACGCAAGGTTATCAAAAAGATCCACTGACTGGTCTGCCAAAGCTGGATGAAAATGGGCGTCTGACTTATGACAAATTATATGCCTATGGTGGCCGTTCGGTGAGTATTGTCGACCCTGAAACCAAACAGATTGTATGGGACTCGGGGAGTGAGTTTGAGCAAAAAATTGCGGAGCTGTTCCCAGAGCAATTTAATAGCAATCATGAAGCATTTAAATTTGATGACCGTAGTGACAATAAAGGCCCTGAACCTGAAGGTGTGACTTTGGGTAAAATTGGTGAAAAGACCTTTGCCTTTATTGGACTTGAGCGTGCCAGTGGCATCATGGTGTATGATATTAGCAACCCGAATCAGGCTAAATTTGTTCAGTATTTGAACCATCGCAATACCAATGAAACTGAAGTCACGAAGCAAGGGGACTTAGGCCCAGAAGGTTTGATTTTCATCGCGGCGAAGAATTCACCCAATGGTCACCCGCTATTGGTGGTGGGAAATGAAGTCAGTGGTAGTACAGCGGTTTATGAAGTCAAACTCAATTAAAAACTGAGTTTTGAATTTGAAAAAAGAGCACTACGGTGCTCTTTTTTATGGCGCTACAAAAAATATATGACAGGGATGTCATGAAAATGAAATAAAACCGTCATAATCTTTGGCAAACGTCCAAGGGCACTGTCTTGGAATAAATTATTCAAAAGGTTGGTTTTATGACAATCGAAATTTTGATGGTGATAGGCTTCTGTTTAGCCGCTTATTCTATCGTCGGAAATGATGTGCCACAGACATTAGGTACGTTTATTTCATCCAATGCACATCGTCCATGGTGGGTGCTTTGGCTCTTTATCAGTACCATTTTGGTGGTGGTGTTGATTTATGGTTGGTATGCATCCGGTGTGGGTGATGCATCATATGGCCGTTTAGAAACGATCCCTTTTCCTGAGGGTGGGGTCACGTGGCTCTATATTGTGCCACCGATTTTACTGTTATTTTTAACCAAATACGGAATTCCCGTCAGTACCACTTTCTTGGTTTTAACCATTTTCTCGCCTGCAAGTTTAGGCTCGATGATGGTGAAATCGATGATGGGTTACGCGGTGGCCTTTGTGGTTGCGATTATTGTCTATCGTTTTGTGATGCGACAAGTCGCGAAGTATTTTGCAAAAACCCGTAATCAAGAACCGTCGCATATTTGGATCGGACTACAGTGGGTCTCTACGGCTTTTCTGTGGAGCCAGTGGCTAATTCAAGATTTGGCCAATATTTTCGTCTATGTACCTCGTCAAGTGCCGTTTTCATTTTTACTGTTTGCCATCACGGTCTTTGTGGTGTTGTTGGCGGTGATTTTGTACCAACGCGGCGGCGCGATTCAGAAAATTGTTGATACCAAAACAGGTGTCACCGATATTCGTGCAGCGACTATTATTGACTTTATGTATGCCCTGATTTTGTTGGTCTTCAAAGAGTGGAGCAATATTCCAATGAGTACCACATGGGTATTCTTAGGTTTACTTGCAGGTCGTGAGTTTGCAATGTCGATGATTTTTGATGAAGTGAACAAACACCGCACTTCGCGTAACGTCAGTAAAGATGCGATGAAATTGATGTTTGGCTTAGCCATGTCCGTGATTTTGGCGACCACACTGCCGTGGTTCTATAACTTTGTCACCCATTATGGACAATAACCGCACATGTTAAAAAAGCGAGCTATAGGCTCGCTTTTTTATGGCATTAAGAACAGGGTTTAAATGGCAAAGTGCGCTGGGCTGCCGAGGTTGGCAATGGCTGAATAAATCTGTTCAGCATGGTTGCACACAATCAGTTTTGCGCGGTGCTGTGGCGGTAGAAAACCTTCTTCTACTGCATGATCCAACTGGGTAATCAGTGCGTCATAGAAACCATTGACGTTATAAATCATCATCGGTTTTTGATGTTGGTTCAGTTGTCCCCAGGTTGCCACTTCTAAAATTTCTTCAAAAGTGCCTAAACCACCGGGTAGTGCGACAAAGGCACTTGCACGTTCGGCCATTAAGGCTTTGCGCTCATGCATGGTTTGTACAACATGTAATTCGGTCAGTTGGTGATGCGCAATTTCATAATCCAGCATAAATTCTGGAATGACGCCGACTGCTTCACCGCCGTGGCTAATCATGGCATCGGCCACTTGTCCCATGAGGCCAATGCTGGCCCCCCCATAAACCAGACCAAAACCCTGTTTAGCTAAACCTTGTGCCAGTGCAATCGCTTTTTCTTGATAAATCGGTTTATTGCCTGAACGAGAACCGCAGTAAAGTGCGATCAGAGGTTGAGTGGTTTGAACATTTACTTGAGTGTTGAGAGAGGATATTTTTAATTCACTATTCATGGCGTATGTTTTTACCTTTTGCTTTATCTACTTTTTCTCTCTTAGTTTAAGCAAGAAATGTGACGGCAAGCTGTATTTAATCTAACAATCGGGTAATAATTTGTTAAATCTTTTAAAACAGTGCGCTTTTGAAAAAGAGATGAATTTCATGTAGATCTTGCCTATACTTATTTCCTGTTTTACAACACAAGAACGAACATGGGTAGTGGTAGTTGTCGCTCAAGACATCTTCAGTTTTCCGAAAAAAAATTACAGCCATTGGTGCTGAATCTTCCTTTTCATCCGCTTAAGTTGCGTTATGCACCATATATTTCCCCTCGACAGGAGCAGATCACATGATATTTGAATGGATGTCTGATCCTTCTGCGTGGGTGGGGTTACTCACTCTAGTGGTGCTAGAAATCGTGCTGGGGATTGATAACTTGGTTTTTATTGCGATTTTGGCGGAGAAACTTCCACCAGAACAACGCAATACGGCCCGTGTTGTTGGTTTGATCCTTGCACTCTTAATGCGTTTGGTGCTGTTGGCCTCAATTGCTTGGGTGGTGACACTGACCGAGCCGCTGTTCCATATCTTCGACCATCCTTTCTCAGGACGGGATTTGATTCTTCTGTTTGGTGGGGTGTTTTTACTGTTTAAAGGCACCATGGAACTGCATGAGCGTATTGACGCCAAAGTGGTTCAAAAAGAAGAAAGTCCAGCCAATGCTGTGTTTTGGATGGTGATCGTTCAGATTGTGGTGTTGGATGCTGTATTTTCCTTAGACTCGGTGATTACCGCAGTCGGTATGGTTAAACACCTGTCTGTGATGATGATTGCGGTGGTTATCGCCGTGGGCATTATGCTGTGGGCATCCAAGGCTTTGATGGAGTTCGTCAACAAACATCCAACCGTGGTGATTTTGTGTCTCGGCTTCTTGATGATGATCGGTTTCTCATTGATTGTAGAAGGCTTTGGTTTCCATATTCCAAAAGGTTACTTATATGCCGCGATTGGTTTCTCGGTGATTGTTGAATTCATCAACCAAACCATGCGCCGTAATCAAGAAAAAATGGTCACCACCACAGATCTTCGCTATAAAACTGCATCTGCGGTGCTGCGAATGTTGGGCGGTAAAAGTAGTGATCATGCCTCTGAGCCTGAAGATGTACTGGCAACTCGCGCTTATGCGGATGAAGTGTTTGATCCTGAAAATGGGGTCTATCATAGTGTCTTGGTACAAGGGGTGCTGGGTTTGTCTGAACGTCCTGTGAAGTCCGTGATGACCCCACGTCCAGAGTTGGAGTGGATTGATTTAGAGGATGAAGAAGCCTCAATCAAGTCACAACTACTCAGCATTACGCATTCGCGTTTAATTGTGGCACGGGGCGAGTTAGACAACATCGCCGGTGTGGTGCTGACCCATAAAGTTTTGAATGAATATATTGAAACCGGTGTACTCGATTTTGATAAACATTTACGTGAACCTGTGATTGTGCATGAAAATGCACAAGTCCTGATGGTGATGGAACAACTGCGTCAAGCACCGTTACAAATGGCTTTGGTCTTGAACGAGTACGGCTCGATTGAAGGGATTGCCACGCCGATTGACGTATTAGAGGCGATTGCAGGGGAGTTCCCCGATGAAGATGCTGAAGACAATGTGGCTGAAAGTTTAGAAGATGGCAGTTTGATGCTCGATGGCTCAACCGATATTCGCCATGTGTCGTTATTGTTGGATCGTGATTTGGTCGATGAGTCCGATCAGTACTCAACCTTGTCAGGCTATATCCTCTTTCATTTAGGTCGGTTACCTGAAAATGGCTCTAGCCTTGAAGCAGATGGTTGTATTTTTGAAGTGGTGACGATGGATGGGCACAAAATTGAAAAAGTGCATGTGATTCCAAAGTCGGATCTGCACAAGGAATCATCTTAAAACAAACCTTAATCTGGTTTGAACAGGTTAAAATAGCTCGCAATGTCGAGCTATTTTTTATGGAAAAATCATGAGTAATGTTGAGTGTCCGTGTGGACAGGGTGAATATAAGCAGTGCTGTCAGCCTTTGCACTTGGGACAAAGCCGTGCGCAGAGCGCAACTCAACTTATGCGCTCACGTTATAGTGCTTTTGCCAAACAGCAAATTGATTACATTGTGCAAACCACAGCGTTGGGGCAGCAACAGGCTCTAGATGTTGCAGCAATTGCGGAGTGGAGTCGAAGCAACCAATGGTTGAAGTTAGACGTCGTGCAGGCCAATGAAAAACTCGATAAAAACCATGCCATGGTCGAGTTCAAGGCCCATTATCACGATGGCACATCGCCACAGATACATCATGAAATTTCACATTTTGTGAAATATGCAGAGGCATGGTATTTTTTAGATCCAACCATTGAAATGCAAATCACCATGAAACAAGCGTGCATCTGCGGTTCAGGGAAAAAATTTAAACAATGTTGTGCACAATTTTTATAATTTTAAGCAAATTTGGCTTAGAATAGCGCGCATCAATTAGCCTATATGGAATCCAGGCGATGTTACTCACTATTATTTATATTATAGCGATCACAGCAGAGGCAATGACAGGTGCACTGTCGGCGGGTCGGCGTAGTATGGATTGGTTTGGTGTGGTGATTATTGCCTGTGTCACAGCACTGGGCGGAGGTTCTGTCCGCGATGTGTTATTGGGACATTATCCGCTGACTTGGGTCAAGCATCCTGAATATTTGATGCTGACCTGTTTTGCCGCTTTTATGACGATTTTGATTGCCAAGTGGATGCGCCATTTACGCAACATTTTCTTGGTGCTCGATGCTCTGGGCCTGATTGGTTTTACCATCATCGGCTGTCAAATTGCCTTAGAAATGGGACATGGTTTTGTGGTGTCTGCGGTTGCAGGGGTTTTGACAGGGGTATCAGGCGGTATCTTACGTGATATTTTGTGTAATGACGTCCCTTTGGTCTTCCGTCGTGAGCTATATGCCAGTATTTCTTTTGTCGCAGTGATTTTCTATTGGGGCTGCATTCAGCTCGGTTTATCACTTGAGCTGACCGTGATTTCGACTTTGATCTTTGGTTTTAGTTTACGTCTAATCGCAATTTACTTTGGCTTAGAAATGCCGAAATTCATTTATCAAGATGATGATGAGCAATCGGCTTCGTCGAAAGATGCCAGCTAAAATAGCAGTGATTTGACTGCCTTATTTGTATAAAAAAAGCACATAATGATAAAGCCTGTTGAGAAAGCAGCCTGCTATCTTTTCCCGCTTTAGAGGCCGAGCTATGGATTTAGTTTCTCGCATACAACGCTTACCGATCGGTAAATTTCACTACACCTTATTGTGGGTCATTGGCTTGGGCTGGATGTTCGATGCCATGGACACGGGGCTGATTTCTTTTATTTTGGCAAAAATGGCCGAAGACTGGCACATGAGCCCAACCGAAAAAGGTTGGGTGGTCTCCATTGGCTTTGTCGGAATGGCGATTGGTGCGGTGTGTTCAGGGGGCTTGGCCGATCGTATTGGGCGTAAAACAGTTTTTGCCGCGACCCTAGTGATTTACAGTTTAGCGACGGCAGCCTGTGCCTTTGCCCCGAACTTAACGTGGTTATTGGTGTTTCGTTTTATTGTGGGTTTAGGCTTAGGTGGACAGTTGCCAGTAGCGGTGACCTTGGTCAGTGAATATATTCCTGCGCAAGTGCGTGGGCGTTTTATCGTGCTGCTAGAAAGTTTTTGGGGTCTAGGTTGGCTTTGCGCTGCATTGGTGGCGTATTTTGTGATTCCAAAATTTGACTGGCATATGGCTTTCTTAATCGGTGGGATTCCTGCACTGTACGCCATTGTGATTTGGTTCAAAGTGCCTGAGTCAATTCCTTATCTCATTAACCGTGGTCGTATTGTGGAAGCGCATGCCTTGGTGCAGCAGATTGAACACCAATGCGGTGTGGAAGTGATTGAACATATCATCGTTAAACCAGTGGCAGAAAAAAAGAATGTGTCTTTTACCCAGCTCTGGTCGGGGGCATTTGCACGTAGAACCTTGATGTTGTGGTTGATTTGGTTTGGTATTGTCTACTCATATTATGGCATTTTTACATGGTTACCCAGTTTGCTGGTGAAGCAGGGGTATAGCATTGTTCAGTCTTTTGAATATGTCTTGGTGATGATTTTGGCACAGCTGCCAGGCTATGTGGCCGCAGCATGGCTGGTCGAAAAGCTGGGACGTAAAGTAACCTTGGCTGGTTTTATTGGCATGTGTGCAGTTTCCGCGTATTTCTTTGGTCAAGCTGATACTGTGAGCATGATCATGTTCTGGGGTTGTTTGATGTCATTCTTTAACCTCGGTGCATGGGGCGTGTTGTATACCTATACCCCAGAACAATATCCAACCAATATCCGAGCTTTTGGTTCGGGCTGGGCATCGGCCATTGGTCGTATGGGAGGTATTGTTGCACCGATGGTGGTGACACATATGATGGTACAGAGCAATGGATTTAGTGCGATCTTTATGATGTTTACCGCGGTATTGCTTGCGGTTGCAGCGGTGATTTTGATTTTGGGTGAAGAGACCAAAGGCAAAACATTGGAAGAAATTGGACTGTAATTTAGTCCCTGCTGAAGATTGAGAGTCAGATGTGCTGAGACTCTCTGTCTCCAGTAAATCTCAAGATAAAATTTAGATGATGGATCTGAAAATAGCCGATAACCAGATCCAACTCAGCAATAAAAAATTCAATCTGCTCGACTGAAATGTGGCCTCTCAACGTTGCATTTTGATAAATGAAGATGTTGTTAATGATGAGATCTTTTAAATACTCACTGCTTGATTGATACAATATACCTGATTCGTTGTGTCGGATTTTGGACGAGGATGGGCTGATTCTTTGTCGATCGTATCGATCAAGTTGAGTGGGCTGAAGTTGCTTCATTGTTTTCATTGATGAGCAGAGATGAACACAGGAACTGAACTTCAAAATAATTAGTTGCTCATTTTAAAAAAAATGGATAATTTTACGACACTAGGAACATCTAAAGACGCAATTTGTCGTAGTGGTGTACGCTTTCACTTGTATAGGCAGAGCCTGCGACATAGCATAAGAACTTAAACAAAAAACGATTAATTAGGATGACAGGTTGTTATGACGAACCTTGCGCATCAAGCGACAGAAAACCGTTCCGTAGCAGAATTTACTGAACAAGCATATCTCAATTACGCCATGTACGTGATCATGGATCGTGCCTTACCGCATATCAGCGATGGTTTAAAACCTGTACAACGCCGTATTGTGTATGCCATGAGTGAATTGGGACTGAAACACAGTGGTAAACCCAAAAAATCTGCGCGTACCGTTGGCGATGTGCTCGGTAAGTATCACCCGCATGGTGATTCGGCCTGCTATGAAGCGATGGTGCTGATGGCACAGCCTTTTAGTTATCGTTATCCGTTTATTGAAGGTCAAGGTAACTGGGGTTCTCCCGATGATCCGAAATCATTCGCGGCGATGCGTTATACTGAAGCCAAATTATCTCAGTATAGTGAAGTGCTTTTGTCTGAACTTGGACAGGGGACTTGTGACTGGCAGGACAACTTTGATGGTTCGATGAAAGAGCCTGTGACTTTACCTGCACGTATTCCGAATATATTGTTAAATGGCACTACGGGCATTGCGGTTGGTATGGCTACGGACATTCCACCGCACAACCTGCGTGAAGTCGTGAAAGGCACGATTGCCTTAATTCGCAATCCAAATTTAAGCGATGAAAAAGTTGCAGAATATATTCCTGCACCCGATTTGCCGACCAAAGCAGAAATTATTACGCCACCTGAAGAGCTGTTAAAAATACAAAGCACAGGTCGGGGCAGTTACCGTATGCGTTCGGTGTATAGCATCGAAAAAAATGAAATTGTGATCACGGACCTGCCTTATCAAGTGTCAGGCTCGAAAGTTATTTCGCAAATTGCAGATCAAATGCAGGCGAAAAAACTGCCTTTGGTGAGCGATGTACGAGATGAATCGGATCATCAAAATCCAACCCGTTTGGTGATTGTACTGCGTTCAAATCGGATTGATGCTGAAGCGGTGATGAGTCACCTTTTTGCCACCACCGATCTTGAGTCGAGTTATCGGGTCAATATGAACATGATTGGCGCGGATGGCCGTCCACAAGTGAAATCGATTCGTCGTATTTTGCTGGAGTGGATTGAAATTCGAAAGGAAACCGTCACCCGTCGTCTGCAATATCACCTGAATAAAATTGAAAAACGCTTACATATTTTGGGCGGTTTGATTATTGCCTATTTAAATATTGATGAAGTGATTCGTATTATTCGTGAAGAAGAACACCCAAAAGCGGAGTTGATGTCACGTTTTAATATTGATGATATTCAGGCCGAAGCCATTTTAGAACTCAAGTTACGTCATTTGGCTCGACTTGAAGAAATGGAAATGCGCCGTGAGCAAGAAGAATTAGAAGCCAAAGCTGCACTGATTCGTGAACAGTTGGCCAATCCAGAGTCTTTAAAAGCTTTGATCATCAATGAACTCAAAGATGATGCGAAAAAATACGGCGATGACCGTCGTTCACCAATCGTGCATCGTGCAGAAGCGACGGCGATGAGTGAGCAAGATTTCATGCCTGCTGATCCTGTGACTGTGGTCTTGTCTGAAGCAGGGTGGATTCGCTCAGCCAAAGGTCATGAAGTTGATGCTGAAAACTTGAACTTCCGTGCGGGCGATCAATACCTCAGTCATGCACAAGGCAAATCGAATCAGCGCGTGTATGTGCTGGATGAGTCAGGGCGTAGTTATGCCTTAGCCATTAATAGCCTACCATCCGCACGTGGTCTGGGAGAACCGTTGAGTTCAAAATTGTCTCCAGCCAGTGGCGTTGGTTTTAAACAAGTCTTTATTGCTGATGATGAAGCCGAAGTCATAGCGCTGAGCAGTAAAGGATATGGTTTTAAAACACAGGCAAAACAGTTAGATACCAATGCAAAAGCAGGTAAAGCCTTCCTGACTTTACCTGAAAATGCCACAGTTATGCCGTTAACCAGTGTTGATCAGGCCACCCATTTGGCGTTATTGACCTCAACGGGTCGTTTGTTGATTTTAGAGTTGTCAGAGTTGCCTGTTTTAAATAAAGGTAAAGGTAATAAATTGATACAACTTGAAGAGAAAGATCAAATTGTATTCATGACAAGATTAACGCTAGATGAAATACTGCAAGTCGTTGCAGGACAGCAGCAATTAAAATTGAAGGGTGATGACTTGCAAAAATACATAGGCAAAAGAGCATCAAAAGGGCAGTTATTACCACGTGGTTATCAAAAAGCAAATAAACTGTTAGTTCAGAGATAAAACTAGCATCCATCGATCAAAATACGTTATATATGGTATGTATGCGGGAAATGGATGCAGTATTAAGCAACAGAAGTTAAATAAAGAGCGCTTAATATTGAGAACAATAGTTGAAATTTAAGGATTACTGATAGGAGAATCGGGCGATATGGAAAAAATTTGGTTCGCAGAATACCAAAAAACGGGGATTCCAGAGACTGTAGAATTGCCACCAGAAAACACGTCATTAGTCGATGTTTTTGAACGAAATTTCCAAAAATTTGGCTCTCGTGATGCTTTTATCTTTATGGATAAAGTGCTCACTTTTAATGAGTTAGAAGAAGCAAGCCGTAAATTTGCAACGTATTTACAAAGTTTGGGTCTAGCAAAAGGCTCACGTGTCGCTGTGATGATGCCGAACGTTCTTCAGTATCCTATCGTTGCTTTGGGTGTATTCCGTGCAGGTTTAGTATTGGTTAACGTCAATCCACTGTATACCGCGCGTGAACTTGAACATCAGTTAAATGACTCGGGCTCAGAAGTTTTGGTGATCATTGAAAACTTTGCCTCTGTTTACCAAGCGATTAATGGTAAAACGCCAGTTAAACATGTCGTGATTGCCTCTGTAGGTGACATGTTGGGTGCATTAAAAGGCACACTGGTGAACTTTGTATTACGTTCAGTGCGTAAGCAAATTCCAGCATGGAATATTCCTGGCCATATTCGCTTTAATGCGGCAATGTCGAAAGTTAGTGCGAGTAACTATAAGCGCCCGAACTTAACGTTAAGTGACACAGCAGTGCTTCAGTACACTGGCGGCACTACAGGGGTATCTAAAGGTGCAGAACTGACGCATCGCAACCTTGTGGCGAACATGTTGCAGTGTGACGGTATTTTCCAAAGTAAATTTGGTGCACAAGATGGTCAACCTGATGACCGCATTTTCTGTGCCTTACCGCTATATCATATTTTTGCGTTCATGGTGTGTGCGATGTACGGCATGTACAAAGGCCAAGCCAACGTTTTGATTCCAAACCCGCGTGACTTACCTGCGGTGATGAAAGAATTACGTAAATATCAACCGTCATTCTTCCCAGCAGTGAATACGCTATTCAATGCTTTAGTGAACAATGAAGAGTTTAAGCAACTCGACCACAGCAAATTGAAAATGGCAATGGGTGGTGGTATGGCTGTGCTTCCTTCTACAGCAGAAGCGTGGAAGCGAATTACTGGGACCAACATCATTGAAGGTTACGGCCTATCTGAAACTTCACCTGTGGCAACGGCAAATCCGCCAGCGTCTGAAGAATTCAGTGGCACGATTGGTATTCCATTGCCATTAACTGAAGTTGCAATTTTGGATGATGATGGTAAGGAAGTTTCACTGGGTGAACAGGGTGAGATTTCAATCCGTGGTCCACAAGTGATGCGTGGCTATTGGAACCGTCCAGATGAAACGGCTAAAGTGATGACGGAAGATGGTTTCTTCCGTACAGGTGACATTGGTGTCATGGATTCTCGCGGCTATGTGAAAATTGTAGACCGTAAGAAAGACATGATTTTGGTGTCAGGCTTTAACGTTTACCCTTCAGAAATTGAAGAAGTGGTTTCAAAGCATCCTAAAGTATTGGAAGTAGCTGCCATTGGTGTACCTGATGAAAAATCAGGTGAAGTGCCAAAACTGTTTGTGGTGAAGAAAGATCCATCTTTAACCACAGAAGAAGTCTTGGCATTTGCGAAAGAGAACTTAACGGGTTACAAACGTCCGCGTTATGTTGAATTCTTGGATGAGTTACCGAAATCAAACGTAGGTAAAATCCTACGTAAAGATTTACGTAAAACAGCTTAAGTTCAAATAAAAAAAGCGCCATCAGGCGCTTTTTTTTCATGTTCGCATTTTAATTCTTCATTAACCAGCGATCAATATAGGGACGGCCAATGCCCAAAATGCCAACAAAGGTCAGCATCGTACCACACTGACGACTGAAGGCTGGGAAAGCAAAACTACCAAAACTCAGGACATTATCGATCAGACAATAGACGGTCACTGCAAGCAACCAAGACCATAGGTTCTGACGTTTAATCCCGACCATCCAAAATGCAATGATCAGCATGACCAGTGTGCCAAGAGTCGAACCAATATTCATATTGGCACAAATGACTGCCAATAAAAATGCAGTAACGGGAAGCACAATCTTTAAAACACGATCCACTTGGCGTTGATGTTGACGCTGAATTTCGAGCACGTCGAACATTTCTTTTTGATCAGGGCTAGCCATGCTGGAGTCTCATCGGGAAATTATAAAAACACTATAATTTAACCAAATTTATCCTCGGAATGCCATGCTATGATAGCCGTCGAAATGATCTTGATGAGAAAAAACCAATGCAAAGCATTAGCGGGATTATTTATCTCATTTTAATTGCTTGTTTACTGCCTTACGTATTTACAATCATTGCTAAAAAAACAGCAGGATTTCGCGCCAAAGATAATCAGCATCCGCGTGAATTTCTCGCCAAGACGACTGGTCTGGCAGCACGTGCCAATGCGGCACAGCAAAATAGCTTTGAGAGTTTACCCTTATTTATTGCCGCTATCTTAATGGCTGAATATATGGTGATTCCGCAAGTGGTCACCATGACGTTTGGTATTGCCTATCTTGTCTTTCGTGTGGTGTATGGTATTTGCTATTTGGCCAACTGGTCGACGCTTCGATCGATCGTTTGGCTGTTGTCACTGCTTTGTCCTATTTGTTTATTATTGTTGGTCATTCGACTGACGATGGGCTAAGTGCGAAACATACATATTTTCACCCAGTGGATGTATAATCGCAGAAATATTTTTTTCTCAAAAACCGTTATAATCGATGCGGTTTTTTAAAAGATTTAACTTGTTAAAGAGTGATGTTATGAGCTACAGCAATATCCCTGCGGGTAAAGATGCACCGAACGATATCTACGTGATCATCGAAATTCCTGCAAATGCAGCACCAATCAAATATGAAATTGATAAAGATTCGGATGCACTTTTTGTAGATCGTTTCATGGGTACAGCAATGTTCTACCCAGCGAACTATGGTTATGTACCAAACACCTTGTCTGAAGATGGTGACCCATTAGATGTACTTGTTGTAACGCCGCATCCAGTTGAACCAGGTTCAGTGATTCGTTGCCGTCCTGTGGGTAAATTGAACATGGAAGATGACGGTGGTATCGATGCGAAATTGATCGCAGTTCCACACGACAAGTTAACGCCAATTTATAAAGACGTGAAAGAATATACCGATCTTCCACCTTTACTGATTCAACAAGTTGAACACTTCTTCGCGCACTATAAAGACTTAGAGCCAGGGAAGTGGGTTAAATTAACAGGTTGGGAAGGTTCTGAAGTTGCTAAGCAAGAAGTGTTGAAAGCAATCGAAGCTGCTAAAAAATAATTTTGAAAAAATAAAGCCTGATTTTATTACCCTAAAATCAGGCTCATAAAAAAACCGCCATTCAATTGAATGGCGGTTTTTTATGAATTGATCTAAAGTGAATTAGAACAGTTTCACAGGAATATCAAGGAATAAACGCCATTCATTGGTTGAGCCAATGACATTGCTGACATATTGACCAGAAACATTATTATAGGTATCACTTGAACGTAAGTAAGAATAGCGAACACGTAGGCTTGCATCTTTCAATGCACCTGTTTGAACTGTATATTTGACTTGGTTAAAGAACTCATGTTCTTCGGCTTGGTCAATGATTTTTGAGCGATCTGTTATTTTAGCGATATCAATATCCCAACCATAAACAAATGCAGTTGTCCAGTTTAGACCAGGTAAACCGTGATTTTTGAAGTTGTAGTTATATTGTAGCCCGACAGATTTTTCATCATTACCATTAAAGTCACCTAAATAGGAATTAGGGACATAGATACTTTGTAAACCATCAGCATTATAGCCATAGTCATACCCAGTATTACCTGTGTTATCTTGATAAGAAAGCATGACATTATGTACATCTTTGCCATAGCCCACTGAAACAGCCCAAATCGAGTTTTTGCGGTTTGCTAGATCATCTGTGGTATGTGAATCAGTGAGCGCATCTTTATCCCATTTTGTATGATAACCCATGGCATCAAGTGTTAAGGTACTCTTGTCTTTTAAGCTTTGGGTAAAGTTTACATTGGCATAATGACGTTCTAGCTTATCTTGAACATCTAAGCCATAATACGATGAATTGAGTTGATCATTAAATTTATATTTAGCACCCCAAACTACTGCACGATCAAGTCCTTGACCTGTCACATCTTTATCGGTACTAATTTGGTTTGACATTTGGTTTTTTGTGAATTTACCTGCAACCACATTTAGATTTGGAATTTCATTACTTTCAATGAAAACACCTGTGTAATACTCAGGCACTAAACGGGCTTGATTACTTGCCATGACAGGAAGTGTTGACACCTGTGTACCATAAGTCACGGTTGTGTTGGAAATACGTGCTTTCACATTGGCACCACCACGAGCCCAATGATCATAAGCAAATCCACGATCATCTACAGGAATCATTTGATTACCCGTATTATTATTCGCACCAAGCTTGAAAGATGCATCACCTACTACGCCAACACCAAAGCCAACAATACCCTTTGTAAAGCCTGATTGAAGATCAAAAATGGCAGTTTGAGCAGTTGAGCTTGTATCATTTGTTAAACCGTCTTTTTTATCACGATTTAAAAAGCCTGTGCGGAATAGCACTGATCCTTCAGCGCCTTCAACGAAACCTTTAGATTCACTTTGCTCACTCGCAAAAGCTGTTGATATAAGTGCAGTTTGTACTAAAACTGCTAATGCTAATTTTTTTGTGTTTTGCATTGGGGAGCGAACCTTATACAAATTGGATGGAAAGAGAACAGCAATTGTATAAGTAATCGCTGAAAAATTTTCATTTTTATTTAACATATTCAACTAAAGTAATGCATTTTTTTGTAAGTGATATGTTTGAAATATTCTAATTTTGGTTAAAATATTCGGTTTGATAAAATAAACCTTTATAAAACATCGAATTTATTTTTCTCCTCTTAATTCTGTTTTTTGCTATGTATTGCAGAAAATAATATATAGACTGTGAGGTCATTTTAGCTTATGAATCAAAGTGTTCAGTCATTTCTAGTCGTCTGGAATCGGTTCAGAATAACCTATACCCAGATTGGAAAATGATGAATTACACAGCAGTTGCCTAGGAAAAATTGACCCATTGTTAAAAAATAGCTTTAAAATTTATAGGTATGGAATCAGTAAATGATTCATGTCTAAAGAGATTTTGAGAGCTTAAATGCATAAAAATTCACATAAAACTGCACTATTTTTAATTTTTTTCACTGGCAGTGTGTCGGTCAACGCAAGCGAGCCCCAGCAACAAAGCTCAAAAGGTGTGCTCAGTGGAAGCCTTGCTGTGCTCAGTCAGTATATTTATCGTGGGGGGATTGAAAATGATCAGCCTACCTTGCAAGCAGGGCTTGAATATGAACATGCATCTGGCCTATATGCTGGTTATTGGGCTTCAACACTGAATTATGATGCAGCAGATATCAGCAAAGATCACGGTGTTGAGCATGACTTTTATATGGGTTATGCAGGCACACTCAGTCCAGATGTAAGCTATCGCTCACATATTGTGACTTATTTATATAATGATGGCGGCTCGGTCTATAGTGAAGATCGCACAGAACGACGAAGTACGACTGGAGCAGAGTTTGTAAATAGTCTGAGCTATAAAGACTTTGATGTAGGCGTCACGGTGGCTTTAGTGGATGTGAGCTATGCCAACGCGGGCGATACTTATTTAAGCCTTGCACATCATTATGCACTTCCACAAAACTTTCAATTCAATAGTTCAATTGGTGCATCGATTTATCGTCAGCATGATGATGCCATACTCACTACAGAGAAGAACTTTACTGTTAATGAAGTTCGCTTAGGCCTGAGTAGACCCTTTGCAGAGACAGGGATCGAGATGTCTGCGGATTATATTTATGGTGTACATAACCGTATGGGCGAGGATTTAGAGGACCATCTGGTGCTGGGTTTAACTTACAACTTTTAAATGTTGTAGATATGAAAAGTGCATCCAGATCGGTTGGGGATGCACTTTTTTTATGCACTTAAAAACGTACCTTCCAAAGATGAGTCTCAAAATAGCGCATATTGTAAACAATTATGTTTGCTTGATGTGCTTGGCTTCAATTCACCGCGAAGAGGTTTAACGATCAAGTTGAGTGCGAGCTCAATTTTTTATATTTTAAATAATTTTAATAAAAACAATTATTTATAATGATTTTGTAAAAGGTGTATCTGATGTTGAATTGAATGTGGCATAGCTATTGCTACTACCTACATGAGTTTATCGAAATAACCAAAAGACGTCGGATACGATGTGGGGGAATCAAACCATGAAATTTGCACTTAAGGCATTATCTTTAGCTGTGGTAGCTGCAGCTTCTACATTCACTTATGCAGATGAAGCAACGTCCGTTCATTCTGTGTCAGGGAATATTGGGGTTTTTTCTAGTTATAACTTACGTGGTATTACCAATACGCCTGAAAATGAAGATGCGACTATTCAAGGTGGTTTAGATTACAGCCACGCATCTGGTTTTTATGCAGGTTGGTGGGGTTCTACACTGGGTTATTCATTGGTTGAAGAAGGCCGTGATGCCTTTGAAAACAATTTCTACGCGGGCTATAACGGCTCAATTAATGATGATCTCGGCTATACTATTGGTACGACTTATTATTATTACTATGAAACAGATAATTCAGATACCAACGGTTTTGAAACTTTGCTTGGCTTAAGCTACAAAGACTTTGGCGTCACTGTACAGACTTTACTGGAAGATACCACTTGGAGTAACGCGGGTGATACTTATATTAAGGCAACTTATAGTTATCCATTGCCGAATGATTTCAGCTTAGATACGGCATTGGGTTTATATGCTTATCAAGACTCTGGCGATTATGAAGAAGCATTAGGGACGACGGAGAGTTTTGGTTTCCGTCATTTTGATGTGGGCGTGAGCAAACCTTTAGCTGAAACAGGTTTAACCGCAAGTATGAATTACACCTTGGGTGGTTATGACCGTGCGGACGTAAAACAAAAGAACAAAGTTGTCTTCGGTTTGAAGTATGAGTTCTAAGCTGTACGCTGCTTAAATATAAAAAAGCCCACTCCAATCGAGTGGGCTTTTTTTATCGGCGATGGGATTTCGCTCTAACTTGTCAGTTTTTATGAACAGTCAGCCGTTTTAGTGATGTTGCCCACGATAAGACAGGGCTTCGGTTAAGTGGCCTGTTTGAATCTGTTCAGACTGCGCTAAGTCGGCAATGGTTCTGGCCACTCTTAAAATGCGGTGATAACCCCGAGCAGACAAATTTAAACGCTGTTGTGCTTTTTCAAAGATTAAAGCCGCTTGTCCATCTAGCGGTGCGAATTGTTCGAGTTGTTTGGGTGATAAAGCCATATTGAGACAAGCTTGGCGTTGCATTTGCCATTTATAAGCTTGAATCACGCGTTCACGTACAGTTGCCGAGTCTTCCACGGCTTGTGTGTCCTGCAATTCAGAAGCATGCAAGGGTGGTACATCAATATGTAAATCAATTCGATCCAACAAAGGCCCGGAAATACGGTTTTGGTAGCGCTTAATCGCCTCGGCTGAGCACTGGCAACGGCTATCTTGATTAAAAGCATAACCACAGGGACACGGATTCATTGCGGCAATCAGTTGGAAATTGGCTGGAAAGGTGATCTGCCGTGAAGCACGCGAAATCACAATCTCTTTGGCTTCTATCGGCTGTCTTAAAACCTCTAAAACCTTGCGGTCAAACTCTGGTGTTTCCCTAAATTGATAATTATGTAATCAAAAAGATCAAATAAGTTTTCATAAGAAATCTCTTCGAACTTCATAGAATTTCCAAAACTTTCAAGATAAATATTGTGAAGCTACTGCATAAAATATAATTTCTTGAAATTTCCTCCCAATTAACTTTTAAATTAAATAAGACATATGTAATATAAGTTATTAATATTACATATGTGCTTTGGCAGGATGAAGTATGGCAAAAGGTGATTCAGGAAGAATTGTTTTAGAGATTGATCCCAAATTAAAAAATAGACTCTATGCAGTTTTAGCAATGGAACAGCAAACGCTGAAAGAATGGTTTATTCTCCGCGCAGAATCACATATCAGCGAGAAAAAAGTTGAGTTATTAAAAAGTTTTTTAAAGGCAGACGATGAAGTTTAAAGCAGACCAGACAACGCAAAAATTAAGAGGTGGTTACTACACACCTCAACATTTAGCAGATTATGTGGCTAAATGGGTTCTTTCAATTAATCCCCAAAGTGTATTAGAACCAAGCTGCGGTGATGGTGTTTTTATACAAGCAATTGCGAATAATAATGCGGTAAATAGTCTTCAAATGTCCTGTTTTGAGCTTCTGGATACTGAAGTGGAAAAGGCTCAAAGCTTAGCCAAAAAATTAGGATATGCTAACTGTAATGTGACTGAGGGTGACTTTTTAGTATGGGCAAATAAGCAGCTTGCAGAGAATAAAACGATTTTTGACGGAGTCGTAGGAAATCCTCCTTTTATACGATATCAATTCTTGGAAAAAAGCTTTCAAGCTGAGACAGAAACCGTATTTAAAACATTAGGTTTAAAATTTACTAAACATACTAATGCCTGGGTGCCTTTTATTCTAGCTTCACTTTCCTTACTCAAAGATGGTGGGCGGTTAGGAATGGTTATTCCATCAGAAATAATCAATAGACTTCCTTCATAAATCATTTTTCAATCAATTTAATTGTTTATCTTTCACCCAATCTAAATTGTATATGCCAGCAAGTAAATTAAACCGCAGGTTT
>C687J35021_10000531_pt1 | contig 29952 bp, 31 predicted proteins | sample RifCSPhighO2_12_FD_35021 | JGI IMG/M metagenome (IMG submission 35021) | reverse complement strand
AAGACCCTGGTGGCGATGTACCCGCTGCTGGGCTTGCTTGGCACGGTCAGTGGCATGGTCGCGGTGTTCGACGTGCTGGCCATCAACGGCACCGGTAACCCGCGCGGCATGGCGGCCGGGGTCTGGCAGGCGACTCTGCCGACCATGGCCGGCATGGTGTTGGCGATTAGTGGATTGTTCAGCCTGGCGCGCCTCGAACGCGACGCCCGTCGGGCCCTAGAGCGGCTGGCTGACCAGCTGCGTCACGACTGAGATTCGACACATGAGAATGCGCCGTCACCACCAGCAAGACGAAGACACCGGCATCGACCTCACGCCGATGCTCGACGTGGTCTTTATCATGCTGATCTTCTTTATCGTCACCAGCTCCTTTATCAAGGAAGCCGGCGTCGAAGTGCAGCGGCCCCAGGCGCAAACCGCCAGCCCGCAGGACAAAGGCAATATCCTCATCGCCATCACCGCCGACGGGCAGGTGTGGATGGACAAGAAAGTTGTCGATGTGCGCAGCGTGCGCGCCCATGTCGAGCGCATGCGCGTCGACCAGCCGGACGGTGCCGTGGTGGTCCAGGCGGATCAGGATGCGCGCACCGGCCTGGTGGTGCAGGTGATGGATCAGGCGCGCCTGGCGGGTGTGCAGGACGTGGCCCTGGCCGCCACGGCGGGAGCGCTTTGATGCGTTTGCCCCTGTCCTTTGTCGCGGCCTGTGTGATGGCGCTGGCGCTGTTCGGCCTGATGCTTTATATGGTCGCGCCGCCCAGCAGCACGCCGAGTGAGGAACCGCTGACGGTGGCCAATTTCGTTCGTCTGGACGGTGACTCCAGCGATACCGCGACGCGCACCCGCCAGCAGGCACCGCAGCCGCCGCAAGCACAAACGCCGCAGCCCCCGACCCCAGCGACGCCGATGGCGGCCACCCCGAGCGCCAACCTGCCGGCCCTGGACCTGCCGGTGCCGAGCCTGAGCACGGGGATTGCCGTGAGCAGCGCACCGACGCCGAGTTTGACTGGTCTGGCGGCAGGTGCCGCAGCGCCAAGCGTGCCAGCCCCGAGCGATGCGGGTGGTCGGCCCGGCGGCCCGGAAAGTGAAGTGATGCCGCTCAACGATGTCAGCCCGGATTACCCGCGCTACGCCTTGCAGCGTGGCATCGAAGGCCACGTGAAGCTGGCGTTCACCATCAACCGTGCGGGCGCGGTGGAGAATCTGCGGGTTATCGAAGCCAGCCCGCAGAACGTGTTCGAGCGTGATGCCCGCCGCGCCGCCGTGCGCTGGCGCTTTGCGCCGCGTACCGAGGGTGGTCTGGCGGTGGCCCGCGAAGCGGTGAAAACCCTGTACTTCCGCCTGGAAGGAGGTCGCTGATATGTATCGTCTGGTGTTGCTGATCGCGTTGTGTAGCGCTGGTGCCGCGCAGGCGGCGGGGCAGAGCGTTGATCCGGGCGTGTTTCGCGCCCTGGATACGGCGCAGAGCGCTCAGAAGAAGGGCGACTACGCGGCCGCGCGCCGCGCTCTGGATGCTGCCAAGGGCACGCCGGGCAGCCTGGAAGAGGCGCTGCTGTGGCGCAGCCGCGGTTATCTGGCCTGGGCCGAAGGGCAGAACGCCCAGGCCATCGAGCTGCTGGAAAAGGTGCTGAAGAGCGGCAAGCTGGACGCCGAGCTGCAGGCCGCTGAAGAACTGAACCTGGCCCGCCTAAACCTAGTCGAGCGCCGCTACGCTCGGGTGGTGACCCTGCTCGCGCCGAGCCAGGCCAACGCCAGCGAAGAGGTGCTGCAGATCCTGGTGCAGGCCTATCAGGGCCTCGGTCAGCCGGCCAAGGCGCTGCCCCTGGCCGAGCGTTATGTGCAGGCCAATCCCCAGGCCTCCGACAGCTGGTTGCAGTTTCTCGTCGCAATGAATGCGGACCTGAAGAAATATGCCGCNGCCGAGCGTTGGCAACGGCAACTGCTGGCGCGTCAGCCGAATAATGCCCAGGGCTGGCGTCAGCTGGCGGCCTTGCAGCAGCTGAGNGGCAGCCATGACANGTCGCTGGCGACCCTGCGCGCGGCGTACCAGAAGGGCCTGCGNTTCAGCGAAAGCGAACTGGATAATCTGGTGCTGCTGGCCGGGGCCGCCGATCAACCCTGGCAGGGGGCCAAGCTGCTCGCCGGGATGCTCGATCAGGGCCTGCTGCCGCGCACCAGTGCCCGCGAGGAGCGCCTGGGCCTGCTCTGGTGGCAAGCCCGTGAGCGCAGCAAGGCCGCACCGATCTTCCGTGAGCTGGCGCAGCGTTCTGGCAGTGCCAAGCACTGGCTGAACCTGGCCCAGCTGGAACTGGAGCAGGCGCGCTGGCAGGCCGGGCTCGACGCCCTGGCCAAGGCCGAGCGTGCCGGTGCCGAGCGCAGCAAGGTGCGCGCCTGGCGTAACTGGGCGGAAAGCGAGTTGAGCTACCAGCGGGAAAAGCATGTGGCCAGCGCCGGCTAGTCTGCTGCCGGTTGTTGCGCGCAATAGCCTGTGGCACGCCGCTTTTGTAGGGTGGGTTAGCCGCCTGTCGCCATTGCCAAGCATCACGCCACTCGAGACGCGGCGTAACCCACCATCGGCGCAACGCGGTCGATCGTACACGCCATGATCGTGTTTGGTTGATCGGTCGGCGTACTGCGTCGCTAGCCCAGCCTACGGCTCAAGGCGTTCAGCTATCCGGCAGCTCATAGGCGTAAATTTTTTCCGCCTCCATCTGGTAGCCCGCTTCGGCCAGCTCGCTGCTGGTCTGCTCGACCTTCATCGATCCTTCGATCCAGAACGGCTGGTACAGCGCATCAAGCAGCACGCCCAGCTCGCTGGTGACGTGGACGATCTGATTCGACGGCGGTGGCGGCACATGGATGCAGGCACCGAAGTAGGGCACCAGTAGGAACTCGGTCACCCGACCTTCATCGGTGACATCCAACGGCACGATATAGCCCGGCAGTTTTACCGACTGGCCGTCCAGCTCTTCCACCACCGGTGCGGTGGGCGATTGCTGCATGGCCGCCGCACCGGATTCGTCGAGGGCGTCGGCCAGCTGCGAGAGATCATGGATCGGTGCCGGCTCAACGGCTTGTGGCGGCGCATCGGCTGGGACCATTTCTGACCAGGTCAGCTCGCGTACCTCGGCAGCCGCCAGGGGCAGGGCCAGGGTGAACAGCAGGGTCGCGAGCAGGGAGCGGTGCATGGAAAGCCTCATAAACGGATCGATAAGCCATCGGCCAGGGATTGGCGATACGCGCGCCAGGCCGGAACACAGCCCATCAACAGGGCGGCGCTCAGGATAGCGCCGAGCAGCGTCCACTCATAGCGGGTCGGCAGATTCAGCGGCAGGTACAGGCCGTAATTCGCTTGCACATAGCCCTGGGCCGCGGCGATACCCAGGTACAGCAACAGCAAACCGAGCAGCACGCCGGCCAGGGCCAGGGCAAAGGCCTCGACGATCAACAGGCTGGCGATATGCCAGGGCCGCGCGCCCACCGAGCGTAGAATCGCCATTTCCCGGCGGCGTTCGTTAAGGCTGGTGAGAATCGCCGTGAGCATGCCGATCAGCCCGGTCAGTACGACAAACAGCGACACCACGAACAGCGCTTTCTCGGCGGTACCCATCAGGCTCCACAACTCCTGCAGGGCCACGCCGGGCAGGATCGCCAGCAGCGGCTCGCCGCGAAACTCGTTGATCTCCCGCTGCAGGCTGAAAGTGGCGATCTTGCTGTTCAAACCGAGCAAGACGGCGGTGATCTGCTTGGGCTGTAGGTCCATGGCCCGCGCTTGTTCGGCGCTGACCTTGGCCGCGCCGCGTGCCGGCATGCCGTTCTGCCAGTCGACATGCAGGGCTTCCATGCCGGCTAGGGAAATGTGCAGGGTGCGGTCTACCGGCGTGCCGGTGCGTTTGAGTATGCCGACCACCTTGAAGGGTTTGTCGTCATGTTTGACCAGGCTGATGGTGGCCACGCCATGGGCCAGAACCAGTTCCTGCCCCAGTTGGTAGTTGAGGGCCTGGGCCACTTCGGCACCGAGCACCACTTCAAATGGGTCATCGACAAAGGCGCGTCCGCTGCTCAGTTGCAGCGGCTGGCTGCGGGCATAGCGGTAGTGCTCGAAATACGCAGGGCTGGTGCCCATCACCCGGTAGCCGCGGTGCGAGTCGCCCAGGGAGATCGGGATGGCCCACTTGACCTGACGATGGTCGGCGAAGTGCTCGAAGCTGTCCCAGCGAATATTGTTGGTGGCGTTACCGATGCGGAATACCGAATACAGCAGCAGGTTCACGCTGCCAGAGCGCGCGCCGACGATCAGGTCGGTGCCGCTGATGGTGTTGGCAAAGCTGGCGCGGGCCTCGGTGCGTACCCGCTCGACCGCGAGCAACAGACACACAGAAAGCGCGATGGCGAACACCGTCAGCCAGGCGGTAAAGCGGCGGTTGCCCAGGCTGGCCAGGGCGAGACGCAGTAGATACATCGTTAAATCTCCGCCAGGCGGGTGGCATTGTTCAGCTCGGCCAGCGACAGGCTGCGGTCGAACAGGCGCGCCAGGCTCTGATCGTGGCTGACAAACAGCAGGCTGGAACCGGCTTCGCGGCACTCGGCAAACAGCAGTTCGAGAAAGGCTTCGCGGGCGTCGGCATCCAGGGCCGAGGTGGGTTCGTCGGCGATCACCAGCTCCGGCTGGCCGATCAGCGCACGGGCGGCGGCCACGCGCTGCTGCTGGCCGATCGACAGGTCACCGGCGCGGCGCGCCAGCAGTTCCGGCTGCTGCAAGCCCAGGTGGGCGAGCAGGGCGCTGGTGGCCTTGGCCACGCTGCCATGGCGCTGCACCGCGCGGCTGGCGCGCAGCTTGGAGAAATGGCAGGGCAGTTCGACGTTCTCGCGTACCGAGAGAAACGGCAGCAAATTGAACTGCTGGAAGATATAGCCGGTGTGATCGACTCGGAAGCGGTCGCGCGCGCCTGCGGACAGGGTGCTGAGGTCCTGGTCGAGCAGTTGAATGCTGCCGCGATTGGGTTTCTGCACGCCGCCGAGCAGGCCCAGCAAGGTGGTCTTGCCGCTGCCGCTGGGGCCTTTGAGAAACAGGCTTTCGCCGCGTTGCAGGGTGAAACTGTCGATGTCCAGCAACTCGGGCTGGCCGGGCCAGGCAAAGCCGAGGTGGGACAGTTGGATCAGGGCTGAACTCATAAAGTAAGCGGCCGGGTTACCCCGGCCGTTCTGCTGCAAAAGGGGTGGTTAGAAACTCAGGGTCGGCTGCGCGGGCGTCAGTTCCAGGCCCTGCTGGCCATTCGGGCCGATCAGTTGTACCTGAATTTTCTCGGTGGCGGGGAAGCGCTTGAACAGCTCGCCCAGGTCGAGTTGTTGCAACTCTTCAGGCTTCTGGCAGTCGAGGCTGTAGTGCGCGTGGATATCGCTGTGCTCGCTGTCATGGGATTTTTCGTGCTCGTGCTCATCTGAGTCGGCGTGCTTGGCGAACAGCGGGCTTTCCACTTCCTGCTTGCTGATAGTGCAGTCGCCGGCGTTCAGGCCGAACAGCACCTGCGGTTGTGTCAGCTGGCTGCGGGCTGCAGCGACCTTGGCTTTGTCAGCGGTGCTNTTGGCGGCATGTTCGAAACCCACCAGATTCATCGCCGGGCTTTCCAGCTCCAGTTCCAGGACCTGGCCGTCGAGCACCACATTGAGCATCGCCGCGCCGTGCTCGTGGGCATCCAGGCTGCCGTGTTCGGCGTGATCGTGATCGTGGTCGTCGTGTTCATGGCTGTGTTCGGCAGCCAGGGCGGCAAGGGGCAGCAGGGCGAAAGGCAGGGCAAGTAGCAGGCGGCGCATGGCGGTCTCCGGTCGAGAATATTTACTTGTTACGTTATAACAATTTTATGATGGCTGTGGCCAGCCTTCCTTGGCGGCCCGCTGCGGACGTGGGAGCATGGCGGCTGATCAGTTGAGGGCAGAGTGATGGTGCGAATTCGTGGGCAGATCGGTGCCTGGCCGGTGGACCTGACGGTTGAACTGGATGCGCAGGATTGGGCGCAGCTGGCTCAGCACATTCCCCTTGAGGCGGCACCTGCGCCGGCAGCCGCCGCCGCGCCAGCAGCCAACGATGCCTTGTGGCAGACCACGCTGGAACTGCTGCGCCAGGCCGGACAGATCGAAGGGCCGCAGTTGCTTGGGCAACTCGCAGGGTTGGCGGGCGGGGAGGCGGCAGGCAAGCGCCTGCTGGTGCGTCTGCGCCATTGCGCGCAGGTGCGGATGGAAACGGGCGTTGATGCGCCTATCTATCACTGGGTGGGCTAAACCGCATCGATGGGGGTTACCCATCGACGGTCGTGGCGATCAGTAAATCGCCTGATACAGCTTGCGCCGGTAGGCGGTGACCAGCGGGTGATCATTGCCCAGCAGGTCGAAGACCTGCAGCAGGGTCTTGTGCGGCAGGCCGTCGGCGTAGCTGCGGTTGCGGATAAACAGCTTGAGCAGGGCGTCCAGCGCCGGCTCGTAGTGCTGGCGCGCCAGTTGCTGGATGGCCAGCTGGTAGCTCGCTTCATCGTCATCTGCGTTTTGTGCCAGGCGGGTTTTCAGGCTGGCGACATCCGGCAGCTCGCCAGCCAGGCGCAGAAAGGTCAATTGCGCGCGGGCACCGGCCAGGGCCTGCTTATGTTCATCGCCTTTTACCGCGCTCAGCACCACCTCGGCTTCGCCNAGCTCGCCACGTTCGGCCAGGCAGCGGGCGTAGAGAATCAGCGCCGCNGCGTGTTCGTTGTTTTCCGTCAGCAGCACCTTGAGCACCGCTTCGGCGTCGGCAAAGCGGCCTTCGCTGAATAGCGCCTGGGCCGCCTCCATTGGGTCGGCGGCTGCAGGGGCCGGCTCGGCGACGTGAGGCTTGAGCATCTCGCGGATCGCCGCCTCGGTCTGTGCGCCGGCAAAGCCGTCGACCGGCTGGCCATCCTTGAACAACACCACGGTGGGCAGGCTGCGGATGCCGAAGCGGGCGACGATGTCCTGTTCGATATCGCAGTTGACCTTGGCCAGCAGCAACTCGCCGCGGTATTCCTCGGTGATTTTCGCCAGCAGCGGCATCAGCGCCTTGCACGGCGCGCACCATTCGGCCCAGAAGTCCACCAGCACCGGCTTCTGGAACGAGTTCTCGATCACCAGCTGTTCGAAGCTGGCGCTGCCTGCGATATCAAAGATGTAAGGGGAGTCGCTCATGGTCGGTCTCGGCTGGGCGAAGTGATAAGTGGACTATAAATGCGGGCGCAGGTTGCTGGAAACAAGCCCGCCTCAGGCGCGCTCGGCGTGGTACAGGCTGACATGGCGAAACTCCGCCGGCTCGGCCAGATCCGGCCAGGTGCAGGCTTCGAGTACGCCGAGGCGCTGATAGAGCGGGTGTTGAAAGTCGCGCACTCGGGAGTCCGCCACCAAAGCCTCACGGCCACGGCTGAGGAACTGGTCGAGCAGCGGCAGGTTGGCGCGGTCGTAGAGCACGTCGGCGACGATAATCAGGTCGAAGCGGTCGGCCTCGGCGAAGAAGTCTGCGGAGTAACTCAGCTGCACATCATTGAGCGCGGCATTGGCCTGGCAGGCGGCGATGGCCAGCGGGTCGAGGTCGCAGGCCACCACTTCCAGCGCGCCGGCCTTGGCTGCGGCAATCGCCGCCACGCCAGAACCTGCGCCGAAATCCAGCACGCGCTTGCCGCGCACCCNCGCGGGNTGNTCGGCCAGCCAGCGCGCCAGNACCAGGCCGCTGGCCCAGCAGAAGCACCAGTAGGGCGGTTCTTCGAGGATCAGGCGGGTTTCTTCCGGGCTGAAACAGCGATCCATATTCGCCGGGTCGATCAGCCATAGCTTGATCGCGGTGCCGGGCAGGGTCTGTGCGCTGAGCTGGGCGTCACCCAGCAGTTCGCTGAGTGCGGCCTGCAGGGCGACCGGTGCCGTCATGGTGCCGGTACCAGGCGCAGCTCGCCGAGGGCCTGGGTTTCGCCATGGGCAATCGGTAGTTCGGGCAGGCGCAGAATCAGTCGGCCGGCCTGATTGGCGCGGCCATGCAGCTCAATGCGACTGTGCTTGTTAAAAGTTTCCGGATTGAACGGCAGGCGAAACGCCAGCGGGTTGCCGGTGCCGCGCAGCTGAATATTGCCCAGCAGCGCCTGCGGCCGGCCGCGCTCATCGACCGCCAGCAGGGCCAGCTCCACATCCGCCTCATTGGGTACATTCAGCAGGCTGCCGCTCAGCTCGCGCTGATAGGCCGGCAGCGGTGCTTGAACCGGTGCGGGCAGAGTGGGTTTGGCGGGCGGCGGGTTGTCGCTGGCGCAGGCGGTCAGCAGGGCGAGCAGGCTCAGTATTATCAGCGGTTGTAGCGGCACGGGGGCTTTCATCGAGGGTATCAACTCCGCTGGTTTGGATGGGCGCCTGTATACCGCAAACCCCTCGGCTTGTCTTGCCCGGGGGATGCGCTAACATGGCGGCCTGCGGTTCAGGGGTTGCTGACGTTTCGTCGTGGCTCGCTGCGAAACCTCAATTGGCCCAAGGTTAGCTTTAATCTATGCATTGTCCCTTTTGCGCTGCCAACGACACCAAAGTCATCGATTCGCGCCTGGTTGCCGAGGGCGAACAGGTGCGCCGTCGGCGCGAATGCCTGGCCTGTGGCGAGCGCTTCACCACCTTCGAGACCGCCGAGCTGGTCATGCCGCGGCTGATCAAGCAGGACGGCAGCCGCCAGCCATTCGATGAAGACAAACTGCGCGCCGGCATGCAGCGCGCCCTGGAAAAACGCCCGGTAAGCATCGAGCGCCTGGAAGCGGCCATCGCCCATATCAAGCACAAGCTGCGCGCCACCGGCGAGCGCGAGATCAAGTCGCTGGTGCTNGGTGANCTGGTGATGGGCGAGCTGCAGAAACTCGACGAAGTNGCCTATATCCGTTTTGCCTCGGTGTACAAACGCTTTCAGGACCTCAACGAGTTCCGTGAGGAAATCGATCGCCTGTCCCGCGAACCCGCCCAGGGCTGATGATGAACAGCGATCATGCCCTGATGGCCCGCGCCCTGGAACTGGCCCGTAAAGGCCTGTATTCCACCCATCCCAATCCCCGTGTCGGCTGCGTTATCGTCCGCGATGGGGTCATCGTCGGCGAAGGCTGGCATGTCCGCGCGGGCGAGCCCCATGCCGAGGTGCATGCCCTGCGCCAGGCTGGCGACCAGGCCCGCGGTGCCACCGCCTACGTCACCCTGGAACCCTGCAGCCATCATGGCCGCACCCCGCCCTGCGCCGATGCGTTGGTTGCGGCCGGGGTGGCGCGGGTGGTGGTGGCCATGCAGGACCCCAATCCACAGGTCGGCGGCAGCGGTCTGCTGCGCCTGATGCAGGCCGGGATCGCGGTGCAGGGTGGGGTGCTGGAGGCCGAGGCGCGGGNGCTCAACGCCGGCTTTATCAAGCGCATGGAGCAGGGGTTGCCNTTTGTCCGGGTCAAGCTGGCCATGAGCCTGGATGGCCGTACCGCCATGGCCAGCGGTGAAAGCCAGTGGATTACCGGGCCGGCGGCGCGGGCCGCAGTGCAGCGCCTGCGCGCCCGTTCCAGCGTGGTGCTGACCGGGGCCGACACCGTGCTGACCGACGCCGCGCGCCTGACAGTGCGCCCCGACGAACTGGGTCTGGACCCCGAGCAGACTGCCCTGGCCGCCAGCCGCGCGCCGTGGCGAGTGCTGGTCGATGGACGTCTGCGGGTACCGCTCGATGCCGCCTTTTTCCAGGCCGGTGCGGCCATGGTGGCGACCTGTGCGGCCGCCGAGGCGCGGGATCGCTATCTGAACGAGGGGCACGAACTATTGGCCTTGCCCAGCAGCAGTGGGCAAGTGGATCTGCAGCGCTTGCTGGCCGAGCTGGCGCAGCGCGGGGCCAATGAAGTGCTGGTGGAAGCCGGACCGCGCCTGGCCGGGGCCTTTGCTCGCCAGGGTCTGGTGGATGAGTACCAGCTGTTCGTCGCGCCCAAGTTTCTCGGCTCCAGTGCGCGACCCTTGCTGGAGTTGCCACTGGAGCGGATGGCCGATGCGCCGGCGCTGAAAATTGTCGAGATGCGCGCGGTCGGGGATGACTGGCGGATTATCGCGGTGCCACAGCCGGCTGTTTGATGGGCGGGCNTTAGCGATGACGAGTNATTAGCGATGGCACACCATTCATCCTGTCGTTTGCCGATGCAGGGCGTCGGCAATTTGTGGTAAAACGCCTCTCGGCTGCGCAAGTAGCCGTAACGTTCTCAGGGCGGGGTGTGATTCCCCACCGGCGGTAATGGCTGCANGGCCTAGCCCGCGAGCGCTTGTCAGGAGGGGTGTAAGCCGCTTGGCAAGGACAGCAGACCCGGTGTGATTCCGGGGCCGACGGTTAAAGTCCGGATAAAGAGAGAGCGGGATTGCCTCAACAAGGCGCGTTCAGGCGCGCCTCGAAATCCCTATCGATCAAACGCGCCCTGTTTTTTATAAAACAGGAGTTGGTTTAGATGTCTGATTTTTATTCTGTGCCCCGGGCTTCTGGCNTTGTTCGCCAGTGCTTTGCTGTGGGCGCGACGCAGGGGGTGGCATGTTTACCGGCATAATCGAAGCCATTGGCAGCATCCGCGCGTTGACCCCCAAGGGCGGCGATGTGCGGGTCTATGTCAGCACCGGCAAACTCGATCTGGGCGACGTCAAACTGGGCGATAGCATTGCGGTCAACGGCGTCTGCCTGACCGCCGTGGAGCTGCCCGGCGATGGCTTCTGGGCCGATGTCAGCCGCGAAACCCTGGCGCATACCGCTTTTATCAGCTTGAAAGCCGGCAGCCCGGTCAATCTGGAGAAGGCGCTGACGCCTACCAGTCGTCTCGGTGGTCACCTGGTCAGCGGCCATGTGGATGGCGTCGGTGAAGTCATCGCCCGCGCCGATAACGCCCGCGCCGTGCAGTTCACTATTCGCGCACCGCGCGAGCTGGCCAAATATATCGCCCACAAGGGGTCGATCACCGTCGATGGCACCAGCCTGACCGTCAATGCGGTCAACGGTGCCGAATTCGAGCTGACCATCGTGCCGCACACCCTGGCCGAGACCATCATGGTCGACTACCGCCCCGGCACTCAGGTCAACCTCGAGGTGGATCTGCTGGCGCGTTATCTGGAGCGCCTGCTGCTCGGCGACAAAGCCGCCGAGCCGAGCAAGGCCGCTGGTATGACGGAAAGCTTTCTGGCCGAACACGGCTACCTGAAGAATTAAGGAATCGCCCGCATGGCTCTTAACAGCATCGAAGAACTGATCGAAGACATCCGCGCCGGCAAGATGGTCATCCTCATGGATGACGAGGACCGCGAGAACGAAGGCGACCTGATCATCGCCTCCGAGTGCGTCAAGGCCGAGCACATCAACTTTATGGCGCGCTTCGCCCGCGGCCTGATCTGCATGCCGATGACCCGCGAGCGCTGCGAAACCCTCAAGCTGCCGCTGATGGCACCGCGCAACGGTTCCGGCTTCGGTACCAAGTTCACCGTGTCCATCGAGGCCGCCGAAGGGGTGACCACCGGTATCTCCGCCGCCGATCGCGCACGCACCGTGCAGGCCGCCGCCGCGAAAAGCGCCAAGGCTGAGGATATCGTCAGCCCCGGCCATATCTTCCCGCTGATGGCCCAGCCCGGTGGCGTACTGGCCCGTGCCGGCCACACCGAAGCGGCCTGCGACCTGGCGCGCATGGGTGGTTTCGAGCCGAGCGGGGTGATCTGCGAAATCATGAACGACGACGGCACCATGTCCCGTCGCCCCGAGCTGGAAGAGTTCGCCAAGGAGCACGGCATCAAGATCGGCACCATCGCCGACCTGATCCACTACCGCCTGATCCACGAGCGCACCGTCGAGCGCGTCAGCGAGCAGGTACTCGACAGCGAGCTGGGCCAGTTCAACCTGGTNACCTACCGCGATTCGGTGGAGAACGACGTGCACATGGCCCTGACCCTGGGCANCATCTGCGCCGAGGAGCCGACCCTGGTGCGGGTGCACAATATGGACCCGCTGCGCGACCTGTTTATGGTCAACCAGCCGGGCCGTTGGAGNCTGCGCGCAGCGATGAAGCAGGTGGCCGCNGACGGCAGCGGCGTGGTGCTGTTGCTCGGCAACCCGCTGACCGGCCCGGACCTGCTGGCGCACCTGGAGCGCCAACTGGGCGGCGAAACCAAAGTCGCCAACCCGACCACCTACAGCACCGTCGGTGCCGGCTCGCAGATCCTCCGCGACCTGGGTGTGCGCAAGATGCGCCTGATGAGTTCGCCAATGAAGTTCAATGCAATATCCGGTTTCGATCTGGAAGTTGTAGAATACCTGCCCTCTAAATAATCCCAAGGGTCGCCGATGGCGGCCCGGCTCTTTAATACAGACGAGATTCGCTATGACCCTGAAGACCATCGAAGGTACTTTTATCGCCCCCAAGGGCCGCTTTGCCCTGGTGGTTGGCCGCTTCAACAGCTTCGTGGTCGAAAGCCTGGTAAGCGGCGCAGTTGACGCTCTCGTGCGCCATGGCGTGAGCGAAAGCGACATCACCATCATCCGTGCGCCGGGTGCCTTCGAAATCCCGCTGGTGGCGCAGAAAGTCGCCCAGCGTGGCGATTTCGACGCCATCATCGCCCTCGGTGCGGTGATCCGCGGCGGTACCCCGCATTTTGAATACGTGGCGGGCGAGTGCACCAAGGGCCTGGCCCAGGTTTCCATGGAGTTCGGCGTGCCGGTAGCCTTCGGCGTACTGACCGTCGATTCCATCGAGCAGGCCATCGAGCGTTCCGGCACCAAGGCNGGCAACAAGGGCGCGGAAGCTGCATTGTCCGCCCTGGAAATGGTCAGCCTGCTGGCGCAGCTGGAGGCCAAGTGAGCCAGAACGACGGTAACGGGCAGCAGCCACAAGCGCCGAAAAAAGGTCCCAGCACCAAGACTCTCGCGCGCCGTCAGGCGCGCTCCCTGGCCATGCAGGCGTTGTACTCCTGGCATATGGCCGGGCAGCAGCTGAACGAGATCGAAGCGCAGTTTCGCGTCGATAACGACTTCAGCGCCGTTGATGGGGCCTACTTCCACGAGATTCTGCACGGCGTGCCACGGCAGAAAAGCGAGATCGACGGGGCCTTCGAACCGCTGCTCGATCGTCCGATCGCCGAGATCGACCCGGTCGAACTGTCGATCCTGCGTCTGTCGACCTACGAGCTGAAAAACCGCATCGATATCCCTTATCGCGTGGTGATCAACGAAGGCATCGAGCTGGCCAAGGTGTTCGGTGCCACTGACGGACACAAGTTCGTCAACGGCGTGCTGGACAAGCTGGCACCGCGTTTGCGGGCGGACGAAGTTCGCGCCAATAAGCGCTGATCCAGGCTTGAGTGCCTTGGGTGAGTTCGAGCTGATCCGTCACTACTTCGCCGCTGCGTCCTGTGCGCAGGCTGGCGAAGGCGTGGCATTGGGCATCGGCGACGATTGTGCCCTGCTGCAAGTGCCGTCTGGCGAGCAGCTGGCCATTTCTACCGACACCCTGGTTGCCGGGGTGCATTTCCCCGAATCTGCCGATCCTTTTCTGCTCGGCCAGCGTGCTTTGGGCGTTTCGGTCAGTGACCTGGCCGCCATGGGCGCGGCACCTGTCGGCTTTACCCTGGCCTTGACCCTGCCCAGTGCCGAGCCGGATTGGCTGCGNGACTTTGCCCGTGGCCTGGATCAGATGGCGCAACACTGCGCGATTCGCCTGATCGGCGGCGATACCACCCGTGGCCCNCTGAGTCTGACCCTGACCGTCTTCGGCCGCGTGCCGACNGGTAGGGCGCTGACCCGCAANGGCGCGCAGGTCGGTGATCTGCTCTGCGTCGGCGGTGAGCTGGGTGATGCCGCCGGTGCCTTGCCGTTGGTGCTTGGCCAGCGACAAGGGGAGCCCGCCGTGGCCGAGGCGCTGCTGGCGCGTTACTGGTCGCCCATGCCGCAGCTCGATCTGGGCCTGGCGCTGCGCGGCAAGGCCACGGCTGCACTGGATATTTCCGATGGCTTGCTGGCCGATTGCGGGCATATCGCCGCGGCGTCCGGCGTGGCGTTGCTGATTGAACAGGCGCAGGTGCCGATATCCGCCGCCTTGCGGGCATTTGCCGGGGAGACTGTGGCGCGCCAGTGCGCATTAAGCGGTGGCGATGATTACCGGCTGGCCTTTACCCTGCCGGCCGCGCATCTGGCCGATTTGCAGCAGGCGGGTTGGCCTGTGCGAGTTATTGGTCGTGTGGTGGCCGGCCAGGGCGTTACTCTGCTGAACTCGCAAGGCCAACCCGTGCAGCTGCCACGCAGCGGCTATCAACATTTTGGAAGTGCCAGTGACTGATCATCCCAAGCAAGTCCCCGCCGAGTTCGTCCCGCCTTCGGTCTGGCGCAACCCCTGGCACTTCCTGGCCTTCGGTTTTGGCTCCGGCACCTTGCCGAAAGCCCCGGGCACCTGGGGCTCGCTGGTGGCGCTGCCGTTTATTCCGCTGTTTCAGATGCTGCCGGACTGGGGCTACTGGCTGATGCTCGGCATCACCATGCTGTTCGGCTTCTGGCTGTGCGGCAGGGTGGCCGACGACCTGCGGGTGCACGACCACGAAGGCATCGTCTGGGACGAAATGGTCGGCATGTGGATCACCCTCTGGCTGGTGCCGGACGGTTGGGGCTGGCTGCTGCTAGGCTTTCTATTGTTCCGCGTGTTCGACATCCTCAAGCCCTGGCCGATCCGCTGGATTGACCGGCACGTGCATGGTGGTGTCGGCATCATGCTCGATGACGTGCTGGCTGGCGTGTTCGCCTGGATAACCCTGCAGTTGTGTGTCTGGGGCTGGGCCAATGGCATGTCGGCAGCACTGTTGGGTTGATCATCGGTTGGGCTGATCATTGAGAGGTGGCGCATGGGCCGCAGATGCTGGATCTTGCTCGTCGCGTTACTGGCCTGTTGCACCGTGCAGGCCAATGCCTCAATGCCGGAGCAGGTGCGCATTGCCAGCGAAGTGTGGGAGGGCCACACCCATGCCGACGGTACGGGCCTGGCTTGGGATATCATGCGTCTGGTATTCGAGCCAGCCGGGGTGGCGCTGCAGATCCAGAGCGTGCCCTACACCCGTTCCATCGGCCTGGTGCAGCGCGGCGAAGCGGATGCCTGGGTCGGTTCTTACCTCAACGAAGTCGACGACGGGGTGTTCTACCCGCGCCTTCCTTACGATGCCGATCAGATTGGCGCTCTCGGTCTGACGGAGCAGCCGCTGCCCAGTCTGGCCAACCTCGGCGAGTTCCGCCTGGTGTGGATCCGCGGTTATGAGTACCAGCGCTATCTGCCAAACTTGCACGATTACCGCGAAGTGCAGCGCCGTAGCGGTATTCTGGCCATGCTCGACCTTGGTCATGCCGATTTCTATATCGATGCGCTGACCGAGGTCGATGAGCTGCTGGCCACCACCAGTGCTCCGCAACGTTACCGCTCGACCGTCCTGACCGCGCTGCCGCTGTACCTGGGGTTTGCCGATAATCCGCGGGGTCGGGCGCTGGCCGAGCTCTACGATCGGCGCATGGAACTGCTGCTGGAAGAGGATCGTCTGCGTGAGGTCTTTGTGCGCTGGCAGCANCCCTATCCCTTCGATTAACCGCCACGAGAAGCCGTATGCAGGGTATCAAGTGTTTCATTCTGGGCTGGTTGCTGCTGGCCACCAGTTGCGTCTGGGCCGCTCCCCAGGTGCGGGTTGTAGGGCTTTTCCCAGGAGCTGCGGTGTTGAATGTCGATGGCCAGCGCAAGCTGGTCAAGGTTGGCCAGACCGGCCCCGGTGGAGTGGTGGTGGTCAGTGCCGATAGCCGTGGCGCGGTGCTGCGCGTCGATGGCGTGGAGCGCAGCTATGGCCTGAGCCGCGAGTACAGCGAAGGCTTTGCCGCGCCGGTGAAGAAGCAGTTCAGCATCGCCAAGGGCATCGGCGGGCATTACTGGGTTGCCGGCTCGGTGAATGGCCAGTCCGTGCAGTTTCTGGTCGATACCGGGGCAACGTCGATAGCCCTCAATGATGGCCATGCCCGTCGCCTGGGTATCGATTATCGGGTTAGCGGTAGGCCGCTGCAGGTCAGCACGGCCAGTGGTACGGTGCGTGGCTGGCAGGTCAGTCTCGATCGGGTCAAGGTCGGCGAGCTGGAGGTGCTGGGCGTCGACGCCGTGGTGCTGGAGGGCGGTTCGCCCACTGAAGCCCTGCTCGGCATGAGCTTTCTCGGCCGGATTGGCTGGCGCGTCGAGCAGGACGTGCTGGTGCTGGAATCCAAGTATTAACCGCCGCGCCGCGCCGGCCGCTGGTTCGATCCTTATCATCGGTAATTCAGGCTGACCCGCTGGTGGGGCCTGCTGTTACAATGCACGTCTGAATTTATTGTTCATTTCTCTTCTTAGGAGCATCCGGTGCCCGTCGTATTCGTCGCCGCCTCCCAGCTGCCTACGCCCTTTGGCGTGTTTACCATGCATGGCTTCCTCGAAACGGCCTCCGGTAAGGAACACGTCGCCCTGACTTATGGCGATGTGGCCGATGGCGAGCCGGTATTGGGGCGCCTGCATTCCGAGTGCCTGACCGGCGACGCGCTGTTCAGCCTGCGCTGCGATTGCGGCTTTCAGCTCGAAGCGGCGCTGCGCGCGATTGCCAGCGAAGGCCGCGGCGTATTGCTTTACCTGCGCCAGGAGGGTCGTGGCATCGGTCTGCTGAACAAGATCCGCGCTTACGAGCTGCAGGACGGCGGTGCCGATACCGTCGAGGCCAATGAGCGCCTGGGCTTCGGGGCCGACCAGCGCGACTACGCGATCTGCCTGCCGATGCTCGAGCACCTGCGGATCAAGGCGCTCAAACTGATGACCAACAACCCGCGCAAGGTCAAGGCGCTGGGCGATATGGGCATCAATGTGGCGACCCGGGTGCCGTTGCAGATCGACCACAATCCGCACAACAAGAAGTACCTCGCGACCAAGGCCGGCAAGCTCGGGCATATGCTCGGCAGCCTGCACCAGGGCGAGGTCGAGGAAAGCCTGTGACCCGCAGCGAAGTGCGCCGTCGTCTGGCGCTGGCCTGGTGGCGGCAGCTGGCGCTGACCCTGGCTCCGCTGTTCGTGCTCAACCTGCTGTTCGGCGCGGGCCAGCAAACCGGCGTGCTGACCATGCCGCTGTTTATCGCCGGGGTCGCCTCGATGTTTGTCAGCCTGCCGCTGTTCAGCACCTACAAGCGTGCCCTGGTGGCCACTGAAAAAGCCCTCGACACCCCGGATGAACACGATGCCTGGCTTGAGCTGGCGCGTGTGCGGCGTACCGCCTTCCTCGGTGCCGGCCTGCCGGCCTGGATCGCCGCGTTTGCGGTGTTTGCCGGGCTGGAGGCGATTCCCCTGATCCTGCTGGCGTTGTCCAGTGTGGTGTTGTTGTACCTCTACCGCATTCCCCGCCAACTCGGCTGATGCGTGCCACCACGCTCTGTCTGATGCTGTTGCTGGCCTGGCCAGCAGTGGCGGTCGAGCGAGTGGTCAGCCTGGCACCGTCGCTGACCGAAATAATGCTGGAACTGGACGCGGGCGACTTGCTGGTTGGCCTGCTCGATGGCGGCGAACGCCCGCCAGCGGTGGCGCAGCTGCCCTCGGTGGGGCGCTATGGCCAGCTTGAGCTGGAAAGCCTGCTCCAGCTGCAGCCCGATCTGGTGCTGCTCTGGCCGGACAGCATCGGNAGCGCNCAGCGCCAGCAATTGCAACGCCTGGGCATTCCCCTGCTGATCGTCGAACCGCGCAAACTGGCCGATTTGGCGGAGAGCTTCGTNGAAATCGGCGCACGTATTGATCGCGTCGAACAAGGCCGGCAGTTACAGCGNAAATTCAATGCGGGGCTGGCCGAGTTGCGTCGGCGCTATCGGCGCGAGCAGCCGCTGGCGCTGTTCTACCAGCTCTGGGATNTACCGCTGTATACCATCGGTGGCCAGCAGATCATCAGCGACGCCCTGGGTGTCTGTGGGGCCGAGAATATCTTTGCCGAGCTTGCCTTGCCTGCACCGCAGGTCAGCGTGGAGGCGGTGCTTGAACGCAACCCTGAGGTGATTCTAGCCAGCACGCAGCGCCAGCTAGACGCATGGCGTAGCTGGCCGGGCGTGGCCGCGGTTGAGCGCGAACAGTTGTGGCTGGTACCCGATGCAGGCCTGGAGCGGCCGAGCTTTCAGATGCTGGGGGCGCTGCAGCAGCTGTGCGAGCAGTTGGCTGAGGCGCGCTGAAGCCCGGATTACATCCGGGCCACGTTCAGGCTGCAGTCCACCTCGATAGCGTCTTAAAGCTCAGGCGTCCAGGTCACGGCAAACAGCGCGGTGCGGCCTTCGGTGTTGTAGCCGAAGCGTCCGTTGCTTGTGCTGTAGGTCGCCTCGGCATAGTCCTTGTCGAAGAGATTGTTCAGTTTCAGGTCGAAGGCCACTTCCTCGCTGGCTTGCCATTTGCCGCGCAGGCTGAGCAGGCCGTAACCGCCCAGCTCGCGGGTGTTGTCGGCATCGTCATAGCGACCACTGACCGCGCGCCAGCTGGTACCCACGGCAAACTCACCGAACTGGCGATCCAGGTCCAGGCTCAGCGTGCGTTTGGCGCGGCGGGCGAGGGTGTGGCCAGTGTCGCGATCCCGCGGGTCGATCAGGGCGAGTGCCAGGTTGCTCTGCCAGCCGAACAGCTCCTGCTTGAGCGCCGCCTCGAAGCCATTGATGCGGGCGGTCTGGACGTTCTGCGGAATGAAGTTCTGGTCGAGAACAATCGCGTCCTGCAGGTCGATACGGTACAGCGACAGTTCCAGTGCGCCGGTTTCGCTGTAGCGGCTGCGCCATTGGGCTTCGTAGCTTTTGGACGTTTCCGGCTCTAGGTCCGGGTTGGCACTCGGGAAGCAGAAGCCGCTGAAACAGAAGTCCGGGTAGTACAGGTCGTTGAAGGTCGGTGCGCGGAAGCCTTCGCTGTAGGACAGGATCAGATCATTGGCGGCGTTGAACGGTACGGTCAGCGCGGCGTTCCAGCTGTTCTCACTGCCGAACTGCTGGTTCTTGTCATGGCGCAGGCCCAGTTCGGTCGAGAAATCTTCAGCGCTGTAGCGGTGCTGAATAAATGCCGCCTGGTTCCAGCGCGAGTCCTCAGTAAAGGTCTCGCTACCCGTCACTCGATCTTCATACCAATCGGCACCCAGCAGCACCTGGTGGCGCTCGTTGAGCGCCACGGTATTCACCCAGTTGATCGAGTCACGGTAGGTGTTGAAACTGTAGAACGCGTCGGCGCTGGCTTGTGGCTGATCGTTGCCGGTGTCGCGCTTGTCCTCGCTGTGACCGATTTCCAGGCGACTGTTCCAGGCTTCGCTGAGGTTGGCGTCGATGTAGCTGGACAGGCTGCTGAGCTGGAAGTCCGTAGTGGGCAGNGAGGTGCTGAAGATNTCCTCGAACTCGGCCTGGCCACGCTGGTCGAGGGCNCTGAAGCCTATCTTCAGGTCGTCATCGAATTGGTGCGAGACGTTCAGGCTNAGCGACTGATTGCGGTAGGCATCNTCATCGCCATTGGCCCCGAAATTGTCGCGGGTGGCGTCGATGCCCTGGGTTTCATCGAGTGCTGCACCCAGGTTGAAGCGNGTTTGCCCGTCACCGCCGGACAAGCCAAGGCTGCGCTCGAAGGTCTGGTTGCTGCCGGCACCAAGGCGAACATAGGGCTTGAGTCCGGCACCACTGCCTTGGCGGGTGAAAATCTGCACAACCCCGCCGATGGCATCCGAACCATAGAGCGCCGAGCGCGCGCCACGCACCACTTCGACCCGCTCGATCTGTTCCGGGCTGAGAAACTCCAGGCTGCTGGTGCCACTGGAGGCAGCGGAAATACGTTGGCCGTCTACCAGTACCAGGGATTGCGCGGTCGAGGTGCCGCGCATAAACAGGCCTGTCTGGCTGCCCGCGCCGCCGGTACGGCTGACGCTGACGCCGGGGACGCGTTCGAGTAGTTCCGCCACGCTGCGCACTTGCAGGCGCTCGATGTCCTTGCGGGTAAACACCGTGGTTGCAGCAGTCGCCTGCTGAGCCGGTTCGGCGTGCCGCCCGGAGGTCACGATCAGCGGCTGCAACTCGAGTGAGTCGACAGGGCTGGATTGATCAGCATGGGCAGCCAGCGGCAGCAGCGCCACAGCCAGAGCAAGACGGGACATTTTCATTGGAGAATCCTCAAAAGACAGAAAAACTTTCGAGGAGGGCAGGGACAAGCACCGGGCAAGGAGGCGATAGCCAGCGCTTGACGGTGATGCCCTCCGCAACACCAGTCACTTTATGCCGAGGCAGGTCTCCGGGCTGCCGACTGCCTTTCCCACCTTCCCAGGCGNACCCAGTGGTTTTTGAGAAAGGCTGCGCTTGCGCGCTGTCGGTTACCGTTGCGGGGGCAGCGCAGGCCTTGCGGCTGTCGAGTCGACAGCGGCGCACCTGCTTCCCTTTTCACGCTGCTGGTTTGGCAGCGACCTCGGACAGATAAAACGTCGCGCACCTTAAGGCGCTGCGAGTAGAAGCACAAGCCGCTCGCCTTAGCGGGCGGCGAGCCTAGATTATTGGGGCGTTTCCAGCTGCGCCAGGCGTTGGCGTACTGCCGCCTCGATGCCGGCAGCATTCAGGCCGCACTCGGCGAGCATCTGGCTCGGCTTGGCGTGCTCGACGTAATAGTCCGGCAGGCCCAGGTGCAGCAGCGGCTTGAGGATATTCTCGCGGGCGAGGAACTCGCCGACCGCACTACCGGCACCGCCCATGATGCTGTTCTCTTCGATCGTCACCAGCAATTCGTGGCTGGCCGCCAGCTGGCGCACCAGAGCCTCGTCCAGGGGTTTGACAAAGCGCATATCGACCACTGTGGCGTCGAGTGTTTCGCCGACCTTGAGTGCTTCACTCAGCTGCACGCCGAACACCAGCAGGGCGATCTGCTGGCCTTGGCGACGGACGATGCCCTTGCCGATTTCCAGTGGCTCCAGACCCGCTTCGATGGCGGCATTGGGGCCGCTGCCGCGTGGGTAGCGCACCGCCGCCGGGCCATCGAACAGGTGGCCGGTGGTGAGCATGCGGCGCAGTTCGTTCTCATCGCTGGGGGTCATCACCAGCATGCCGGGGATGCAGCGCAGGTAGGACAGGTCAAAACTGCCGGCGTGGGTCGGGCCGTCTTCGCCGACCAGACCGGCGCGGTCAATGGCGAACAGCACGTCAAGGTGCTGCACGGCCACGTCGTGGATCAGTTGGTCGTAGGCGCGCTGGAGGAATGTCGAATAGATCGCCACCACCGGCTTGGTGCCGTCGCAGGCCATGCCCGCGGCCAGGGTTACCGCGTGCTGTTCGGCGATGGCTACGTCGAAATAGCGCTCGGGGTATTGCTCGCTAAAGGCCACCAGGTCGGAGCCTTCCTTCATCGCCGGGGTGATGCCAACCAGGCGCGGGTCCTGCGCGGCCATATCGCACAGCCATTGGCCGAAGACGCCGGAGTACTTGGGCCCGCTCGCCGGCTTCGGGGTGGCGTCGGGCTTGACCGGCTCCAGCTTGGTGATGGCGTGGTAGCCGATGGGGTCGGCTTCGGCCGGGGCGAAGCCCTTGCCCTTCTTGGTCACCACGTGGAGGAACTGCGGGCCGTCGAGGTCGCGCATATTGCGCAGGGTGGCGAGCAGGGTCGGCAGATCGTGGCCGTCGATCGGGCCGACATAGTTCCAGCCCAGCTCCTCGAACAGGGTGCCGGGCACCAGCATACCCTTGGCGTGCTCCTCGACCTTGCGCGCGATCTCCCAGGCACCGGGCAGGCTCGAGAGGATCTTCTTGCTGCCCTCACGCATGCTGGCGTAGGTGCGGCTGGAGATGATCTTGGCCAGGTAGTTGGACAGCCCGCCAACGTTCTTGGAGATCGACATGTCGTTGTCGTTGAGGATCACCAGCATATTGGCGTTGACGTCGCTGGCGTGGTTGAGCGCCTCGAAGGCCATGCCGGCGGTCAGCGCGCCGTCGCCGATCACCGCCACCGCCTTGCGCCGCGAGCCTTGCAGGCGCGCGGCGATGGCCATGCCCAAAGCGGCGCTGATGCTGGTGCTGGAGTGGCCGACGCCAAAGGTGTCGTACTCGCTTTCCGAGCGGCGCGGGAAGGCGGCGATGCCGTCCTTCTGGCGCAGGCTGCCCATCTGTTCGCGGCGGCCGGTGAGAATCTTGTGCGGATAGGCCTGATGGCCGACATCCCACACCAGGCGATCATCCGGGGTGTCGAAGACGTAATGCAGGGCCACGGTCAGCTCAATCACGCCCAGGCCCGCGCCGAAATGTCCACCGGTCTGCCCGACCGTATACAGCAGGTACTGGCGCAGTTCGTCGGCCAGGGTTTCCAGCTCGGCCTCGCCCAGGCGGCGCAGCTCGTCCGGTGTGTTGGCACGGTCTAGAAGGGGCGTCAGCGGGCGCTCACGGGGAATCGCGTGGAAGGTCGTCGGCATCAGGCAGATCGTTATAGGTGTAAAAGATGCGGCAGTTTACCCGAAGCGCCGGAAACTGCCCAAACATGGTTCGGCTCAGCGCAACCGTGGCCCGGATCTAGTCCGGGCCATGTCGGCCAGAGCGCCCGGATTGTATCCGGGCTACGTCGAACCTGTTACCAGGTGTCGATTGAGCGCTTCTTGCCTTCGCGTGGTGCGGGCCGTGGCGTGGCATTGAGCCCGCGCAGCAGCCAGGCGCGGGTTTCCACGGGGTCGATCACCGCATCGATCTCGAGAAAACTGGCCATATTGATGCCCTTGCCGTTCTGGTAGGCCTTGGCCACCAGCTTGTCGAACAGCTGCTGGCGTGCGGCGGGCTCTTCGAGGGCCGCCAGCTCCTTGGCAAAACCCAGGCGCACCGAGCCTTCCAGGCCCATCGCACCAAACTCGGCGCTGGGCCAGGCGATGGTAAACAGCGGCGAGTGGAAGCTGCCAGCGGCCATGGCCTGGGCCCCGAGGCCGTAGCCCTTGCGCAGCACCACGGTGAAAAACGGCACCGTCAGGCTGGCGGCGGCGACAAACATGCGCGACACATGGCGCACCGTGGCCTGTTTTTCCGCCTCCGGGCCGACCATAAAGCCGGGCGTATCGCACAGTGACAGCAGCGGGATATCGAAAGCGTCGCACAGCTGCATAAAGCGTGCGGCCTTGTCGCCGGATACCGCGTCGATGGCCCCGCCCAGGTGCGCCGGGTTGTTGGCCAGCAGGCCGAACGGCTGGCCCTCGATACGGATAAAGGCGGTGATCAGCCCCGGGGCGAACTGGCGGCGCAGTTCCAGCACCGAGTCGCGGTCGGCCAGAGTCTCGATCACCTGGCGGATGTCATACACCCGCAGGCGGTTTTCCGGGATCAGCTGGCGCAGCTCGCGTTGATCGGCGCAGTCCCAGTCGTTGAGTGCGCCCTGAAAGTAGCTCAGGTACTGCTTGGCCACCCGCACCGCCTCGGTTTCGTCGGCCACTTGCACATCGATCACCCCATTGGGCCCCTGCACGCTGAGCGGGCCGACCTGCTCCGGCTTGAAGCTGCCCAGGCCGCCGCCTTCGATCATCGCCGGGCCGGCCATACCGATAGTGGCGTTGTCGGTGGCGATAATCACATCGCAGCAGCCGAGCAGGGCGGCGTTACCGGCAAAGCAGCGCCCGGAGACTATGCCGACGGTGGGGACCAGCCCGGACAGGCGCGCCATGCCGACAAAGGTATGGCAGTCCAGGCCGGCCACGCCGACGAAGTCGGTATCGCCGGGGCGGCCGCCACCGCCCTCGGCAAACAGCACCAGCGGCAAGCGCCACTGGGCGGCGAGGCCGAGCATGCGGTCGGTCTTCTTGTGGTTCATCACGCCCTGGGTGCCGGCGAATACCGTGTAGTCGTAGGCNATCGCCATGCAGCGNNCGGCCTGGNTGCCGAACACCTCGGCATTGACCGTGCCGGTACCGGCCACCAGGCCGTCGGCCGGGCTCTGTTCGATCAGCTCCTCCAGCGAGCGCCGACGCCGTTGCGCGGCGATCGCCAGTGCGCCGTATTCGCTGAAACTGCCGTCATCCAGTAGGTCCGCCAGGTTCTCGCGCACGGTGCGCTGGCCGGTCTTGCGCCGTTTGGCCACGGCCTGGGGGCGGCGCTCGTCGCGGGTCAGCGCATGGCGTTCGAGTACTTCGGCCAGATCCGCGCGGATATGTTCAAGGTCCAGACTCTGTTCGTTTTGGCCGACGGCCGCATCGACCTCGGCAGGCTCAATAAACAGCAGCGGCTGGCCTTCATTGAGCGCGCTTCCGACCTGCACCGCCAGCTGGCGAACGATGCCGCTGTGGCTGGCCTTGACCACGAACTCCATCTTCATCGCTTCCAGCACGGCGATGCTCTGGCCGACGGCCACCGCATCGCCTTCGGCCACGTCCAGGCTGACCACCACGCCGGTGCTGGGCGTGGCCAATGGCAGGCTGCCCGGCGGTGCATCCTGTGCCGGCTCGGCGCTTTGGCTGGCGGTCTGTGCGGCGGCAAAGAAGTGATGCGGATGGGCCTGGGCTTGCGCGGCCAGCAGCTCGCTCAGCTGGCTTTCGACAAAGCGTGTGGTCAGCTGATAGCTCGCCACCTGGGGCAGGCGCAGCAGGTTCTGCAGCAGGTGCAGATTGCTCGCCACGCCTTCCAGGCGGAACTCGCACAGCGCACGGTAGGCGCGGCGCAGGGCGCTGGGGTAGTCCGGCGCATGGGCGATCAGCTTGGCCAGCAGCGAGTCGTAGCTGGGGCTGACCGGGTAGCCGGCGTAGCCGTAGCCATCCACCCGCAGGCCCGGGCCGCTGGGCGGCTGGTAGGCGCTCAGGGTGCCGACGGCCGGTCGGGTGCTGCCGTCGCTGCTCATGCTTTCCAGGTTGATGCGCAGTTGCACGGCGCAGCCATTGAGTGGTGGCGCTTGTAGCAGGCCGAGTTGCTCCAGTGTCTGACCAGCGGCCAGTTTAAGCTGGGTGTGCAGCAGGTCGACGCCGGTGACCTGTTCGGTGACGGTGTGTTCGACCTGGATGCGCGGGTTGGCTTCCATAAAGTAGAAGCGCTCGGGCTGCTCNGCATCCAGCAGGAACTCGAAGGTACCCAGGCCCTGGTAACGGGCGGCGCGTGCCAGTTGCAGCGCGGCTACGATCATGCNTTCGCGGGTGGCAGTGGGCAGGTCCGGGCTGGGGGCGATTTCCACCAGCTTCTGCTGGCGGCGTTGCAGGCTGCAGTCGCGTTCCCATAGATGGCTAACCGCGCCCGTGCTGTCGCCCAGCACTTGAATCTCGATATGCCGGGCCTGGCTGACCAGTTGCTCGATATACAGCGCGTTATTGCCAAAGGCGCTGTGGGCTTCGGATTGGCAGCGGGCAAAGGCCTCGTCCAGTTCGGCTGCACTGAATACCGGGCGCATGCCGCGGCCACCGCCGCCGGCCAGGGCCTTGAGCATTACCGCGCCATGTTCGGCGAGAAAGCCATGGGCTTCATCCAGGCTGATCGCTCGATTGATCCCCGCCACCAGCGGCATCGTGCAGCGCTCGGCCAATGCCCGCGCGGCGGCCTTGTCGCCAAACAGCTGCAGCACCTCGGCACTGGGGCCGACAAAACACAGGCCGGCGGTCTGACAGCGGCGGGCGAACTCGGCGTTTTCGGCGAGAAAGCCGTATCCGGGGTGGACGGCAGCGCAGCCTTGCTCCTGCGCGATGGCGATCAGCTGGTCCATATCCAGATAGGCCGCGACACCTCGGCCCTTGAGCGCTACGGCGCTATCGGCCTGACGCACGTGCAGGGAGGCGGCGTCGTCCTCGGCGTACACCGCCACCGAGCGGATGCCCAGTTCACTGGCGGCGCGGGCGATACGGATGGCGATTTCGCCACGGTTGGCGATCAGCAGGGCGGCGAAGGGCGCGGTCGTAACGGGCATGGTGGCTCCAGATTTTTATTCTGCAGCCATCTTAGGCGCTCTGCGGGCGAGGTAAACCAAGGCCTAGTGGGCGTAATTCGGGATATTTATTTGGATGATGATCGCGGGCATGGCCCGCTCCTACGGACCGCTGCGATTTGTGTAGGAGCGGGCCATGCCCGCGATAGGTATTCGTCGCTTAGCTGCGGCGTTCGACGATATAACGCGCCAGATCACGCAGCGGCTCGGCCGCCTGGTCGAATGGGCGCAGGGCGTGTAGGGCCTGGTCGCGTAGCTCCAGGGCGTAAGCCTTGGCGGCGTCGAGGCCGAGAAGGGCCGGGTAGGTGGGTTTGTCGTGGGCCTGATCCTTGCCCTGGGTTTTGCCCAAGGTGGCGGTGTCGCTTTCCACGTCGAGGATGTCGTCCTGCACCTGAAAGGCCAGGCCGATGGCGCGGGCGTAGCTGTGCAGGGCTTTTAGCGCGTGGTCGTCGGCCTGGCCGCTGGCCAATGCGCCGAGCTGCACGCTGGCTTCAATCAATGCGCCGGTCTTGTGCCGATGCATGATTTCCAGGGCGTTCTGGTCGAGGGTTTGGCCCACCGAGCCGAGGTCGATGGCCTGGCCGCCGACCATGCCGGCCGGGCCAGCCGCGCGCGCCAGAGCGCTGAGCATGGCTAGGCGCAGGTCGGCGTCATGCGGGTTGTGTGTGGCGTCGGCGAGCACTTCAAACGCTAGGCTTTGCAGGCCGTCACCGGCGAGGATCGCGCAGGCTTCATCGAAGGCTTTGTGGGTGGTCGGCTGGCCGCGGCGCAGGTCGTCATCGTCCATCGCCGGCAAATCGTCATGTACCAGGGAGTAGGCGTGAATCAGTTCTACCGCGCAGGCCGCCGCATTGGCGCGCTCTGGCTCACCGCCGAGGGCTTCGCAGGCGGCGTAGGCGAGCAGCGGGCGCACACGTTTGCCGCCATTGAACAGGCTGTAGCGCATGGCGGCGTAGAGGCGTTCCAGTTCCGGGCGTGGGCTGCTCAGGAGGGTTTCCAGGGCGGCATCGACGCGGCTTTGGCAGCTGCTCTGGTAGGCCGCAATCATGCCTGCTGGTCCGCGTCGAAGGGGGCTTCCTCCAGCTCGCCGTCGCGCTCCATAAGGATCTGTACTTTCTGTTCGGCCTGGGCCAGGGCGGTCTGGCAATCGCGGGTCAGGCGCACGCCTTGTTCGAAGGCAGTCAGCGAGTCTTCCAGCGACAGCTCGCCATTTTCCAGACGTTCGACCAGGTTCTGCAGATCGGTCAGGGATTGCTCGAAGTCGAGCGCGGCTTTTTTGCGGGCGGCCATGGCGGATATCTCGGGGTAGATCGGGGAATTGGAACCGGCGCGACACTAGCAGAGCAGCGCCGCACGGGCAAATCAGCGGGCGGTATCTGCACTTGTGGGAGGGGCTTAAGCCGCGACAGCCTTCGCCGCTAAAGCGCCTCCCACAGGGTGGTGGTCTGCTCGGTTATCAGCCGATTACCCCATAACCGCGCGCCATCAGCACCGCTAGTAATGGGATGACCAGTAGCAGCAACAGTTCCAGGCGAATCACCATGATCACTAGGCGCGCCTTGGCCGGGCTGACCTGCGGTACTTCGCCGGCCTTGAGGCTGTTGCGCCAGTTGAGGAAGACAAAGGTTGGCACCACGGAAATCAGCCCGACCAGGATAAACAGGCCGACTTTGGCGTGAAACAGGCTATTGCCCAGGTAGTAGTCCAGGCCCTTGCCGTACCAGAGCACCCGCGCCAGGCCGGTAAACAGCACCACGCCGGCGCAGATGCCGTAGGCGATGTCGGTGATGATCAGGCTGCGTGCGCGGCGCAGGTCCAGTGGCAGTTTGAATTGCACATGCTCGATGCTGAGCAGGGCGAACAGCAGGAAGATCGACAGGTAGTGCAGGTAGGCGGCAATGGCTTGGCCCATGGTGGCGTCCCTTCTCTGGATTGGTTGATCAGCTGGCTAGCTCGACCCGGTTACGGCCATTGCCTTTGGCCTGATACAGCGCCTGGTCGGCGCGGTTCATGGTGGCGGTTGCTGGCTCCAGAGGACCGCGCAGGGCTGCACCGATGCTGATGGTCAGGTTGAGCTGCAGCTCGTCGATGGTGATGGGTTCCTTGTGCAGGGCGTTGCGGATGCGTTCGGCAATCTGCAGCAGTTCATGCTCATCGTGCACCTGCAGCAACACCACAAACTCCTCGCCGCCGCTGCGTGTCACCACATCCTGCGGACGTACGGCGGCGCTGATGCGCCGTGCGGTTTCCCACAGCACCTGATCGCCTGCGGCGTGGCCATGGCTGTCGTTGACCTTCTTGAAGTAATCCAGATCGCAGAACAATACGCCGAGCTGCAGTCCCAGATCGTCGGCCTGCTCCTGTTGCCGGGGCAGAAAGTGGTTAAGGCCGGCGCGGTTCCATAGCTGGGTCAGTGGATCGAGCATGGTCTTGCGCTGTTCACGGCTCAGCGCCGCGCGCAGCTGCGCGGTCTGCTCGCTGACGTGGCGCAGCTTCAGGTAGCCTTCGACCAGGGTTGCCATATCGATAAACAGGCGCACCTGCTTGTCCGTCAGCTGCCGTGGTGTCGGGTCGATCAGGCACAAGGTGCCCAGCGGCTGGCCTTCCTGGGAAAACAGCGGTTGCCCGGCGTAGAAGCGGATCTGCGGGTTGTTGACCACCACCGGATTGTCGTGAAAACGCAGGTCGTTGTAGGTGTCTTCGACTATCAATGGCTGGGTGCCGAGAATTGCGTGGGCGCAGAAGGAGATGGTCCGCGGGGTTTCGGTGATCTCCAGGCCGATGCGTGACTTGAACCACTGGCGGTCATGGTCAATCAGGCTGACCAGCACGGTCTTGACCTCGAAGACTTCGCGCACCACCCGCACCAGGGTATCCAGGTAGGGGTCGGCGGGCGTGTCGATCAATTCGTGGTCATCGAGAATCTGCTGACGCAGGACTTCATCGCAGGGCATTTCAGGGCTGAGCATGTGGGGCTCCTGATTAGCGGGGGGCGAACCATTGATCGGCACGGGTCAGGCGGTAAGCATAGCCAGCCAGGCACAGGCTGCGCAGGGCCATAAAACTCAGAAAGGCCAGCCACAAGCCCTGGTTGCCCAGCGGTTGCAACGCCCAGGCCAGCGGCAGGCTTAGCAGCAGCGCCTGGAGCATGGCATCGCGCATTTCGCGGGCACGGGTGGCACCGATAAACAGGCCGTCGAGCAGGTAGCTCCACACCGCGATCAGCGGCAGCAGGGCGAGGTACGGCAGGTAGGCGAACGCCGCCTCGCGCACCACGTCAATGTTGGTCTGCAGGCTGATAAACCAGTGCCCGCCGAGCAGAAAGAACAGCGCAAACGCCAGGCTGGCGAATAGCGACCAGCCGCCGGCGACAATCAGCGTACGCCGCAGCGCACTGCGATCTCGGGCGCCCAACGCATGCCCGCACAGCGCCTCCAGCGCATGGGCCAAACCATCGAGGGCGTGGGCGGCGAGCAGCAGGCCGTTGAGCAGCAGCGCATTGGCCGCCACGGTGGCATCGCCCAGACGGGTGCCCTGCACGGTGATCAGAAAGAACACTGCCTGCAGCGCCAGAGTGCGGATAAAAATGTCGCGGTTTACCGCCAGCAGCGGTCGCCAGTTCAACCAACGGCGCAGCGCCGCCCAGTCCAGCGTCCCAGCATAGGCACGCAGGGCGCGGCGGGCCAGGTACAGGCCGAGCAGGGCGCCGCTCCATTCGGCAATCACCGAGGCCCAGGCCGCGCCGGCCACGCCCCAGTGCAAGCCGAGGACAAACAACAGGTCGAGGGCGACATTCAGCAGGTTAGTGGTCAGCAGAATGGCCAGCGGCCCGCGCGCGTTCTGCGTGCCCAGCAGCCAGCCAACCAGGGCATAGGTGGCCAGCGCTGCGGGCAATCCGAGCAGGCGGATATACAGGTAACTGCGCGCCAGTTCATCGAGCTGCGCCGAGGGTTGCATCAACGCGAGTGCGACGCTGCTCAGGGGGATGGCCAGACTGATCAGCACCACCGCCAGCAGCACACCGAGTAGCAAAC
>C687J35021_10000530_pt1 | contig 29954 bp, 26 predicted proteins | sample RifCSPhighO2_12_FD_35021 | JGI IMG/M metagenome (IMG submission 35021) | reverse complement strand
CGTACTCGGCGTCGGCGAAGGTCATCTGCTTCATCGGGAAACTCGGTGGGTGGGGTCGCGGTATTTTGCCAAATCAGAAAGTCTTTTTCAGAGTTTCCCTAAAAGCGCGATTCTTTGCGCTGTGGTGTCATTGCTTCTGTAGTTCTCATTTCTTCTGCAGAAACACCAGTCGCTGACGAGCCTCTCCCAGGCTTGCGCACAATGTCCTTCCTTCACGTTATAGATCTCTGTATGGCGCGGTACAGTCCCGCGCCAATGGTCACGTTACGCAAAACTTTTGTGCTGCTGTAATCAATTTTTAGCGGTTGTGGGAACATTTCAGGCAAAAAACTGCCATATTTCCTCTCAGCGCATCGGGATGCGTGCTCTCTGTGTCGCAAGTGTGGCAAGTGGAGGCTCATGGAAGTGCGATAGAGACCTATTTCTAATGGAGCTTCCCTGAAAATGCAGGACCAACCCCAGCGATCCTTTCACGACGACGAGATCGATCTGGTCGAATTGTTTCACTCCCTCTTCAAGCAAAAGTACCTGATTCTGGCTGTGGCTGGTGCGGTGACCCTGGTTGCGGCTGCTTATGCTTTTCTGGCAACGCCGTATTACCAGGTGCAGAGTGTGCTGCGTCCAGTGGATCGGGGCAGCCTCGACGAACTCAACGGTACCGGTGTCTACGAGCTGACGCCCGTGGAGGCGCTTAATCTGGTTGGTGCAGGTTTGTCTTCCTATGAGAACCGTCTTGCGTTCTTTCGGGGTAATCAGCAGCTCTTTGCCGGGCTGATTGAGCCCGGTCGTTCACTAGAACAAACTTTTGAAGAGTTCAATCGCTCGGCATTCACCATGCTGCAAGTCGACCCTAAAAAAGCGGCCGGCCAGAGTGAGTTCGTCGGGCTGTCGCTGACGTACCCACGCGGCGTGGATGGTGTTGAGGTGGTCAATGGGCTGGTAGCCTTTGTGCTGGATGCGGAACGTGCGCGAATCGACGCCGACCTAAAGGTGCTGATCGCCAACCGACTGTTCAATATCGAGCAAAAGATCGAAGCGGCGCGCGCCAGCTACGAGGCGAGCAAGGAGTCACAGATTGCCACCCTGCTTGAGCAGGATGCTTTGAGCCGTGCCCAGCTGCAGGACGAGCTGCAAGCCTTGCGGGCAGAGCTGAAAACTCGCCGCCAGTCTCGGATTATGGTTCTCGATGAGGCCATCCAGATTGCCGAATCATTGGGTATCGAGAAGCCGACAACGCCGTCGTCTATGTCTGACTCGCAGCGCCAGGGGCAGGTGGTGCGTACCGAGATTAATAGCCGGGAAATCCCGCTTTATTTTATGGGCAGCGAAGCGTTAAAAGCTGAGCGTGAGGCATTAAGTGCGCGGCGCTCGGATGACTTTATAGAGCCAAGAATTTCGGAGATCGAGAAGGAACTGGCGTTGTTGAGTCGCAACCGCCAGGTCGAAATCCTGGAAAAGCGCGACAACGAGGATCTTTATCTCAAGGACCTTGCTGAGTGGCGCCAAGAGGCCGCGCAGCTTAAAGGCATCAAGTTCGACAGCAGCCAGCTACGGCTGGTTAGGCTGGATCAGCAAGCGCTTGAGCCGCTCTCGGCGGTCAAGCCGAAGAAGAAGCTGGTCATCGTTTTGGGCCTTGGTGTTGGTTTGATGTTGGGAGTTTTTGTTGCGCTACTACGCAATATATTTCGTCCCAAAGCCAAAGCACCTGAGCTGGCCTAGCTAGATCCGCGGGGCGGCTCGGCTCGGTTGTCTGAATCTGACCAGCGGTCTGGGTGGCCTGCCGATTCAAGATCGCAGGCTAGGCCTTATCTGCAGTCGTTCACTATTGGATGTTGCATAGGCGATAAGCCGTTGGGGCGCGCGCGCCGTTGAGTCGCCGCTCAATGATTTGCAAGTCAACATCAGTCTTTCCGCACCCTGTTTCGCTTGCTGTGCGACAGTCATCACACAATTTACCCCTGACGATTGTGTGTCTTATGGCATTGTCAAGACTTGCAATGTCAGGTAGTGCTGGCACAATGCCGCGCATCACTGCTAACAGGATTGGCGCAAGCCCTTGCGCCGTGTGCTTTCAAGCACCGGCCGAGTCGGATAACAAAAAAATCAAGGATCGTGATCCCCTTGTTGGCGAATCAGTGAAGCCCTATTACAAGATGGATCTTCGTCGTGAATGCAATTTCCCCTGCAGTACAACAAACCCCCAGCGATGAAATCGATCTGGCGGCATTAGTTCGCGCACTCTGGCAGCAGAAGCTGCTGATCGTGCTGGTAACTACCGCTGTCACCTTGGCGGCAGCAGCATACGCATTTTTGGCCACCGCTCAGTATCAAGTGCAAAGCATACTGCGCCCAGCCGTGATCAAAGACCTCGATGCGCTTAACCGCACCGGTGTTTATGAGCTCACACCAGATCAGGCCATGCAGCGAGTGGGTGCTTCCCTAGAGTCCTACGATAGTCGGTTGGAGTTTTTCCGTTCCAATCAGGAACTGTTCGAGGCCTTGCGCCAGCCCAATCGTAGTCTTGAGCAGACCTTTGAGCGCTTTAACGATAAAGCCTTCATGATGCTCCAGCCCGACCCCAAGAAGACTAACAACCTCAGTGCCTATGTCGGGATTCAGCTGACATACCCTGAAGATGTCAACGGTGTCGCCTTGGTCAATGGGCTTGTCGAACATGTATTCCAGCTGGAGCGTGAGCGTATTGCCGCCGATCTCGCTGTGGTGATTCAGAACCGGCTTAACCAGCTCGAGTTGCAGATAAGTGCTGCACGTGCGAGCTACGAGGCGACCAAGGAATCGCAAATCGCCAAGCTGCTCGAGGCCGATAACTTAAAGCGCGCTGAGCTGCAGGATGAGCTCAAAGCCTTGCGCCAGCAGCTCAAGACCCGCCGGGATAATCGTATTACCCAGCTGGACGAAGCAATTCGTATTGCCAAGTCACTCGGTATTACCAAACCGACCACTCCTTCGGCGCTTGGTGAAGGCGAGCGTTCGGGGCAGGGCAGCGTGATCCGTACCGAGGTAAACAACCAGCAGATCCCCCTCTACTTTATGGGGGCCGAGGCACTAGAGGCCGAGCGTAACGCCTTGTTGCAGCGGCGCTCGGATGATTTCACCGAACCACGCATTGCACAAATTGCCAAGGAACTGCAGCTGTTGGCGAACAACCGTCAGGTGGAGGTGCTCAATAAGCGTGAGAACGAAGATCTTTTCCTCAAGAAATTAGCCGTCTGGCGTGAGGAGGCGGCGCGTTTGCGCAACCTTAACATCGACGTCTCAGGCTTGAAGCTGGCCAGTCTCGACCAATTGGCCACCCAGCCAATCAAACCCGTCAAACCCAAGAAGCTGCTGATCCTGGCTTTGGGGGTGGTTCTGGGCGGGATGCTTGGCCTGTTCATAGCTCTGATACGCAATATGCTGCGCAGTAGCACTGCAGGGCTGAAGCAGGCTTAGCGTCACAGTTCGATATCCGAATGCCTAGGGCACCTCGCGGCTGGCAGTAGAGCTGATGTCCTGAAGGTCTTTGTAGCGCCTGCAACAATAGTTAATGGACTGACGCAGATCGATAACATGGACTATCCGGAAATTCTGCATCATGGGGCCACCGGCGGTGTGACGGGCTCCTGTCATCAGTTGCTGATGGATGCTCGACACAGCCTGTTGATCGACTGCGGCCTGTTTCAGGGGGCTGAAACTTCGGCTGAGGGCAAGTCCGCGGCTGATCGCCTAGCCATCGAATTTCCGCTGGATACCATCAAGGCCCTGGTCGCGACCCATGTGCATATCGACCATGTCGGGCGCATACCCTATCTTCTGGCTGCCGGCTTCAAAGGCCCGATACTCTGCAGTGAGCCTTCGGCCAAGCTGCTGCCCATCGTCTTGGAAGATGCCTTCAAGCTTGGCTTCAGTCGCGACCAGAAACAGGTCGAGCGTTATATCAAGCTGATCGAGCAGCGCATTATTGCGTTGCCTTACAACGCCTGGTTCACCCTGCACGACAGCGAGTCTCTGATCTGTCGTATTCGCTTGCAGCGCGCGGGGCATATCCTCGGTTCGGCCTATGTGGAAATCGATCTGCATTACCCCGCCCGCGGAGAGAAGAAACGCATTGTCTTCTCCGGCGACCTGGGTGCCCCCCATGCGCCCTTGCTACCGGCACCGAAGCCCCCTTACCGTGCCGACATTATGGTCATAGAAAGCACTTACGGCGACCGCCTACACGAAAACCGTCGTACCCGACGGCAGCGCCTGGAAAGCGTTATAGAGCAAGTCCTGGCCAACAACGGCACGGTCCTGATCCCCGCCTTCAGCATCGGCCGCACCCAAGAGCTGCTCTACGAGCTGGAAGAGATCATCCACAGCAAAAAAATCGATGCCGTTACTAAGGGGCAGGCGAATAACGCCGCTGTTCACCCCCCTCTCCCCTCAGGGGGGAGGGCTGGGGTGAGGGGTAAAACCGGCGATCTCGACACGGCTGGCCCTGACTGGCCCACACTCCCCATCATTCTCGACTCCCCCCTGGCCAGCCGCTTTACCCAGGTCTATCGCGAACTTAAGCCTTTCTGGGATAAGGAGGCACTGCAGCGCGTCAAGCAGGGCCGCAACCCGCTGGGCTTCGAGCAATTACTCACAGTCGATAGCCACCAGGCCCATCTGGCCATGGTGCGCCATCTGGCGTCTACCGCCCGTCCAGCTATTGTGATTGCCGGGAACGGAATGTGCAGCAGTGGTCGTATAGTCAATTATCTAAAAGCGATGCTGCATGACCCCCGGCATGACGTTCTGTTTGTTGGTTATCAGGCCCAAGGCACACCCGGCCAGGCGATTCAGCTACACGGCCCGCGGGGCGGTTATGTGGATTTAGACCAAGAGCGCTATAAGATTGCCGCCAAAATCAATACCATAGGCGGCTATTCAGCTCATGCGGATCAGCAAGGCTTACTGCGCTTTGTAACAGGCATGCGCCGCTGGCCTGAGCAAGTACGAATTGTCCACGGCGATGCCAAGGCTAAAGGGGAGCTTGGCGAGCACCTAAAGGCGCTCTACAAGCAGGCCCAACGTAACCTGGAGCTATTAATCCCCAGTGGTGTTAACGATGCCTAACTGTAGGAGCCAGCTTGTGACCCACATGGATGTGGAAAATGCCCGCTTTTGTAGGGGCTAGCTTGCTGGTGATCCAGAACTCTAGGCGATCCCACGGGCCGCCACCTGGCAACACACATAAATGTGGCCTCTATGGCCTAAAATCCTTCCTGGGCTCCCCTAGCGGCTGGCCAGATGGGAGCGGATCACGCCTCCGGCTCAATAGCCAGCGGCAAACAGGAGTGCACCGTCGGTGAGGCAGATGCCGCCCCGGCAAGGTTGTTACGTATATGAATGTATCTGCTGCAAATATCACCACCATGGAAGGGCTCGCCCCGGCGTGGTACCTCGTGCACTGCAAGCCCCGTCAGGATGAGCGTGCAGAAGAACACCTAGTGCGCCAGGGATATGTCTGTTATCGACCGCAGCATACCTGCGAGCGGGTTGTGCGCGGCCGTCGGCAGGCCGTCGTCGAATCGCTGTTTCCTGGTTATCTATTTATTCAGCTGGCAGCCGATGCCAACTGGGTACCTCTGCGCTCAACCCGTGGGGTCAGTCGCATCGTGGCTTTCGGCGGCATGCCGCTGCGGCTCGACAACAGCTTGATCGTGCATCTGCAACAACGCACGGCCTTACCCGTTAAACCGACCCTCGAGGCAGGGGATAGCGTACGCATTACCGAAGGCGGCTTTGCCGAGCTGGAGGCTATCTTCGTGGCCATGGATGGCGAGCATCGTGTGCTGCTGTTGCTCAATATGCTCAGCCGTCAGCAGCAGGTCAGCGTGCCGCTGGTGAGCATCGTCAAGAATTGAATAAGCCTCGGCCTTGGCCGGGACAAGGTAATACCTGGCAAGGCCAGACAATTTAAGTAATGACGTTCTCAGGAAACCAACGGTAAATCCTGGGGCGGTAGCGTGTTCAGAATCGAACCGCCATGTGCGCTCCACCCGTCCATGTATGCGGGCCGCAGTGGTGTGTGCTTTTGGTTTGTGCGCGTCTATCGCTGGATTGCGTGACTCGTATGGCTGTTGGAAATATTGCAACCTCGTATGAGTGGGGGGCTCCTGTGGTCGTTTGGCGTTTCTTGCTGTGTACTGTTGTGAGCATCTTTAGGGTGTACTGATGGTCGAGCTGTTTATTTCATCAATGTAATAACTGAATGGTTGTACTAAAAAGGGAGTGTATTTTGCGAAATAAAATGGTTGTGACTGGGTTGTGTCTGATGTTTTTGGTGGGCTGTGATGAAGCCAGCAACACTCAAACTAGTGTTGCGAGTCAAGCGGCAGAGCAGGGCTTGGAGTCGGCTGATAGTACAGCAATATACCTTCGTAGTGGTGTAGGTCTTGACTTCGGTCGGAAGCCTTTGGTCGATAGAGAGGTTGTACAAGAGTCTGGAAAGTATCGCCAGGTTACATTCTTGTTTGATGAGTCACCCGAGGCTATTGATGCTTCCGTTAAGGGAGTACTTGAGGCGGGTGGTTATAAGCGTGAGTTAATCCGGCAGGAAAAATATAAGCTGCAAGTGTATTATCGGAAAGCTGGATTCGAGAAAACTGACCTCGCAAATACTATATATACGGAAGTCCCGGTTGAGGGGGGAGTTAAAACCCAACTTCTGTTCGGGTTTTCTATCGATTAAAAGCATTTTATGGGTTGGTTTAGACGTTGCCGCAGTGAGGGAGTTTGACAGCAAGGTGTCTTGAGTGGTTGTTGTGCTGCTCAAAAGCTAAGCAGCGATATTTACTCCTTGAGGGCTTACAGGTTGACTGCCTATGATGTTCTTTTGCCTGTGTCTGCGTGCTGTGATTTTTCGGCTATCCTAATCTGAGAAAATGCCATAACGTTGCTAGGTTTGGCTGCAGTCGTACTGTGTCAGGGTTGAAGGGGTTAGGAGTGGGCTGAAATCCTTCAGGAATGAGTGGCTATTTCAGACCGCTCTTAGCTATCACAAAGATGGCTGAGGAAAGACATTAAAACTAATGCCGCTTTTTAAACTTATACGCCTTGCGAATGTTGCTTTAAGAGGTATGACGCTGGCTAGCAAGTTTTTGCTAATTTTTTTCTTGGCTCGCTTTCTTGAACCGGCAGCGCTTGGGCTGTATGGCCTGTTGGTTGCAACTATTGGCTATTCCTTGTACCTCTTGGGGCTGGATTTCTACACCTTTACTACGCGTGAAGTCCTCAAGCGCGAGCGTAATGAGTGGGGGGGGCTGCTGAAGGATCAAGGTGCTCTGACGCTGTTGTTGTACGCATTCTTCATGCCGCTTCTACTATTGCTCTTCTATACCGATAGCCTGCCTTGGGCCGTAGTGGGTTGGTTTTTCGCTCTTTTGGTCTTGGAGCACCTGAACCAGGAATTGATGCGTTTGTTGATAACGATTTCTGAGCCGTTGCTGGCCAGTTTGGTGCTGTTTCTGCGCTCAGGGGCATGGGCTATCGCTGTCACCGTGTCGATGATTTTCATTCCGGAGATGCATAATCTGGATTCAGTTCTTGCCGCTTGGACGATCGGCGGTTCGAGTGCTTTCCTGTTGGCAGCCTGGCGTTTGTATCGGTTGAGGCTTGGTGGTTGGAATAAGCGTGTTGACTGGTCATGGATCAAGCTGGGCGTTAAGATTGCCTTGCCACTGCTGATTGCAACACTGGCACTACGTGGGCTCTTCACGCTTGACCGCTACTGGCTGGAAGGCTTGGCAGGTCTGGAGGTGCTCGGTGCATACATACTTTTCATAGGCGTCGCCAATGCCATGGTTTCTTTCTTGGATGCAGGGGTATTTGCCTTTATTTATCCGGGGTTGATCAATGCTTTCCAGAAGCAACAGGCAGAGGTTTTTCGTCAAGGAGTCAAAAGCCTATTTTTCCAGACTGCTTGCTTTTCCGCTATTTTCGCCGCAGTAGCGTTATTGCTGATTGAGCCATTGCTCGACTGGCTGGATAAACCACTGTATCGAGAGCAGCAAGGCATGTTCCCATGGATACTTTTGGCAACTGTTTTGTATGCGTTAAGTATGGTTCCGCATTATGCGCTCTACGCTCAAGGAAAGGATCGCCCAATTATTTATAGCCATATTTTCGGTTTTTGCGTCTTCATTCCGACAACTTGGTTGTGCTCTAGGCAGTGGCCGGATATTGCTATTCCGCTTGGGCTGTGTGTTGCGTTTCTCGTGATATTGCTTTGGAAGTTGCAAGCCTACTTCAGGCTTACTCCGAAACACTATCGTTTACTCCCATCCTGAAATTTTCCAGGTTTTACTCAAAGGTACTGTTGCATGTTCGATAATTCAACCATTCTCATCACTGGCGGCACCGGCTCGTTTGGTAATACTTTCGTACCGATGATTTTGGCCAAATACAATCCTAAGAAAGTAATCATCTATTCGCGTGATGAGATGAAACAGTGGGATATGGCTAAAAAGTTTGAGGGTGATGCCCGTGTGCGTTTCTTTATCGGAGACGTACGTGACAAAGAGCGGTTGTATCGTGCTCTGGATGGTGTTGACTATGTAGTGCATGCAGCCGCGACAAAGATTGTCCCCACCGCTGAGTACAACCCCTTCGAGTGCGTCAAGACCAACATCAACGGTGCCATGAACCTTATCGATGCTTGCATCGATAAGGGCGTCAAGCGTGTGGTTGCGCTGTCCACCGACAAGGCCAGCAGCCCCATCAATTTGTATGGCGCAACCAAGCTTGCTTCCGACAAGCTATTCGTTTCTGGCAACTCTTATGCCGGTGGGCATGACACCCGCTTTGCTGTTGTACGTTACGGCAATGTGATGGGATCGCGCGGTTCGGTGATTCCGTTTTTTATGTCGATCAAAGATAAGGGCGTGCTGCCGATCACTGATGATCGCATGACCCGCTTCATGATTTCCCTGGAAGAGGGGGTCGAACTGGTTTGGCACGCCTTCGAAGACATGGAAGGTGGTGAAATCTACGTGAAGAAAATTCCGTCCATGAAAGTGACGGATCTGGCACGGGTGGTCGCACCGGACGCCAAGCAGGAAGTTATCGGTATTCGTCCCGGCGAAAAACTGCATGAACAGATGATCAGTGCTGAAGACTCCTACTACACCTACGACTATCCCGAGCACTACAAGATTTTGCCAGTTATTAATAATTGGGCCACTTGTTCCAAGCGCATCAAGGACGGTACGAAAGTGCCCGAAGGCTTTGTGTATTCCAGCGATAACAATAGCGAGTGGATGAGCGACGAGGCACTGCAGGCTTGGATCGACCAGAACCGCGAAAAGATCGGGAGCATCTGAGTCATGATTCCCTATGGTCGCCAGGAAATTACTCAAGCGGATATCGATGCCGTTGTGGGTGTGTTGCAGTCCGACTTTCTTACTCAGGGCCCTATGGTGCCCCGCTTTGAGCAAGGCGTGGCACAGCATGTTGGTGCCAGTCATGCGTTGGCTGTAAACAGTGCTACTTCTGCGTTGCATATAGCCTGCATGGCGCTGGGCCTTGGCCCTGGCGACCGTTTATGGACCAGCCCAGTTACCTTTGTGGCCTCAGCCAACTGTGGTCTTTACTGCGGCGCAGAGGTCGACTTCGTTGATATCGACCCACGAACCTACAACCTGTGTCCTTTGGCGTTGGCGAGCAAATTGGAACAGGCTGAGCGTGATGGCACGTTACCTAAAGTGGTGGTGCCGGTGCATCTGTGCGGTCAGCCCTGCGACATGCAGGCGATCCATTCCTTGGGCCAGCGCTATGGCTTCAAGATTATCGAAGACGCATCCCATGCCATCGGAGGCAAGTATCAGGATGAGTTCATCGGTAATTGCCGCTACAGCGATATCACCGTGTTCAGCTTCCATCCGGTAAAGATCATCACCACTGCCGAAGGTGGCATGGTGTTGACCAACAGTGCTGAACTGGCCGACAAGATGGCCTTGCTGCGTAGCCACGGAATTACCCGCGACCCGGCGCTGATGACCCATGAAGCGGATGGCCCCTGGTATTACCAGCAGATCGATCTCGGCTTCAACTACCGCATGACCGAGTTGCAGGCGGCCTTGGGTGTAAGCCAGATGGAGCGCCTGGACCAATATGTTGCGCGCCGCCACCAGTTGGCCGAGCGCTATAACGACTTGCTGGCCGATCTGCCCGTGACCATTCCTTGGCAGCATTCGGATAGTTTCTCTGGTCTACATCTGTATGTAATACGTCTGCAGTTGGGCAAACTGCAGAAGAGCCATCGCCAAGTATTCGAATCCCTGCGCGAGCAGGGAATCGGTGTCAATCTGCACTACATTCCGGTGCATACTCAGCCGTACTACCAGCGCATGGGATTCAACCAGGGTGACTTTCCGCAGGCAGAGAGCTATTACGCCGAAGCCATTAGCCTGCCGATGTTCCAGACCATGAGCGATGAGCAGCAGGACTTAGTTATTGCCGCTCTGCGCAGGGCGGTTGGCGCATGAGGCTGGCGGTCATTCCTGCTCGTGGCGGCAGCAAGCGTATTCCACGCAAGAACATCAAGCTGTTCTACGGCAAGCCAATGATCGCCTGGTCCATCGAAGCGGCTCTACAAAGTGGCTGCTTCGATCAGGTCATTGTTTCCACCGACGATGCCGAGATTGCCGCAGTGGCACACCAATACGGTGCTACCGTGCCTTTTATACGGCCAGCAGAGCTATCGGATGATTACATCGGCACCATCCCGGTCATCCGTCATGCTATCGAATGGTTCAATGCTCAAGGACAAGTGGTTGAACAGGTTTGTTGTTTGTATGCCACAGCGCCCTTTGTCCGTGTCGAGGATATTCAACGAGGGTTAAAGACTCTCTCTGAGACGGGCTGCGACTATGCTTTTTCGGTGACGAGCTATCCCTTCCCGATTCAGCGAGCCATTTATATTACGGAGCAGGGCAGGGTCGAGATGTTCAACCCTGAGCATTTCAACACCCGTTCGCAGGATCTTGAAGAGGCCTATCACGATGCTGGTCAGTTCTACTGGGGGCGTTCCAGTGCCTGGCTGCAAGGCAACATGATCTTCAGTCCAGGCTCGGCTCCTGTCCTCTTGCCGCGTCATCGTGTGCAAGATATCGATACGGCTGAGGACTGGGAGCGTGCCGAATGGATGTTTAAAGCCATGCAAGCCCCGGCAGGTCAATAACGGTATGAAGATCGTATTACGTGCGGATGCTTCTCTGCAGATTGGCAGCGGTCATGTCATGCGCTGTCTGACGCTGGCCGAGGCGTTGAGAGGGCGGGGGGCTGAGTGCCGCTTTATCTGCCGAGAACATCCGGGCCACCTTATTGAGTTCATTCGTGGCAAGGGCTACCCCGTCCACGCACTGCCCAGCGGACAGACGAACTCATTCGTGGAGGGCGCGGCGGAGCAACCGTCTCACGCCCCCTGGCTCTGTGCCACTCAGATGCAGGATGCGGAGGCATGCACGGCGATCCTGCAGGAACTGCGGCCAGATTGGTTGATCGTCGATCACTACGCCCTTAATCAGCGTTGGGAAACGGCTCTGCAGGCGCACTACCGCAAGCTGATGGTGATCGACGATCTGGCCGATCGATCGCATATTTGTGACCTCCTGCTGGACCAAAATCTTGGGCGTGAGGTGTGCGATTACTCCGGCCTGGTACCCAGGCATTGCCGAGTACTGGCCGGCCCCAAGTATGCGCTGCTGCGTCCTGAGTTCGCAGCGCTTCGTGAGTACAGCCTGGAGCGTCGTCAGCGACCCCAACTCAGAAATATCCTTATCACCATGGGTGGAGTGGACCAGCCCAACGCGACCGGCCAGGTGCTCGACGCTTTGAAAAATTGTCCGCTGCCCGACGACTGCCGCCTTAGTGTCGTTATGGGATTGAAGGCTCCCTGGCTTGAGCAGGTTCGGGCAACGGCCGCTGAAATGCCTTGGTCTACCGAAGTATTGGTCAATATCAGTGATATGGCGCAGCGCATGGCCGATTGTGACTTGGCGATTGGCGCGGCGGGTAGTACGTCATGGGAGCGATGCTGCCTTGGTGTGCCAACGTTGATGGTTGTGCTTGCAGAGAATCAGTGGCCTGGTGCAAAGGCGCTGCAAAGTGGCCAGGCAGCACAGTTGGTGGGTGAAGTAAGTGATCTAGGGGCACAGCTGCCAGTGCAACTTTCTACTCTGCTTAGGGAACATGCTCTAGAGTGTATGAGTTCCATGGCGGCGCAGATAACCGATGGTCTAGGTGTTGATTTTGTAGCCGATTTACTTGATAGGCCGTTTGCTGAATGATCAATCAATCTATTCGTAACATGAGGCGTGACGATCTGGAGTTGGTCTTGAGTTGGCGGAACCACCCCGATGTTCGCCGCTACATGTATTCCCAGCATGAAATCAGCCTCGAAGAGCATCAGCGCTGGTTCGAGCAAAGTGTCAATAACCCGTCCAGGCATTTATTGATTTTCGATTTAGATGGTGTGCCTTTGGGGTTCATCAGTTTCAATCGGCTGGCCAGCAGCGGGGTTGCCGACTGGGGTTTTTATGCTGCCCCGTTCGCGCCTAAAGGTAGTGGGCGTCAATTGGGGCGTGCTGCGCTGAACCATGCGTTTACCGAGTTGGGGCTTCAAAAGGTTTGCGGGCAGGCGCTGGCCTACAACGAGCGTTCGATCAAGTTCCATCGAGACCTAGGCTTTCAGCAGGAAGGTATTCTGCGGGAGCAGCACTTCGATGGTGAGCAGTATCAGTCAGTGGTGTGTTTCGGCCTGCTCAGGCGCGAATGGCAGCCGCTTCAAGAAGGGTAAAGAATATGTCGAATCATCCCAGTATCAGCATCGAAGGTCGCCGTATCGCCATTGATGAGCCGCCTTATGTCATTGCCGAGTTGTCGGCGAACCATAACGGTAAGCTCGAAACGGCCCTGAGTATCATTAAAGAGGCCAAGGCCGCCGGTGCCGATGCGGTCAAATTGCAGACCTATCGTCCGGACACCATCACACTCGATTGCGATTCGGAGGATTTCCGGATTCATGGCGGGCTCTGGGATGGCCGTACACTCTATGAGCTTTACGAAGAAGCGCATATGCCCTGGGAGTGGCACAAACCGCTGTTCGATTATGCGCGTGAGTTAGGCATTACCATATTCAGTTCACCCTTCGACAATACTGCTGTCGACCTGCTTGAAGGGCTTAATGCCCCGGCCTACAAGATTGCGTCCTTCGAGGCCGTCGATTTGCCGTTGATCAAATATGTGGCCAGCACTGGCAAACCTATGATCATTTCAACTGGTATGGCGGATGCGGAAGAGATTCAGGAGGCTATAACGGCAGCACGTGAGGGGGGATGTAAGGAACTCGCAATTCTCCATTGCGTCAGCGGTTATCCGGCCCCTGCGGAGGATTACAACCTGCGCACTATCCCGGACATGATTCAGCGATTCGGTCTGGTGACTGGCTTGTCCGATCACACCTTGGATAACACGACCGCGATTACCAGCGTTGCCTTGGGCGCTTCGATTATTGAAAAACACTTTACGTTGGATCGCAGTGGCGGCGGGCCTGACGATAGCTTTTCTCTTGAGCCGCGAGAGCTAGAGGCACTTTGTCGGGACAGCAAGACTGCCTGGGCTGCATTGGGCGCGGTTGACTATGGGCGGAAGTCCAGTGAGCAGGGGAATGCTCAGTTTCGGCGCTCGCTTTACTTTGTGAAGGACCTGAAAGTGGGCGACCTAATTACACCTGACAGCATTCGAAGTGTAAGACCAGGTTTTGGTTTGTCGCCTAAATTTTTTGACTCTATCGTTGGGCGTATTGTTAAGAACGATGTGTTGAAGAATGCTGCTGTAAACCTTGACGATATTGTTTAGGTTTGTGTGAGTATATGTCGAACTCCAAAAAAATTGTAATTGGGTTTACGCCTTTTCATGCGCTTTTTGCCGAAAGATTGATTCCTGTTGTTGGCGGGGATGTTTACTGCCTTTTTACGAAAGGTTGGCCGCGGGTTACTGGCTTTAAAAAGCTTGGTTTTTTTTGGCCGGGAAATGTTTTTCGCATTCTCAGTTACTTAGCTTCCTTCTTGTATTTCTCCATTGTTTTGAGGTTTTGGTTGTGGCGAAGCGTGGCTGTTGAGGTTTATTTGCCTCACCCAAAGAATATATTTTCAAACTTTCTTTTTTTTTCAAATAAGGTTAGTAAGGTTCATGTATATGAAGATGGTTTGCTGAACTACTATGATGCACCCTCGTCACGGGCAAGTATCCCATTATGGCTTCGTTGCTATGCAAGGTGTTGTGGTGTTTCAATAACGGATTTTGATGGCCATCTAGCGGGTTATGACGCGCGAGAAGTTTCCACTTTATATGTTTCTCGCGCCGGAAGCGTTGTTGCACGTGAGAAGGTAGGCCGAGTTGTCGAGCTAAAAGCGGCTGGCAATCCTTTTGAGCCTGTGCAAAGACGAGTTCTGTTTTTGGATCAAGATATAAGTGCGTTTGTAAGTGACTCTGTCAGAGCGCAGATTCTTGAAAGAATGGCTGCTTCTTATCCTGTTGATCTATATCAGTATTTTTATAAGGGGCACCATGATTTTAACTGTGATGGACTGGGGATGGCCGCGTTATCCTCAGAGCTAAATTCCGCTCCGGCAGAGTTGGTTGTTAATGAGCTGCATCCAGAAATTGTATTTAGCTTTTTTAGCTCTGCGTTATTGAACATCTCGGCATTGAATTCAAAGGTTCAATGCATATCACTTGCGTCAGACATTGTTCCGATATCGAGAGATGGTGTTTCTGGTACCCTGGCTGATATTTTTGATGAGGCGGGCGTTACTTGTTTTTTGGGAGTAAAAGCATAGTGTTGTCGGATGGTAAGAATTTTGAGTGTTCGACGAATATCTACGTGAAGAGTGTCTTGTTTGCAGGCGCGTTCCTGGCTTTTTGTTTCGTGGTACTGTTTTCTCCTCAGGTGGGTGGGGGGGGGGAGGATGTTGGCTTTATTGCTTTGGCAGCATTAATATTTTTTAGCTTTATATTTTCATTGGGATGTATTTCTGAGCGGTTATATTGGTTAGGTGCCCCGTTTGTAATTATTTTTACGCCCAATGCAGTAAATGATTTTCTTCCGTCTGCCCAAATGGGGGAAGGCGGGGCACCATTCTTTTCCTATTTCACTCATGTGGATATTTATTTGTTCATGGGGTTGCTACGATATTGTGATTTTCGAAAAGGACAAAAGCCTTGGTTGATGGTTTGTGTTTTTAGCGTATTTTCTTTGCTCGTCTTGAGTCTTTCTGTTGCTGTTACTCGTGAATATGGATGGGTCGTTGCGTGGGGTAGCTATCAGTTGCGGTATTTTTTGTTGTTATTGTTGCTTTTTGTGTATGCGTCTCCTATGGAATATGAAAAGTTTTTTTCATATTCCTTTATTTTTGCGCTTTTGTTGGTTGGTTTGGAAGCGTCCGTTTTCACGTATTTAACTTCTGCTGAGCGGCTTGGTAGTGGGAATTATGGCGTTAATACTCTTGGGCACTTGCTTGCTGCAGGTGCAGCTGTTAGTTTTATTTTTCCATTCAAATCTCGATTATTTGGTAAGGAGTTATTTTTCCTTGTTGGGTGCTTGTTGGTGTTCGCAGTTTATTTGACCGGCACTCGGTTCTCATTGGCAGCATTAGGAATGGCCGGTGCTGTGCTATTTATTATTCGTTATGGGGCCTTGAGAGGGATGCTGGCGGCTGTTTTGGCTTGTGTCTGTTTTTCTTTTATTTTTTTCAACTATGTCCCGGCAGGGGTTAGTGCTTGGGAAGGGCTATCCATTGTTGGACGTGATTATTCTGATCCTGGCAGTATACTTGTGACGCCGGAGTCAAGTTCGATGGTTACTAGGCTAGTTCTATGGTGGGGGACATTAGGGATGATAGAGGCTTTCCCTGTTTTCGGTGGGGGGGCGGGTATGTGGGCTTTTTTGAAGGGCGAATTTGGTATTCCATTTGAAGCAGTTCTTGATCCTCATCAGGATATACTCAATTATCTGTTTTCGTATGGCCTTTTAGGTGGTGGATTATTTTTTATTTTTGTTTTTTTGTGGCCTGTGTTTAAGGCTTATTTACATCGCTCTGATAGTCGTGTGCGCTGGCATTGGATTTTCTTTATGCTTGTGTTTATTGTTGCGGGTGTTTCAAATGCTGTGACATGGAAGCATCAAATTGCTGCGATTTTTTATTATGCCTCTCTTATGAGTCTGTTCTCTCTTTCTGGTCGAAGTATAAAACATGCTTAAAAAGCTTTGTATATTAGGTACGCGTGGTGTTCCTGCACAGCATGGCGGTTTTGAAACTTTTGCTGAACAGCTATCTCTTTTTCTGGTTGCTCGTGGCTGGCAGGTAACAGTCTATTGTCAGGAGGATTCTGGTTCAGGCGTTTATGAGAGCGAGTGGCGTGGGGTGCGTCGAATTCATATTCCGGTTAGCCGAGGTGGTGCCGCAGGCACTGTCATATTCGACTGGAAGGCGACCAGGCATGCACTTTCTCAGTCAGGCCTTTTCCTGACACTGGGTTATAACACTGCAGTTTTTAATTTAATGCAGCGTATCAAGGGGCAGACGAATGTCATCAATATGGATGGCATTGAATGGCGTCGCGATAAGTGGGGCATTATCGCCAAAACCTGGTTCTGGCTTAACGAGCGTGTAGGCTGCTGGGTTGGAAATCACTTGGTGGCGGATCACCCGAAGATCAAGGATCATTTGGCAACCCGCGTTAATGCCGAAAAAATCACCATGATCCCTTATGGTGGTGATCAGGTGGAGGAGGCTGATGTCAATCTGCTTGTTCCTTATGGTATTGAGCCACATCAGTACTCGATTATTATTGCTCGCCCCGAGCCGGAAAATTCCTTTCTGGAAATGGTCCGCGCTTTCAGTAAGGCACGACGCAACCACAAGTTGGTTGTTCTCGGTAGCTTCACACCGCAAAGCAATAGCTTTCATCGTCAAGTGATGGATGCTGCCAGCGATGAGGTGATCTTCCCCGGCGCAATTTATGAGGCACCTGTGGTACAGGCGTTGCGATTCTTCAGTCGCTTCTATCTGCATGGCCATCGTGTCGGCGGTACCAACCCATCCTTGGTTGAAGGCTTGGGCGCGGGATGTGCGGTGATCGCTCACGATAACCACTTCAATCGTTGGGTGGCCGGCCCAGACGCTGCCTATTTCCAAGATGAGTCGGCTTGTGCGGCTGCGTTCGATAGCTTGTTGGCAGATGATGCGGCTATGGCGCGGATGAAGGCTGCAAGCCTGGCTCGTTTTCACGAGCGTTTTACTTGGCCACAGGTATTACGCGAGTACGAAGAGCTGCTGTCCCGTTGGTACCCTAGCAAATAAGATGAGTACGTTATGACTTCTCGCATCCTTGTCACCGGCGGTGCCGGCTTTATCGGCTCCGCCGTGGTTCGCCACCTGATTGACAATACCGCCACCGAGGTTGCCAACCTCGACAAGCTGACCTACGCCGGGAATCTGGAGTCACTGGTTTCGGTGTCGGATTCGCCCCGCTACCATTTTTATCAGGTGGATATCTGCGATGGTGCGGCCCTGGATACGGTGTTTGCCGAATTCAAGCCGACGGCGGTGATGCATCTGGCAGCGGAGTCCCATGTGGACCGCTCCATCGATGGTCCGGCGGATTTTATCCAGACCAATATCGTCGGCACTTACAGCCTGCTGGAGGCCGTCCGCCGCTATTGGAACGGTTTGGTGGACGAGCAGAAGGCGGCGTTCCGCTTTCATCATATTTCCACCGATGAGGTGTATGGCGACCTTGAGGGAACGGACGATCTGTTCACCGAAACCACGTCCTATGCGCCAAGTTCGCCTTACTCGGCCTCCAAAGCCAGCTCCGACCATCTGGTACGCGCCTGGCAGCGTACCTATGGCCTGCCGGTACTGTTGACCAATTGCTCGAACAACTACGGGCCTTTCCACTTCCCGGAGAAGCTGATCCCGCACGTTATCCTCAATGCGCTTGCTGGCAAGCCATTGCCCGTGTATGGCGACGGTTCGCAGATTCGTGACTGGTTGTATGTGGAAGACCATGCGCGGGCCCTGTGCGAGGTGGTCAGCCGCGGGGTGGTGGGCGAGACCTATAACATTGGCGGGCATAACGAGAAGCGTAATCTGCAGGTGGTGGAAACGATCTGCGACCTGCTCGATGAGTTGGTACCGTTGGATGCGGATCGCGAAGCAAGGGCTGGGCATCCCCCTCGCTCCTACAGAGAGCTTATTACCTTTGTGAAGGACCGGCCAGGGCATGACCGCCGCTATGCTATCGACGCCGGCAAGATCGAGCGCGAGCTGGGCTGGAAGCCGGAAGAGACATTCGAAACGGGGCTGCGCAAGACTGTTCAGTGGTACTTGGATAATCGTGGCTGGTGGGCGAGTGTGCTCAGCGGTACTTATCGTCTTGGGCGTTTGGGCGAGTCCTGAACCGGGCTCAAGGGGCGAGAGCATTGCCCTTGGGCTGAACCTCCTACCGATGTACTGCGAGCTCGATTGCGGCTATTCGATTTATTTTTGCTGAGGGAAGTATTCACGTGAAAGGCATCATTCTCGCCGGCGGTTCCGGTACGCGTTTACACCCCATTACTCGGGGTGTTTCCAAGCAATTGCTGCCGGTTTACGACAAACCGATGATCTACTATCCCTTGTCGGTGCTGATGCTGGCCGGCATTCGTGAAGTGTTGATCATTTCCACCCCGGAAGACTTGCCGAATTTCCGCAAGCTACTGGGCGATGGCTCCGAATTCGGTATCGAGCTGAGCTATGCCGAGCAGCCTTCTCCGGATGGCCTGGCGCAAGCCTTTCTGATTGGCGAGTCGTTTATCGGTGATAGCAGTGTCTGCTTGATCCTCGGCGACAATATCTTCTACGGCTATGGCTTCAGTTCCATGTTGCGCGATGCCGCTCAACGCGAAACTGGTGCCACTGTATTTGGTTACCACGTTTCCGACCCCGAGCGCTTTGGCGTGGTGGAGTTCGATAGTGCCGGCAAGGCGATTTCGATCGAGGAAAAGCCCACGGAACCTAAGTCTAACTATGCGGTTACAGGGTTGTACTTCTACGACAATTCGGTGGTGGAAATTGCCAAGCAGGTAAAACCGTCCCACCGCGGCGAGCTGGAAATCACTGATGTGAACAATGCCTACCTGCAGCGCGGTGACTTGCATGTCAGTCTGCTTGGTCGTGGTTTCGCCTGGCTGGATACCGGCACCCATGATTCGTTGATGGAAGCTAGCCACTTTGTACATATCATCGAGGCGCGCCAGGGGCTGAAGGTGGCCTGCCTGGAGGAAATCGCCTATCAGCAGGGCTGGCTCTCGGCCGAGCAGTTGCAGCGGCAGGCCAGCGCCCTGAGCAAAACCGGTTATGGACAATATCTTCAGCGCCTACTGACGCAGGAGGCTGTCCAGTGAAGGTCATCGAGACAGTCCTGCCCGGTGTATTGATCATCGAGCCCAAGGTGTTTGGCGATCATCGTGGTTTTTTCCTCGAGTCGTTCCAGGTCGAGCGCTATCGTCAGGCGGGAATCGATTTGCCCTTTGTCCAGGACAACCACTCGCGCTCGCAGCGCGGGGTCTTGCGCGGCTTGCATTTCCAGCGTACCCGCCCCCAGGGCAAGCTGGTCAGCGTCAGCCGCGGTGCAGTGTATGACGTGGCTGTGGATATCGACCCGAAATCGCCGACATGCGGCCAGTTTGTGGGGGTGGAGCTGAGTGACGAGAACCACCGTCAACTCTGGGTACCGCCAGGCTATGCCCATGGCTTCTGTGTGCTGAGCGAGGTGGCGGATTTTCAGTACAAGTGCACTGACCTGTACTTCCCGGAAGACGAGGGTGGGCTGATCTGGAATGACCCGGATGTAAATATCCCCTGGCCGATCAGCGAGCCGCAATTGTCCGCCAAGGATCAGCACAACCCAGGGTTGCGTGATTTGGTTCGTTAGGCGAGGTGCGAGGGAGCAGGGCGAAACTCAGGTTTTTTCCAGCCTAAAAAGGCCTCCAGCCAGGGCTTTGTCCCCTCACCCCAGCCCTCTCCCCTAAGGGGGAGGGAGTTGAATGTGCATGGCGGTAGATGGTGGAGGAGATTTAGGGTGGCCCGAAACTCCTGTCGTTCAGGAGCGCAGCCACAACCTGCCAGCTGTATGCCGCGACGATAAACCACGGTGCACTGCCGGCGGGGAGTGGCACCCTACAGGTCGTCAGCCTTCGGCTGCGGCATCGCGCCTGATACTTTCCCAATCTTGAGATTTTTTATATGCGTGTATTGATTACCGGTGCCCATGGCCAGGTAGGTCATGAGCTGATGCGCCTGGTGCCTGAGGGGGTCGAGGCGATAGGGATGGGTTCGGCCGAGCTGGATATTGCCGATGCGGCGCAAGTGGCGGCGGTGGTGGCGCGGGTACAACCGCAGCTGATCATCAATGCGGCGGCCTACACCGCTGTGGACAAGGCTGAGAGCGAGCCACAACTGGCTTACGCAGTGAACCGTGATGGAGTCGCGCACCTGGCCAGTGCCGCGCAGGCCAGGGCCATCGCGCTGCTGCATCTGTCTACCGATTACGTGTTTGCTGGGGATGCCACCGCCCCCTATGGCGAACAGGACGCCACTGCTCCCACCGGAGTGTACGGCGCGAGCAAGCTGGCGGGCGAGTTGGCGCTGGTGGCGGGCTGCAGCCGCTATATGATTCTGCGCACCAGCTGGGTGTTCGGTGCCCATGGCAACAACTTCGTCAAGACCATGCTGCGGCTGGGGCGTGAACGCGATGAGTTGTCAGTGGTGGCCGACCAGCAAGGCTGCCCGACCTCGGCCGCGAGTGTCGCCCGCGCGCTATGGACCCTGGCGCAGCAGTACCGTGATAGCGGTGCGTTGCAATGGGGGCTCTATCACTACAGCGGCATGCCGGCCTGCAGCTGGCATGGTTTCGCCCAAGAGATTTTCGCCCAGGCGCACGAGCTGGGCATATTGCCGCGGGTGCCAGTGGTACATGGCATCAGTACGGCGCAGTACCCTACGCCAGCGAAGCGCCCAGCATGGTCGGTCATGGATTGCAGCCGCCTGCAGCAGGTCCAGCAGATAACGCCTGCCGATTGGCGTACGGAGCTGCGTGCGGTTTTGTTGGAACTGGCAGGGCAGTAGCCGCAAGCAGGCATCGCTTTATCTACTTCTTTTTCGTCTTTAAGGTTTAAGGGTTTCACATGATTCGTAAATGTCTCTTCCCTGCGGCGGGTTACGGCACGCGCTTTCTACCGGCTACCAAGGCGATGCCCAAGGAGATGCTGCCTATCGTCAACAAACCGCTTATCCAGTATGGGGTTGAGGAGGCACATGCGGCCGGTCTGCAGCATATGGCGGTCATCACCGGGCGCGGCAAACGCGCACTGGAGGATCACTTCGATATCAGCTACGAGTTGGAGCATCAGATCCAGGGCACGGATAAAGAGCGTTATTTGGATAGCACGCGCCTGCTGATCGATGCCTGTACCTTTTCCTATACCCGCCAGGTGGAAATGAAGGGGCTCGGGCATGCCATTCTGTGCGGGCAGCAACTGATCGGCGAGGAGCCCTTCGCCGTGGTACTGGCTGATGACCTGTGCGTCAACCCTGGGGGCGACCCGGTGCTGTTGCAAATGATCGAACTATATCGCCAATTCCGCTGCTCGATAGTAGCGATTCAGGAAGTCCCCCGCGAGGAGACCCACAAGTACGGCGTGATCGCAGGAGAGATGATCCGTGACGATCTTTATCGCGTCAGCCATATGGTTGAGAAACCGAAGCCCGAAGAGGCCCCTTCCAATCTGGCCATTATCGGTCGTTACATCCTTACCCCCGATATTTTCCAGCTGATTGCCGATACCGAGCCTGGCAAGGGCGGCGAGATTCAGATTACCGACGCCTTGATGAAGCAGGCCCGACAGGGCGCTGTGCTGGCCTACAAGTTCAAGGGCCAGCGTTTCGATTGTGGCAGTGCCGAAGGCTACGTCGAGGCGACTAATTACTGCTTTGAACAGTTCTACAAGAACGAGCTGTAGGCAAGCTGCTCGCGCACATGCTCTGTGGGAGGCGCTTTAGCGGCGATTGGGTGGATGCCTGTCGCGGCTAAAGCCCCCCCACAGTGCTGCGTTGGGGCTGGAAGTTGGGCCATGGTGGTGTTTTTCATGGGCTTTTGTGCCGCCGGGCTTTAATATTCGTCGCTTTATCAGCTAGCTATTTGGGGTTTTGTAAAGGATATGCAATCCGTTCCGAGTTACCAGCCTACATTTGCTGAGCGCTACCCCGTCCCGCTATTTGTAGCGCTGCTGGACATGGTTCTGGTCATTGTTGCCGGGTTTCTAGCCCACTATTGGCGTTTTGATAATTTCGAGATGGCTGGGCGCTACGATACGGCAACTTTGTTGACCGCTATTGTCCTGGTTTTTTGCCTGGGTATGAGCGGGGCCTATGGCTCGCAACGTGGCAAGCCGTTTCTGCGTCAGGTCAGTCGGTTGCTGATCGGCTGGGTGGCCGCGGCTGGCACACTCTTGTCCCTGTCCTTTTTCCTCAAGGTCTCGGGGGACTATTCGCGGCTCTGGTTTATTACGTTATTGGTTATTGGATTCTCGTTAAGTTTACTGATGCGCCTCGGGGTTTTCCTCCTGCTGCGTCAGCTACGCGCCGGTGGCCGTAACCTCAAATCGATACTGTTGGTGGGCGCGGGCGGCGAGACAGCACAACGCCTGAGTAATGGCCGTGCGCTTGGCGAGTCCGGTTTTACCATTGCCCACAACCTGGCCTTTATCCAAGGTGGCCCACAATGGCTCGATGAGCTGGTTCAGGCTGTCAATGAGCATGCCGTGCACGAGGTGTGGTTGTGCTTGCCGCTGAGCGAAGGCGGGGCGTTGCGCTCGATCCTCTATGCCCTGCGTCATCATACGGTTGAAGTGCGCTTTATTCCTGAGTGGGGCGACATTCCCTTGCTCAACCACAAGGTCAGTCATATCGCCGGACTTTACTCTCTGGATCTGAGTTGCAGCCCGATGGATGGTCCGGCGCGGGTGATCAAGCGCTTGGAGGATATGCTGCTGGGTGTGCTGATCAGTCTGATGATAGTGCCGGTCTGCCTGGCCATCGGCATTGCTATCAAGCTCACCTCGCCAGGGCCGATCCTGTTCAAGCAGTACCGCACGGGTATCAACGGCAAGCGTTTCAAGGTTTACAAGTTCCGCTCGATGGTGCTGCATCAGGAGGCCTCGGGGGAGGTGACCCAGGCCACCCGCAGCGATGCGCGTATCACGCCCCTAGGGGCTTTCTTGCGCCGTACCAGCCTGGATGAGCTTCCGCAGTTTTTCAATGTGTTGCAGGGGCGCATGTCCATCGTTGGCCCGCGCCCCCATGCCCTGGCCCATAACGAGTATTACAAGGATCTGGTTGAATCCTATATGCAGCGGCACAAGGTCAAACCGGGTATTACCGGGTGGGCGCAGGTCAGTGGTTATCGTGGCGAGACCGATACCTTGGAAAAGATGCAGAAACGTGTCGAGTATGACCTTTGGTATATCGACAATTGGTCGTTATGGCTGGATGTGAAAATTGTATTCCTGACGGTGTTCAAGGGTTTTATCAACAAGAACGCCTATTGAAGATGCGGCCCTACTCGTGTCACGTCATAGAGTATTTGTCGTGGAGTCCTATCTGGCGTTAATCATCGGCTTGTAGGAGCGGTTGGGCGGCACTCCGCTGGGCGGCACTCCGCTATACCGGCGATTCGCACGCATGGCGTGCTCCTACATGTTCGCGATACTAGGGCTGTTTGGCGTCAGGATATTGAAAGGAAAATTTGTGCGTTTCACTCAGCGATTGACTGCGCCCAGCGCGGCGCTACCAACGGCCTGGTTATGGATTCTGGCACTGGGCCTGTTTGTGCAATTGACCGGGCTGCTGTTCAACAACGACGGCAGCCGCTACGCAACCCAGATGTATCTGCTGTTATTTGTGCCGGCATTGCTGCTGTTGCTGTGGCGGCGGTTGTCACTGAACACTTGGCGTCAGGCCCCCGGTCTTATCCTGTTATGCCTGCTGGCCTGGGTCGTGTTGAGCAGCTTGTTCAATACAGGCTCCGCTAAAGATCTGGCCTATTGGCTAAAAATCGTTGGGCTGATCGTTTTCTACGTATTTGCCGTGGCCAGCTTTGTACGCCACCAGAACGCCTTTAACGGTTTGTTGCTTGTTGCGGTGGCTCTAGCTGCGCTCTTTGCCTGGCTGACGCTTTACTACCAATTTGGTGTGCTCGACAAGCCGCTGGAGTACAACAAGATCCGCTATTTCGGTCGCTTAAGCGAACTGGGCTGGCGTGGTCTGGCGGACCTCAAACATCCGGTTATCGCGGGCCTGTACTATGGCGTGTTCGCGGTGCTCTTGACCTACCTGTTCGTCGGGCTAAAGGTGCGCGTCTGGCAGGCCGTTGTGTTGGCGTTGGGCATGCTTGGGCTGTTGGCTTATGTGCTGCTCACCTTTTCCCGTGGAGCCTGGTTTTCCACTGCGGCGGGTGCTTTTGTCCTGCTCCTACTGTTTCCCAATACTCGCTCGCGAAGCCTTATCGGGGCGGGTTGCTTATTGATGCTGGTTACTGCCTACCTGTTCTGGCCAGAGATCCAGAGAGAGTTGCGACAGGGAGTGAGCAACCGCGATCTGATATGGGATAACTGGAGCGAACGCCTTCCCGCGTTCTGGTTGGCCGGAGCCGGAGCCGGTGCAGATTTTCAGTTTACTTTTCCACCTCCTCACAAATTCAATGTGATACACGCCCATAGCCTGTACCTGCAACTCTGGTACGAATACGGCATTGTCGGCATCGTCCTGTTCGTTTTGCTGCTCTTGAGTCTGTTATGGAAGGGCTGGCAATGCCGGGCTCAGCCTTTGGCCCGCCTGGGCATAGCGCTGCTGGTGTATGCCATGGTGGCCATGGTTTCGGATGTCTACGCCATCTTCCATCGGCCGAGCCCGTATTGGGTGTTGTTCTGGTTTCCGGTAGGTATTTTGCTGGGTGTGCAGCCGGGCAACACTGAGGAGCGCACCGCGGGCGGATAGGTTGGCGCTGAACGCAGCCGAGCCCAACAGGCGGTAACCTGCTTGTTGGGCTTTGTCGTTTGCGCCTCAACGGAGCGCCGCTCTACCCAATGTTTATGGCTATGCCCCAATTAAGCGTTGCCAGCGGTGCTGGCGGGTTCTGCGAACCCCGTAGGGGCGGTGGGGACGCCTAGTTATTGGCCGCGATGTTCTTCTATTGATCGCGATTCGTGGGCAAGGACTAGGCGTCCCCCCCGCTCCTACAAGGGCTGAGCATGTCGACAACAGCCAATTCAGAGATAGCCATGTTTATCGCCTCTGTGGCTTGAACTGGTGACATCGTTAATCGAAACCTATCTGCGGGAGCCGACCATGCAGGCAATACCCCCAGTTCTATCCGACCCATCGGGTGGCGTTTGATGCGGGTGTTGGTTACCGGTGCCACTGGCTTTGTCGGGCGGGCGCTGCTACAGCGCTTGCTGGCCCTGGACGGGGTTGGCGCGGTTGCGGGATTGCGCAGGGCGGATGTACTGGTCGAGGGCGAGTTGCCCTGCGAGCGTCGGGTGCTGGGCGATCTGGCGGTGGCTGTGGTGAGTTCCGAGTCGTTGCAGGGCATTGATGTGCTGGTGCATACAGCGGCGCGTGTACATGTGATGGATGAGGCGGCCACAGATCCGCTGGCTGCTTTTCGCGCGGTCAATGTCGAGGGCATGCTGCGCTTGGCCACAGCCGCTGCCGAGGCGGGGGTGAAGCGCTTCGTGTTGATCAGTTCGGTCAAGGTCAATGGTGAGGAAACGCCTCCGGGGCGCGCGTTCAGCGCAGCCGATCAACCTTGTCCGGGCGACGCCTACGGGCTCTCCAAGTGGGAGGCCGAGCAGGCCTTGCAGGCCCTGTGTGAGCGCACGGGTATGCAGTGGGTAATCATCAGGCCGCCGCTGGTCTATGGTCCCGGGGTCCGGGCCAACTTCCAGCGCCTAATGGGCGGCCTGGCCCGCGGCCTGCCGTTGCCTTTGGGGGCGCTCGATAACCGACGTAGCCTGGTGGCGCTGGACAATCTGCTGGATCTTTTGTTGATCTGCCTGGCGCATCCTGCAGCGGCGAACCAGACCTTTATGGTCAGCGATGGCGATGACTGGTCCGTCGCTGAACTGGCAAGGCATCTGGCCCGCTCACTGCAGCGTCCTGCCCGTTTGCTGCCGGTCCCGCGTAGCTGGTTGCGCAGTGGCTTGCAGCTGTTGGGCCGGGGCTCGCTGGCTCAGCGTCTGTGCGGCGAGCTGCGTGTGGATATCGACAAGACCAGGACACTGCTGGGCTGGCAGCCCGCGCATGCAGCGGCTGAGGCCTTGAGGGCAACCGCTGAAGATTTCCTGGCACGGCCTGCTCAATGATGATCGGCTTGTTGCTCCTGATCCTGCTGCTGTCCTGGTTCCTTACCGGGCGGATGCGGCGCTATGCCTTGGCGCGCAGCCTGCTGGATATTCCTAACGGCCGCAGTTCCCATTCGGTGCCGACCCCCCGTGGTGGCGGTGTGGCGCTGGTGCTGGCTTTTCTCCTGGCCTTGCCCTGGCTGGTATACCGCGGTGGCCTGGACAGTGCGGTGATGTGGGCGATGCTAGGTTCCGGTAGCGGGGTCGCGGCGCTGGGCTTGCTCGACGATCATGGCCATATCCCGCCTCGCTGGCGTCTTCTGGGGCATTTCGCCGCGGCTGGTTGGGCGCTGTACTGGCTCGGTGGGATGCCGCCCGTTGAGGTGATGGGGGCTTCGCTGGATCTGGGCTGGCTGGGGCATGGGCTGGCCGCTTTGGGTCTGGTCTGGTTATTGAATCTGTATAACTTTATGGACGGCATCGATGGCATTGCCAGCGTGGAGGCGCTCGCCGTCTGCCTGGGGGGCGCGTTGCTGTACGCCGTGAGCGGGCATGGTGAACTGTTGTGGGCACCGCTGGCGCTGGCTTGTGCTGTGCTGGGGTTCCTTTACTGGAACGTCCCGCCGGCACGGATTTTCATGGGCGATGCGGGGAGTGGCTTTCTCGGCATGGTGCTGGGCGTGATGCTGTTGCAGGCGGCCTGGGTCTCGGCCGATCTGTTCTGGGCCTGGCTGATTTTGCTGGGGGTCTTCGTGGTCGACGCAACGCTGACACTGGTGCGGCGTCTGCTCGGCGGCGCGCGGGTGTACGAGGCGCATCGCAGCCATGCCTACCAGCACGCGGCGCGGCGCTATGGCGGACACCTGCCGGTCACCCTGGGTGCGGCGCTGTTGAACCTGTGTTGGCTATTGCCAATTGCGCTGTGGGTGGTGCTGGGCGGGTTGGATGGCCTTGCGGGCCTGATGCTCGCCTATATCCCGCTGCTGGGGCTGGCCTGGAAACTGCGTGCCGGAGTCGCCGATTAGATGATTGCCTTGGCTATGCCAAACCGCGTTGCGCTAAGCTGTACGCGCCCATCGTTCGATGGGTTGCGGTTGCTCCGGGTGAGCGATGGTGGGAGAGGATGACGGATAAGCTGCGCACTGCATTGTTGCGTCTGCCGCGGCGCTACAAGCGTTTGCTGCAAGTGATAGTGGACGTTGTGCTGGTCTGGTCGGCGCTATGGCTGGCGTTTGTCGTACGGCTAGGGTTCGACAAGCGGATCGATCCATTTGGCGATCATGCCTGGCTGTTTATCGCTGCGCCGGTTATCGCCATTCCGCTGTTTATTCGTCTGGGCATGTACCGCGCCGTGATGCGTTATTTCGGCAATGACGCCCTGGTGGCGATCTTCAAGGCGGTGACGCTTGCCGCTCTGCTTCTGTCCCTGGCGGTTTACTGGTACCGAGGTGCGCCGGCCCTGGTGCCTCGTTCCCTTGTGTTCAACTACTGGTGGTTCAGTTTGTTGCTGGTGGGCGGTCTGCGTCTGTTGATGCGCCAGTACTTTATGGGCGACTGGTATGTGGCGGCGCGCCAGTTGTCTTTCGGCAATGCCGGGCGACGTGATGCGCTGCCCAAGGTCGCGATCTACGGGGCGGGGGCGGCGGGCAATCAGCTGGTGGCAGCCCTGCGCGCTGGGCGTTCGGTGCAGCCGGTGGCGTTTGTCGACGACGATAAAAGTATTTCCACGCAGATCATTGCCGGCTTGCAGGTATACAGGCCCGCGCATATTCAGCGGATGATCGACGACACTGGCGCTCAGGAAATTCTTCTGGCGGTTCCCTCGCTGTCCCGCTCGCGGCGGCGGGAAATTCTCGAGTTGCTCGAAGGCTTTCCGTTGCATGTGCGCAGCGTGCCGGATTTTATGGACCTGGCCAGTGGCCGGGTAAAGGTCGACGATCTGCAGGAAGTGGCGATTGCCGACTTGCTCGGGCGTGACGTGGTGCCGCCCAATATGGCGTTGCTGGAGCGCTGCATCCAGGACCGGGTGGTAATGGTGACCGGGGCCGGTGGTTCCATCGGTGCGGAACTATGCCGGCAGATTGTCGCAGCCAGGCCCGCGACCTTGCTGTTGTTCGAGCACAGCGAATTCAATCTCTACAGCATTCATAACGAACTGGAACAGCGTCTGCGCCGCGAGTCCCTGGCGGTGCGTCTGGTGCCTATCCTGGGTTCGATCCGCAATGCCGGGCGCGTGCTGGATGTGATGCGCACCTGGGCGGTCGATACGGTTTACCACGCGGCGGCCTACAAGCATGTGCCGATGGTCGAGCACAATATCGCCGAAGGCGTGCTGAACAATGTATTGGGCTCCATCCTTACCGCCCAGGCGGCGATAAAGGCGGGGGTCGAACATTTTGTACTGATCTCCACCGATAAGGCGGTGCGCCCGACCAACGTCATGGGGAGCAGCAAGCGTCTGGCGGAGATGGCCCTGCAGGCACTTAGTGGCGAAGCGGCCCCGGTGCTGTTTCGCGATGAAGAGGGTCTGCATCGGGTCAACAAGACGCGCTTCAGTATGGTGCGCTTCGGCAACGTACTGGGCTCCTCCGGTTCGGTGATTCCCCTGTTCCATGAGCAGATTCGCAAGGGGGGGCCGGTCACTGTCACCCATCCCAACATCACCCGCTATTTTATGACCATTCCTGAGGCCGCCCAGTTGGTGATTCAAGCAGGTGCCATGGGACGGGGCGGGGATGTATTTGTGCTGGATATGGGGCAGCCGGTGAAAATTGCCGCTCTGGCCGAAAAGATGATTCACCTCAGCGGCCTGAGTGTGCGTTCGGAGAATAATCTCCAGGGCGATATTGCCATTGAGTTTACCGGTCTGCGCCCTGGCGAAAAGCTCTACGAGGAGCTGCTGATCGGTGGTGACGTCAGCCCGACCGAGCACCCGATGATTCAGCGCGCCAATGAAGAGTATTTGCCCTGGAACCTGTTCAAGGTTCTGCTGACGGATTTGCTCAACGCGGTCGAGCGCGACGACTACGACCACGTGCGCCAGCTGCTGCGCGAAAGCGTTAGTGGCTATAGGCCGGAAGGCGAGATTGTTGACTGGATTCATACCCAGCAGCAGAGAGAACCCTAGGGTTGGGGTAGTTGTGCAAGTTAGGAGCATCGCTACGTTGCGCCATGGCTGAAGCATGCTTGTGACAAAAATATATTCAACGGTTATTTGACAGCTTTCCAACAGCGGCTAGTTTTGAGAAAACGCGGAGCAGGAAGTCCCGCGTTTCTGAATAACAACCACGGAAGGACTCTCGCCATGTTGAAACTGAAACTCTCTGCTCTGCTGTTTGCCCTGCTTGCCTCGATGTCGCTGGTGGTTTCGGCGGCTGAGGTATCTTCGAAGTCAGCCAGTCCGGGCGAACCTGTTCAGGTCGCCACCGCTGCCATGGTCAATCTCAATACCGCCGACGCTGCTACCCTGCAACGCGAG
>C687J35021_10000529_pt1 | contig 29957 bp, 11 predicted proteins | sample RifCSPhighO2_12_FD_35021 | JGI IMG/M metagenome (IMG submission 35021) | reverse complement strand
TCTCATGAGCGTTTAAAGTCTTGCGACTTGGACTCTTTCGAGTCCGTTTTCGCAATCGCCTTCAAACGCCCACGCTTATCGGCTGTATGTTTTTAATGATCTTTACACGCCAAGCCCATGGCTTGAAACGTGCATCTTGCTGTGATCAGCGAAGCCTTTGATTATACAACTAATTTTCCCCTTTTGAAAAGGACGTCGATGATTTCAGCATCCAAGGATGAATACCGGGGACGATCCTGAAGCAGCGCCATCAGTGCTGAAAGTCGTGTGAAGCCCGCCCCTGGCCTCCCTGCATAGTGCAGACCTCAGTCCCGCCGAGTTGCCTGAAGTTGCTGGCGCTCATGGCCGCCATCACCAACCGGTCAACCAGCTCCAGGGGGATCAACTCTTCCCGCTGACCCATAAGACAACTGGCCAGCATCTGGAGATCCTGTAGCCCCAGCGGGAAACCACAACAGGCAACCGACCACTCATAGAAAGCGGTCAACTCTTGAACGACGTCATCCACCTCCTCAAGGGACATCGTTTTCATTTGTACCTCTCTGTCGTGAAAGTCTGCCTTGCCTGTCCACCGGGGATGAAGACTTCAAACCCAGTGCAGCGCAAGAACGCAGTTGCTTCATGTGCTGCCATGACTCATGCCAGACAGCGGTTCAGCAACCGCTGGCCCGACTCGCGTTCGAGCGGGATGAACCCCCGCATCGGCAGCCGGGCAAAACCAGGACTCACCTCGAACGACATGGTCCAGTCGCGAAACCGACGGTCGATGCAGGGCTCGCGCCTGATCAGCTCAAGCTGCGTGTGCCGGGGATCTTGCTGAATGCGTTGCCAAAGTGCTTCAACGGCGTCATCGGGTCCTTCGATGTACTGCGTGAAAACGCCCTGGTCATACTGCAAGAGCCCGGTGAGTCCGCGACGGCGGTTTGATGCACATGTCTGGCTCATGAGATAGAACAGATGCAGGTGCCCCAGGTTCGTCACAGCTTTGGACCTGTAGATCAGCCTCTCCAGATGCATGTTCGGAACCTTTTTTTCACGGGACTCATCGAGACAATTTGAGCCTTGCACCACCACTACCCAGCGCCGGTCCAGCGGGCAGCTCGAACGGTGTTTGCTGAACGCTGATCACCCACGCCCAAGGGTGCATCTGCACCAGCCGATCGCGGGCCCGTCGCTCATCACGATCGACGATCACCACAGCACTGGATTGCTGATCCTCAAGGCATTCCCGCCTCGACTTGATCTCGTAGCGAAAGAAGTAGGTCGCGGCCATGGCTGTCTCCTCATGTCTTGGCTTGAAAGAGAATTTTCCATGATTATCATTTTTGTTTGTTCATATATTTTTATGTCATTTTTATCGTTTTACCTCTTGACTCGGAAGCTGTCCAACCCCTAAAACCAGTCCTGTTGCGTAGGGAAAAGGAGCAGCAGTGCTTGGCCGCCGTCCCCAGCACAACCCGACCATCACACAAGCTGAGCAAAACAACAAAGACATTTTTTGTCATTTTTGTTATATTAATCAGATATTTACCTGAAGAAAGCCAGCCATGAGAGGAATGTTCAAGATGAGAGAAGCCGAGAGCAAAGTCGTCACACCCTTTGTGTCACCAGTGGAGACCAAGGCCAAGCCGTCGAAGGCGATGCAGACGAGCGAAGACATTCACGTCGGTCCGAACACGCAACTCAGCGGGGGGTTCAGCACCAACGGCATGATGATCGTGGACGGACGGGTCGACAGTGCCGATATCGCAGCTGACCGCCTGGTCGTCAGCCACATTGGCGATCTTGAAGGCAAGGCGGTGGTTCACCGGGCCGAGATCAGCGGCGTGTTCAGCGGCGAGTTGCTGGCGGGCGATGAAGTCATCGTGCGGCCAACCGCCCGGATCTCCGGCAAGGTCGTTTGCCAGAAGCTGGTGATACACCGCGGAGCGCGCATCGAGTGCACATTTTCTTGTGTCCCCGAGCCGGGCCAGGAAAACGCAGCAGCGTCTCCAGACGTTCGCGGTGAACGCTCGTTTCAACAACGCCAGCAGTTCTTCAAGACCCAAGAGCGGCGCCAGTTTCTCACCGGTGTGGCTTCCGTGTTCGCAGCCATTGGCGCTGTGGCCATGCTGGTCGGTTTGAAGATGGTCCTGAGCTGAGGAACCACTCAGGGCCGGTGCCGCTCGACGTCGAAATACGTCGGATAGGGCATGGTCGGTGTGAGCAGCACCGGCTCGGTCCAGATGCGGGCATCGCCCTGGCTGTCGTGTCGCAGGTACAAGCCCCCGTCCATGGCACAAACCGTGCCGAGTGAGGTCCGGTACAGCAGGGGTACCGAGGCTTTGTAGTAAACGCCCTGCGCATCGCTGTACCGGGCCCGATAGGGCGCGTCAGGCATTTCCACCTGCACCCCGGAGGCCACCTCGGCCACTCGCCCGCCTTTGATGGCCACCCAGCTGCTGTTGGGCTCAGCCCCCCGGACCCCCTGAAGCGGCCCGCTGGAGGCACAGGCACCCACGCTGAGCAACACGCCAGCACAGAGCAACCAGCCCCCCGCCCTCTGGCCCAGGCGCTGGTGCTCCCTCCATTCGGTCTGTCTCGAACCTGCATGCATGATGGGCTCCTGGCTGGTTGTCAATAGCCCGTAGGCAAGAGTTTTGTACCGCCCTGGGCGCCGGCGCTCAGGAGTGCGGGCGGCAGCAGGCTGATGCTGGAGACCTTCAGCCCACCAGCGAGGGCGCTCAAGGTGCTGGCAGTTCGCGCGGAGATCTTGCCGAACTGCAGATTGCCGGATGTGGCCACCGCATCCACCCCGCCAAGGCCCGCATCCACCGTGGTACCGACCAGCGCGAAGGCCGAGTTGGTGCCCGTGCCCAGCGCCGTGCTGGCCCGCAGGCGGATGCCGGTGGCCGCTTTGAGCGTGGTGAAGCTCAGGCCACCACCCAGGCTGGAGGCCTGGACCTGACCGGCGGTGGAGGTCAGGGTGCCGAGCCAGGCGTTGCCGCCGGCACTGGCATTGATCAGGCCGGTGGCGGTGCCTTTGGGCAGGTTCAGTTCGGTGGCGGCCTTCAAGGTGGCACCACCCGCACTCACGGTGAACGTGCTGATGTTCATGGCGCCACCCGACTCGGCCGCAAAAGACGTCTTGGCACTGGCCGAGGCGACCGAGACGGAGCCGGTCAGGGCGTCTATCTGGATGCCCGCGTTGCGGCTGGTGATGGCGCCAGTGGCCAGATTGCCGCTCGCCCCGGCCTGGACAGCCCAGGAGCCGCTGATCGATCCGGTGGTCAGGGACCCACCGTCCGAGTTCAGGTTGACACCACCGGTGCTCGCCGTGACGTTGCCCAGCACCACCGTGCCGGCTTCGGCCGTGACGTTGATGGCCGAAGCCGGATCGGTCGCCTTGGCGGTAACCGCTCCGCCGCGGATGTTGGTGGCAACATCGCTGCCATCGTCGCGCGTGGCGGACAGTTCGGCCACCCCAAGCGCCGAGACGCTTGTGAAGCTGATGCTGCCATTGTGGACGTTCAGGTCCACGCCGGAGAGGCTGCTGGTGACAGCGCCGGTGCTCAGCGCGCCTTGGGCAGATGCAGCAATTTTGGAGACCGCCTTGATGGCGCCGGCGGTCAGACTGCCCGCCTGTGAAGTCAGGTTGACGCCACCGGTGCTGGCCGTGACGCTGCCCAGCACCACCGTCCCGGCCTCGGCCGTGACATTGATGGCCGAGTCGGGGTCGGTCGCCTTGGCGGTGACCGCACCACCCCGGATGTCGGTGGCCACGATGCTGCCATCGTCGCGCGTGGCAGAAAGGTTGGCCACACCCAACGCCGAAACGCTGGTGAAGCTGACGCTGCCGTTGTGCGCACTCAGGTCCACCCCCGAACGGCTGCTGGCGACCGCACCGGTGCTCAGCGCACCCTGGGCAGAGGCAGCGATCTGTGAGACCGCCTTGATGGCGCCTGCGGTCAGACTGCCCGCCTGTGAAGTCAGGTTGACGCCACCGGTGCTGGCCGTGACGTTGCCCAGCACCACCGTGCCGGCTTCTGCGGTGACGTTGATGGCCGAGTCGGGGTCGGTCGCCTTGGCGGTGACCGCGCCACCCCGGATGTCGGTGGCAACGCTGCTGCCATCGTCGCGCGTGGCAGACAGGTTGGCCACACCCAGCGCCGAGACGCTGGTGAAGCTGACGCTGCCGTTGTGGGCACTCAGGCCCACACCCGAGCGGCTGCTGGCGACCGCGCCGGTCCTCAGCGCACCCTGGGCAGAGGCGTTGATCTGTGAGACCGCCTTGATGGCACCGGTGCTCAAACCGCCACTCTCGGAGACCAGGTTCACGCCACCGGTGCTGGCCGTGACGTTGCCCAGCACCACCGTCCCGGCTTCTGCCGTGACGTTGATGGCCGAGTCGGGGTCGGTCGCCTTGGCGGTGACCGCACCACCCCGGATGTCGGTGGCCACGATGCTGCCGTCGTCGCGCGTGGCAGACAGGTTGGCCACCCCCAGCGCCGTGACGCTGGAGAAGGCGAGACTGCCGTTGTGAGCGCTCAGATTCACGCCAGCGCCACTGCTCTTGACAGCCCCCAGCTGGTTGGCTGCGCCGCTGCTGAGTTGCACGTTGCTGGTGGCAGAGACCGCACCGGTCACGGTGAGTGAGCCACCGGTATCAACCCGAACGGTGCCCGCGCGCGACGTGAGCGCCGAGAAGCGGCTGTTGGCCAGTGCGCCGTCGGCATCAATGACCAGGTTGCGCCCGGCTGTCAATGCGAGCGCCGTGACGCCCTGCCCTGCCGCTGGTGCGGCGGTACCGGTGCTGGTGAGCGTGATGTCGCGGGGGGCGGTGACCGAAGACAGGTCAATCTTGCCGGCGGCACCAATGGTGATGTCCGCCGCCGAACTGACGCTGGTGAGCTTGACACCGGCGGACTGGCTGCTCACGTCCACGCTGCCCAGGGCCGAAGCGACCTTGGTAGCGACCACGGCGCCCTGGCCGTGCAGGGCAGCGCCCAGACGGGCCGACACGATGGCGTTGGACAGATTGCCGGTTTGTGCCAGTGAGACCGACCCGTTTTTGCTGGTGACGGTGAGCGAAGGGGCAGCGGTTTCGATGGCACGCCCCGTCACACCGGCGGCCAGCGCGCTGTCGCCCACGCTGCCGAGTGCGGACAAGACCACCGCTCCACTGGCGCTGTTGACCGTCAGGTCGGCGTTGGTTTCACCGCCATCGAGGATGGCTCCGCCCGTCGAAGATACAACAATGGCGCCTGAGGAGTTGTTGGCGGTGCTCAGGCCCGTCACGGTGATGTCACCCGTGGCGGACAACACGACTGTGCCGGCGCCACCGTCGACAGTGGCGCCATCGGCCATGGTCAGGGTTTTGCCCTGCATCACGGTGCTGCCCGTGCCGTTGATGAGCGCTGCACCAGCCGTGAGGCTGACCGCGTTGCTGCCGGCGGTCAGGGCCAGGCCCCGACCGGTCGTGATGTTGCCCCCCAGGGTCAGACCAGCGGCGCTGCCGTTGAGTGCCATCTGGCCCGTGGTGGCGCCACCATCGAGCACGGTGAGAACGCCCACCGGGGACGACAGGTAGGCCGATCCGCCTGCGGCCGCATTGCGCACTGCGCCATTGGCAGCGGTCTTGACGGTCATCGGCAAGGTGGTCGCACCGATGTCCCCGCCCGCCACCAGCTCGATGTTGGCGGCATCGACCGCCTGGGCCCGGATGCCACGATCGTCGATCAGCGAGTAGCCCGAACTCAGCACGGCGTCCCCCACGGCAGACACCTGAGAGATGCGCATACTCGCGCTGTCCGCGCTGAGGAAGGCGTCCCCACCGGATGTAGCAACCAGTTTGGTGCGTTCTTTGGTGAGCACGTCGACCGATTTTCCGCGCGCACCGATCGACCCACCGGCCAAGAGCGTGACGCCCATGCCGCCGGCATTGACGGCGTCATCTTCCTCGCTGGTGTCGGTGATGTCACCGTCGGCCACGACCAACACCGAACGGGCCGCGTCGAGCTCACTGATGCCCACATCGTTGGCCGAGAGGTAGATACCGCCCGAAACGGCTTGGAACGTCGAGCCGCTGGCCATGTCGATGCTGCCAGTGCCCCCGGCGGTGACATCGATACCGCCCACGGCGATCAGGTCGCCTTCCACACCCAGGTTGCCGCTGTCGGCCGCCAACGTGATGTCCAGCCCGGATGAGATACCGCGCGTGGAGATGCCGCCCGTGGCCGAAATGTCCACCGAACCGCTGGCGGTGATGTCACCCAGCACGTCGGCGTCGCCACCATAGGCGATGAGCGACACGTTGCTGCCCGAACTGACCCCTTGCAACTGAATGCCCTCGGTAGCCAACACACTCACCCGACCTGTTGCGCTGAGGTCGCCGTTGGCGATCACGTCTTTCTGCGCAGCGTCAAGGTAAATGTCGCCACCCGAATCGATGTCGTTCACCGTGAGGCCGGTTTCCGCACCGGCCAGGTACACCGAGTAGCCTGCGGCCGAGAAGGCGTTGACCCCACCGGTGGTGCTCGCCTTGACCACAAAGGGATTGACGGCCGAGCCCACCGCACCGCCCTGCGCGATCAAGGTGGCTTCACCGGCCTCCAGTGCGCGTGTGCGGTCATTGCCGCGGGCGTCGATCATGGCGCCCTGCGCCGTGAGCGTGACCGCACCGGGCGAGTACACGTCGGCCACACGCATGTCCCCGATCTGGGTGATCCAGATGCCTTCTTGAGCGCGTGCCACCAGGGTCGCCGCGCTGGGCGTGCCACCGCCGGTGAGGCCAAGCGTGACGGCCTTGTCGGCCGTTCCGATGGAGCCGCTGGCGGCCTCCAGAATGGCCTTGTGGCCCTGGATGACGGGATCGGACGAATCGGAGGCATTGAGGATGGAGCCGCTGACCTTGATGCGGATCTCGCCGTTGCCCGTGACCTGTTCGAGGTTGGCGTTGCCGCCCGTCGGGTAGGCATCGGTTTCATCGGCACCCAGGTACACAAAGCCGCTGGATTGCACGTTGAGCTTGTTGGACAGGACGTTGAAAGTGTCCTTCTTGACCACGGTCAGCTCCCAGCTGTCCTTGTCCAGCGTCATGTCGTCGCTTTCGGCCGACATGATGGTCAACTGGTCGTCAGTGGTGAGGCCGCCGTCCTTGAAAAGATCGATCACGACAGCGCCTTCGTCGCGGCCGATCTTGCCGCCTGGGCGAAGCACCACGCGGTTGCCCACGACGTTGGGCTCTTCGATGCGGGTCTGGGTGTCGGTGGACGATTTGGAGAAGATCGCCTTGGGCAGCGGACTCTTGAGCTCGGCGTCGCTCCAGGTGGACTGGGCATCGACCGCGGCCGAGCCGGAGGCCACCAGCGCGGTGTTCACCTGGCTGATGATCAGTGCATCGTTGATCTGGTACTGCGTGGCACCGTAGATCTCGTGCAGTTCCTCGAACTCCTGCATGCGCGCGGCTTCCAGCTCGCTGATCTGTGATGCGCTGAGACCGGAGTTCGCCAGCCGGGTCTTTTCATCGGCAGAGAAGGCGAACACATAGGTGTTGGGGTCGTAGGCGTCGGCCGTGTAGGCCGTCACGGCACCGGTTGCCGGATCGATCGAAGTGGTCTGGGCGTTGCGCAAGCTCCAGTAGCGACGGAACTGCGCACGCGTGTTGGTCAGCGTGAGCTGGCGGCTGACTTCGGCGCTTTCACCTTGCAGGGCGGCTGCGCTCCACAGCGCCAGCAGCTCTTCTTCGGTGCGCAGGTCGCGGGATTCGTTGCGGTTGTTGTCGATCAGGTCACCCGCGGTTTCGATGTACACATCGCCCCCGCTGGAGGCCACCTGGTCCACCCAGAGGTTGCCCGAGTTCTGTTTGAGCGCAATGCCTCGTGCCGCGTGGGCGGTGATGCCGCCACCCGCCGAATCTTCGGTCTGGATGTTGAGGGTCGATTTCACGCTGCCATCGGCGTTGAACTCTCCAATGCCGCCGCGCGGTGCCGAGAGTTCGATGCGGCTGCCCTGGACGTGCACCACATTGGGATTGAGACCCACGATGTCTTCGTCGCCCAGCAGCCAGACCTTGCCGGTGGTGGCCACCTGGTTGATGCGCAAGGCGCCACCCAGGCTCTGGAAGGCGATGTTGCCGCTGTCCGACTGGGCGGTGAACGAACCGGTTCCGGTGATCACGTTGACCGGGGCACCCTCGGTGCCAATGCCCTTGGCGGCATAGAAGCGCAGGTCGTTGCCAGTCACGGCGGTGCCGCCGCTGATCTGGGTGATGGCGCCCTGTGTGGAGTCGAGCGTGACCAGGCCACTGTCGTTGGTGATGGCTCCCGCAATGCCGATGTCGCCCTTGCTGGTGATGTCGATCAGGCCGGTGTTGTAGCCCACCAGCTCAATGGCAATGGGGTGGTCGGCGCGCACGCGCTGGGTGAACACATCTCGCTTGCCCACCTCGGTGCGGTAGTCGACGTAATAGGTCTTCTTGAAGCACAAGGTGCCGCACTTCTTCCACTTGCGGTAGTAGATCTCCTTCTCGGCATCGGTGGTGTAGGTCTGCAGGCCCATCGAGAAGTTCTGCGTCAGCGGCGTCTCGGTCGTGACGTAGATGCCCTCGGGCATGGCCGTGGAGGTCTTGTTGATGGTGTCAACGCTGTTCCACTTGATGCTGCCCAGGTTGATGGCACCCCACAAGGATGAGGACTTCTGGTACCAGTAGCGCTTTTCCTGGCCGTATTCGTAGCCCGCGGACCAGACGTAGGTGCTGTCCTCCACCGGCGCGTAGCTGAAGGTGGCGCGCAGCTCGGGGCGCAAAGCGTTGGGGGTGGTCAGGGTGGAGTTGCTGGAACGGATCAACGAACCACCGCGCCCGGCGGTGGTGGTGGCTTTGAAGACACCGTTGGCGTCGCGCTGGTAGGTCGTCACCTCGTAGCCGGTGATGTTGCCGTTGGTGGTCACCGGGCGGCTCAGGTCGGTGATGCGCACCACACCGGCGTCGCCACCGGTGTCCAGACCCAGCAGGTCCATGCCGTAGCCGGTCTGGTTGTCGATGTCGAAGCGGGCGTAGCCGTCGAGCGCGCGGATCACGCCGCCGCCGGTGTTGATGATGGAGCCCACCACCTCCACCAGGCCACCGGTCACCTCGGTGGCGGCCACCTTGAGGCGGTTGGATTCGGCGTCGTAGTACACGACAGGCTGCTTGCGGCGCGCGTCCATGGCCGCGATCAGGCTGTTGCGCTGAGCCAGGTTGATGCTGCCGTTGGCAAACTGTTTGTTGATCTCGGCCTCGTTGTCGGTGGGCAGGCGCCCGGCCACCTGCACCAGCGACGAGCGGCCCCGCGCCAGGTAGGTGCCGCGGTTGGCGGTCCACTGGGACTCCCACGCGCTGATGGTGCTGCCCACCGATGCGTTGGTCAGGGTGACGGTGTAGTCGGGCTGGCCCGACTGGATGGTGCCGTTGATGTTGAGATAACGCGCGCCCAGGAAGATGCCACCGCTGGCGTAGATGCCGCCGGAGCCGTTGCGCACGCAGTTGGGGTCGATGCTGGTTTGCGCCGGCAAGCCCGCACGGGCGGTACCGCAACGCACGACACCCATGCTGTCCAGCTTGGCTTGCTGGTCGTCGTTGTAGGCCACGGCGTACAGGTTTTCGGGCGAGCCGCCCACCGACTGGCTCACGCTGGGCGACGACAGCACGATGTTCTTGCCCGCATTGACCTGCACTTCCAGGCCATCCAGGCGCGGTACATACGAAGGATCTTCCTGGATCACCGAGATGCTGCCCGCTGTGTTGGTCAGCAAAATCGGGCCGAGCTTGTTGTAGAGCAGGCCATTGACGCGGATCTCCGGCGCGCGCAGCTGATCCTGGCGCAGGTCGGCGCTGCTGCCGTCGGGTGCGGTGGCGATCACGGCCGTGTCGGACACCGCGCCGGTGGACACGTAGCGGTTGATCACGCTCAGCGTGGGCAGCTCTTCACCGGCGCCGCCGCCGCGCGTGTCGATGCTGTCCACCGTGAAGGTGGCGCCGGTCTTGGCGTCGCGGTTGTAGCCGGCGATCTCGGTGCCGTCGTCTTTGGTGAGGTAAACGCCGTTGTATTTGGCAAAGCCCCCGGAGCTGTCGATGATCAGGTCTTTGACCCGGATGTTCATCGGGCTGTGGTTGTCGATCAGGATCTCGGAATCGGCGCGCGCCACGATCTCAGCGTTGCCGGTCACGTTGTCGCCAAACAGCTCCACGTTACCGCTGCCAGCGCGCACGTTCTGCAGGGTGAGGAAAGTGCCCGGCACGTTTTGTTGCGCCACCACCTCGGTCAGACCGGTGTCGGGGTCGGTCTCCAGCGTGGCGAAGCCCTCGCGCAGCAAGGTCTCCAGGTAGAAGGCAATTTCTGCCTTCACAAAGGTCTCGACCTCGTTGTCGGTGTAGGGATCGTTGTCGCCGTAGTTCTTGAGCTGGGCGTAGAGCGTGTCGAGGTAGGCCGCACCGGTCGCGGCCAGGTCTTCGGTGCCGATGCTGTAGCGGATGTTGCCCTTCGTCTGACTGGCATCCAGCGTGCCGTTGGGGTTGATGACGATGACCTGCTTGTTGCCGTAGCCGGCTTCGATCAAACCGCTGAGCACGGTGTTGGCGTTGAGCGTCTTTTTGGAGCTGCCGTATTCGCTGCTGATGCCCACCAGCTCGCCCACGTCGCGCGTCCAGTCGCTGACCTTGCCCTTGCCTTCCACCACGTAGCTGCCCTCGATGCCGCCCACCTGGATGGTGCCGCCCGAGCGCACGGCGTCACCCAGCAGGTTGACGGTGTTGTTCAGGGTCAATTCGGCGTCGGCGTCGGGGTTGACCGACACCGGAATGGCCGCGTGGTTGAACAGGTCGGCGCGAGCGGTCACGAAGCTCTTGTTGCGACCGAAGTCGCGGTCTTGCCCGGCCAGCAGCGTCACAGCGCCCTCACCCACCAGGTTGGTGTCGGCACCCACGGTCACCACGTTGTTCACGTTGGCGTGCGCCAGGGCATCGCCCTGGGCGCCAGCGGCCGCGCCGTAGGTTTTGGTGATGGTGTTCGCCTCGATGTCCACATACGACAGCGCGTTGAGGTACACCTCGCCCGCCACCTCGATGTCGTTGCGCTCCCCCACGGTGGCGTTGGCGCTGGCGGTGGAGCGGATTTCGGTGTCCACCAGCGCAATGGGAACAGCGCCGCCCAGGTCCAGCCGCCCGACCGAAGAGCCGCGCAGCTGGTTGTAGGCACGCAGCTCCAGCAGACCGGCCGTGCTGCCACCTAGCAGCAGGGTCACGTCGTCGCCCAGTTCGGCGGTGGCGGTTCCGTTGATCACAGTCTTGGCGTCGGCACCGGCACCAGCGATCACGCCGCCGCCACCGCCGCGCGCACTCTCGGCCAGCAGGTCGTTGCGCTCCACGTCGTTGGTGGCCAGCACGCGCAGTTGCCCGCCGGTGAGCGTGGCGTCGTCGCCCAGAGCGGCCAGGGCCGATCCGGTCAGGGTGGCCACCGTCACCGCGCCCGAGCCACCAAAGGCCGAGGCATTGATGGTTTCAGTCTGGCTGTCGTAGCGCAGCTTGCGGTCAGCGCTGAGAGTGGTCGTGCCTGCCACGCTCAGGCCGCTGGCAGCGGTGCCTGCGGTGGCGCTGACGGTTTGCTGGTGGTTCACCGTGGCTTCGGCACCTGCGCCGGCCACCACACCGCCACTGCCGGCCACAGCGTCGGCGTCGATGATCTCGTCGCCGCGAGCGCTGACCGCGAGGTTACCCTCCACACGGCCGCCCAAGGCCTCCACATCGGTACTCACCGTGGAGGTACTCGCGGTGGTGGCCACGGCCACACCAGCGCCCACAAAGCCCACGCCCACGCCGGTGGCGGTGGCGGTGGCGGTCATGGCATCGCTGGCCGAAATGCCCACGTCGCCAGTGGATGTCAAGGTGACGCTGCCCATGTCCACCGAGGCTTGACCCAGGTTGGTGGACGAAGCGCCCGCGCCTTGCAGGCCCAGCAGCAGGCCACCACCACCGGCCACGGCCTTGGAGGTCACCGAACCATCGCCACTGCCCAGCACTGCCGAGACCAGCATGTCAGCGCCGCTCAGACTGACCGGTCCGGCGGCCGATACACTCACCTCGGTCTCGACCTCGGACAGCGCCACCGACACACCCACTGCGGCACCCGCCGCCACCGACACGCCCAGGGCGCTCGTGCTGGCCGAGGGATTAGACTTGGCCTGGAGGCTCAGGTTGCCGCTACCGGCGTCGATAGCCAGGCCGCTGCCCAGATTCAGCGCCACAGCACCCGCGTCAGACGCGGTGGCCCCAGCGCCCGAACCGGCCACAACGCCAGCCACACCACCATTCGCCTCGGCCACGGCGCTCGCGTCGCGTTCGGCCAATGCACTGAAACCTGTGCTGGTGAGGGAGCCTCCCAGCAGCGTGTTCACGCTGCCGGTCTGCGCAGCCGTGGCCGTGACCACGCCCACCGCCAGCGCGCCCACCGAGGCGCCGGTGGCCTCGCTCAGCAGCGAGGTCTGGTCCAGCGCCCGCACGCTGACCGCACCGCCCGCCTGCAGCGAGCCCGATACGGAGGCGCTGCTGGCCGTGGCATTGGACGCCACCGACACCGCCGCACCCACACCCACAAAACCACCCGCACCGGCAATGGCGCGGCTTTCAATGGCTGGCTCGCCGCTCACCGGCGTTCGCATCCCCGACTCGATGGACACACTGTCGGCCACGATCAGGTTGCCCGAGGACACGCCCGCGTGGTTGGCCCCACCCAACTGAGTGATGGCCACGCCCGCGCTCACGCCAGCTGCACCGCCGAGCGCGACCGCGCCGGCGTTGTTGTCCACGGCGGTGCGGTCCAGGCTGCGCACAGCCAGGGAGCCCGCCACAATGGTGGGCGCTGATACGGTGGCCGAGGTGCGGTGCCCACCCGAGGCACCGCCGTATGCAGCCTGCGTGTCGTAGCTGCCGCTGCTGTTGAGCGCGGCCGCTTCGGTCGTGCTCAGACCGCCGCCGGCACCGCTCGTGCGGTCCGATTCGGTGGCGCCACCGATCTGGCTCAGGGTGCCTCCGTTGCCGTTGAGTTCACTGTTGGCATTGCTGTCGGGCGCGCTGCCAAACACCAGAACCCCCACGGCGCCGCTGATGCCGGCGATGCCGCCGCCCCCACCGGTGGCGGTGATCATGTCGATGTCGGCCGCGCGCTCAGCGGCCACAGTGAGCTCGCCCGAAACGCGCACGCTGGCCGCGCTCAGCGTGGCATCGACCGTGCTCTTGCCCACCACCACGTTGGCCGAAGCGCCCACACCGGCCACACCGCCTGCGCCCACTTGGCCCGCGTTGTGGTTGAGCACCACGGTCTCATCGGCTGTGATGGACAGCGAGCCCGCACCCGATTCCTTCGCAAAGGTCACGCGCGCGGTGGTGGTGGCCGGGTCGTCGACGGTGCCCGGCACGCTCACCATCGCGGTCAAGATGCCGTCGCCCAGCGTGCTCACGTCGGCGGTGTAGGAGCCATCGGCGTTGAGCGTGGCTGTGACCTGACGCGTGCCGTCGGAGACGATCACGGTGGCCGCGCTGTTGGCGGTCGGGCCCGCATCAGACTTGAGCACAAAGGTAACCGCATCCAGGTTGCGCGCGTCCACCTGAGAGAAGCTGGAGAGGGTAGAGATGCGCGTTTGCGCCTCTGGCAGGCTGGCAGCCACAGGGTCGGTGTCCGAGGCGTTGATGCCGGTGGACTTCGACAGCGTGGTCGTGGCCACCTTCTGCACACCGCTTTCGGTGATCAGCACCTGGGCCAGCAGCACGCCGTCGTTCAGGGTGGACACGTTGGCGAGGTAAGTGCCGTCGGCCTGGCGCACCGCGGTCACGGTGTTTTCACCGTCGGACAAGGTGACCACGGCCGACGCNGAGCTCACCTGACCGGCGAGATCGCTCAGGACCAGGCGCACGGCCGACTGGTTGCCGGTGCCCACCAGGTCGTAGCCGGAGGCGAGGTTCAGGGTGACCGGCGCATCACCGGCGGAGGCCAGCAGCCCCGTGGCCAGGGTCCGCCGGCCGATGGTGGTGGTGCCCGTCACGGCAGCCTCGGTGGTGCCTTCCATCACACTCACAGAAGCACCCACAGCGGCCCCGAAAGAGCCTCCCGCTGCGGCAGAAGCGCTGACCGAGAACGATTCTGTGCGGTTGTCGGCATCGACAACGACCGCTCCATCAGCTGCAAGCGTCGAATCGTCCACCAGCGCGCGCACCGTGGAGCCTGAAACGTTGACCGTGAAGCTCAGGCCCACACCCACGCCCCCCGGAACGCCCGCATAGCTGACTGCTCCCGCCACCAGGTTGGACGCGTTGGAGCCATCGGCCACCACCGCGATGCTGTCGGCCTTGATGGTCGAACTGTCCACCAGTGCCACGGTGTTGCCCTTGAGCAGCACCACGTCGCCGCTGCCGGCCACACCGAAGGCTGCCCCACCGGCCGCGCCAGCAGAAATCTGCGCCACGGCGTTGGTGGAGACGGCCTTCACAGCGACTTCGTCCAGCGCGAACACCCGGGCGTTGTCGATCACTTCGGCGCGTGTGCTGCGTTCGATGATTTCGGTTCCCACCGCACCCGATACGCCCGCTGCCCCGATGGCCAGCGCCGTGACCGAGCTGGCCACCATGGCGTGGTTGGCGGCCATCACGTCAACGTCCTGATCGGCGGAAGCACCCACCACGTAGTCGTTGACCCAGTGCGCGCTGTCGATGTAGGCACGCGTGCTGCCGCCGATCTGGTCCACATTGATGGCCGCTCCGGCGGCACCCAGAGCGCCGCCACCGGCCACCGCGGTGAGCGCACCGATCTGCTGGATCGAGGTGGCCTGCACCGCCAGGCCCTTGACGGTTCGGGTGGCAAAGCTGGCACCATCGAGCACCGCATCGGACAACTCGGTGGTGTCCATCAGGTCCGGCGCGCTGGCCAGGGCCGCATCACGGACGGTGACACCATCGCCGGTGGCCAGCGTATTGATGTGCGTGTCATTCCCCATCAAACCCGCCGAGGTGTCGCTCGCAATGATGTTGGTCAGAACACCCCCGGCAGCGCCCACCCCAGCTGCGCCCAGTCCCACGGCACCCGCCAGTGCGCGGATGCGGTCCCGGCTGTGTGCCGTCACAGCCACGGAATCCTGGGTGAAGACACTGGTGACATGGTCATCGCTCCCCAGCTGCGCGCTGGTCTGGGATCCGATCACGCTCACCGCCACCGATCCCTGCACGCCCGCGCTGCCCGCGCTCATGCCCACGGCGATGGTATCGATCTGGTTGTCGCTCTCGGCGGAAATCACCACATCCGAAGCCAGCTGGGCTGTCCAGGGCGACACCCCATTGACAAAATCCGCCAGGTCGACGCCGGTCAAGCTGCTGCTGGTCTGTGTTCCGATGCGGTTTACCGCCAGGGCAGCGCCCACCGCAGCCCCCAGGCTGCCCGACACATTGCCTGCCAGCGACTGGATCTCGGACGCCTGCCGTGCGCTCACCACCAGGTTGCTGCTGCTCGACTCCGTACCTTCCCAGCTCGCCGTGATGGTGTCTTCCAGCAGGTTGGTTGCATTGGATCCATTGATGGCAGCGGTACCGCTTGCACCCGCGGCCACACCCATCGATTCGATCGCCGAGGTGGAATATGCGTTCACCTGAACCGCGCCCCATGACTGCACCGAGCTGTTTAGCACCTCGGCTTTGACCAGCTTGCTGCTGTCGGCGTCGGCGGCCGTGCGGCCCAGGAAGTTCAGGGCCAGCGCAGCGCCACCGGCGGCCGTTCCGCCCCCGGTCACCGTGCCCGCAAAGGACTGGATGGTGGAGGTGTCGCGCGCCTGCACGCGCAGCGAGGCCGAGGCTGAAGCCCCCGCCTGCATCGTCACACGGTCCAACTGCGCCAGCACCGTGGAGGTGATCGCGTTGGTGGTGTTGGAGCCCGCCAGGGCCACCGAGCCACCGCCAGACACACCGGCCGCGACCGACTTGATGGTGCCCGACGACGTGGCGTCGACCGCCACCGCACCGGTGGCGCGCAAGGTGCTGCTGGTCACGCGAGCGGTCACGTCGCCGCCGATTTCATTCACCGCCACCGCCGCGCCCACCGCGGCCGAACCGCCGCCACTGACCGTGCCCGCCAGCGAGAAGATGTCGGCGTCGTTATCGGCGCTCACCGTGAACGCGCCGCCGTTGGCGGTCTGGTTCAGGCCCGTCACCTGCGCTTTAACGCTGGCGTTCACGGCGTTGGTCGTGAAGCTGCCGTTGACCGAGGCCCCCGCCGAGGCCGCACCCGAAGCCGCCACCGACTCGATCTCACCGCTCAGGTCGGCGTCCACCACCACCGCAGGCGCCGCGCTCAACGTCATGTTCGCCAAACTCGCGCTCACCTGGCTACCGACCTCGTTGACCGCGAGCGCGGCGCCCACCGCGGTCGCACCGCTGCCCGAAAAATTACCCGCCAGCGTGCGCACCGTGGCCGCGTCGTCGGCCTGGACCGTCAAGGACGTGGCTGTGCCATTGAGCGAACCACCCGACCACGAAGCGACGATGTCGTCTTCCAACAGGTTGGTGGTGTTCGAACCCGTCACGGCCACGTTTCCAGAGCCGCCCACGGCCATGCCCATCGACTCGATGGTCGAGGTGGACAAGGCATTCACCTGCACCGCGCCGCCCGAATTGAGGTTGCTGTTGAGCACCTCGGCCTTCACGAGCTTGCTGCTGTCGGCGTCCAGCGCCGTTCGGCCCAGGAAGTTGAGCGCAAACGCCGCGCCACCAGCGGCGGTGCCGCCACCGGCCACCGTACCCGCGAACGACTGGATGGTCGAGCTGTCCAGCGCCTGCACTCTCAGCGACGCCGACGATGCCGCCTGCGTCACGCTGTCCATCTGCGCCAGTACCGTCGAGGTGATGGCGTTGGTGGTGTTGGAGCCCGCCAGGGCCGCCGTCCCGCTGCCAGAGACACCCGCGGCCACCGACTTGATGGTGCCCGAGGACGTGGCGTCCACCTCAACCGCGCCGGTGGCGCGCAAGGTGCTGTTGGCCAAGCGCGCCGTCACCTGACCTCCGATTGTGTTGACCGACACCGCCGCACCCACGGCTGCCGTGCCGGCGCCGCTGATGGTGCCGGCCAGTGACGAAATGTCCGCGTCGTTGTTGGCGCGGACTTTGAAGGCCCCGCCATTGGCACTCTGGGTCACGCCCGACACCTCGGTCAGCACATCGGCTTCGATGGTGTTGACGGTCACGCTACCGTTGATGGCGGCCGTGCCCGCGCCGCTACCAGAGGCGGCAATCGAGTCAATCGAGCCGGCAAGGTTGGATTCAACCGTGACGGCCACCGGGGCCGCCAGCGTGGTGTTGGCCAGCCGGGTGCGAACGCGAAAGTTGTCCGAGCCTTCGCCAACCGAGTTGACGGCCAGCGCACCACCGACAGCACCGGTACCCCCAGCCGACACGGCGCCGGCGAGCGAATCGATGGACGACGACCCCGTGGATCGAACCGTCAGACTGGTGGCGGTACCCGACAGACTGCCACCCGAAAACTCGGCGGCGGTGTCTGAAATCATGAAGTTGCTGGCGATGGAGCCAGAGCCCGCACCGTCCTTGCCGGCAGAAACAGCCACCGCCAGGGTATCGATAGACCCCTGCGCAGCCGACTCCACGGTCACGGTGTTTTTCACCACCAGATCGCTGTCGGTGATCTTGGCGCTGCGCACGCCGCTCATGGTGTTCCAGGCCACCGCCAGCGCACCGGCGTAGCCCTTGGACAGGGCCAGTCCCCCCGCGACAGAGAGGCTGCTGGCCGTGCGGCCATCAGCGGCTTCACCCGCTGTCACGCTGACCGTACCTGCCGTGAGGTCGGCGTTGTGAACAATCGCCTGTGTGGCGCCGCCAACGTCTGTGAAAGACACGGTGCCGGCAAATCCCACGCTGCCGTCGGCCGCCGCACCCGAGGCCGCCACCGACTGGGTGTCGCTGGTGTGGCTGGCCGAAACGTTCACTTCACCGGTGCCCACATCGACATCGGCATTGCTGATGGAGGCTTCGTTGCCTGCGGCGCGTGTGCTGTCGGTGTGGCCGTTGACCGCGTAGTTGCGCCCAGCCGACAAGGTGTAGGAGACCGCTGCCCCGGCGGCGTTTCCGCTGCCACCACCCACGGCGATGCTGAGGTTACCGGCCAGGCCGAACTGGTTGCCCTGGGTCTCCGAGTTCACCTCGAGTCCGGACGCGGTCACCGATCCACCGGTGACCATGGCGCTCGTGCGCTGCCCGATCAGGCTGACACTGGCAGAACCCATGCCCGAAAACTTGCCTTTGGTCGCACCCAGGCCTACCGACACACCCACGAGGTCGGCCCGGCTGAGCGCTTGCACGCTCACGCCACCTGCGGTCGTGATGTCGCCGTTGAGCTCGGCGTCGTAGCTGGTCTGAATGTCGTTGTGTACGTAAGACAGGCCCAGGCTGGCCGAGTTGCTGCCCAAGGTCAAGCCCAGGGTACCGGCCACGCCCACGATGCTCTCGCCCCCCAACGCATTCTTCAGATCGGTCGTGTAACCGTTGTTGGTTGAGGTCATCTCGTAGTCGGTCACCTCGGAAGCCCGAACCGCGCCCATCAAAGCATCCAGGGACGCCGAAGTCGGAGCGCCACCGGCTTGCACCGCCAAGTCGCCGGTGAGGTTCACCTCGGCGCCGCCGGTCAAACCCGCGCTAAGCCGGGTGTCGATGTGGTTGTAGACAAACGAACCCATGAGCTGGCCCAGGGATGTGGCGTCGCCACTGGTCTGCAATCCCGCCACCGCGCCCACGCCCACGACTTTTTGCGACGATAGAGCCAACACGGCCAGGTCGTGCGCCTGCGTGATGGAGCCATCCGACACCTTGGCTTGTGTGCTGCCCTTGGCGTTGACAATGGAAATGGCCGCACCCACGCCGGCCGAGCCCTTGCCCGTGCTCACCGACAGTGCGCCGCCTCCGGCACCGATGCGGCTGCGGTCGTAGGCCACCACCTGAACGCCCAGCGCGGTGGGCGAGGCCACGTTGCCCGAGATGTCGCTGTTGACCACCTCGGCGACGGTGTCGTCACTGGTGGTGGTGACCGATGCCGAACCCACCAACGACAGGCTGGTGGTGCTGCCTTTGGAGAGGTTGGCCGAAATACCGGTGGCCACGGCCGTGCGCTCGCCCGACTTCAGCGCCTGCAGCACGAGGCTGTCGGCCTGGTCGGCCAGATCGCTGATGGCGCTGTTGACAATGCGGGCCGTGGTGTCGTCGTCAGACTTCTGTATCGCGACCGCCCCGGCAATGGCGGCAGTGAATTCGGTTCCGGTGTTTTTGGCCAGCGACAGCGCCCCGCCACCGGCCACACTGACCTGCGTCAGGTCCGACAGTGCGCGCACGGCCACCTGGCTGGTACCCGAACCCACACCCTTGACCACCGCCCCGTCGATCTGTGCCGTGGTGTCGAGATCGCTGAAATTGGTGACGATGGCGCCCGCCCCCGCGATGGAAAAGCTCGGCGGCTTGTCGGCCGCGGGTTCATCCGCGGGGGGGGCGTTCTCACCCTCCCCTTTGGCCGGTGCGCTGGCCTCTTCCAGCGGTGCCATCGTGGCGTCGTTGCCGTCGAGCTGGGCTTGCTCGTCGGCCGAGTCGGCGGCCACGCCGTCGGCCAGATTGTCACCCGTGCTTTTGGCTTCGGGTTCTGCGTTGGGATCGGGCTCCTCAGGCGGCGGCTCTTTGCCCGCCACCGCACCGGCCACACCCACGGCCACGATCATGCCGTCGGTGCGTGCCTGCACGCCCAGTACCCCGGTTTGCACATAGCCCAACAGGCCTTCCGCCGTGTCGGCACCACCGCCGTCGGTGTCGTTGTCACCCACGTAGGCCTGCGTGTCGCCGGTCATGTCGTTGAGCGCCACGCCAATACCCACGCCCGAGTTTTCGCTCTGGGTGACGGCACCGGTAATAGCGACCACACCCAGCGAGAGCTGGGCATCCACATTCACCGTCGGCGCCGTCACTTTCGCCTCGCGGCTGATGGAGGCGCGCGTGGTTTCCTGCAGATTGTTGTAGGACGCAATGCCGTTGGCAGCAATGCCGGCACCGCCGCCCGACGTGGGCGAAATGGACAGCACCCAGTCCTGGGTCTCGGCGTTCACGTCCAGCCGGTGGGTGTCGATCTCAGCCCGGTCGGCGATGCCGGCGATGGCGGTGTTGTCACGGTCGACCATGGAGAAGGTACCGCCCACCGAAGTGCCGCCGCCACCCGCTTCGGGTCCGCTGCCGCCCGCGTAGTGCAGGGTCTGCACATGGTTTTCTGCTCGCACCACCGTGGAGGCATCGAAGCTGCGCGTGAACTGGATCTGATCCAGATCCGGCCCCTCAGGCGCATCGCGGCTGTCGGTGACGAAGTCACCCAGCACACTCAGGTCCTTGTCGAGCGTGTAGGGGTCCGCCGAAATCAGCATGGGCACGAGATCGGACTCGAAGCCCACTTCCTGGACGTCGTAACTCCAGGCGAGGCCGTCGTTCACGCTGGTGGTGATCTTGGCGTCGGTATCGACCCAGGCGCGGGTGTCGTTCTTCATGAACGACAGGCTCACCGCCCCGGCTGCTGCGAGGTCGCTCGCCGTGGAGGTCGCGCCGACCCGGGTGTTGAAGCCATCGAACAACACAGCGGGGCCGCCCATGTAGGTTTCATAGGCTGCACTGAAAGTGCTCCATTCGACTGGAGGAGCCTCCGGGTCCGACGGATCGATCGGCAACATCGCGGTGTAAAACTGCGGCACATCGCTCGACGCATTCACAGCCACATGCCCCGCGTTGATTTCGGCCCCGACGCCGACTTCAGCCCGCGTGGCGGTGCTGTGATTGGCGTAGTTGAAGGCCACAGCCAGCCCGATCTTGGAAGCGCCTTCACCCTCGGTCTCGGACGAGGCCTCGGACTCAGCCACGCTCTGCAACTGGCCCAGCAGCGTCTGCGCATCGACCACCGCATCGCCATCCGCGTTGACCAGGGCGCCCGCCCCGATGCTGGCGCGGGTGACGTTATCGGATTCCGACCAGGTCATGGCGCCTGCCATGCGCAAGGCTGGGGGTTTGCTCTCGGCCGGCGCGCCGCTTGAAGCCTCTTCGGATGTGGTGGAAAACTCTTCGGCCATGCTCATGAAGCCGTCCAGCAAGGCGACCTGCGCAGCCTGACCGGCTTCGTCTTCCGAGTACTCCAGCGACTCGGGCAACCCAGCGAGCGCACTCTCCTCTTCTTCCTCCGAGGCGTTGGCCGAAGTCGCCGAGATGGTGTTCTTGCTGGACGCATTCATCGCCATCAAAGAAACGTTGCCACCGGCATCGATGTCTCCACTCATGTCCACCGTGGTCTCTGACGACTGCAACGACAAGGCACCCACCACGCCCGCCGTGCCGCCGCCATAGACCGTCACTTCGGCGCTGGTCTCGTACTGCGATGCGTGGAAGGCCTGCAACCGGGTGTCGGCACCACTGGTGAGCAAGGCGTCGGCACCGACCGTCACGGCCGTGCTGATGTCCGAACGCGACCCCGCAAACACCACCGAGGCCACGTTGGCCTCGCCGGTGACTTCGTCGGTCTGGCCCGCCGCTGCTGCGGTCATGCTCACGCCGGTTTTCGAAGCGGCCACCAACTCGATGTTCTGGTCCGCCGTCAGCTGGGCGCCCGACTGGATTTCGACCTTTGTGCTGCCTTCGACCTGAGCGAAACCAGCGCTCAGATTGGCCTTGGCACTGCCTTCGGTCTGCACCTCGACGCTGGCCGACCGGTCAGCCAGTGCGGTCAGGCTGATGTTTTCCGTGGCGCTCATCACCGCGGAGGAGCGGATCTTCACCGTCGCATCGCCCTTGGCTTCCACATAGGCCAGGCTCAGGTCAAAAGGAGCGTCGAGGTTCTCCAGTGCCAGGTTGACAACCTCTTGCTGGATGGTGCCGGTGACGCCGCCAAAAGAAGCCGACGACTCGATTGAGGCCTCCATCGTGATGTTTTTGCCCTTGACCGTGCCCGCCACATCGATGGTGGCGTTGGCATTGGACAGGCTGACCATGGTTTCCCCGGTGCTGCTTTTTTGGGCCAGCAAGCTGATGTCGCCCGCCTGCCAGCTGGACCCGCCCGCGTTGACCGCGCTGGCGTCGAGCACGGCGCCAACGCCCACCGTGATGGACGGGGCCTTGATGACGAGGTTGCCACTGTTGCCGGTCGATATCAGTTCACCGGCGCCGTTCGTGGTTGCGCCAGTCTGGCGCGTGCTGATCGTCACCCCCTCGGCCACGGTCACCGAGACATTGGCCTCGATGGTGTGGTTGGTGCCGTTGGTGACCACCAGATCGGAGACCACCTCGACGTCGTCCGGGTCCACATAGGCCTGACCGGCCACGCCGGTGTCGGTGCCGGCATCCAGCACCAGACCGTCCAGCGTCACCTTCTTTTTCGCTGAAAACTCCACAAACCCGCCCGCACCACTGCCGTCACCGCGCGCCGCCAGCTTTGCTCCGGGCGCGTGGGTGGCGTTGCCGTGCGCAAACAGCGTCACCGAGCCACCACCCTGGTTGGAGCCCGAGGCCGCCGAGGCCGACAGCAGGGCTCCTGAGCCGAGATGGGCGTCACCCCCGGCCACCACCCGCACCGCGCCGGCCCAGTGCGAGCCGTCGGCCAGCAGCTTGCCGTTGAGCAGGATGTCGCCCGGTGTCGTGATGTCGATGACGCCGTTGTTGTCGACCAGCGGTTGCAAGGTGCGCACGTCGCCCACATTGACCGCCGGTCCGCCGCGGCGCCCGGACACCGATATCTTTCCACTCACGCTGACCGCTTGGGCAGAGCCGGCGCCCTCGCCCGCCATGATCTGCACCCCGTCTTCCGCGTGCACCTGACCCGCGATCTGCACCGCTCCGGTCGATGAGCGGTCGAACTTGCCACGCAACACACCCGACACGCTGCCTGCCGACAAGCCCGCGCCTTCACCGAGCAAACGGTCAACAAAGCTGCTCGAAGGCGCGGCAAAAACGAGGCGCCCCGCGTCCACCCGGCCGCCTGGTCCCACGGCAAACCCGTGGCTGTCGATGAACAGCAGGTTGCCACCCACCGCGCCCGATTCGAGCCGGCCCTGCAGACGGCCATTGACCTGGATGCGCCCATCGCGCACCACGTTGACCAGCCAGTTGGCCCCCTGCGGCACCACCATGCCCACGGTGTCACCACCACCCACCTGCAACTGGGACAGGTGGTTGAACGCATTGCCGTCGCGCAGCGTCGCGGTGGTCACGCTGTGAACGCCGGGCTGCACGTTGGTCACCACGGTCTGCGTCGCGGCACTGCCCTGCAACGGCGTGATGACGGTCTGGGCTGCGACCCAGGGCACTTGGGCCCCGAGCGCGAGCGCGGCTGCCAGCGAAAGCGGGCTGAACGGCACCGACAGACGAGCGCCCGAAATCCGCGTTGGTGTCATGGAGGTGCGGGTTGCGGTGGTTTGGGGCTGGCTCATGGTTCGGGTCCTGGCTATCAGAGAAAAAGAAAGATCACAGTGGCAACACGGCGCTGCCCGGCCGCTCAGGCAGACAAGCTGGCTTCGGTCTCAGGGGCATCGGCGAGTGATGTGTCGACAGCCAGTGCACGCCGCCCGGCGCGCACCACCAGCGGGCGAAAACGCCGCAGTGAGAGCAGATGCAGGTAGGCCAGGGACAAGGCGCCCTGGACATGCAGTTCGTGCACGATCTTCTCAGGCAGGGCCTGCAACTTGGCCTCGTCCACCACGAGAAAGCCGTTGAGCTCTACATCGCTCCCATCGGCCAGCACCGCCTGGAGACTGCGCTCGGTCAACACGCCTGCGGCGTCCAGTGCGGCGAGGTGTCGGCTGGTTTCGGTCAGGCCGGTATCGGTGTCGACCAGTTGTCGCAAGCGTTCGAGCAACCAGGGCGACTCCGCGCCTGTGGCGTCAAACAGCGGGTCGCCCGTGGCTTCGTTGAGTTCGGCCGGCATCACACCCACCAGAAAGCGCCCCGCGTCGGCGCCGTCGCGCACCAGCCGAAAAGGCCAGGTCGCCAGCGTGGCGGGCAGGTATTCGCCCAGCCATGCGCCGGACGCCGAAACATAGAGGTTGTTCCCCGCCTGCAAGCCGGTGACCGCCAGCAAGGACAGGCTGCCATCGGCCTGCCTTGCCATGACGCAGGGGTACTCCATGCAGGCTGCGGGCAGTTCGGCGGCCGTCAACGCCACCGTGACCGACGCGCGGGCGAACCCGTAGTCGGGCTTGAGGCGGTTGAGGCGCAGATGGCGGTGGGTTTCGCGGTGCAACACGGCCAACGCCGATGGGTTGGCGGCGACGGCTGCTGGGGGATTCTTTTTTGATGCCATGGGGAACTCCGTATAGGGAAACTGAATGAAAAGGGGTCAGCGCTGGAAGCGTTCGAGCTCGCGCCGCAGCGCAACCTCGTCAATCTGCAGGCGTTGCAACGCCGCGTTGTCCGTTGCCCCGCCGGTGGGGCCGCCAAGGGCTTTCTGCGCGGCCTGGGTACGCGCCAGTTCGGCTTGAAGAATCGCCAGCGCATCCCGGTCGCGCGCTTGTTGCAAGGAACCGCTCACCTTTTGATCGGGCGAAGCGGCGCCACCAGCGGCCCGCTCATCCCGCGCCTGGGAACGCGCGCGCGACGAGGCAACACGGGAAGCGGGCTCGCGCAAGCGAGGCTTGACTGGCGTGGCCGTGGGCGGCACCGGCTTCTCAAGAGCGGCTGCTTCTTTGCGCACCGGAGGGTCAGCCAACGCGGCCTGTGACAACCCCTCTCCCGAGACCTCCCGGCAGCCCTGCGCCTGGGCGCGTGCCGCGTCCAGCTGGTTCGTGAACAAGTTGCCGGGGCACACGTAAAGCGTCGCACCCTGCGCAGCGGCAGCGCAACACCAACCCGCACACCAGACCGCCAGCGTCCAGCGGTTCAGCCTGAGCGCTCGCCGAGGTAGCACGCCACCGTGGATTTTCGATAAAAATTTCACATTTGTCATATATATAAGTATGGTGATTTTTTTACCATTTTTAATATTATTAATCATTTGAAGCCATAATCACCGGCGGCCACAACAAAAGTCAACCCCCGCCCCCTCCGACACCAGCCACACGGTCACGCTGGCCACCGATCCCCCGCCGTCTCTCCCCGCTCATGCACCACGCAGAACAGCAACAACGCCACCCAAGCCAGCTCACCTGGGCTTGGGCCGTGCCCTTGCTGGTCGTTTTTTGCTGGCCAAAGACGCTGGGGCCATCGGCGACCGTGACACCGTTCACCGTGGGACTGTTCGCGGTGGCCCTGGCCGGGCTGGTGTTTCGCCCGATCGCGCCGAGGGCTCCGCTGGCCTGGCTGGCTTTGGTGGTGGCGCTCGCCTGGCTGGGGCCGGGCACCGAGCTGCTGTCTAAAACCGCCTTGCTCGCCGCAGCAGCCGCCGCCGCCGTGCTCTTTGGCATGGGTCGTCAGGCCGGCACGCAACCCCGCATCACCGAAGCGTTGGTCACGGCCACCGTGCTGGCGATGGTGTTCAACGTGGCTGCGGCCTGGTTGCAGTTCTTTGACATCGAGCGCACGCTGTCCCCGCTGGTCAACCTGAACCCGAACGCACGACCCTTTGGCAACTTTCGCCAGCCAAACCACCTGGGCACCTTCGCGGTGCTCGGCCTCCTGGGTGCGTGGTGGCGCCACCAACGGGGGCTCGATGCCCGTTCGGTCACGGCCGTGCTGGCGTTTCTCGCTTACACAGGCGTGGTGCTGTCGGGGTCGCGGACCGCGCTGCTCGAAGTGGCTGCCGTGTCCATCTGTCTGCTGATGTGGAGCCACCCGAGCAACCGCTTCGAGTGGGCCGTCTTCGCGGCAGGCCCACTGTGGGTATGGCTCGTGGACGGGTCCTTGCAGGCCCTGACTCCACTGATGTCCACCGATCTCCCCGGATTGACGAGCCGAGGGACACAAACCGCCAGCCTGCGATTGACCCTCTGGGCTGACGCGTGGGAGTTGATTCTGAAGCACCCACTGTGGGGTGTGGGCTGGGGCGAATTCGGCCGAGCGCGGTTCGAGGAACTTCCGGTGCGGTTTGGGCAAGAGAACGCGCTCAACGCCCACAACATGGTGATGCATGTGCTGGCCGAGTTCGGCTTGTTGGGCGGGGCCCTGATCCTGGGGCCGGTTCTTGCGCTTCTGTGGCGTCTGCGGCCTTGGGCGCTGGCCCGGTCCCATCCGCAACCCCATCAAATCACCAACCTGCGCTGGGGCTGGCTGGTGCTGGTCGCTGTGGGGCTGCACAGCCTGGCCGAATACCCGCTGTGGTACATGCCGTTCATCATTCCCACCGTTTTTGTCTTTGGCATGCTGATGGCCAGCCACCCGCGCCCGGTGGAACGCACCGTGCCCGCGGGTGCCCTGACAACCGTGTCAGCGGCGATGCTGCTGGCAACAGCTCTGGCCTTGGTTGACTACCACCGCGTCAGCACCGCGTTCGGGCCACGGGGCGCATCCTTGCCCGATCCGACCCTTGTCATGGACATCCAGGACACCGTGCTGTTCCGCCACTACGCAGATCGCGCCTGGCTGGAACGCATTCCCATGACACCCGACCACCTCCCGCAAACGCTGGCCGCCACCGAGCGCCTGCTCACCTCGGGCCCCAACACGCTTCTGCTGTGGGTGCGGCTGGCCGCTTTGTGTGAGTCCAAGCAGCTCAACCAAGCACAAGAACTCGCCCACCGGTTTGAGACCCTTTTCCCAGAAGCCCACGCCAGGTACGCCAAGTTGAAGGGCCCTGCCGCCCTGCAACGGTGTGCCCTCTGAGGCGCTTCACAGCTAGAGCACATGAATTTTGTAGTTTTTTTATCTTTTTTAACGTTTTTGTTGTTTTTGACATTTAAAAATATAAACTTCAAAAGTCCTCTGGACATTTGTTCGTTTCCTCAAACCTTCTCTGAAAGATTCACATGAAAACCCAACGCAAAGGCATCGGTCGCCAACGCGGCTTCACGCTGGTCGAAATGTCGGTGACCATGGTCATCGCAGGCTTGCTGTTCGCAGCGGTCACCACCGGTCAGGAACTGGTCGCCCAGGCCAAAGCCACCAAACTGGTCGGCGAGATCAAGCTGACCGAAATGCAGCTCCAGCGCTACAACCAGGCCAAGGGGCGCTTCCCCGGCGACTGCAACGCCGACGGTGTCATCGACTACGCGGCCGATGCCAACGGGTCATCGGCGAGCCTGCGCAGTGACATCGACAACGCTTCGCGTGCGGCCGAGTACTCGTACTCCGTTTTGTTACCCACCGTACCAAGTGATGGTCTTGTGGCCGCACTCGAATCCGACGGCTGCGCCATCGACGGTTTGGCCGCAGCAACCGGTGTTGCAGATGTCGCAACCAGCACCACCAACGCCAACGTGTGGATCAACGACCTGAAACTCGCCGGTGTGGTGAGCGACAGCGCGTCCAACCGCAAGCTGGCCAAGCTGGTGCATGAAGACTTCATGTTCGTGGGCAAGGTCACGGACAACGGTGCTGAATCGGCCGACGAGGCCGACTACAACGCCATCGTGATCCACAACGTGCCGCAGTGGATGGCCCGCCGTCTGTCGACCGCGATCAACGGCCAGGACGCCCGTGCCGACCGCTCGCGCCTGCGCATGCTGACTCGTACCGGCTCGACCGACGGCACCTATGTGGCTACTTGGGACAGCGCTTCCGGCACCAGCGCCGAAATGCGCGACAGCATGGTGACAGTCGCCTACTTCTTTGACGCAGTGCCGGAATCGCAAGCCGGTGGCGCTGTTGCTGTTGACTAAGGTCGATCTAGCGCTCATCCGGATGTCACTGCGCCTTGGATGAGCACCTGATGGCTTAGGACTGCAAAAGCCTTCCCAACTCAGACAGCCCTGCCAGCCCACTTGCTGACAGGGCTGTCTGACCAAATTCTTTCTCTGTTTTCTACTGCCCAGTCTGTACAGACTCCCCATTTCATGAAGACCCTGCTCGTTGCCATGTCGCGTGCCGACACCGTTTACGGCACCCACCCGGCGCACTTCGCGGTGCTGAGCGGGCGCGAGGTGCTGCAACACGGGCGCGGGGTCGCGGACGCGCTGCGGGAACTGCCCGGGCGTTCGCTGCGGCTGAGCCTGGACTCGGCCGCCAACCTGACCGAGCGTGTGCGCCTGCGCGCGCTCTCGCGCCGCTTTGTGCCGGTGTTGGTGCAGCGCCACCTGGCCGAGAGCGGCGCCTTCACCGAACGCTTCCGCTTCCGCAGCCGTGTGGTGTCTCTGCGCCAGGGCGAAGCCGAAGTCGATGTGCTGGCGATGCTCGAAGACGACGCCGCGCTCGCGCAGGACCTGCTGCCCAGCGAAGAGCGCCCGCTCACCCACCTGGTCACCGCAGAAGCCGCGGTGGCGGCGTTTGTGGGGGCTGCCACCGCGGCACCGGTGCTGGTGCACTGGTGGCACGAGGGTGGCCTGCGCACCCTGGGCGTACGCGATGGCCGGGTCGTCTGGCAACGCGTGCAGCCCTTTGCGAGCCAGCGCCCCGACCCCAGCACCGAGAGTTGGAAACCCTTGCTCGACGCCGCAGCCACCATGGCGCCGATGGAGTTCGCCAGCGCCAGCAGCCACACCCTGCGCCTGGGCGACGGCCCCTGGGCCGCCACGGGCGAATGGGCCACCAACGGCTCGCGAGAACTCAGCCAGCAGCTCGGCGCCTTGTTCAAGGGCGTGACGCCCGATGTGCCGCTGCGCCACCCGGAACTCTACGGCCTGGCCTGGGTGGGCCGGGCTGACAGCCTGATCGTCAACGGCTACCGCCAGCGCGTGATGGCCTGGCACTGGGCGCCACCGGTGGCCGCGCTCGCGGGCCTGGTCGGTGCCGTGTGCCTGGGTCTGGGCATCTGGTGGCACGGACTGGCCGACCAATCGCAAGCCGCGCTGCAACTGGAGTTGAGCACCCTCAGCGCGCAAGCCCTGACACTGGAACAGCAGCGCCCACCGGCTGAAGCCGTGGCGGCGCTGCGTTCGGCGGCCTGGCGCGAGACCGCACTGGGCGCCAACCTGCGTGCCGACCGCTTTCTGGCTGAGATGCTGGCCCAGGTGCCCGAGGGTGCGCAGGTGATGCGCATGCACATCACACGCAACGACCTCGCGACGGCCCGCATCAAAACCAAGGACGGCCAGCCGGCACAGCTGGCGCGCAAAGACGGCCGCGGCAAAGGCCGGGCAGACGACAACCGCCAGGCCAAGGCCGAAAAGCCCCCCTCGGCCCAACCGGTTTCGGTGCCGCTGGCGTTCACACCAATCACCCCGGTGCGGCGCATGCCCGGCCCGGGTGAACCCAGTTTTCAGGTGGACCTGAACATCGCACTGGACGGGGGTTACGAAGGCGCCAAGCTCAAGGCCGAGGCGCTCGCCGAAAAACTCTCCGAGCTGGGACGCCTCTCAGACACCCGCCTGGCGTTTCAGGACATGGGCGCCAAAGGGCCCGGTGCCAGCCTGCAAACCCGCCTGACCATTGCTGCGGGTGCCTTCTGAAATGGTCCTGAACAACACGCAAAGCGCCGCTGCCCCCGCGGCCGATCAGGCTTTGCTGGCCCAGTTGCAAACCATGGGTCGGCTGAGCCATCAACAGGCCGACTACGCGCGCCGCGTGGCCCGCTCTCTCGCCGAGCCGGCCTCCCAGGTGTTGCGCCTGTTGCGCCTGGCGAGCGACAGCGACATCGCCCGCGCGCTGGCCACGCTTCACAGCCTGTCCACCTGGTGGCCCGATGCCGCGCAGGTGGACACGGCGGCCCTGGCGCGGGTGCCCTTTGCCTTTGCGCGCCAGCACCGCATGCTGCCCGTGCGGGCCGAGGGCGATGTGCTGCAGATCGCCATCGACAACCCCGACGATGCCGACGCCCGCCAGCGCCTGCGCCGCCACGTGCCCGGCGAGGTGCACTGGATCGTGTCGCCGCGGG
>C687J35021_10000522_pt1 | contig 30068 bp, 28 predicted proteins | sample RifCSPhighO2_12_FD_35021 | JGI IMG/M metagenome (IMG submission 35021) | reverse complement strand
TGTCAGCATGGTACGAGGCATAGCGAATAGTAAAATTGGGTTTGGCGATTTGATTTTACTACTTCGCTATTTTTTAAGCTAAAAGTGTCAACACACCCTAAGCACTTTTTGAATACTATAATTAAGTGACTTTTAATATAGATCATGTATTGTGGCTGAAATTTTAAAATGGTTGATGGTATGAGCCAATATTCCCCACTCAAAGGCAAGTCAGGTTTTAAACGTATTTTTAATGCAACTCATTATTCCATTTCAGGTTTTAAGGCTGCATTTGCGCATGAGGCTGCTTTTCGCCAAGTCCTGTTGATTAACCTGATTCTAATTCCAACAAGCTTTTTCTGTGATGTTAGTCGCTTAGAACAAGCCCTCATGGTAGCAGTGTGCTTACTTGCAATTATTGTTGAATTGTTCAATTCAGCCATTGAGGCGATTGTGGATCGTATTTCACTAGAGCGCCATGAGCTTTCAAAAAATGCCAAAGACATGGGTAGTGCTGCACAGTTTGTTTCTTTAAGTATTATCTTTATTGTTTGGCTACTGATTCTGATGCCTTAACCTCTTTGTTCAATATTTCACGTTCAATCTGTTCAAAAAGCTCAAAATTAATTCATAAAAAAACCCTGCTTGCGCAGGGTTTTTTGAATCAGTTCAGTGCTTAGTGAGCAGCGAATTGGTTCATTGTGTTTTTAGCATCATCGTGCGCTTTAAGAGCGTTGTCACCAGAGAAGATTTCTTTGTGATCATCACCGATGTCAGAACCCGCCATTGCTTGGTGTTTAACACAAGCGATACCACCGCGGATTTCTTTACGTTGTACGCCAGCAACATAAGCCAACATACCTTCAGAACCGAAGTAACCTTGTGCAAGCTCATGAGTAGAAAGCGCAGCAGTGTGGTAAGTCGGAAGTGTGATCAAGTGATGGAACACACCCGCTTCACGAGAAGCATCTGCTTGGAACGTACGTACTTTCTCATCAGCATCAGCAGCTAATTCAGTTGCATCGTACTCAGCGCTCATTAATTTAGCACGGTCGTAAGCAGAAACGTCTTTACCTTCAGCAACCCAACGGTCGTAAGCTTGTTGACGGAAGTTCAACGTCCAGTTAAATGATGGAGAGTTGTTGTAAACAAGTTTCGCATTTGGAACTGTTTCTTTAACACGGTTAACCATGTGCGCGATTTCGTCAACGTTTGGAGTCGCAGTTTCGATCCAAAGAAGGTCAGCACCATTTTGAAGGCTAGATACACAGTCAAGAACAACACGGTCAATTTGAGTGTCTGGACGGAATTGGTATAGACCAGAAGCCAAACGTTTTGGACGGTGAAGTTTACCATCACGCTTGATTAAGATTTCGTCTTCTTGAGCATCAGCAATGTCAATTTCAACAGTGTCTAGGAAACCGATGTATTGAGAAGCGATGTCGCCTGGCTCTTTAACCACTGGGATTTTTTGAGTCAAGTCAGCGCCTTCAGAGTCAGTACGCGCAACGATGATACCGTCATCAAGACCCATTTCTAAGAATGCATAACGTAATGCATGGATTTTAGAGATGAAGTCTTCGTGAGGAACAGTTACTTTACCAGCTTGGTGACCACATTGTTTCGCGTCAGATACTTGGTTTTCGATTTGTAGTGCACAAGCACCCGCTTCGATCATTTTCTTAGCAAGTAAGTAAGTCGCTTCTTCGTTACCGAAACCAGCATCGATGTCCGCAATAATTGGCACAACGTGAGTTTGGAAACCGTCGATTTGCGCGGTGATTTCAGCAGCTTTAGCTGTATCGCCTGCTTCGTTTGCTTTTTTAAGCGCACGGAATAAGTCGTTTAATTCTTTAGCATCAGCTTGGCGTAAGAACGTGTAGATTTCTTCGATCAACGCAGGTACTGAAGTTTTTTCATGCATAGATTGGTCAGGAAGTGGACCGAATTCTGAACGAAGCGCAGCAACCATCCAACCAGAAAGGTAGATGTAACGACGTTCAGTCGTACCGAAGTATTTTTTGTTCGCAATCATTTTTTGTTGTGCGATGAAACCGTGCCAGCAACCCAAAGACTGAGTGTATTTGCTAGAGTCAGCATCATAAGCAGCCATATCACGACGCATAATTGCAGCTGTGTATTTAGCGATATCTAAACCAGTTTTGAAACGGTTTTGGATTTGCATACGCGCAGCATCTTCAGGACTGATGTCTGCCCAAGTGCTACCGAATTTTGCTTTTAATTCGCGGATTGCATCAATCGCTGTTTGATATGTAGTCATGATATTTCCTGTAATAATATTAGGATTTTCTTCAACGAAAAGCTAAAATCAGACCCTCAAGCTTTTGCTTAGATTTAGAGCGCTTCGTTGCGATGAATACAGATTAGATTGACAGAATAAATTAATCCAATATTCTGCATTAATTTTCAGTATTTATTTAAAAAATATATAGATAAAAGTCTAATTATATTTCGATAAAACATAATTAAGTAATTGTTATTTTTAAACTTAAATAAAATAAGAAAACCGTGAAAAATACATCCTTTGTCGAATATTTCTTCATTAGACTTAAGTCTCGGCCGTTGGAAAAAAGAGTTCAAACCGAAAATCAATACTTAATTTGACCCAAATGACAAAAGTTCAATATTCAGCAAAAAGAGTATTTATCACTCTTTTATTCCATCAATAACAGGCCAGCTTAAGCCATTTTCTAAGCAATAATCTGAGCCTCAATTTACGCATATTGAGACATTGCTTAGGACTAATATGCTCTCCGTTTTTAAGCATAAAAACCCATTTTCTGAGAAAATGAAGGGGGTATTCTTTGTACAACCCGATGCTTTTTTTTTTCGTCAGTTTATTACACAAGCCCGATGGCTTATGGCATAATGCAAACAATTTCATGATTTTATTCTCGGTATTTATTTTATGAATCTGGAGCGGGTTGATCTAAACCTCTTAATTTACTTGGACGTACTTTTACGCGAAAAAAATGTAACCCGAGCAGCTGAACAATTGGGTGTCACCCAACCAGCAATGAGTAATATTCTACGTCGTCTTCGTAACTTATTTAATGATCCCCTGCTAATTCGCTCTTCTGAAGGTATGACACCGACCGAACGGGCTTTAGAGTTACAACCCCGCATACGTGACGCTCTTTCTGATCTCTCCATGATTTTGGAACCTCGTACCGAGTTCCGTCCTTACACTTCAAACCGTGTTTTCCGTATTATGACTTCGGACTATGCCGAAGCTACCTTAGTTCCCCGCCTCGTTAAAGCACTGCGTTCAGAAGCACCCAATGTGGTCTTAGACTTCTTAACCCCAAGTGATGTGTCATATCGTGATATGGAACAAGGTAAAGTTGATCTAGCCATTAACCGATTCAATGAAATTCCACAAAGCTTCCACCAAGTTTTGGTCTGGCGTGACAGTTTTTCATGTTTGCTCAATGGTAAACACCCTGCTGCCAGCAACTTAAACCTAAAAAGTTACCTCGATGCACAGCATATTTGGGTCTCTAAAACAGGTATGGGCGTTGGTTTCGGCGTTAACCCTGAAAAACAAGCAGGTCTAGGTTGGATTGATCAAGCTTTAGAACGAATTGGCCAAAAACGTAAAATTTCGGTCTTCACCCGACATTATCAAATGCCTGCACTATTGGCTTCAAATGTAGATTTGATCGCGACTTTACCGACCCGTATTGCACGCTTACAAGCCAAAAGTCAAAACCTCCTGATTAAAGACCCACCTTTTTATATTCCAGAACTTGAGTTGAAAATGGCATGGTGTCCACTGTTACATCACCATCCTGCACATCGCTGGCTCAGACAGCTGATTTTGTATGTGGCACGTCAAATGATTGAGGAAGAAAATCGAGAGTTTTTAGGCAATAACTCGCAATTCTCACATTATTAAGCATTCAAGCTCTAAATAATTCATTTTCATACCAATAACTCAGGTATGATAGAAGACAGTAAGTGATTACTGTCTTTATTTTTTTGTGTTAAAAATATTCATAATAACGATGAATCACAGGTGGATTCCGTGAGCCTTTTTCAAAACATAGTTATCATTCTAGTCCTGATTGCTGGGGCGGGTTTCTTGTCTCTGACAGAAATTGCACTGGCAGGAGCACGTAAGGTCAAGCTGAAAATCTTGGCTGAGTCGGGCGATGATCGCGCACAGAAAGTTTTGAATTTACAAGAAAATTCTGCTGACTTCTTTGCCGCTTCACAAATTGGCTTAAACGCAGTGGCAATCTTGGGCGGTATTTTAGGTGAAGGGGCTTTTCGTCCTTACTTCATGAGCTTTGTTTCTCGTTTTTATACTGGCCCCTGGTCTGAAACTATTAGCTTTGCTCTATCTTTCACTTTAGTCACCTCGCTATTTATTTTGTTTGCTGACCTCATGCCAAAACGTTTGGCCATGATTGCCCCAGAGAAAATCTCTATTGCTGTGATTAACCCCATTCAGGTATTTATTAAGGTCTGCAAACCTTTAGCTTGGATTATTAATGCCCTTGCCAACTTGTTATTCCGCCTGTTTAAAGTGAATACCACCCGTGATGACAACATTACCTTTGATGATATTTCTGCAGTGATGGATGCTGGTGCGCAAGCTGGGGTGCTGCAAAAGCAAGAACACCATTTCATTGAAAACGTATTTGAACTTGAAGAGCGAAACGTACCATCAAGTATGACCACACGTGAAAACGTGGTGTATTTTACTTTAAATGAATCCGAAGCCAGTATTCGTCAAAAATTGGCTGAATATCCTTATTCTAAGTTTTTAGTCTGTAGTGAAAATATTGACGATGTAATTGGCTATGTCGATGCCAAAGACATTCTGGTCCGTATTCTGAATAATCAATCTTTACTACAACTCAATGAAAGCACCATTCGTAATGTTCTCACCATTCCAGACACATTAACCTTGTCTGAATTATTAGACCGTTTTCGCTCCACCAAAGAAAAGTTTGCCGTTGTGATTAACGAATATGCTTTGGTCGTGGGCGTCATCACCCTGTCAGACATTATGATTACCGTAATGGGCGACTGGGTCACTCCTATTGAAGCTGAACAACAGATTATTAAACGTGATAATAATTCATGGCTGATTGATGGTAGCACGCCGATTGAAGACATGAAGCATGCACTGGCCATTGATGAAATGCCAGATGAAGAAAATTATGAAACTTTGGCTGGTTTTATGATGTACCGTCTACGCAAAATTCCACGCCCTGCAGATACCGTAGAATACGCAGGCTTTAAATTTGAAGTGGTCGATGTCGATCATTTTAAGATTGACCAACTTTTAGTGACGCGTTTACTTGAAGAAACACTACAACCTGAAACCAAAACAGTCGATGAATAGAAACATCGCCTTGAATCAAAACCTTGCAACTGCAAGGTTTTTTTTGGCTTCAGATTTAACCATATGGAGTTATACAAAATAAGTATCTTAACCATACTTTATAGATATATATTATTTATTAGAAAAATAGAACGAAAAATCACATATGTTTAAGAGCATTTAAAAATCATGCTGAATTGCATACTATCGCTGTCACTTGATGAATAAACAGACTTAACACATTCAAAGGATTGATCCATGCTGACCATTTTAGGTTTAGGCATGATTATGTGCTTCATGTACTTAATCATGTCCAAACGACTGAGCGCTCTTGTTGCTTTAACTTTAATCCCTATCATTTTTGCATTACTTACTTATGTTTTAAGTCTCTTTGTTGACAACCTTGCTGGATTTGATATTGCTGAACTTGGCAATATGATGATGGAGGGCATTAAAAAGCTCGCTCCTACGGGCGTAATGCTCCTTTTCGCAATCCTTTATTTTGCAATTATGATCGACACGGGTTTATTCGACCCTTCAGTAAAATGGATTTTAAAGCAGGTTAAAGGTGATCCTTTAAAAGTGACCCTCGGCACCATTACGCTGACTTTAATTGTTTCCTTGGATGGTGACGGTTCAACCACTTACATGATCTGTGTTGCTGCAATGCTACCACTGTATAAGCGTATTGGTATGAGCCCTTTAATTATGGCCTGCCTAATGATGCTCGCGAGCGGCATCATGAACCTAACCCCATGGGGTGGACCAACCGCACGTGCTGCAACCGCATTGCATGTCGATCCAAACGATGTCTTTGTTCCGATGATTTTACCAATGCTCGTTGCAATTGGTTGGTTATACTTCCTCGGCTTTATGTATGGCCGTATGGAGCGTAAACGCATTGGTATTGTGGAATTAGATATTAGCCATGGTGACAGTATTCAGATTTCGCAAGAACCAGAAGCTAACCGTGCCCACTTAAGATGGTTTAATGCACTACTGACTTTGGTCTTGATGGTCTGCTTAGTGATGGGTGTTTTACCTGCGGCTATTCTGTTCATGGTAGCGCTGTGTATTGCCTTGGTGGTGAACTATCCTGATTTAGACATGCAAAAGCGTTTGGTTGGTAACCACTCTGCCAGTGCCTTAGCTGTAGTCGGGATTATCTTCGCGGCAGGTATTTTTACTGGTATTTTGTCGGGCACAGGTATGGTTGAAGCCATGTCTCAAGAACTGGTTGCCATTATTCCGGAAAGTATGGGGCCGTATTTAGCACCAATCACGGCTGTGATTAGTATGCCACTGACCTTCTTTATGTCGAATGATGCCTTCTACTTTGGCGTACTGCCTGTACTCTCTGAAGCCGCTGGACACTATGGTATCACTCCTGTGGAAATGGCTCGTGCATCGATTGTTGGTCAACCTGTACACTTACTGTCCCCATTGGTTCCATCGACTTACTTACTCTGTGGGTTGGCAGGAATTAACTTTGGTGAACACCAAGAATTTACCATCAAGTGGGCGGTGATAACCTGTTTAGTCATGCTGGTTACAGCAATGATCTTTGGTATTTTCCCACTTTATTCAACACTGGGTTAATTTAAAACCTACTCTGAGTTATAACGAACCTTAAGCTCAACAACCGATAAATACCCGATGTATCACGTCGGGTATTTTCATTTATAATACCTTGATATAACAATACAATAGAGTCAAGCCTATGTCTTTTTCATTGCCCGCTGCGTTGGCATGTACTTTCTTTTATTCTGCGCTCTATCAGATTTATTATTACTTTGCTCAATACAGCCACATGCTGCTGATCGTAAGTGCGATTGTTTTACTGATTTCAGCATGGCGGATTACACCTTATGCATATGAACGTGGACAACACAGCTTTAACGAGACTCTGTCTTTTGGACAGTATTTTTGGAATCCACTGATTACATGGTGGCGCCTGTTTATTTGGCCCATCAGCTTATTACTGTCTTGGATTTTCCATAGCTAATATAACGCCATAAAAAAAGCACCCGAAGGTGCTTTTGAGACTGCGATCTTAACGACCATACAATTCAAGCAATTTATCTAAAGTCGCTTGATAGTGAATGGTAATATCTTCAGATAAAATTTTATATGCGCTGTCAAACTGAACCATTGGCCAGCCTTCTTTCCAAAATGGGAAGATGTTGTGCAAATCATGTGTCACGGTCGCATCTTCCCGTACAATGGCTTGTGCAACTTGAGACAAGACTTGTGCTGTTTCCGCACCATCAATCGCCATGTAGTCAATCCCACGTACTTTTAAAATACGGATGCGGTCTTTCTTATATCGAATTTTTTTGGCTTGACCTTCATTCAGGCCCAACGCCAAAGCTACAGCTTCAACAAACTTACTTTCAAAAGATTGGTTCAAAGCCACAATCGCGAGTTTATGTGCTTCTTGACGACCCGCTTTACCACCCTTACGAATCTCTTCTTTTGCCTCTGTATCAAGCTCATCGTCTTTCATAGACTGCAAAATGTCTAAAATTTCGATATCACTTAAAGATTCAGGAGAATGATCAGTCATGAACTGCCCTTAGACAAAAAAATTGAATCCGACATTTTCGCATAATTCAGAGTGAAAAAGCGAAATTGTTGTGCTTTTCTCTGTGAATATTCTGTTTTGCTTATTTTTTTGAGTCATCCCCTGCCAAATCTACTATAGTAAAGGCTGTTTTTCTCATACGCTCTTTTTTGACGATGCAATCCAAACAAGTTCAACTGTTACTGCAACAATTAGAGACCCGCTACCCTGCTGCTTTTAAACGTAATTACTTGCTTTATAGTCAAATAAAAACACGCGGTATTTTAGATGACCAGCGTGAAGTTATTCCGTGGGTTTTGGCGGTGTTGATTTTTATTCCAATCAGCTTAATTCTGAAAGATTTTTACTTAACTCACTTGAAGAATATCGATCCTCTCCAAAGTCACAGTTATGCCATTATTAGTATTTTACTGGTACTGATGTGGGTCTTACCTTTTGTCATTAAGCAAATTAAACATTCATCAAACTCCTTGTATCAACTGCAACGCCATGCGCCCTTCAAACTCGCTGCCGTGATTCTTTTAAGTGGACTAAATCTGATGTTCCTTGAAAGCAGTTTGCTGATGTGGATATTGTTTTATTTTGGTGTGAACTTTGGTTTTGTGCGCTTCTATAAAGAAAATTTATTTCGAGACCACAGCCAGTCGGTTGAACATCATCAGTTACAACAACTTAGACGTGTCTGCTTTTGGGCCTATAAGCAAACGGTCAAATCTCGACTCCAATTACGCTTTAGCTCCCATCAATCTGAAGATTATCAGGCACGGAAAACCCAGCTGGGGCATGAAGCAGATTTGTATGTACAACTGCTGAAGTATGAGCATGCTTACTGTAAGCAGATTAAGCACATCGATCTCGACAGTTATATCGATGAGAAATTATAAAAAAACCGAGCAATCATGCTCGGTTTTTTCTAAGGTCATTTTAGGCCGTTTGCTTTAACGCACTGATTGGCAATAATGTCGGATCTAATATTACTTGATGAGAGCGAGTCTCATCAACGATGTATTCTTTGTTCTTAATGGTATCAACAAATATCCAATCCGCCTGTACTTGCTCTGCGGTAAAATGGACTTTCAAATAACCGCGTTGATTTAAATTGCAATAACTCAACTCATCAATCAAGGTTGTAAAAGCAGACTCAAACTCTTTGAGTTGTTGTATTGGAATAGACAAATACTTTTCCATACCTGGCGAGGAAACTGAACTTGTCGCTAACTCCACACCCACAAACTGCCCTGTTAAATCGTGTAAGTCCGAAGCCCAAGCATTATGGGTATCTCCAGCCAAGACCACGACTTTTTTATTTAAATACTGCAGTGTGCCGTACAGCGTCTCCCTTTCAACTGCATAACCATCCCATGCATCTAAATTGTAAGGAACCACAGTTTTAATACGAGACAACTGCTCTACCGTTAAAGATGGATCATGATTTAAGTAACGAAGTTTTATTTCTACCAATTCTTTAATGAGTTGATTCACCTGCGCCAAAACCTCTGGAGTCACCGCGCCGCTACTGATTGCACTGAGCACTTGTAACATCTCGGCTGGAACAAGCATTTTGCTCATCAACACCTGCTGACCCAAAACTTGCCATGTGGCTTTAGAGCTCGCAAGTTGCTGTGTTAACCATGCGCGTTGATTCAACCCCAGTAACGTTCGATTTGGATCTTGCATATCTGTAGTAAAGCGCACAGCATCCAAACTCGATGCGGTTAAATAATCCGCATAATCTAGCTGTTTACTCCGCGCTAGAATACGCGTATCCAACATATTCAACTGCACTAAATTACCAAAGTTAAACTGGCGATAAATATTCAAATGATCTTTTTCAGAAAGCGGACGGATTGGCATCCATTCAAAATAGGCTGCCAGTGCCGCAAGTTTACGATCGAGAAAATCGCCTTCATTATCTGGCTGATGGTTCTCAGCGCCATCTTTCCATGTATCATTGGCTAACTCATGGTCATCCCATACCACAATAAAAGGATGGCGTTGATGCGCGGCCTGTAAATCCTGATCTAGTCTATATAAAGCATAACGTTTACGATAATCATCTAAGCGAATAATTTCTGTATTATTATCATCCGCCAGTGCACGCCCCATCTCTACTGCTTCTTCTGTTGCATAGCCTCCCATACCATACTCATAGATGTAATCTCCCAAATGAATCACAACATCGACATCCTGTTTGGCCATTTCTTTATAAACATGGAAATAACCCGCTGGATAATTTGAACATGAGCATACGGCAAACTGTACCGACTGTACCTGCGCTGCCAAGGTTTTGGTTTGCCCTGTGGTTGAATATGTCGACGCCGATTTAAAACGGTAGAAATAAACTTGTCCCGCAGCAAGTCCCGTCACATCCACTTTCACAGTAAAATCTTGTGCAGCTGTAGTCAGCACCTTTCCTGTTGCTGTAATGTTTTTAAAGTCTGCATCTTTTGCCACATCCCACTGCACTTCTAAACGCGCACTGCTATCCGTCGGTGTTACACGTGTCCAAATGATGACTTGAGTTTGTAAAGGATCACCACTGGCAACCCCATGCAAAAATTGCACTTGCGTATTGGGCTGTGTGTTTGAGTCGGTGTCATCACCACAAGCAGTCAGTGAAATAGGTAAAGATAAAGCACCAAATCCTGCCAAAGTTTTTTGAATAAGTTCTCGGCGGTTCATTTTTTTTGTCATGTGGATTGCCTAAAGACGATATGGACTTGAAATTTATGCGAAAAAGATGACATCCATATCTCAAGTTGATGACATTTTTATGAAGCCTGAACAAGTGCAGCACAGATAATTTTGCTATTTTTTAAACATAAACCGCTGAATTGATTGAAAAGAAAGCAAATAATCACAAATAGACTTGCCAACTTTTATTTCGTCCTCTATTATTGCGCTCATGCCCGAGTGGTGAAATCGGTAGACACAGGGGATTTAAAATCCCCCGCCCACAAAGCGTGCCAGTTCGAGTCTGGCCTCGGGCACCATTCTTAAGCTAATTAAGATGGTGCAATAAAAAATCCAGCGATATGCTGGTTTTTTTATGTCTATAATTTATGCATCGAATCACATAACAATCACAATATGAAAAAGAACACTCTCATTATCATTTTATGCCTAATTTTTTCAAACATCGGCCATGCAGAAACACTCTCTCAACAAACGGGTAGCGACACGTTTTATGACTTGTTTGCAGGCACGATTATTGAAAAAGACCACCAACTTTATTTACATGTGTGTAAATCAGTAGATGCTCATTTTAAATTAAGCTTTAATCACACTAAAGATGAGCAACATATTCGTGAGCTCCTGAAAAAGTATCCAAAATTTTGGCTGAATCTCACTGCAAATGCTGAAATGGTCGAAGGCAAATACCTGATGACGGTCGATGCGATTGGAGATGAGCATTTAAATCAAAGCTGTCATCTCACCGATCTTTTAGATGAACTGTAACAGCAATTTCAGCTTCTAAAGCAAAAACCAACTGCACTTGAAATGAGAGAGAGTGACTCACCACTCTCTGTTCACCACCAATTCTTCCATTTCAATATCCATAAACCCAGCATCTTGCACCACCATCATCATCGCTTCAGCAATAAAATCGGCAGCAGAATCATCTAACGATGAATCCAGATCTTCAAAATGCGGCTTCATTTCATTAATTTCAGCCACTGTGGCATTGGCATATTGATAAATATCACCCTCAGATTTTGCTTTTACAATTTTTTTAGCAAAAGTCTCAACATGCTGCTTCACTTCAGCAACAAGAATATCGGGATAATATTCATCATCAAACATAGGGAGAAGTAAATCTGCAAACATACAGGCACTCAAAACGAGAAACTTAAAAAACGAGTCTGTATAACATAAACCAAACAAATCACCAAATAAAAAAGCAGCATCTGAAGATGCTGCTAGTCTAAAAATCTGATATAGATCAAATTTTCAAATTAAATCATTAGCCCAGCATTCCACCGCCCCATTAAGCCATATTCATCGCTTGCCAAACTTTGATCGCATCACTCATGGCTTTGACATCATGAGCGCGCACCATACACGCGCCTTGTTGAATACTCAGCAAATGTCCCGCTACAGAACCCACAGCCCGCTGCCCTGCATCTGCCCCACCTAAAGCTTCGCCAATAAAGCGTTTCCGTGACAATGCGGACAAGATGGGATACCCAAGTTGATTTAGCTGATGGAATTCTTTTAAAAGCTTAAGGTTCTGCTTTGCATTTTTAGCAAAGCCAAAACCCGGATCAATCATGATATTTTCAGCTTTGACACCTGCCTTGAGCGCATCCGCCACACGCTGGGAAAGCTCAGCCATCACATCTAAAGTGACATTATCATATTGATCTAAACCATTCATGGTGGTCGGTTCACCACGCATATGCATGATGATCACTGGAATATTCAGTTCAGCTGCCGTCTCTAAAGCATTCGGGCGTGTTAATGCTCGTACATCATTCCAGATATGCGCACCTGCTGTGACCGCTGCTTGAATCACTTCAGGTTGAGAGGTATCAATCGAAATGACCACATCAAGTTCAGCCAAAGCTTCCACCACTGGGACGACACGACGAATCTCTTCCTCAACCTCAACTACAGATGCACCTGGACGCGTCGATTCACCCCCAACATCGATGACTGTCGCCCCATCCGCAATCATTTGCTGAGCATACGCAATCGCTTGTGCTTTGCCATTATGTTTACCGCCATCACTGAACGAGTCTGGCGTCACATTTAAAATACCCATCACATGCGGTACCGACAGATCGAGTGATAGCTCACCACAACATAGGATTTTCTTCGGCAAAGCCATCAATTGCATGTGATATTCTCCAGTTTAACTTACGTTATCATAACGCTTTGCCCACTTTTACGTGCTTATTTTTCTTCATCGGCAGTGGAGAATCACGCAATAAAAAACCACCCGAAGGTGGCTTTTTATTTTAACTTTTAAAAATTAAGTTGCCGATGGTAATGGTGGTGGTGTGCTTGGACCATCCGTTGGAGTTACATCCATCACAGGATTTTCTGCAATATATACTTTTGGTGGTTGTGGCTCACGACCTTCCATAATGTCACGAATTTGCTCGCGATCAATCGTTTCCCATTCCATCAGAGCTTTAACCATCGCATGAGCAATATCTTTATTGTTTTCCAAGATATTGCGCGCTACATGGTATTGCTCATCGATGATACGGCGAACTTCAGCATCTACTTGTTGCTGTGTTGCTTCAGAAATCGTACGACTACCAATGCTACCCATGAATGATTGCTGAGAATCATCTTCATACACCATTACACCCAGTTTGTCAGACATACCGTACTTGGTCACCATTGCACGTGCCATTTTAGTTGCACGTTCAAAGTCGTTTGAAGCACCTGTCGACATTTGGTTGATAAAGATTTCTTCAGCAATACGACCACCAAACAAAATTGAAAGTTCATTCAACATTTTGTCTTTATAGTGGCTGGTTTGGTCATGTTCAGGCAACTGCCATGTTACACCCAACGCCCAACCACGCGGCATAATGGTTACTTTATGCACAGGGTCTGTACCCGGTAGAATTTCAGCCACAATCGCATGACCAGCTTCATGGTACGCGGTTGCACGACGTTCTTCTTCACGAATCACCATCGACTTACGTTCAGGGCCCATGTACAACTTGTCTTTTGCATCTTCAAAATCATGCATGTCGACAGTGTTCTTGTTACGACGCGCAGCAAATAATGCAGCTTCGTTCACAAGGTTCGCTAATTGTGCACCCGAGAAGCCAGGTGTACCACGTGCAAGCACCTGTACATCGACACCAGTCACTGAAGGCAATTTCTTCATGTGAACATTTAAGATTTGCTCACGGCCTTTAATATCTGGTAAGCCAACCATTACTTGGCGGTCAAAACGACCTGGACGGAGTAAAGCTTTATCCAGTACATCGGCACGGTTTGTAGCAGCAATGACGATAATACCTTCATTGCCTTCAAAGCCATCCATTTCAACCAACATTTGGTTCAAAGTTTGCTCACGCTCATCGTGACCACCACCTGTACCTGAACCACGATGACGACCCACAGCATCAATCTCATCAATAAAGATGATACATGGTGCATGACGTTTCGCTTGTTCAAACATGTCACGGACACGAGACGCACCCACACCCACGAACATTTCAACGAAGTCAGAACCAGAAATACTGAAAAATGGCACCTTAGCTTCACCTGCAATGGCTTTGGCCAATAAGGTTTTACCTGTACCCGGTGGACCCACCATCAACACACCTTTAGGAATAGTTGCACCTAAACGTTTGAATTTAGCTGGGTCTTTTAAGAAATCTACAATTTCAACCACTTCTTGTTTTGCTTCGTCACAACCCGCAACATCGGCAAATGTGACTTTAATTTGGTCTTCAGACAACATTTTGGCTTTAGACTTACCAAAGCTCATCGGGCCGTTTTTACCACCTGCACCGCCACCCATGTTGCGCATAAAGAACATGAATAACAAAATGATTAAAAGTACAGGGAAACTTGCGATCAATAGTTGCATTAACAAACCTTGACGTTGAGGTGCAGTACCTTCAACTACAACGTTGTTTTTAATCAGATTAGGCATAAGCTCTGGGTCTTGAACCGCAGGACGAATACTTTCAAACTCTGAACCGTTTGATTTTTGGCCATGAATTCGTTCGCCATCAATTGTCACTTGCTTAATTTGACCAGCATTCACCGCAGCAACAAACTCTGAATAATTCATCGCTGTCGGCTTTTCATTGCTACTGACATTACTGAAAATAAGGATCAGTACGCCCAGTATCACTAGCCACAATATGGCATTCTTGAAGAGATCGCTCAAAGCTTTATTCCCATATCAATCTAATTTGATCATGCCCTATCGGGTGACCTTAAAGTTTCTGCTGAAGATCAGCTTCGCAAAATAATAAAAAGGTACAAAATGCACAATTTTTAACGACTTGGCAAGTAAACTTTATTTGAAAGCCTTCTTACGGCCTTGCCCAACTAAGAATACTTCCTTAGATCGGGCACGTGATGCAGCAGGTTTTACTGTCTTTAACACATCAAAGTTGTCGACTACTTGCTTACGGAACTCGTCAAAGCCTGTACCTTGGAATACCTTTACAACAAATTGACCATTTGGACCGAGCACTTTCGTAGCAAAATCGATGGCCAATTCACAGAGGTAAATCTGGCGAGGTTGATCTACAGCCTTGTTACCTGAAGTATTGGGGGCCATATCTGAAATTACAACGTCTACTTTACGTCCATCTAAAATATTTAACAATTTATCGAATACTTCTTGCTCACGGAAGTCACCTTGCAAGAAGGTTACATCTGGGAGTGCATCCATTTCCAAAATGTCAGATGCAACCACCAATCCTCGATCACCGACCAGCTTTCCTGCAATTTGTGACCAACTTCCAGGTGCAGCACCCAAGTCAACCACGGTCATGCCTGGACGAATGATGTTATATTTTTCTTGAATTTCAAGTAACTTATAAGCTGCACGTGCTCGATAACCTTCTTTTTGCGCTTTTTTCACAAAATGATCATCAAGGTGCTCTCTCATCCACGCACGGCTACTTTTGGATAACTTTTGGTTGGTAATGCGTGTTGCCATATCTCTCTAAAACATTAAAATTTCTTAAACTTAATTGTACGTTAAATTCTCTAGGCTTGCAGTATACATCTGTATCCAAATCTTGGGTTTTAGTTGTTTTTTTCTATTATCTAAATCGATTATTTCCACAGAATATAAAGCGTTTAATTTCGCAGTTTGTTATACTAAGCCGTTTTTAAAATTAGGTTATCTTTATGGCGACTTTATCCATTCAGGAACGCAAGCGTTTGCGTCAAATCGGTCATGCTTTAAACCCAGTGGTAATGCTTGGCGGTTCAGGTCTGACTGAAAATGTCGTTGAAGAAATTTTACGTGCTTTAAACGACCACGAATTGATTAAAGTCAAAGTCGCGGGTGAAGACCGTGAAGAGCGCGCTGCAATCATTGCAGAAATTGCCTCAACTACAGGTGCAGAAATTGTACAGACCATTGGTAAGATTGCGTTGCTTTACAAAAAAGCGGCGAAACAAAATGCCAAATTGTCTAATTTAGTTCGTTTCGCTCACGCAACAAAATAATTGTAGTTTTTTATGGCAAGTTACGAACTCAGTGCATTTGATCGTCGCTTTCAAGCTATTTCGCTTGTTGGTGCGATTGAACAACAAAGCCCATATGCTCTCAATATCGGCTTTTGGTTACGCGATCCCAATTTGTACATGCACTGGCCCGAAGTCGTGAATGCAAATCCTCGTCAAGACTTTTTATGGGAAAACACCTGTTTTGAAGTCTTTATCGGGGTAAAAGGCGAAGATTATTATCGCGAGATCAATCTCTCCCCTTCGCAAGCTTGGCAGGCCTATCAGTTTGAGGAATATCGTTATCCTGAAGATATGCCGCCACAGGTCGCTTACGATATTGAACTCAATCAATTGAAGCGCACCCACTATGGTTTAAATGTCAGCATTGATCTGACTGAATTTATGCTGCAACACAAACTGAAATGGGCTGACCTATATCTAGGTTTATCCGCGGTGTTGAATACCTCACAAGGTCAACAGTTCTATGCCATGCAGCATAGTGGCCAACAAGCTGACTTTCACAATAAACGTGATTGGTTGCATCAGTTTTAATCCAGATCAATAAAAAAGTGAGGCTATGACCTCACTTTTTTATGCACTTAATCTTGAGCCTCGTACAGCTAGATTATTTGTTTGAAACTTTATTCCACGCATCTAAGGTGTGTTCTTTTGAACGCTTGAAAGTTTCAGTCAACTGATCTTTATGTTTTACTGAAATTTCGCTGACATCACCTTTTAACTCTTTACCTAGTTTGGTCAAGTCATCTAAAACAGCAGTAAACTCAGTTTTAACAAATTCTTTTAGTTCAGTTAAGTCTTTTTGAGAGTTCGATAACTGCCCTTTAATGGTTTCTAAGCGCAGTAAAAGATCTTGTTTAAACTGGCGGAGTTGCTCTTGCACGCTGGCATTCAGCTGCTTCGCTTCAGCTTCAAGCTTTTCTTTGCTTTCAACTACCGCTTCAGTGACCTGCTCTGTTGCTTCTTTCGCCACTTGCTCAAGCTTTTCAGTGCTTTCTGCAACAACTTCTTTCAACGCTGGCTTTGGTTTGGTCACTTTGTCTTGTTCAGTCATGATGTTATTCCTGTTGTTATATACACAGCGACAGCTTAGCGTGATTCGATAAAATTTAGATTTTGATTTGTTAGACAATTATTTGTTGTTACATTTTTCTTTACAAAACTTAGAAACAGTATCCGCTACAAAATAAAAGCACTTTATCTTGTTAATTCCATCTTATTGGCATGGACTTTGTTAGTGAAGTTGCGTATAGTGCCATGTTAAGTTCAAGCGAGCAGACATAGGGAGGGTAGGTTTTTAGATAGCCTTCCTTTTTTTTCGTCTACTCGCTTTTTTACAGCCTAAATTTCAGGAGCTTTGGTTTGAGCACCCCAGCAATTTTAGCCCTTGCCGATGGTACGATCTTTAAAGGAACGTCTATTGGTGCATCGGGTAGTACGACTGGTGAAGTCGTTTTCAACACTGCCATGACTGGCTATCAAGAAATTTTGACTGACCCGAGTTATGCACAGCAACTTGTGACTTTAACTTACCCTCATATCGGTAACACAGGTTGTAATGATGAAGACGCTGAGTCAGGTCGAATTCATAAAGTGTGGGCCAACGGATTAATTATTCGTGACCTACCTTTATTGCATAGCAACTTCCGATCAACGCAATCTTTAGGCGAATACTTAAAAGAACATAATGTTGTCGCAATTGCAGATATTGATACGCGTAAATTAACCCGTATTTTGCGTGACAAAGGTGCGCAAAATGGTTGCATCCTTGCTGGTGAAAATATTACTGAAGAGCAGGCTTTAGAAAAAGCACGCGCATTTGGTGGTTTAAATGGTTTAGACCTAGCGAAAGAATGCTGTGACCCAACTGGTTTCGAATGGACAGAAGGTTCTTGGGTATTAGGCAAAGGCTTCACACAACCTGAACTTAAATTCCATGTTGTTGCATACGACTACGGTGTCAAAACCAACATCTTACGTATGCTTGCAGACCGCGGTTGTAAACTCACTGTTGTGCCTGCACAAACTCCTGCTGCTGACGTGCTTGCATTGAATCCAGATGGCGTGTTCTTATCGAACGGCCCTGGCGATCCAGCTGCATGTGACTACGCAATTGAAGCTGTAAAAACAATTGTAGAAGACGCTCGCAACCTACCTGTCTTTGGTATTTGCTTGGGTCACCAAATTCTTGCACTTGCCTCAGGTGCAAAAACGGTGAAAATGCCGCATGGCCACCACGGTGCTAACCACCCTGTTCAAAACATGGAAACAGGCACAGTGATGATTACTTCTCAAAACCACGGCTTCGCAGTGGATGCAGAAACTCTTCCTGCAAACTTAAAAGCTACGCACAAGTCTTTGTTCGATCAAACTCTTCAAGGGATTCATCGTACAGACAAACCAGCGTTCAGCTTCCAAGGTCACCCTGAAGCAAGCCCTGGTCCGCATGACTGCGCATCATTGTTCGATCATTTCATCGAACTTATCGAAGCATCTAAGAAGTAATTAAGGAAGCGATCATGGCTAAACGTACAGACATTAAAAGTATCTTAATTATTGGTGCAGGTCCGATTGTCATCGGACAGGCATGTGAGTTTGACTACTCAGGTGCGCAAGCGTGTAAAGCTCTTCGTGAAGAAGGCTACCGTGTTATTTTGGTGAACTCTAACCCAGCAACCATTATGACCGACCCTGCGATGGCAGACGCAACATATATCGAGCCAATCACTTGGCAGACTGTTGCACAAATCATTGAAAAAGAGCGTCCAGATGCTGTCCTTCCAACAATGGGTGGTCAAACAGCATTGAACTGTGCGCTTGCACTTGATGCCAACGGTATTTTAAAAAAATACAATGTTGAATTGATTGGTGCGACCAAAGAAGCGATTGAAAAAGCTGAAGACCGTAAACTGTTTGATGAAGCAATGCGTAAAATTGGTCTTGAATGTCCAAAAGCTGCGATTGCTGAAAACATGGAAGAAGCTTTAGAGATTCAAGCGCGCTTCGGCTTCCCAGTGATTATCCGTCCGTCATTCACGATGGGTGGTTCAGGTGGCGGTATCGCTTATAACAAAGAAGAATTCCTTGAAATCTGTGAACGCGGTTTCGATCTTTCTCCAACTAAACAATTATTGATTGATGAATCTTTAATTGGTTGGAAAGAATACGAGATGGAAGTTGTTCGTGACAAAAACGACAACTGTATTATCGTTTGTGCGATCGAAAACTTTGACCCAATGGGCGTGCACACAGGTGACTCAATCACTGTTGCTCCTGCGCAAACATTGACAGACAAAGAATACCAATTGATGCGTAATGCATCTTTAGCAGTTCTTCGTGAAATTGGTGTTGAGACAGGTGGTTCTAACGTTCAGTTCGGTATTTGCCCAGATACTGGCCGTATGGTGATCATCGAGATGAACCCGCGTGTATCGCGTTCATCTGCCCTTGCATCAAAAGCAACGGGTTTCCCAATTGCAAAAATTGCAGCGAAACTAGCAGTTGGTTACACCCTTGATGAATTAAAAAATGACATCACAGGCGGAACGACTCCTGCTTCGTTCGAACCTGCAATTGACTACGTGGTAACAAAAATTCCACGTTTCAACTTCGAAAAATTCCCACAAGCAGATGCAACACTGACCACACAGATGAAATCTGTGGGTGAAGTAATGGCAATTGGTCGTAACTTCCAAGAGTCTGTAAACAAAGCACTTCGTGGTCTTGAAGTGGGTGCGTGTGGTTTTGATGAAAAAATCGCAGTAGGTACTGAAGGCGCGAAAGAAAAGATCTTGGTTGAACTTAAAGTTCCAGGTCCAGAGCGTATTTGGTATGTAGCTGATGCATTCCGTCATGGTTTCACATTAGAAGACGTGTTCCAAGCGACGAAAATCGATAAATGGTTCTTGATCCAAATCGAAGACATCATCAAAACTGAAAATGAAATCAAAACTTTAGGTTTTGGTGATCTAAACGCAGACAACATTCGTTCGTTCAAACGTAAAGGTTTATCTGACCTTCGCATCGCGAACTTGATGGGTATTTCACAAAAACAATTCCGTAAGCACCGTTGGAACTTGGGCGTGACTCCAGTTTACAAACGTGTGGATACTTGTGCAGCAGAATTCGAATCTGACACTGCATACATGTATTCAACTTACGATGATGAGTGTGAATCAAACCCATCTGATAAAGATAAGATCATGGTGATCGGTGGTGGTCCTAACCGTATTGGTCAAGGTATCGAGTTCGATTACTGCTGTGTACACGCGGCGCTTGCAATGCGTGAAGATGGCTACGAAACCATCATGGTGAACTGTAACCCTGAAACAGTTTCAACAGATTACGACACTTCTGATCGTTTGTACTTCGAACCAATCACTTTGGAAGATGTACTTGAAATCGTTCGTACTGAAAAGCCAAAAGGCATTATCGTTCAGTACGGTGGTCAAACGCCGCTTAAATTGGCTCGTGCTTTAGAAGAAGCAGGTGCGCCAATTATCGGTACATCACCAGATGCGATTGACCGTGCAGAAGACCGTGAACGTTTCCAACAAATGATTCAACGTCTTCAACTTCGTCAACCAAATAACAGCATTGTAAAATCTGCTGAAGAAGGTATGGCTGAAGCATCGAAAGTAGGCTACCCACTGGTGGTACGTCCTTCTTATGTACTCGGTGGTCGTGCGATGGAAATCGTATACAACGACGATGAACTTAAACGCTACTTACGTGATGCGGTTCAAGCATCAAATGAAGCGCCTGTTCTTCTTGACCGTTTCTTAGATGATGCGATCGAAGTTGACGTAGACTGTGTATCTGACGGTAAAGACGTTGTGATTGGCGGTATTATGCAGCACATTGAACAAGCAGGGATTCACTCAGGTGACTCAGCATGTTCGATTCCTCCTTACTCGCTATCAGTTGAAATTCAAGACGAAATGCGTCGTCAAACCGTTGCTATGGCGAAAGAGCTTGGCGTTGTTGGTTTGATGAACGTACAGTTTGCTGTGAAAGGCGAAGACGTTTACATCCTAGAAGTGAACCCACGTGCGTCTCGTACTGTGCCATTCGTTTCTAAATGTATTGGTGAGTCTTTAGCGAAAGTGGCTGCACGTTGTATGGCGGGTCAGTCTTTAGAATCTCAAGGATTCACTAAAGAAATCATCCCGACTCACTTCTCTGTAAAAGAAGCAGTGTTCCCGTTCAACAAATTCCCGGGTGTTGACCCTATTCTTGGCCCTGAGATGAAATCTACAGGCGAAGTCATGGGTGTAGGTAAAACATTTGGTGAAGCATTCTACAAAGCTGTGTTAGGCTCGAATGAACGCGTACCGGGTCTTCCTACAGAAGGCGAAGTGAAGCATGCATTTATCTCTGTGCGTGATTCAGACAAGCCGCGTGCTGTTGGTATTGCGAAGCAACTGGTAGGCTTTGGCTTCAAAGTGCTTGCGACTGGCGGTACTTATGAGTTCATTAAAGCTGCGGGTATTGAGTGTGAACGTGTAAATAAAGTCACTGAAGGCCGTCCTAATATCGTGGACCGCTTGAAAAATGGTGAAGTTCACCTCATTATCAATACAACTGAAGGCAAACAAGCTCAACAAGATTCGTTCTCGATTCGTCGTTCAGCGCTTCAAGCGAAAGTGTATAACACTACGACCTTGAACGGTGCTGATGCTGTATGCCAAGCTTTTGCAATTCAATTGCCAATGGATGTATACCGTTTGCAAGATTTACAAACTGTAGGTTAATTCGTTTACCGAGAAGTCCCGTCACCTCTCGGTGGCGGGCTTTTTTCATTTATAAACCTATATTTTTTACACTCACAGACTTGAGGGACAACAATGCAACGTTATCCTATGACTCCCCAAGGCAAATTAGCCTTAGAGAAAGAATTACATCAATTAAAAAGTATTGAACGTCCACGTATTATTGCGGCAATTGCTGAAGCACGTGAGCACGGGGATTTAAAAGAAAATGCGGAATACCATGCTGCGCGTGAGCAACAAGGTTTCTGTGAAGGTCGTGTTCAAGACATCGAAGGTAAATTGGGTGCGGCTCAAGTTATCGATGTCAAAGAACTTGAACAGAACGGTCGTGTGGTTTTTGGGGTCACAGTCACGATCGAAAACTTAGATACCGAAGAACAAAAGACCTATATGATCGTGGGCGATGACGAAGCTGATTTCAAAATTAATAAGATTTCTGTCAATTCGCCAATTGCACGTGGTCTTTTAGGTAAAAGCGAAGGCGACGAAGCAAAAATTCAAACCCCTCAGGGTGAGGTTGAATACGAAATTGTAAAAGTTGCATATATCTAAGGTTTTTTGATATTTACGGCTGTAAAAACCCCTCGATTGAGGGGTTTTTTGTTTTTATATTTTCCCAAATACCTCTCCCTAGCACTCTTCTTATGCACGTGAGAAATTTCACTCCAGGAATGAGATAGATTTAAGGCATCCATTTCCCCTCTTTTTCAAAGGAAGCGTTTTATTTGTTATAATTCCTCACACTCTCCAACGCTGTCTTTTTATGTCTGAACCCCTGATTAATTCTCCTGTCAAACACTGGTGTGAGTTTGAGTTCATCTCTAAAACGGTGAAAAATCCGAATATTCACATTAAAGGGAATTACTCTTACTATTCAGCGTATTGGGATCAAGGTTTTGAACGTTGTGTCGTGCGCTATTTACATGATAAGCCTTCGACCGTAGATAAACCGATTGATCAGCTCTATATAGGTAACTTCGTTTGTTTTGGGGCAGAATGCGTCATTATGATGGGTGGTAACCAACTGCATCGTACTGACTGGATTTCAGCTTTTCCTTTTGATACACGTAGTTTTGTTCCCGCAGGTAATACCATCATTGGAGATGGCTGCTGGATTGGCTCTCGTGCCATGATTATGCAGGGTGTGGAGTTAGGTGAAGGCGCAGTGGTCGCAACAGGTGCTGTCGTGACCAAAGATGTTCCACCCTATGCAGTTGTGGGTGGAGTACCAGCCAAGATTATTAAGTATCGCTTTCCTGAAGCAGATATAGAAAAACTGCTTTCCCTTAAATTGTATGATTTAGATGAAAAGCATGTTTTAAAAATGCGTGAGCAGTTACAGACGGATGATGTTAACTCTCTGCTTGAGCTTCTGAAATAAAACCAGATTCAATATAATTTTTCCAACTATCGACAAACTCGTCTGATTTACTCAACTTAGTCACGGAATAATTTGAATATAGCCTTAAGAGAGCTCCTTCCTTTTCCTGTTGTTGCCCAGAAGTTGTATAGATTTTTATAGTGTTTTCTAACTGATCTGCCAGTTCTAAGAGTCCAAAGCTAGTTAACTCATACTTTTGCTTTAAACTATTTATTAAGTTTCTTGCTATATAACTTTCATTATCCCGTTGATGAGTATGATTAGTTATATACTCTAATAATCTCTTTAGAACTCTTCTAAAATATTGCACTGTAACTTGGAAATCCCTATCAAATATTATTGCTATTACAATCATATCCTTATTTAAATTATTTGTTCTTAATAGAGCATATTGATTGACTTTTCTAATAAGTTCTCGCGAATTGTAATTTTTATATAATTGCAATGCCAATACCCAAAAATAAAAAGTACTAAAATGCTCTTTATTTTCAATTTCACCTATTCTAAAAAGCTGCTCTTTTAAGAGCATTTCATAATTATTTATAACATCCAACTGAGGAAATTTAATCGTGAAATCAATAAACTTTTCAAAGTAATCGCCATTCGTTTCAATAGTATAGCCATATAAAGTGTGTACAGACTGTATAAGCTGAGGCTTATTCATCACCAAAACAAAAACAATTTTAGGAATATCAAAAAAGTGTTTAATACGCTCAATCAAACGAATTGCAAAATCAGGACGACAACGATCAAGTTCATCAATAATAAAAACTAGTGGTTTGTCTAACTTTTCAACTGTTTGAGCTAGATGTTTTTTGAATTCTTCTAAAGTTTTCTTTTCAGCTTCATGACCTGCAATTTTCTCTTGAATACTTTCTTTAATTCGATCACTCGTCTCATCTGATAATTTATCTATTTCATCATGTGCATTTTCATAACCTTGCTGCAAGATTCCACCTAAAAATCCAGCTCCAACAAGATGAAGTCCAAGCGTTAATGCAATTTTTGGTAAAGATGGCAACAATGCTGTACCTACAGATGCTGATAGATCTATTAGTTTTTTAACCTTACTTTTGGTCTTTTTGTCTTTACTTAAAGTATTTGTAATTTCTGAAGTCACAACTAAAAATGGATCATCTAAATAATCATTTGCAAATGCATCTAGATAAATCACATTATGGTTTTCATCTTCTAAATGTTTTTTCCAATGCCGAACAAACCAAGTTTTTCCTTCACCCCAACGGGCATCTAAAGCGAGTACAGCCCCACACTGCAAACGATCAACATAATTCGTCAGTTGAACACCCAAACGCTTACGATCCCAAAGGTCACCTTCCCAAGCTGTTTCTATATTCTCTAAATTTGTCCGTTGCCAATTCAGTTGATTCGTATCTGTCATCGTATTGATAAAGTAGTAAGCTATTCATAAATATAAGCTATTTTTTAGACAAAGCCTATGTTTCTTAAACGCTACATTTACATTCAACTTTAGTGTTAAATTGATTATTATTCACACGCTTTTGTGCTAATTTAGAAGTGAGAAATTAGCATTTCATATGCAAATATCCATATGAATTTACTAGGTTTTATTCTTTAAAAAATACAGCTAATATCAAGGTATAAGCTGTATTTAACCCGTGATACATTAGAACAGAAATCTGCACGTATAATCAGTTGATAATAAGGAGAAACAACCATGGCATACCAAAACATTTTAGTCCCAGTAGACGGTTCAGAAACTTCATATGCAGCAGTTGCACAAGCGGCTGAACTTGCTAAAGCATTTGGCGGTAAAATTACAGTCGTTCAAGTGCTTGCACTTGACCCTTACATTGCGGCTGAATACATTTCTGCAACTCAAACCAATGACTTAATTGAACGTGCGCGTACTTCAGTTTTGAAAACACTTGAGGAAGCAGCGGCTAAATTTAGCGATCTGGGTATTCCTGTTGAAGCAAAACTACTTGAAGGTCAGGTCGTACACCGTGAAATTATCAGAGAAGCCGAAACATCTAAAGCAGACCTGATTGTGATCGGCTCTCATGGTCGTACAGGTTTAAAACGTTTATTCCTAGGCAGCGTTGCACAGAGTGTTTTAGGTGAAGCGCACATTCCTGTTTTAGTTGTTCGTCAGTAATAATCGAGTGCTCTACTTCCATGGAGGTAGAGCATGCCTATTTTAAATATTCCACTGAAACTCTTTCATTTTTACTTTTCCCCCAACCACTAAAATACCTTCCGCCATAAGTAACTGTGCTTGAATGTTCTGTCCCTGATCATTGAGTTTACTTAGGCTAATTTTTCCTTGTGAGTTGATTACCCGATACCAAGGCAAACTACTGTCTGCATCCATATGTTTTAGCACATAGCCCACTAAACGCGAATGTTTGGGAATACCTGCTAAGCGTGCAATTTGTCCATAACTAGCTACCCGCCCATAAGGAATCTGAGCAATCACCTGAAAAATCATCGGTGCCAGTTCTTTGACTATCGATTCTGCCATTTCATATGTGCCCTGTTCTAATTATTCCATAATGACATCGTTATATGATTCAAATACACCCTCTCATTCATTCTAAGAAGCCCCAATACAGGGGCTTCTTGATTGAGCAAATCACTAAAAATTATCAGGACTTTCCAGCCGTTTCACTTCCTGAACTCGCTCAGGGTTATGCACCGCAGCAATGCCATCATCTGCTTTAACATCAATCAATGCTTCAGGTTGATAGACAATAATGGTTTCATAGCCCTGTGCATCTTCACCAATAATATACTTGAAACCTTTACGGTTCATTTTATTACACAGACGTTGATACCAGCCTTTAAAACCCGTCTTTTCTTCATTCGGGTTGTAGTAAAACGCATTCATTACAGCAGGTAATCCTAGACCACAGACCATGCCTGAGAGCAACACGGCGATAAAAGTATAACCAATCAAGATACTGCTGTATTCACTTAACTCAGGCACGTTGGCTACCGCTAAGATCAATGCTAAGGAGATTCCTCCACGCACTCCCCCCCATGACAAAATCGCCAAACTTCCGTTATAACTTTTCTTACGGAAAGATGGAAAAAAGGCAAAAGATAAATAGTTCGCTGCAAAACGTGAAGCATGCAGAATAATAAAAGCGACGATGCCACCAAAAATCAGACTAAAGCTGAGATCTAAAATAAACAGTTCCAAACCAATTAAGGTGAATAAGAACGAGTTAATAATCCCTTCAACCGTATGCCAAAAATGGTTTACTTCCCGTATTTCGCGTTCTTGTAAAATTTCTTTCCATTTGTTCCCCACAATCAAACCACCGATGACGCAAGCAATCGGTGCTGAAGCGTGGGCAAACAGTGCAACCAAGTACGAACCGCAGGCCAAAAGTGCTGTGGTTAAAATGAGAGACTCCATTTCATGCTTACCACGTAGCAGTCGCAAGATCCCTAAACCAAAGGCCCAACCAATAATGACGGCGACAAAAATTTCATAGAGTAAGGTCTGCAACACGCCCATGACCGTAAAGTTTTCACCTTGTAAGACGTTTAAGAGCGTCATAAACAAGGCAATACACATGGCATCATTAAACAGTGATTCACCTTCGAGCTTGACCATTAAATGATGCGGTGCACGTACCGAACTGAGCACGCCTTTGATCCCAATCGGGTCCGTTGCACCCAATGCAGCCCCCAACAGCAAAAGCACCAATAAATCGACATGCTGTCCAATGATGAACTGATAACCATAGAGCACCACCCCAAAGAACACGGCGCACAGCACCAGCGCAATACTGGCTAAAATGCTGATCGGCTTCCAATAACTACGTAAATCTGAGACTTTGAACTTCAGTGCAGAAGAGGTCAAAATAAAGCAAATCACGCCATTGATTAAAAAGTCATAAAAATCAATGTGACGAACCGCTTCTTCAATGTTATGAATATTAATGGTAATAAACTGATTACCACTCAGCAGGCTCGCGCCCCACTGTAAAATAAAGACAAAAATGGCAGAAACGATGGGTACGCCAATGGCTTGAGGAAAACCTAAAATGCGTTTATTGAAAATAGTCGTTGCAATGGATAATGCAAAAATAACGGTAAAAACTTGTAGAAAAAAATAATTTCCCATTGAACTTCCAAATTGGGCGGTTGGGGAGACGGCGGCTTTCAGTACTTATCTATGGAATAAAAGTTCATTTCATACACATTGATACTCGAAATATTTTAATCATTTTTCAGTTCAACGCCCGAAAAAAATAATTTTTTTAACATTTCTCCTGATGATGAATTAACATAGCGCATATGCATGTTTTTTATGCGTGAACGTTCCCTTTGGCCAAGTTTGATCTCCTATGCAATTCACTTTTAAAACCATCTTTCGGATGTTCTTCGCACTGATTATTTTCCTGACCACCTTTGCGTTGTTTCTGACCTGCTTTGCAAAAACCAAAGAAATTTTACAGGCTGAGCAAACTTTTGCCTCAGCCCAAAGTTTTAAAATGAACTCTCGTCCCGATCAAACACTGGTTCTACTTTCAAACAATAAAGCTCCCGATGATCATATTTATTTGCATGTGGCCAATCAGGGGTATATCGCCAAACTCAGCTGTGATCATTATTTAACTGACATTTGTGTAGATGACTACAACGAACAACATACCCGCCAAATTCAGTCGATTGAACTACTCAAAGCAGGTCAGTTTAACTATATTCAGCAAGTGAGTTATCTCGATACACGCACACAAGATGTTAAAACATTGCGTTATACGCCTGAGCAAATTCAGCAGTTTTACCGTGCGGATATGAGCAACTTAAAATATGTGGTGTTTGGGGTGTTGTTATTTGCCTGTATTGCTTTATATGTGAGTGTCCGTATTGCTCGAAACTTTAAGCAGTTCTTAAACCGATAGAAATGAATTGGTTGAAATAAAAAAGAGGCGATAAATCGCCTCTTTTTTTATAACTTAAATGGCTTGATTAAAGGTATCGCAACTTTCAACTTGCCCCGACTTAAAGCCCGTGCCAAACCAAGTCATACGCTGCTGACTGGTTCCATGGGTAAAGCTATCAGGGACCACTTGCCCTGTTGCCCGCTTTTGTAGGTAATCATCACCAATCTTATGTGCCGCATCCATCGCTTCTTCAACATCGCCTTGCTCTAAGAACTGAGTCCGTTGATTGTTATGATGCGCCCATACTCCCGCTAAACAGTCAGCCTGTAACTCTTGGCGTACCGATAAAGCATTGCCTTGTGCTTTTGAGCCCTGTGCACGAGCTTTTTGTACTTGTTCAGAAATGCCTAAAATGGTCTGAATATGATGTCCAACCTCATGTGCCACCACATAAGCCTGAGCAAAGTCACCCGCTTGATCTTGGCGCGCCAACTCCGTTTGGTTTTGCTCACCGCCAATACCCATTTGAGTCCGCATGTCTTTAAAGAAAGCGGTGTCGATATACACCTTCTGATCTGCTGGACAGTAAAACGGCCCCATTGCAGACTGAGCAGTACCACAACCCGAATTGATCACTCCTGAAAACATCACCAACTTGGGCGGAACATATTGTTGTCCCAATTGCTGTTGGAAAATTTGACTCCATGTGTCTTCAGTATCGGCCAGTACAGTACCGACAAAGTCCATCGCTTCCTGCTGATCAGGCGTTGGGTTATCCAAACCTTGAGTTTCTGCCGCTCCAGTTTGTGCGGTCACTTGTTTAGTGGCTTGGTAGGCTTGCTGCGGATCGACTCCTAGAAATTTCCATGCCACAAAGGCTACGATCAGCCCTAAAATACTGATGCCACCCGCCTTGACACCGCCACCACCGCGGCGATCCTCGACATTGCTACTGACACGACGTCCCTTCCAACGCATAGCACTCTTCCTTCTTCTAATTTATGCTGGCCCGATCCAGTTTATGCCTTTTTTGAACTCGGCCAAACTTTTTTAATCAAGCTCACAATAGCCAATACAATCAAACCAGCCACAAAACCAATCACTAAGTTAATCAGTGTTGGGGTTAATGCTCCCACAATGCTTCCCACAGTTGGAATATGTTCAGCATAATCCACTGAACCTTCAGTGAAATGATGCAATAAAGGCACGCCGTGGGAAATAATGCCACCACCCACTAAAAACATCGCGATAGTGCCCACGATGGTTAAGGTCTTCATCAGTTTTGGTGCAAAAGCCAATAAACCACGGCCAATCGTTTGCTTAAATGAAGAGGCTTGCTGAGTCAGATACAGTCCTAAATCATCAATTTTGACAATCATCGCCACAAAACCATATACACCGACGGTCATTAAAATGGCAATTACAGACAACACCATAACTTTGGTTGAAAAAGTTGCAGCAGCCACAGTCCCCAGTGAAATCACCACAATTTCTGCCGACAAAATAAAGTCGGTACGAATCGCGCCTTTGACTTTATCTTTCTCAAAAGTCGCCATATCCGTTTCAATCGCAGTTAATTCTTGGCTGGCTTCTTCTTCGGTTTTGGCTTTTTTGTGATGCAAACTGTGCAGGACTTTTTCTACCCCTTCATAGCATAGAAATAAACCACCAATCATCAACAGTGGCGTGATCAGCCACGGCGCAACTACACTAATCAACAGCGCCGCAGGGACTAAAATCAATTTATTAACAAAAGACCCTTTTGCCACAGCCCAAACCACAGGCAGTTCACGGTCAGTACGAACCCCACTCACCTGTTGTGCATTGAGTGCTAAGTCATCGCCCAAAACACCCGCCGTTTTTTTTGCTGCCATTTTACTCATGACTGCAACGTCATCTAATATCGTGGCAATATCATCTAGTAATATTA
>C687J35021_10000519_pt1 | contig 30303 bp, 36 predicted proteins | sample RifCSPhighO2_12_FD_35021 | JGI IMG/M metagenome (IMG submission 35021) | reverse complement strand
GGGAACGGGCGGCGCAGGTGACGATGGGGGTGGTGCGGGTGGCGCAGGCGGGGCGTGGGGGACAGACGGAGATGACGGCAACCTAGGTGATCCATACTTAGGTGGAGATGGTGGTTTGAGTGGGAAGGCTATTCTTCTTGAAGGCGGCTCTGTCGTTTGGCTGGCTGGCTTCGACGCAGCGCGCGTTAAAGGGCCAATCGCGTGAACCTCTCCGAACATTTCACCCTTGAGCAGTTGATATTCTCGGAAACCGCCTTGCGCCTTGACATCGACAATGTGCCCAACGCTCTTGAGATCGAGAAACTGCGTTGGCTGGCGAGTTATCTGGATGAGGTATGGGACGTGATCGGGCCGTTCCACGTGACCTCTGGATTCCGCTGTCTGGCTCTGAATCGGGCATTGCGTTCATCGGATACCAGCCAGCACGTTCGCTGCGAGGCCGCCGACTGTCAGAGTGCCGATAGGCTCACTCCGTTGGAGATGTGCCGCAGGGTAAGCCGTTCCTTGCTGCCGTTCGATCAGTGCATCTACGAGTTTCAGGCCTGGATGCACATCAGTTTCACGCAAGGCTCACCGCGCGGGATGCTCTTGACTATCGACCGCACCGGTGCCCGGCAGGGGTTGCCGGCATGACCGCCATGCTGCCTTGGTGGTGGCGCTGGGCGGCTCTCGGACTCCTCATGGCCGCAGCCGCTGCGGTAGGGGCATGGAAAATGCACCAGTGGGATCAGGCCAAATACGAGCTACTACAGGGTCAGTTCGAGGACTTCAAGGTGCGGACCGAGGCGCTTGGGCGGGTCGCGGAGGCGCGCAAGCTCAAAGCAGAGGCGCAGCAGAAGCGCAAACTCACCGTGGTAGAGGCAGATCATGAAAAAGCTCTGGTGGACCTTCATGTGCGGGCTCGTTCTGCTGAGCAGCAGCTGCGCGACGCCCTCAGTGCCCGTGGCAGTATCGTGCCCGATCGTCCAGGGACCTCCGGCGAATCTCAAGCCACCGCCAGCTACGATCGCGAACGACTGGCTGGAGGACTCGGTGCAGGCTTGGGCCGATTTGCTCAGCGATATCAGGAAATCATTCGTCGAGGCGGAGAAGCCGCTCTCGGTCTGCGTGCCTGTATCGCCGGGTGGCAAGCGGTAGCGGACGCGATCAATCAGGCGTCGGGGCCGTGACGTGCCGGTCATCCACAACAAGCGTTTTCTGGGCATCGCGCCCAAGATCAGTGCACACCTGCTGCGCGAAGAACAAGCGCAGATTGCGCAGGACGTGAATCTATGGTCACAGTCGTTGCGTCCTCTGGTAAAGCCGCTGATCGGCCCGCGACTGACCAAAGAAGGCCCGATCCAAACCCTGCACCGCTACAGGGACGATTCGGTATGGCTATGCTGGTTGCAGGATGTGAACGCGACGCAAGGACCGATCAATGACGATCCGATCCAACGTCTATACTTTACCGGCACCGACAAGCCGCGGGTGACGACGAACTATCTGTATGCCATCGAGGATGATGAAATTGTGAGCTCTCCAGACCGCAACTACGTTCTCAACGGCGACATGCAGATCGCCCAGCGAGGTACGGCATTCACATCGACCGGGACGTACCCGAACAACGACGACGCGTACCTGCTCGATCAGTGGGTGTTGCTCTCGGACGGCAATGACATTGTCGATGTCTCGCAGGAAACAACCACCATCCCAGCCGACGGCCTGACTGCCGCGAAACTGGACGTGGAAACCGCCAACAAGAAATTCGGCATCATCCAGTTCATCGAGAACAGGAATATAGCTGGACTGATCGGGCAGACAGTGACTTTGAGTTTCAAGGCAAGGAAGGGTGCCGCCAACGCCACGGTCGATACCTTGCGATGCGCCGTCCTGGTGTGGGATGGAACCGCAGATGCACTCACTAGCGATATTGTCAGTGCATGGAACGTAGAGGGCACCAATCCGACACCGGTGGCGAATTGGACGATCGAGAACACGCCAGCCAATCTCGCGCTTACCAATGCGTATCAGACGTTCACGGCTCAAGCAGCTATTGACACACCTAGCGCGAAAAACCTTGCCGTTTTCATATGGTGCGACAACGGCGACGCTACAGTGGGCGATCTGATCTATATCACGGACGTAGATTTATATCTTGGCACAGTCGCGCAACCCTTCGAACATGGTGCCTTCGATGATGTGCTTATGGAGTGCCAACGCCACTTCGAGACAAGTTTTGACTACGGCACGGCGCCAGCCGACGGCACTGGGAACTATTGGTCGCCCAGCACAGCAAGCGTAATTAGTACTGGCGTCATCGTCATGCAGTGTCATTGGCAGAACTCCAAGCGAGTTGCTCCTTCGGTTACGTTCTTTAATAGTGACATCGGTGGCACAGCCGGACAGTGGGCTTATCGCAACATCGGAGCTGGTGGATACACAGCATTTACGCCGACGCTTGGCTTTGCGACCAGGCGCATGGCAAGCGTGAATGGTGGAACTGGCTTAACTGGCGGTAATGCCTTTCTGGTATACGGCAACTGGACGTCTTCGGCGGAACTGTGAACATGACGCCCAGCAACCCAGAAGAATGGTCATGGATTGAGCGCTTGGGAGTCTGGGTTGCCGCCGGACTGGCTGCTGTGTTCAGCGCTCTCAAGCTTCGGGTGCGGTCGCGAGACCGTTTGGCGATTCGCTTGGGTGCGAAAGCTGATGTACGGGCCGTTGAAGCTCAGCATTTCGCGATGCGCGAAGATATCGGGCACCACCACACGGCGATCCTTGATCTGTACGCAAAGCACGACGCTCTTCGAGGTGCGGTCAATGATCTTGCCATACGCGTGGAACGTGGCTTTGCCGAGGCGCAGCGGACTGGCTTACAACACCATGCGGAACTTCTCGCCATAATCAGGAACAACGGTCGTGATTGAACTATTCGGAGCGCAAGCACTGGTGAATGCCGCGATCTATTGCGCGGGGGCACTGCTCGGCCAGATTCTGTACGCCGTTGTCCAGTGGGGGCGTCGCGAGATCGACTCTCCGCTGGCGCGCTTCACTGGCGACGTGCGCGCCAGTATCGCCGCCGTGGGGGCCAACCTGACAGCCATACTCGTACTCTTGCAGGCGTTGCCGATCGACACCATGACGCCATTTGCTTGTTTGATCGTCGGTGCCATGCAGGGCTCATCAGCCGACTCGCTTTTCAACAAATCCAAGCGCAGCACGTGGACTGACGAAGAACGTGCGGCACGGAACGGTTCGGCACAATGAGCATCGGCACCTTCATCCCGCCTGCCTCCTGGATTCTGGGTATCCCGGCCCCGGAAGGGCCTCCTGTCGCATCCGATGCTGGCGCTGGTGACATTACGGCGACTGCAACCTGGGTGTATACCTTCCTGCGTCAATACACGGATGGCAGCTTCGAGGAAAGCGCGCCAAGCCCGGCGTCGAATAGCCTGACTCTGTACGCTAAACAGGTCAGTGTAATGATGCCCAACGGCTCCATCACGCACGCCGATTACGGTATCAACAAAAAACGCCTGTATCGGGATGAGGGGGATGGATACTTTTTCGTCGCAGAGGTGGATTTGACGACTGTGGCGACCACTGATGCGCTTGCAACGGCGGACCTTGGTGATGCGTTGGAAAGCACTTTGTACCTGCCGGCCCCAGACGGCATGCAAGGATTGATCGCAGTACCGAACGGCATCATGGCCGGGTTCCAGGGCAAGACGCTGTATCTGTCGGAGCCCTATCGCCCGCACGCCTATCCGTTGCTGAACCAGTACACCATGAACGCCGAGATCGTGGGCTTGGGCAACGTCGGCACTACGATCGTGGTGATCACCAAGGGGCGTCCATACATCGGGCGCGGAGTAGATCCTGCGGCCTACTCGTTCAAACAACAACCGGGTATCTTCCCGTGCATTTCCAAACGCAGCATTGCCTCCAGCGATCTGGGTGTGTTCTGGTCCACACCGATCGGCATGGCCGCGTGCGACGGCGTGAGCGTGATTCTCGCGACCAAAGAATTCCTCAGTAAGCGCGAATGGCAGGAAGGATTCGCGCCATCGACAATCCACGGCGTCGTCCATGACCAGCGGTACTATGGCTGGTACTGGGACACGATCAATTCAGAGGGCCGCGTATCAGGAGGCGGCTTTGTGTTGGATCGTTCCGAGGACGCCTACCTGGTGACGCACGGCACCTATGTTCATGCGGCCCATGTGATACCCCAAAGCGATACCTTATGGGTGGTGCAGATGAACCCACTGGCGGATTTTGCGAACTATGTGTACCTGTGGGATGCCATGCAGGCATCCCCCTACTCGTTCGTGTGGAAGTCGAAGGTCCACATTACCGACGGTGCCGACAACTTCGCGTTCGTGCAAATCAAGGCGCACTACGGAGATGGACTCTCTGATGCGGATTTGGCGGCCTTGCAGGAACAGATCGCTTCGATACAGGACTACAATAGGTCGGTCGGGGACCCTGGCGGTTGGATCGGAATGCACGAGATCAACGCGTGCCATGAAATCAACGGGGACTGCAAACTGCTCGATGTACCAAGCGCCGACTACGTCTCCCGCAGCGTCGGCTTCAAGTATTGGGGAGACGGAGTGCTGAAGATGGACAAAGTTATCGAGTCCCCTGATCCGGTGCCGATGCCTTCCGGGTTCCTCGCCGAAAAGCACGAGTACCAGATTTCAGGTTCGATTCAGGTTGATGAAGTGACACTGGCCACATCGGCCGAAGAACTCGCCTCAGTATGAGCCGCGCCATTCAAATTCCGACGATCGACGACATTCCCACGGACATTGATCCCCGGGTGCGCGAGGTCCTTCAGCAGATCGTCGAGTACATCAACATACGTGAAGGTCGCGTCGGCGCCAACACCAGGGCTCGATTCGTATCGGAACAGGAATTGATAGATCAGGGGGCGCTGCCATCATGAACGATCTTGTCAATGGGGTGCAATATGAGCGCATCGCACGCCTTGATGCGACGCTTGCCACGCTTCCGCAATTGCAGATCGTCATGCGCCATCACTTTGCGGATGGTCTTTACGCGCGTGAGGGCCTCATCCCGAAGGGCACGGTATTCGTCGGACGTATTCACAGACGGTCTCAGATCAACATCATCTCCAAAGGCGACATCTCTGTCCTAACGGAACGCGGACTGGTGCGCATGACCGCACCCTACACAATGGCTTCTCCAGCCGGAGCCCAGCGTGCTGCTTACGCACACGAGGATACGGTATGGACGACGATCCTGGGTACCTCCATGACGGACCCGGAGGAAATCTACGAGACCCTAACGGTGGCCACATTCGAGCAATACGAACTGGTCTGCCGGGAAATCATGAAGCTGGCGGGGTAAGGATATGTTCATCTCAACAGTTGCGAGTGTGGTGGGCATCGCTACCGGACTAAACAGTCTGTTTGGTGATGACGATGGTGGGGGTGGGGGTGGCGGGCCGGCTGGCCAGGCCGCTGGTGCCTCCAGTCTGTACTACGACACTTTGGTGGGTATCGCAAAGGAGCAGTGGCAGACCTACAAGGACAAAGTTGCCCCGCTCCTGGAGCAGTTGCGGGAGAAGTCCGTCACGGTCGATCGCACCAAGGAACTTGAAGCGCAGGCGGCCGGAACGGTGAAGGGAGCCTACGCTGGCCAGAAGCAGGCGTTGGAGCGCAAGATCGGCCAGTTTCGCAATCCTGCCGATCCTGGATACGGGGCGAGCCTTGCTCCCTTGTACGGCGCTGAGGCGTCCGATGTGGCGCGCGCGGTGACTGCCGCTCGTACCGCCGAGCAACAGCGTGTAGAGAACACCAACTGGGACAGGGCGCTCCAGAGTATTGGTGCCTATCAGGGGCTTCCTCAGCAGGCCACGGCAGCTTTGAACGCAGCGGCGGCAGGTCAGGGCGCCCTGGCTGGCCGTTACACCAACATGCAAGCATTGGCCGATCAGCGCGCTGCCCAGCAGGCCTATGGCGGGTTTTCGCTCGCGGCGAACGCCGGCCGATGGTTTGGCGGCCTGGGTGGTGGCAGACAGACCCAGGCGCCGGTCGAAGAGCGCTCGATCTACAACGCCGGCTATGACTATGGGGGCGGGTATGATTACGGCACCGGGTACGGCGGGGGCAATTATTTCGACTACCCCGAGGGTGCCCATGGCGGGGTGGTTACGCGTCGTGGTTTTAGGCGCTACGCAGAAGGTGGCCCGGTAGATGGCCCCGGAACCGGCCGCTCCGATTCAATCGCAACCAGAAAGCGCCCCGGCACGTTCATCGTATCCGCCGACGCCGTGCGTGCGGTGGGTGAGCAGAAGATGCGTCAGATCATGGAGAAGGCGGGCGTGCGGCCGGGCGATGGAGAAACGCGCGATGGCGGCGGTACGCCAGTACGTCTGTCGAACGGCGAGTGGGCCATGCCGCCCGAGGTTGTCCAATACCACGGTGAAGAATTCTTCCGCAAGATGCAGCAGAAGTATCATCGACCGTTGGCGAGCGACGACGGCATGGCGAACGGAGGTATTGTTGGGCGCCGTCAACTTCCGGACTCTGTCGAGCGGGCGATTTTCGGGCACATGCCAAGCCACGCGATCGGGCGATCGAGGAGAATGCACTGATGGCCCTCAATTCAGCAGCCTTGTACGGTGGCGTCCGGGCCTTTCAGGATGCCGACACGCAGGAGCGCGAGCGACGGGCGTTTGAACTGGACCAGCAAACCAGAGAAGAACGGCTCTCCGAGGAGCGCGAGATGCGCCCGCGTCGCATCAGAGCCGCAGAACTATCCCTCGGTGCGGCCGAAGTCGCTGCGGAACGGCGCCCTGTCCTGCAGGAGCGGGAAGACGAGGCGTGGGAAATCAACCGCGACGTTGCCGCGACGAACCTGCGGCAACGAAAGCTCGAAATGGATCGAGTTGAAAAGATGCAGGCATGGAAGGACAGAATGGAGAATGCGCTTCGCGGTTTCCAGTTGACCGGAGATCCGCAATCAATCGCCGAGGCAGCAGCAACCACATTCCCGGAGTATTTTGCCGGCGGGAAAGCACTGGTCGGGACGGATGAGGAAGGCAACGAGACCATCAGTTTCGAGCGCACCGGTGGTCAGCGACCGATGGTGTTGCGTCCCAAAGCAGACGCTACAGGACAGATCATCAGTGCCCGGGAGCAAATCCCGCACATGGTGGCGAATCTGCTTGGACCACTCGGCCAAAACGCCATCGACGATGAATTCAAGCGGAAACTGGCATTGGAGGACGTGAAAACAGAAGGCCGCGTGACAGTCGCAGAAGAGGGTACGAGGCGCGCCATCGAAGTCGCCGATCGGCGAGCGCGGGCAGAAGGCGCTAGGCGCACTGCGGCGGATGCGGCAACTGAGACGAAGGCAAAGGTCAAAGAGAAATTCCGAGTGAGGGGCCTGCTGAACGATGTGATGAAAACGGTAGGAACATCAGGCTCCTTCATCGCCGGCTACGCGAATCCGGACGATGCTGGCTTACGCGGCATCATCCAGCAGCGCGCCGAGAAGGGTATCGACGAAGGCATGGACGCATCGGAGGCCGTCAACGCGGCCAGAGACGACGCGAGTCGTATCTTCAACTTCGCCAAGGAACAGGCCGCGCGTTACGCATCTGCGCTGGCGAAGGCCAAAGTCAACCCGCGCGATGAGAAAGCATTGAAGGCGGCAGCCTTGAAAGGAGATACGAACGCGCAGGGCCTTCTCAGGCTGTTCTCGACCATCGAGCGCCAGCTTGGATACTCGGTGTCGCGATACTTGCTGAGCGTGCTGCCGACCAAGTAAATGTCATCCTGGGCTGACGAGGTCATTCGCGAACTCGAAGGCGCCCCTACACCAAAACAGGGCGCCATCGGGAGGGTGACGTTTACGCCCGAAGAAGAGGAGGAAGCCCGGCGACAGGATGTATCACCCGCGAACATCGAAGAGCTTCAGGGAGCGATTCGCGGCGAGCGCGACCCGCGCAAGCGAGCTGTCCTGGAGGGCGAATTCAAGCGTATTACGGAAGCCGAGCCCGCAGCGGCTGCGGGGTGGGCGGATTCCGTCATCAAAGAACTGAGTTCTGGCCCCGAACCGGTGGTTGAGGAGCAACCCGGTCTCGTGTCTCGGGCGCTTACCTCGGTGAGTCGCCTCTTTCCGGGGGGGCGGCCGGAGATCACCGAGGGAACGCGGGCTTACCAACACGAACAGATCATAGCGGCACAGGAGCCCAGCGTCAGCCGCGAAATCTCGCGTCGCAGCATCCAGAACATAGAGGCGCAGCGAGCCGGCAAGCCGCTGCCATGGGACCCCGGTGAGCTGGCCGCTGTTCGTGCCACCACCACCCCCCCCGTTCCAACGCAGCCACGCAGGGCGATTTCCAGCGATCTGATGGAGGACATCCCAGCAATGCTGCGCAACGTTCCCAACGCCCTCGTGGCTGGGGTAGCCGGGCTGGCGCAGGGGAATGACCCCGAGACGATATTCGGGATTTCATGGCAGCGTGAGGCACTGGAGGAAGCGAAAAAGCGGGCCGCAGCCTCTGCATCGGGGCCGGGCGCGAAGGACCTTTACACCGATTTTCTTGGGATCAAGCTCACCCGGGACCAGGTTCGTTCATTCCCGCAGACCGCGGCATTCTCCATGCTATCGATGGGTGCGTCCTTGGTTGGCGGGCTTGGTGGCGCGATAGCCGGTGGACTGATTGCTGGCCCGCCGGGAGCCTTGGTTGGCGGGACAGCAGGCGCGATGGGTGCCGGTGGCGCAGCCGCCTACCGCATGGACTCGAATAGTTTCATGCATCAGTTACGCACCAGCATGGATCAAGCGTCTATCGAACAGCGTGGCAAGCCGCTCACCGACGCCGAGTTTATCCAGATCGCCAAGGCGCCAGCGATGAATCAGGCCGCCCGAGAAATCGGGCTCGCCGTGCGTTCCGGCGAGAGCGCGCGCGAACTGGCAAGCGAGCACGGATGGGACGAAGCAAAGTGGGAGGCCCTCGGGAACACCGTGATGCTGGGTGCTGGGAAATACATCTTCGGCAAGGCTGTGCGTGATGGCCTCATCAAGAAAGGCGTGGTCGGTGCCGCCGCGACCGGCACTGAGGTCGGTACTGAGGTCCTGACGCAAATGGACCAGCACAATGTCGAAGTCCGCGCCGGCACGACCGATGAGCCACTGCGTGAACACGACAATCCTGCCGACTGGTGGAAATCCTACGAGGAGGTCGCGGCCCCGACGTTGCTCACGGTTGGCCTGATGGGGGCTGCGGCCGGGCTTTACGCCAAGGCCACGGGGACCCCGAAGGAGGATTTCGAGCGGCTTCCTGCGCAGGAGCGGCAGCGAGCACTCCAGGAATTCCTTTCCAAACAACCCAAATCAATCATCCGGTTTCAGCGCCCGGAACCAGCCGCGGCCAAAGCCGCACCTGATCAGGTGCCAGTAGAGCCACCAGCCCCCACCGAACTCACCCATCGACTGGACGACGGAACTCCGGTCAGACCCAGGATGGAGCAGGGCAAACAGGTACCTGGCAAATGGATTGGCGCCGACGGGTACACCATCGATGCGCCACGTGCGGAACCCAACCAGACCACACCGAACGCCGAGTGGGTGCAGGGAGGTGTCCCCTACAAGGTCGAGGTCACGGGACCGGGCTTGGAAGAAGGGATGGCACATCTGGCCGATGGCCAGGAAGTTCCGATCAATTCGCTTGGGAAACTGGACAAAACCGCCAAGCAACGGCTGGGCATGGAGCCCGAGAAGGCCGAAGCAAAGCCGACCGCTGCTTCCAGGAAACCAAAAGGAAAGGACGAGGGCTTTCTTTTTGGCGCGCCCGCTCCGACCCCGCTTGCTGCGCCGGCCACGGCGGGGACGGTCGGCCCAGCATCGAAACTGCAACGCCAGAATCGTCTACTGGACAATGCGGCGTTTGTAGACTGGGTTACCAAGTTCGCCAACAATCCCGACTACGGGAGATTGGGCGCCTCCAAATTTCCAGATAACGGTGCCCCGCTTGCCTCTATAACTGGTGACACTGATGCGATCCCAGCCAATCAGTACGGTCGCACCAGTTTTGTCACCATCGGGAAGCGACGCGTTCCGTTCCGATACGCGGTAGTGGAGGCCGGCGAACTCATGGCCAGCCACAAGGCGGATGGCACCGAGAGACCGGAATACTTTGCGGTACCAAAGCCCGGGGAAATCAGGGCGTTGAACAACGGTCGCGCGGCCGGCTTGCGCGAGTCCTACCTGCTCGACAAAGCAGGTCAGTACCGGGCCGAGCTGGAAGCGGATGACGAACACGGCATTGATCCCGGCGTGATCCGCGGCATGAATCGCCCGGTACTGACCCGTATTTATGCCGACGCCATCAATGCGGAAATCCCCAACTTGGCCGAAGAAAGCCAGGGCGAGACCAAGGGTCAATCGCCCTTGGAAATCGCGTTGCAAGATGCTGCGAAACTCGCGCCTTCGGACATCGAACTATTTCGTCCTGGCGAGGACGGTGATGTGTCCGCGCGCAGCAACGATGCTTTCATTAAAGGCTTCTTGCTCAGGGTTATCCCAGAGCGCGAACGTGCAGCGATGATCGATCAGAGGACCAACAAGCCGAACAAACTCCTCTACGACCGTATCGAGGCGGCCGTGTTCCAGAAGTCTTATGGTTCCCAGGAACTCACGCAGATGTTCGCCGAGGCGAACGATCCGGAGATCCGGAACGTCCTGAACGCATTAGGAATCGCAGCCAGTGACATGGTGAAACTGGATGGGGTGCCCGAGGCGCTGGATCTGCGTCCCCACGTCACCAGCGCGGCCCTGACCGTTCTACAGGCCAAGCGATCCGGTATGCCGCTGGAGGCATACTTGCGCACCAAAGACATGCTCGGCCGTAATCCGCTGGTGCAGCAACTTGCTGAGATCATGGCAGACGCGATCCGCTCTCCTCGTGTGCTCGGCGATGCCCTCGCCCAAGGAGCGGCATTCTCCGTCTGGGCGGTCGAGCAGCAGCAGACCGCGGACGTGTTCGGTGATCCACCCGTCTACAACGTGAGCAATTCGCTCGCCGCGATTGCCAAGTACATTGGAGAAACCCGTGAAGCCCGAAAAGGAAAAGCCGCTGAAGCCGCTCGCCCCGGTGAAGATGCCAAAGTTGCCGAAAGACAGCCCGTTCAGTATCGCCCCGTTCGCCGTGAGGTTGGCCGACCTGATGAGACAGCGCGCGAGCCTGCCCCGGGTGAAGCCGAAAGTCCTGAAGGGGCCGTTCGACCGGAAGCTGGGGCTGAAGTAATTCTCACCACGCAGACGCCAGAGGAACTCCGCGCCAAAGCCAAGCGCGAGAAGGAAGCCGAGACCGCGGCCGCTGCGGCACCAGAACCGAAACCCAAGAAGATCTCGGTCGATCAAGCAGACCTGTTCAATACCCAGCTCACGCTGTTCGAGCCGGGTATGACGTACCGGACCTGGCGGGACAAATTCGCCATCGTTCAGGCTCCGGAAGGTTCCGGACAATGGGTCGTTGCCAGGGCTCGGACTCTCAAATCCCATCCTCTCAGTCCCACTTTCGGCAGTCAAGAGCAGGCCGAATCCTGGGCGCGAGGGTTCTTCGAGGTCATCGAAAATGCCAATGCTGCCAGGAAAAGGCCAGAAGGTCGTGAGCAAGAACATCCAGGAATTCCACAAGAGCGAAACGTACCAGAAGACCAAGGCGAAGTTCGGCAAGGAGGCGGCCGACAAGCAGGCGGTCGCGGCGAGCCTGGAGAACGCGCGGCGCCATCCGAAGAAGTAGCACCACACCGTGCACCAGGGCAGAGCCTGAAGGAAGCCGAGGAGCATGTCGATACCGAGGCAACGCCGGCCCAGCGGCAAGCAGAGAACTATCGCATGGGGCACTTCGATGCCGAGCCCATGTCGATATCGATCGAGACGGCGGCCGGCCAGCAGCGCCGGCCCGAGTGGCCACCTTTGAAGGATGCGTACGGTCATTGGCTCGATACCGTCGGCTTCGACAAAGATCATCTCGACGTGTTCGTGAAAAAGGGTACGCCGCCGGACCACAAAGGACCCGTCTACGTCGTCAACCAGTTGAAGGCGAATCGCACCTTTGACGAGCACAAGACGATGCACGGCTACGCCAGCTTGGACGAGGCAAGGGATGCGTATCTGCGCAACTACGAGCCTGGCTGGGACCGGATGGATTCCGTCCTGGAGATGAGCTGGGAGGCATTCACGTCCTGGGCACGTGATCGCGGTAGCAGGGGACCACGCGGCGGGAGGTTGCGGCAATCCGAGATCAGCCGGCGCGAAGATGATGTAGGGCGCCCCCCATCGGCGCTCGGCGAGAAGGAAGAACCCGCAGCCGCTGCGGGGATTGGCGATCTATTCGCCAGCTTGCCGACTGCAAGCGAGGACACCGATCTACTGAGCACTATGTTCGTAGAGGCGCAAGCGCAACGCAGTGTCCAGCTTCCGATCGGCCGCATTCTCACGCCCGAGGCAGCAGCCTTTGCGTTCCGGCAGTTGAATCGCTGGGCGCGCGAGCGCTTCCAGATGATCGGCGTGGATAACAAAGGCAAGCCGATCGCGTTCTACGATCTGTTCGCAGGCACGCTTAGTCAGGCCACAGTTCATCCTCGTGAAGCATGGACGGTGCTCTATCAGACCCCTCGGGTGACCGGGGTTTGGATGGCGCACAACCATCCTTCTGGTGTTTCCGAAGCGAGCGACGCGGATTTGTATCTGAACCAAGCGCTACGTCAGTTTCTTCGGCCCGACATGGGCGTGGAACTCAAGGGGCATATTGTCATCGGCGACGAGACTGCCACCGTAATATATCCGAACAACAGCACCGCATCGTTCAGCATTCCGCAGGGCGAAGAACAGATGGTGAAGGTCCCGGTGATGGAACGTGTTGTCACCAGACGTACCAGTCCCTTGGGTCAATTGACTACCCCTAATTCGGTGCGCGCCTTCATCAACGCAGCCCAATTAAACCAGAGCAAGACCCCGACGTTGATCTTGATGGATTATCAGCGTCAAGCGCGCGCTCTATGGCGCCCGAGTGTCGATACTCTGCGCCAGCTCGGCGGCACGCAAGTAGCCCGCATGATCCGAGCGATCGGCCAGAGCAACGCTGCTGGCGTGATTGTCCATTACCCGACTGGCACGCAGGAATCGACTACGGAACTGGAGCAACTCACTCGTAGCATAAAGACCACGTTTGCCATGGCCGATGTGTCCGTTATGGACGCCTTTTATTCAGAGCGCGGTCTGTTGTTCTCGATGGCCGAAAGAGGTGTTCTGGAACCGGAGCCGGAGACCTACAAAGTCGAAGCAGGGAAAGGCAAGTACCAGTTGCGAGAGCGAGGGCCAGGCCAGACCGCAGCGGCCGTGGCATCCGAGGTCAGCAGTACGAAGCTTGCCAAGGCGCTCGGCGATCGCCTGCGCATTGTCCAGGAGGCAAGCGATCTTCCCCAAGCCGCCGTCGAGGACATCATCGCGCAAGGGGCGATGCACACGGTACGCGGGTACTGGGACGAATTGAGCGGCGACGTCTACCTGGTCGCCGGGAACATCCCGGCCGGCGAGGCCAGGGAAACGTTGCTGCACGAGACGGTCGGACACCTCGGCGTCGAGCAGGTGCTTGGGCCGCGTGTACGAGCGGTCTTCGCCGATATCTTCCGCAGCCGGCGCGGCGACATCATGATCCAGGCGAACGACGGGTTCCTGAAGCCCTACGGGTTCGATCTGCGCAACCAGAACCACCAGATCAAGGCTGCCGCAGAGTGGATTGCCGTGCAGGCTGAAGCCGGGAAGGATCCTGCCTTGTGGCAGCGCGTCGTTGCCGCCATCCGGCAGGCGCTACGCAACATGGGATTGGTGCGCGAGTGGACTGATAGCGACATCCTGGGACTGCTGCAGCGGTCGCGGGCGAGCTTGACAAGGGGCAAGGGCAAATCTTCGTGGATCATGACCCAGGAGATGGAGGGGAAACCAGGGGTGAGCTTCGGCAGGCTTACGACCCTGCTCGGCGCCAAACTATACGGCGAACCGAAAGACATCGCCGCCGTCAGCGTCAAGGAGATGGTGCAGAACGCTTTTGATGCCCTGAAACAGTCGATCGATATTGGTCAGGCAGCCGGTCATGCGAGACTGGATATCGAAGTAGATAGTACGAAGCGCACCATTATGGTGAGCGACAATGGGGTTGGAATGACTCCAGAAGTGCTCTCGACGAGCTTCTTGCAGTTGGCCAGCACAGCCAAGGAGGGCAACCGAGCCTCGGGCGGCCTCGGGATCGCGAAAGGGCTGTTTCTCTACGGGAACGAGTGGGTGCGCGTCCGGACCGTCAGAGACGGGAAGGTCTCAGTGTTGGAGACCACAGGCAAGGACCTCATGGCCGCCGCCGATGGAACCGGCCCGGCGCCAATAATCAGAATTGAGGATACCAGTCCGGATGAGCATGGAACGATCGTACAAGTCGGCATCCCACAGAATTATGTAGATACATCAAGCGGCGTCACGATGCCGATTGATCTTCCGACAATCACTGACTCCTATCCTGTGCTCACGCGCAGTCCATTGTTTTCCGATATCCAAGTGTCATTCAACGGCACCCCGGTCACGGGCATGGGCAAAGAGTTCCCGGCTCAGGATTATTCGGTCTTCACTCGGGCTCGCTTCCGTTGGGGCACAGCCACGATTTACGTAAGCAAGGCCGACCGAACCGGGTATACATGGGAAGAGAACACACATGTCTTGAGTAACGGGCTGTGGCAATTCAGCAGCCACTTGAAAAAAGACCCGTTCGATATATATGGCGAGGGCATTCCCCGCTGGATCTATATCGACGTACACCCAACAGTGGGAGCCGAGCATCCTTCATACCCATTCGCTCTCAATAGACAGGCCCTTTCCCCGCAAGTCGATCGTGATATGAATGGCGTACTCCGTTACGTGGCGCTTTCCTATAAGCGGGAAGAACTTGCTGCAGGAGGTGCGAACTTTGGTGCGATCAGATACTACACTAAGACAGGAGTCAGCGAGACTCAGAAACTAACCCCAACCATCAAGGCGTCCGAGCTAGAGCGCATGCTGAGCGCCGTCCGTGGAGATGTTGTTACAATCATCGAAGGCGAGTTGAGCGTCCGAGGCAGAAAGATACCGGAGATTACCTCACAAAGTTTGAAGACACTCGGAATCGACATCGGCGATTACACCATTCCACAGCACAAGATCAAGACCAGCCAGGTAATGCTGCATGACAATCTGCAAACGCCCGGCGGTCTGGAGTTCTCTAGGTTGATGCAGTCGCTGCACGGAGAGCGCTTCGATCAGTTGATGCGTGAGATCGGCAATGCGATGATTATACTGCGGGACTATGCCGCCTCCAGGTTCGGTAATACGTACTCTGGTATTGAACAGTTCGGTGTCGGCATCAGCTTCGACAAGACCTACCATGGCGTGCATATCCGCATGCCGTTCTCGGCGATTTTCGTGAATCCAGCGAGTTACGGTGCCATGGGTTCAGCAGAGGAGGTCGGTCATGAAATCTTTGGTACGGCCGTGCACGAGATCGTGCATTTCGCTTACATGGATCACGGGGCGTCTTATGTGAACGAATTGCAGCGCATGTATTCCAGAATTCTTTCGGACCCAATCATGGATGCGGTGCGGCGCAACTTGGTGGGCTTGGTAAGCCGCAACAATGATCTGTTTCAATCAATGTCGAGGTATTTCAACAATGAAGATATATCCCCTATTGGAAGAGCTTTCAAAGGCAGGGGCCAAGAACGCGGTCCTCGGCCTACTACAGGCGCACCAGAACGCGGCGGCAGATACCGAACCCCGTGGAGACTTCTCGCTCAAAATGAGTCGGGCGGTATCACTGCTGCAGGAGTCGGTCTCCGTACAGGATTTTCTGGCCAAGGCGAAGGACCTGTAGGCAAGTTCCAGCTGCGCGCTCCCCGCAACAGCGAAACCATCTACGGCATGCGCGGCGACCGGCTTGCCGGCATTGCCCGCCGGCCGAATGGCAATGGCCCGTTCGAAATCCGGCTCATCCTTCCCAACGGCAATCTGCTGGACAAGGGCAAATATCGCAGAACCGACGTCTGGACATCCCGCGAGGTGGAGGACGCATTCAACCGCGCCGGTCTCATCACGTTGATGGTGGAACCCCCCGATCTGATTGCGGCAGATCAAGCAGTCCTGGAAATGAGCGGCCGCAGCTTCAATTTGCGCGATACCGACTTGAGTCGCGCCGGTTATATGGGAGAACACCCACGCACGATCGCCAGTTTCGATCGGGATTTTGCGCCGGTCGTACTCACTGCGCAGGCGCAGATCGAACGCCGCAACGAGATCGTTGCCACACTGGTTGATGAAGCCAGGTCGCTCTATCAGCTGTCGCAGCGCAAGCAACGCAATGTATACGCCGCGTTGGAGTTGGGTCGTCTCAAAGGAGAACTCTCCGGTCTCGGGCGGGCGCCCGTGATTATGACCAACGCCGGCCAGGAAGCCGGGTTGTCGGCTCCCGGCGATGTAATCCAGCTCGATGATGCGGAGAAAGCGGGTTATTGGGCGTGGCTTCGCACCGCGAGCAAGGCGCTCGACATGCTCGGTGAACTGATGATTCGTGAGGCGGGGCTCGATCCGGCCAGAATCAAAACGGCGGACGATGTACTCGCTGTACTCGCGGCAATACCGGCCGGGGCTCCGCGCGCCGAGCAGATCGGTCTCAAGCGTTTGGCTGAGAATCTCACCGAACTAGAGGAAATGCGAAGCACCCCTTATATTCCGTTCGGTCGCTGGGGGCCGCTTGGGATTGTGGTCAAGAACCAAGCCGGAGAGGTCACGCGCTACGAACGCTTCGAGGGATTCCGGCGCGAGGCCAACGCCCAAACCAGAGCTACCGAACTACGTGAGCAACGGCCCAACGAGATGATCCTCGGCCCGTTCAAGCTTGCCACGCAAACACCCAGCCAATGGGTGGACTTTGGTGCCCTGGACGAGCTCGCGCGTATGGCCTACATGGACCTGGCGGATTACGAAGAGTTCCGCGCGAAACTGGAAGCGGCGCAGGCAAAGGTCGGATTCCGTGCTCACCTGATTCGGTCGAAAAATATTCCTGGCTACAGCACCGACTTCGAGCGGGCCACCGCAGATTACATCTTCGGCATCGCGTCCTACCTGTCCCGTCGCCAGTATCGCAAGCAATGGGAGCAGGCGCTTGGCGGGATTCCTGGTACAAAACCGTTACTGAAACGTGCTGCTGAGGGATATCGGTCGTACATCGAAACCCCCCGGGAAGAATGGGGCAAGGTGCGCGGGTTTGCGTTCCTGATGACGATTGCGGCGGTACCTATCACCTTTGCGGTGAACGCGGCGCAACCTTGGCTCACAACGTATCCGTTCATGTCCCAGTTTCAGAACCCGCTGGTCGTCAAAGCACAGCTTGTCAGAGCTTACGCGGCTCTACCTGGGATGATACGTCTCGCCCCGGAAGCGCTTTTTCGTCCCGATCGATTCTTCGACTTCGCCAAAGCTCCCGTGGATGTGCGTGCAGGACTCATTGATGCCGGGAAGAAAGGCATTCTGGAACCCATGATTACCATGGAGATCATGGGCATGGCGCAGCAGAAGGTCGCTACCATGCGCCGCCTCAGCAGAACCACCAGAGAAGGTCTGGACTTCCTCGCACACGGCTTTCTCACGACTGAACGGGGCAATCGCATCGTGACCTACATAGTGGCGCACCGCTATGCGATGACCACAGGGGCGCGCGAGCGAATCATGCGGCAGCTGCGCGGCAATGGTTTGGCTATGGTCGAATTGGAAGGGTTGTCCGGGGAAGCGTTTGCGCGGGCATTCGCCGATTACGTAGTAGACGAGACCCAATTCCGCTCTGGCAAGGTCAATCGGGCGCTGTTGCAACGCAACATTGGGACCGCAGCGTTCCAGTTTCAGGACTATCAGTGGCAGATGATCGAACTGCAGGGCCGCTTGGCACTGTTGAACGGAAGCAGAGGCAAGCTCGGCTTCGCGTTGATGCTCGTGATACTCGGTTTGTTGGCTGGAGTCTGGGGTGAGCCATTCGCCGAAAACATCCGTGACATTACCGAGTGGTTGACAAAAACGATCACCGACAAGGACGCGGATTTGAAGGTTGAGCTTCGCTTGGCGTTGGAGGAATTGACAGGCTCTGCCCGCGTCGCAGAGATGATTTCCAACGGTACGTTGCGAGGCGTCGAAGACCTCCCGGAGATGTCCGCGCGCATCGGGCTTGGGAGAATTCTTCCCAACCCCATGGATCAGAGCCACGGCCTGGGCGTGAATTACGATATCTGGGTGAATCGTCCGTTCAGGGCCTGGCGTTGGGCAAAGCGGGATGAATGGGGTCTGGCTGGTGCTGCGCTAGTGCCGAACTGGATGAAGAATTGGATCGAATCCTATCAGTGGTCACAACACGGCATCAAATCTGCCACCTACGGATCGACTGTCGTCAACGCCGATGACCTGACTGCCTGGGATATTGCGGTCAAGGCGGCTGGTGGGCGCACACGCAAGGTGGCCGAGGCGCAGGATAAGCTGTATGCGTTGAAACGCGCCGAGCATGCAGTCGATGGGCTTCGGAACAACTTCTACTACCGTGTCAGTAACGCGCAGGCCGCAGCAATATCAGCGCAGCGTCGTGGCGACACGGACGCCGAGCAGGACGCCCGCGCCAAAGAGCAGGAAGCGATGCAGGAACTGGAGGCATACAACCGCAATGCCGCGGAGTACGAGCGCATTGAACTCAAAAAGGCAGTGCTTGAACGACGCGTGAAAGATGCTCTGCAAGGCATGGTCGAGAGGGAACAGAAAGTCCCGGCTCGTATCCGTGGCCGGGCCGAGGAGATCAGGAGCGTTTTCGGGCAGTGAAACGTGTCGCTCGGTATTCATCCTCTCCTATCACATCAACCGATCCCTTCTCAGCGTCCGCCGCCGCCGCTGCTGAGGCGATGAAACGATCACGGTCCCAGCACTGATGCTCGCTGACCCAGATGCGGCTGTTCTTGTCGCTGGGGCGTAGATAGACCACGCCCGGGTTCCATGCGCTCATGATTTCCTCGGTCTCCCTGCGGTACGCCCGACCGGGAAGTTGCGAGCCCGCAGGCCGGGGACATTGAAGTTGACCTCGTGGGCCTTCGCCGACTTGTGCAGAGCTTGGATGTTCAGGCACAGGTAGGAGATGAATTCCTGTCGCTGCCCGGTCCATTCCTCTACCGGGAGGCCGGTGATGGCTTCGATGATCTCACGAACGGCTTCATCTTCAGTGCCGGTCAGCTCGGCTTTCCAGTTCTTGGCGGTCCCGAAGCCCGCGACCGTTGCCGCCTCGGGCTCGGGTAGAACTGCCGCGTCGGCGGCGAGGATAAGTTCGCCGGCCTGGGCTTCGCCGGCTTCCTGCGCAGCTCTGGCTTCAGAGATCGCTCTGGCCTGCACAGCAGCCGCAGCGGCTGCGGCCTCGGCATTGCCTTGGGCTTCGGCTTCCCGTCGCGCCCGATCTGCCTCTGCGGCTTGGCGCGCCTTCTCCTTGGCCTCAGCCTCGGCCCGGGCCAGGATGGCGGCGGCTTCGGCTTCAGCTTTTGCCCTGGCTTCCCGTTCTGCGACCTCCCGCAAACGACGCTCCTCGGCTACGCGTCGTTGCTCGGCCTCGGTGAACTCGATCAATTTCTGCCCGATCCATCGGACCGCCGCTTCGGCGTTCTCGATCGCTGGGTTCCAGTCGGCCCTTGCTGTGGCGATGATTGTCTCGGCAGGCCCCATGTAGGCGTCCCGGCGAGCCGTGAGCGTTCGTGCCGCAAGTTGGGCGGTCTGGCGGTCCTGGGATGCGATCTGGGCGGTCGCGGCGTCCTCGATCGCCGGATACGCCTCCTGCGCATAGGCCAGGAGTTGATTGCACTTGCCGATCTCGCTCAGAAGATCGGCGGTCAACATCAGGCTGACCGTGTGCTGCTTCACTACATCATTCATTTGGTGCGTTCCTTCCATTTGGTGACCGTGAGGCAGGCCAGAAAGACCGCCCTGTCGCGCTTGTCGTCGTACTCCGTCAGACGGTACATCCCGTCGTCGCGGAGCTGGAGACCGAAACGCCTGCGCGGCTGGCCCAGTAGTGCCTCATATCCGGCCAATTGGACCCCGACGGCCGGGGCACCCGCAAGACTGCGCTTGATGTCGATCAACACCGCTGGGGAACCAGGGAACTTCGCCAAGACGCCATCCAAATCGAAGGTCCCAGCAAACCCCAGCATCGTATCGCCACGAGGGACTTCGGACGCCACCAGCCGGAATCCGGTGAATGCAAGGAAGCTCTCCCACGCGGCTAGATACGGGCTCAGCCACTCTGGCAGGGTGTCGATATCCAGGGTGCCGCGGCAATGCAGTTCCACCATCTTGTGGATCGCCTTGCCTTCCTGGCGGGCCTTCTCCAGCGCTGCACCCGTGAGCCACAGCTTGGTCAGCGGCGCGATGACCTGCGTCACCGATGGCAGGATGATGCCGTCGAGGCGGTACTCGTGGCGTTCCTCATGGAATTCCAGAGGCATGGCTACGCGGCACTCGCAAACGCTTGGGCCTTCTCCCAGGCATCGAACGGAATCTCGTCCAGCTTGGAGCCCATGTGCTTTTCCAAGTCCGCGACATCCTTTCCATTCGCGCGTAGCCTGGCCCGAAGGATGCGTTTCTGACTCTCGATCAGCGGTTTCGCGACTGGCGCGGGCGGCTTGGTCCCGCCCAGGGCGTCGATCAAGTCGTCGAGCTTACTCACATCCTCGGCTGAGAGATGTTTGCGCAACTCCAGGATCGTCGGCATCGCATGGTCCGGATGCTCGCCGGCGTCGTCCAAAAGCCTCATACAGTCCTGGATCGTGGGCTTGGCCGACCCCGCAGCGGCTGCGGGTTGCGGAGTGGACGCGGGGGGCTTGGCGGTTTCGCTGATGATTTCGGCGTCGCTGACGGTGGGCTTTACCGACCCCGCAGCGGCTGCGGGTTCTACGACGCGCTCGGTTGGCATCGGCACGGTGTTGCCGTGGATCGTCGCCATGTCATCCGCATCTTCCGCTTCGTATTCCGAGAGCATGCCGCCGGTGGCGGCTGGGAACACGGCCCGAATGCCCTCCGAGCAGCAGCGAGACCGCAGCAGCGCGCGACCGTAGTTCTTGTAGGCCGGCCGGTCGGCAAGGGCCTCGAACGCGTCTTTCTTCACGTTCCAAACCATCGTCTTTTTCGCTCGCTCCATGGTCCAGTCGATCGTCACCGAACCCCCTGCGGGGTGCGTGAACGTGGCCTTGGCGCAGGTGTCGCTCAATTCGATCCACTTGATCGTGCCGCCGCTGCGTTGGAACCGGGCGACGATCGAATGCGTCTTGCGGGCTGCACGGCCCTGGATAATATCGTACTCTTGGGCGATGGTCGCCGGGTGCTGGCCCTCGGCCTGCGCGAGCAGCATCAGGGCGATGGCCTCTTCTTTCTTTTTGACTCCGAAGAGGCCGCTCGCCGCGATGTAGCCGGCCATTTTCTCCAAGTCCGCCAGTGGGACCAGGGCGCCCTCATGCGGTGTGCTTTCGCCTGACATAAAATCTCCTCTTGACAATCGTGGAAGAAGTCCCTACGATACGCCCACAACTTAGTTGGTGTCAAGGCCCATGACATATGTTCGGCTGATCAGGTACTTCGGCAGCCAAGCGCAAGCTGCGCGGGTGCTGGGGTACACGACCGAGACCCTGCGCAAGTGGCGCCTGCGTGGTATCCCGAGGCGCACGCAGGATAGGATCGAGCACGTCACCCACGGGGGCTTGCGGGCCGGAGCACGACGATGAAGGCCAGCCTCATCGCCGCCGCCATCGAGGCGTTGAATAGCGCCGGCAAGGCGTTGCGAGGCGGGGATCTCTCGATTCCTGCCCAGATGCGTCTCGGCCTGGAATGCTATCGCGCAGCCGACGGTCTGCTCGACGCACTGCAAGGCGTCGATGTCCCAATCGAATCCGCAGCCCGTCCGGAGTCTGCCCCCGGGACTCCCTCCTCCCCGGTGCCGGGCGAGGCTGCGGACCTGACGCCATGAACCGCCTCACCCTCTCAATCATGTGGCTGCTGTGCCGCGCCTACGGGCACGACTGGCGCCGGCCTACCGTCGCAGAGCGCGCCAAAACCCACGACAACCCGCCGGGCATCACAGTGGGCCACCTGCGGATTTGCCGGCGCTGCGGGGCCAAGCGTTGGGCGACGCCGAAACCGAGGAAACGCTGATGAGGTGGGATCGCAAATTGTGGGCCGTTCAGTACACGCCTAAGAACGGCGCCCCCTTCTTTCTGTCGAATCGTTGGGGCACACCTGAGCCGCGCTGCGCCGACGGCGAATCCACACACCTTCGCAGTTTCACGACGCGGGATGCAGCTCGGAAGTGGCGCGATACATTCCAGTCGTCTCAACTGCCCAGCATGGGCTGGCAAGGACGCTTTGTCGTGATACGTGTCCGCGAGACCGTGTGGAGAGCGAAATGACCGATCGCCGCTACTTCCTCCGCGCCGAGGAATTCTGCGATCAGGACTGGCAAGCAGGCTTCCGCGCCGGGATGCTCGTGGGGTTGCTGATCGTGCTCGTGGTGATCTTCGCCGAGCGCGCGGCATTCTGGCTGGGGCTGATTTGATGAAAGCGCAGCGGCCCTGGTACATCCCTGTCACGCCGGGCGGCACGCCTCTGGTTTGGGGCGCCGGCTCCAGGCTCGGACAACTGAACGCAGCCAGAACGGAAGCGGAGGCATGGAAGCATCTCCTTGAAGACGCCGCGCATATGCCGTACCGCAGTAAGGAGGCGTTCGTTAAACGCGGATACACAGTGGAGTGCTGGGAAGAATGGAATCCATGAACGCGCAGCGGCCCGGCGGATTTGAGCAGGGCACTGAGAGGCTTGGAGCTATGCCTTGCCTAGGGCCGGTCTATGCCTTGGCCGGTGTCCGCTGCGCAACGGAGAACGGAGGAATGATGTTGATCGTGCCGTTTAGATTCAACGCGAGCGAGTTCAGCCTCATGGTCATCTTGGAGCCGGAGAATCTTCGGCGCATGGGACAGAACGATCCGGCGGTAATAAGTCTTGCGAAGCTGCCCCCAGAGTATAAGGACATGTCGCTGGGCGACATTATCTTGACGGCCCCGAGCGTTGAGGATATCGCCGAGGCGCGCCGGATGTTTGGTGCTGACCAGCTTGGCCAGGCCCTCAGATATCTTACCCGTGGGTATCGCGTCGAGGCTGGCGATCATGATCTGCCGTATCGCGCCGCGGTTAGCAAGGGCAGATGAAATGGCAATGATCTATGCCGTGGCACGCGGCCAGGAAAGGCGAACCATGATGGACAAGGACACGAAAAAGGCCATCGACCAGAGGGGCTACCGCGACATGCTCGAAAAGGTGCGCTTCGCGGAACCCGGCAGTCTGTGGTTCGTCGGCGAGACTGGGGAATATTTCATGGCCGTCATGCGGCGCAAGCGCGAAGAACTCGGCAACGCGGCGCACGTCGCGTCCAGCAAGTCGATCGGGTGGGAACGATGAAAATCGCACAACTTCGCACGCTGATGCAGAACTCGGGCAGCGGGTTCGGATCATGGAATATTTGGATGGGCCAGATGACGATGGGAACTGAGGTGGCGGATATCTGCGACGCCGCGCTGAAGCGCCTGGAGGAAATCGAATGAGCACAGTAGATTCGCCCTCCCAACCCCAGACTACCGAACCAGGCCCACAGGCCCCCGGAACTGCGGCTGGTGAGGGCACCCCTTCGCCCGCGCAGGGAGCCAGCGCCCCGTTGAGGCCGGCGTTTGACGGTCCTGCTGGGCCTGCGCAGGGCGACCAGAATGCGGCGGGGCAGGAACTCCCTGCGGTGAACGGGCGCGGTGCCTCAACACTTGCACAGCAACCTGTCCCTGCCGCACCCCTTGACTATGCAGATGTCCCAATGGGGCCTGTTGGCGCGCCCTACGGCATGCCCGGCCTGCCGCCGCGTGGCGTAGAGCCCCGGGCGCCGGCCATTCGCGACCTCGACCCGTGCGCGTCGCTGATAGTCGAGATCGAGCGCCTGTCCGCGAAGCTGCGCGCGCAGGCAGACAAGGACATGCTCACAATTCAGCAGCTACAGGGGCGCATCCTCGATCTCCAGCGCGACAACATATATTTGGGAAAACGGCGTGATGCTTGGAAGGGGGCGGTCAAGGGCCAAGAAGCGAACGCGGAATTCTGGCGCTTGCGTGCAGGAGGCAAGATGAAACAGCGGACGATCAGCAAAAGCCGCCTTGTCCAGCTGTGGGACAACTGTGCGAACCACGCAGACTTCGCGCGCAGCCTCTGCGCCGAACTCGGCGCGACTGTGACGGAGGAATGATGGCTCCCGCCGAAGCCCTGCACGCGCTGCAAGCCGACGGCACGCTGGATCGTGCGGGCACAGCAGAGCTGATCGCAGACCTCGACTTCGAGGCGAGCAGCCTGCGGGATCGAGTGCGCATCCTGGAAGCGCAGATCGAGCAAGACGCCAAGACCTCGACTGACGTGTGGCGCGTTCGGGCGTGGCAGAGCGAGGCCATCCTGCTACGCTACGTCATGACCTGCGCGGCGCAGATGAGAGGTTTGCAGCGGCAGGCGCGGAAGCTCAAGCGCAAGGACCGCGAGATCGCGCGGCTGTGGCGCTATCTGACCACGGAGCAGCGAGAGGCGATGAGGATCGAGGCGCTACACCAGGCGGGGAAGCTATGATGTTCCACACCAATTTAGCTTGGGTCTTGGCCGCTTTCATGATCGCCGTGCCGGGGAACTGGAGGAAACGATGAACATTCAACGCTTGAGAAACCTTACTACTGGCCGCTTGCATACAGATATTGGCCATATCTACGAAGACCTTGAAGCCATCACTGGTGAGCGCGGATTGATGACTCACATGCTACCAAGAGTGATGAGAGCGGTTGAACCCTGGCTTCGCGAGCACGTTCCAAACCTGCGGTTTTGGGACGGAGAATATGACACCTCGCACACCGGGGAGTATGCACTACCTGAGCCTACAACAGACGACCGGGCGGCAATGTTTGAGCGATACAAGGCGCAGCCGAACCCGCTGAAAGGTAAGGCCGTGCACAACTGGAGGGAAAGGAAATACTGGAGGGAAAGGAAATGACTCCGAATCCTGAGAAGCATCTGCACAATCCCGAATTCGAGTACACGCCCGCCGTACTGACGTGCCTGCGGGCGAAGTGGGACCGGGACTTCCCGGGGTGGAACAAGCCGTCCGCTGGCGTGACAAGAAAGACTGGCGCATGGCGCATGGCGCATGGCGCATGGCGCATGGCGCATGGCGCAGCCGGAAGCGGAGGAAAAAACGATGAATACATGGCCCAAAGGCCAGCGCCACGCCATAGATCAAAATGAACATGAGGCATGGAATGCTTGCCACTATCCTGGCACACGGCAACTGTGCGAAGTGTGCGGCATGCCTACAGGACGGTGTGAGGATGACAGTCTATATGCAGACGAGGATCATCAAGTCGGCCCGCTGTGCAAGGACTGTTGGCAAGAAAGGCAAGAGGGCGTTGACGCACAGGAGGATCGATGACAGACAGCGAAAGTTCGCACCACGCGAGGACTGCTAGGGAAATCGCGGACCTGGACCGAGCAGGAACGACGTGCGCGAGCGCGGGTGTAGTCGAGACTCGGGAACAAGTGCGCCAGTCGGGTGGAAGGCCCGGCATGAATACCGCGGAAGGCGAAGCCAGCGTGATCGGCACCGAAACCGATCCGCAAACGCAATAAAGGGTTGGGCATTGGCACCCAACCGCCGCACCCGAAGGGCAAGGCGATGACTAGACGGCAGCACTATGCGTAGGCTCCTGGCCGGGGCGATCCCTGACACAAAAGAGGCCCGTCGGGAGTCAGGTGAGGCGAAACAGGTGTCGCCGGTCGTCGCCGAGCCCACCAAAGAGGACACGACATGCAACTGACCATAGAGGAAATTAAGGACTTGGCCGAACTGGCCGGCCTCAAAGTGGAGATATTCGAGGACTGCGACGCGGAACAGGAATTCACTGTTGAGGACTGCCCTACGGCCGGAGTAAAAGACGACGACGGCACGCCGCGCCACTACGCGCATGTTGCATGGTGCAGCGACTACCCAGAGGAAGGCGTGATGCCACTTGGCGCTGAATTGCCGAAGTCGGTTTTGGTTGGAACTCTGTCGGCATGGGACACAACCTTGGATTTGAAGCAGTCGAACTTTTGATTGTCTGCCACGGCAGCGGCCACAACTATGCCGCGAGCGTAGCGAGTCGGCATGAGCGCCGGGTTAGAGCACACGCCACTACGGAGACAGAAATGATTGCAGAAGAAGCGAAGGACGACGACTTGAAACGGTTGTCGCCGTGCCCGTTTTGCGGTGGCGGGATAACCGAATTCCATGACAACGGACGGGTGTGGGCCGACATGAGGTACAGCGACCCGATCAGCGTTTCGGTGCGGCACTGGTGCGAAGAAGCCCCCGGCCCTAGCCGGTTGATTGAGCGGCTTGGGCGCGACAAAGAGCAGGCAATCGAGCGGTGGAATATGCGCTCTAACGGTCCGCATGAGGGGCGACAGGCGGCTTCATTGCCTGGCGTCCCTCTCGATGCGGTTGTTATGCCTCGCGGCACAGGAGAAAAGACATGAGAGGTTTTGCGGCAATTGGACTCGACAACCCGAAATGTGCGGCCAACGTGGGCGGGGTGATGCGCGCTGCCGGATGCTACGGCGCGGCGATGGTAGCGATTTCTGGGCACCGGATGCGCAACGTACCCACCGACGTAAAAAAGCAGTGGCGCATGACGCCGGTAATTGAAACCGAAGACTTGCGGCTTGTGATTCCCTACGACTGCGTTCCGGTGGCGGTCGATTTGGTGCTAGGCGCTCGCAGCTTGGCGAGCTACACCCACCCAGAAAGGGCGTTCTACATTTTTGGCGCAGAGGATGCAACGCTCGGGGAGCGCGTACTGTCGTGGTGCCGAGACGTTGTGTACGTGCCGACGCATAGCTGCATGAACCTCGCAGCAACGGCAAACGTGATTCTGTACGACCGCACCGTGAAGATGGGCGGCGAAGCGGTACGGGGGAGATTTGAGAGGCATAACAAGAAGTAGGCCCCATGAATGACGCCTAACACCACCCGCACCTCAGAACACGGCCCCGTGATCAAGTGTGCGTTCTGCGAGACTGCCGATGCAACGACGGGGCCATTCGGTCGCATCAAATACTGCGCGCCATGCTGGAGCTTGGCGCATGCTTGCATTGACGAAATCTGGGGTGGCAAAGATGAGTTCGAAAAATACCTACAGCGAACAAACGGCGGATATGCCCGCTAACCGCGCCTCAGAACACGCCGAACAGGCCGCCGTAATCGACTGGTGGCGGCTCGCCTGTCGCGCCTACGGACTGCCCGAATTCGCTCTCTTCGCCAACATTAACGGCGCGAAACTGCCATGGGCGCGCGACGCCAAGGGCCGGCGCTGGAGCGCGGAAGCGAATCGGCTCAAGGCCGAGGGACTGCGTTCCGGCATCCCGGACCTCGTGCTCGCTGTGCCGCAGCCCAGAGCCGCGACGTTGGTCCGCGTGTACTGCGGCCTATTCATCGAGCTGAAGCGGCGGCCGAACAAGGTCACGGTCGAGCAGAAGGCCGTTATGGCCTACCTTGACAGTGCCCACTACAAGACGGTCGTCGCGTGGAACGCCGAGCAAGCGATCATGGGGATCAAGGAATACCTGCGATGAAGTCCAACGGGCGAGACTCCCGCGCGAAGCGTGGATCGCGCATCGCTGGCCACTCTTGCAGTTGGCTATGAGCCGACATGACTGCCTCCAGTGGATGAAACGGCATGAGTTCCCAGCGCCGCCCAAGTCCGCGTGTATATTCTGCCCGTTTCACGATGATGCGCAATGGCGTGCCGTGAAGGCGGAGCCCGAGGATTGGTTGAAGGCTCTGGTAATTGATGAGCGTATCCGCGAAACGCGGGTTGGGCAACGTCACAGCAGCCAAGTCTATCTGCATCGAAGTTGTATGCCGTTGGTGTCAGTAGAATTCCGGCGTCGAGAACCAGATTTGTTTGATGAGACTGGCTTTGCCGTCGAGTGTGAAGGCATGTGTGGGGTATGAAAATCCTCGATCTCACCGTCGAGCAAGAAGCAGTCCTTTCGCGGACCACGGCGTTTCCCGAGGTCCACATCTGGGTCTATGTAAGCCGCGCCGGCGAGTGGAAAATGTGGGGTGGCGTAAGCGCGCTCCACTTCGCAGAGCACGACATGGCCTACTGGGAAAAACAGGTTGTGGCAATCTACCCATCTGCCATCCTGATCCGTGTATGCAGGGTGAAGCCATGACCAGGACCTACATCGACCTGCCGCTGTGCAACGGCGATCCGTTCTGGCCGCTCGTCGCCAAAGCCGAAATCGTTGACGTGGCGCCGCACCTGACAACCTCGACCTGGGCCGTGCATCTACTGCCGATACGCGAGCGTTGGTGGCGCGTGTCCAACATCGAGACGGGAGAGTGCGCGGCGCCGATCGGCCGCACTCGAACAGAGGCAATTACAAAGGCCAGGGCGTATCTGGCCGACAAGACTAATCGCCAGGTGGCCAAGGGATACCGGCGCTGGCTGAGGCGTGGCCTGCAATGACGCAACGGATTGAGGCTGCGAAATGAAACGCCAAACTGAAGGTATGGAATCCCTGGTCTACGCCTATGGGTGCGGCAAGCCCATCGAGGGCCTGGAACACGCCGAGGCCGAGATGAGGCTTGCGCGCGCAATGTGGGACCGCTGCGTCCAAGCTGACCGCGACAGCGAAGCCGCGTTGCAGCAGCGGGCCGCAGCCGATGTGCCGGAGATCGCCGAGCTGCTGGCCAAGATCGCCGTCGAGAGCGGTGCCCTCCGCGTGCTGGCCGGCATGGGTGGCGATGATGCCAAGGCGGGCCGGAAGGCTGCTATCGAGGCGCGCCGCGCCGCCAGGCGGGCGCTGTGGCCGCTCATGACCACGTGGGCGAAAGAACACAAGAGCGCTGTGGACGGAAACAACGCCGCGCGATGGGCAGCTCTGACTGAGATTCGGCAGAGCAGCGGCATGTACTGGGGTAACTACAACCGCGTCCTGGACGCCTACAGTCGATCACGGGTGGCATGCCGCAAGATGAGACGCCGGCTGCAGATGACGGATCCCGATCGCGATGACGGCTGTCTGGCAGTGCAGATTCAGCGCACTGCATCCGGACTGGGGGCGACATTGGCCGAATTGCAGAGCGGGCGCTTTGGCGCACTGCGACTTGGCATCGTCGATCCGCGCGCCTACGACGAGCATGTGTTCCGCGGCGAGCGGCGGCGGTTGTGCCTGACCACGGTGGAAATGCGTGTAGATGAAGCCGGTCACATGATCCGGCTGCCGATTTGGTTCCACCGGCCGCTGCCTGCTGACGCCAGAGTGAAGGCCGCGCAGCTCACCTGGACCGCTGCTGGCGGCCGGCGCCGCTACCAGCTTTGCCTGACTCTCAGCCGGCCAGTGCTGGACGTGCAGCCCGAGGGGCGGGGCCGCGCGGAGATCGAGATCGAGATCGGATGGACACGCGAGCACGAGCGCGGCCCGGTGAGGATGATGACTGTCCGAGCGCAGCCGGAGAACCGCTGCGACCCGCTGGAACTGCCCTATGACTGGCTGGCCGGCATGGATCGCGTCGAGTGGCTTAAAAAACTGACGGCGGACGCTCTGGAAACGCCGATAGACGATGCGGGGATACGTCTGTATCGACAGCGCTTGCGCCGCATGTACGGCGAGCGCGCCCGGCTGCTGCGGCGCCGCCGCGAAATCTACCGTCTGGCAGCGCGCCGGCTTGCCATGACCTACGCTGAGATCGTATGCCCGGATACCGACTACGCGGCGATGGCGATGGCCGAACGGGGCGAGGAGCGCAACAGTCTGCGGCATCGCGTCGCTCCGCATCTGCTGGTGCAGGAAATCAAGCATCAGGCACACAAACACGGCGCGAAACTGATCCTGCTGGACGTGGCGAGCGCTCCGGTGCGTCGTCGCACGCGGGCGAAGAAAATCAAGGCAGTAGCAACGGCAGGTATAGCAGATGAGCGAGCGCTCGCAACATCACCACCAAGTGATTGATTTGGTGAATCATGTATGCGCTACTGTATCAACCCGTGCGCAGCCGGGAACTTGTTGCGACAGTCTTGCTTCAAGCTCATTGAACAGGGACTGCATAGTATCAACCCGTGCGCAGCCGGGAACTTG
>C687J35021_10000514_pt1 | contig 30395 bp, 27 predicted proteins | sample RifCSPhighO2_12_FD_35021 | JGI IMG/M metagenome (IMG submission 35021) | reverse complement strand
TTCGATCGCACCTTCGCCGGCATTACCCTGGACCCGAATGTGGTCAAGGCTGACAGCAGCCAGCCGGAGTTCACCCGTCCGGTCTGGGAATACATCGACGGTGCCGTTTCAGTTTCGCGCATCGCCCAGGGCCGCCTGCTCAAGGCGCAGCACAGGCCTACCCTGAAAGCCATTCGCAGCACCTACGCCGTGGACCATGAAGTGCTGATCGCGATCTGGGGCATGGAAAGCAATTACGGCAGCAATATCGGCAGCCATAACGTGATCCGCTCCCTCGCCACCCTGGCCTACGACGGCCGCCGCCAGGTGTTCTGGCGCAGCCAGTTGCTGGCAGCGCTGCAGATCCTGCAAGCCGGTGACGGCCCTGCCCAGGGACTGATCGGTTCATGGGCCGGGGCCATGGGCCAGACCCAGTTCATGCCGACCACCTTCAATCAGCATGCCGTGGACTTTGACGGCGATGGCAAGCGCGACCTGTGGAGCTCCGCCCCCGACGCCCTCGCCTCTGCCGCACACTATCTGCAGACTTCGGGCTGGGAAAACGGTCAACCCTGGGGCTTTGAAGTAAACCTGCCGGCTGGCTTCGACTACGCCCTGGCTGATCCGGAAGTCCGTCGCAGCCTGGCGCAGTGGCGCGCCCTAGGGATCAACCCGGTGCGAGCCATCGACGCCAATGAGCAGAGCCTGGCGACGCTGTTTCTGCCCGCCGGTCATCGCGGCCCGGCCTTCCTGCTGCTGAACAACTTCCGCAGCATCCTCAAGTACAACAACTCCACCGCCTACGCCCTGGCCATCGGCCTGCTCAGCGATGCGCTGGATGGCAACCCCGGCGTGCAGGCCGCCTGGCCGCGCAGCGACCGCCAACTGGGCCGCAGTGAGCGCATCGAACTGCAGGAGCTGCTGACCAGCAAAGGCTACGAGCCAGGCCCGGCAGACGGGATCATCGGGGCCAACACGCGCAAGGCGGTACGCGCCTTTCAGCAGAGCCTGGGCCAACCCGCCGATGGCTACCCCAGCCATGAGCTGCTGCAACAACTCAGATAAGCGCCCGCGCAGCGCCCAGACGCTGCGCGCCTGCCACCTGCGGCCAGCCTGGACCGTCCGACGCTAGCCGGACTGAACAGTCAGCTTCTGTGATAAACTGCGCGGCGGCCACAAGCCGCCTCGTCCACGGAGCCTCTAGCGGAGCCCAGATTGCCGATGTCCGATACCTCCCCGCCAAAAAACGTCGCCAGCGGCGAAAAATTCCGCACCACCCAGGGCATCACCGCGATCAAGGATGGCCAGAANCGCCGCGCCTCAAGTGAACCCCAGGTNTTCGAACCCAAGCCCAAGTGGCTGCGGGTCAAGGCCCCCGGCGGCAGCCGCTTCGAAGCAGTCAAGCGCAACGTCGGCGAACACCGCCTGAGCACCGTGTGCCAAGAATCCCACTGCCCGAACATGGGCGAATGCTGGTCCAACGGCACCGCCACCATCATGCTGATGGGCTCGGTGTGCACCCGTGCCTGCCGCTTCTGCGCGGTGGACACCGGCAACCCCAACGGCTGGCTGGATCTGGAAGAACCACAGAACACCGCCAAGTCGGTGGAGCTGATGGCACTGCGCTATATCGTGCTGACCTCGGTGGACCGCGACGACCTGGACGACGGTGGTGCAGCGCACTATGCAGCCTGCGTGCGGGCGATCAAGGAAAACACCCCGCAGGTGGTGGTGGAAGCCCTGACCCCGGACTTCGACGGCGACCTGCTGGCCATCGAGCGCGTNGTGGACTCAGGCCTTGAGGTGTTCGCGCAGAACGTCGAGACGGTCAAGCGCCTGACCCATGAAGTGCGCGACCCCCGCGCCGGTTACGAGAAGACCCTGCGCGCACTGGAACACGCCAAGCGTCATCGCCCTGACGTGCTGACCAAGACCAGCCTGATGCTGGGCCTGGGCGAGACCGACGAGGAAGTGATACAAACCATGGATGACCTGCGCGCCATCGGCGTCGACATCCTTACCCTCGGCCAGTACCTGCAACCGACCCGCAACCACCTGACGGTCAAGCGCTGGGTCAGCCCGGAAGAGTTCAATCGCTTCCGCGAAATCGGCTTGGAAAAAGGCTTTATGGAAGTTGCTGCCGGCCCGCTGGTACGCTCCAGCTACCGCGCCGACAAGGTGTTCGAGAAGAACAACCTGGGCCTAGCCGCCCCGGTGCCCGTACCGGGCCAGCAAGTCGACAGCAGCCTGATTCCGACCCTCAACCTGAACTGATTGGCCACACAACGCCTGGCCCCTAGCTTTGCCTGGGGTCAGGCGCTTGTTTATCTGCATCAAGCAGGCCGTTGAAAATCTGTTGCGCTCAGGCATCGGCACTCAGGTGCAGGGCTGGCTTCGTGGGGTGCGCCGCGCGCACCAACTCCAATACCAACATCGGTGCCGCCACAGACGCCTGGTGCGCACGGCGCACCCTACAGATCACGACCGCAGCAAGCAGTCTCATGCCCCACCTGCCAGGCCCTACGTAAGGCTTAGCAGTCTATTACGCCCTTCAGAGTCTGCTGCTCTGGATAGTCGAGGTGCTTGACCAGCTGCTCCCGCAGCCGCGCACTGACCTCGGCAAGCACTATCGGCCCATCCACCTGATCGGCCAGCTGGGTCATGGCCATGCCGGCATAACCACAGGGGTTGATACGCTGAAAGGGCTGTAGATCCATGTCCACATTCAGCGCCAGGCCGTGGAAGCTGCGGCCGTTGCGGATACGCAGCCCCAGCGAGGCGATCTTCGCCCCATCCACATACACCCCCGGCGCATCCGGCTTGGCATTGGCGCTGACACCGTAGCTGGCCAGCAAGTCGATCAGGCTGCGCTCGATGCGACTGACCAGCTCGCGCACGCCAATACCGCTGCGGCGCACATCCAGCAGCAGGTAAGCCACCAGCTGGCCGGGGCCGTGGTAAGTCACCTGGCCGCCGCGATCGACCTGCACCACCGGAATATCCCCCGGAAACAGCACATGCTCGGCCTTGCCGGCCTGACCCTGGGTAAACACCGGGGCGTGTTCGAGCAGCCAGATCTCGTCAGGCGTATCCGCGCCACGGGTGTCGGTAAAGCGCTGCATCGCATGCCAGGTAGGCTGGTAGTCGACCTGGCCCAACTCGCGAAAGCCGAGCGGCAGGCTCATCAGAGCACCATATGGACGATGCCGGTCGCGCGCAGGGCGCTATTGATATCGCGCAACTGGTCTTCGCCAGTGGCCTCGATATGCAGCTGCACAGTGGTGTACTTGCCATTACTGCTCTGGCGCTCGGCCAGGGTACTGAGATCGACCTTGGCATATTTGCTAAGGATTTCGATCACCATGTTTTTGTAATTGGCACCACTGTCGCCCACCACCTTGATCGGGTAATCGGCGCAGGGGAATTCGATTATGTGCGATTTAACGTCGGTCATGGCAGTAACGGCCTCGTAAGCCGTGGCAACAACAACGCCCCTGCGGGTCGGCAGGGGCGTGCCGGTCACGCTATCAGTTGAACAAGCCGAAGAAGAACAGGCGAATGCTATCCCACAGACGGCGCATGAAACCACCTTCCTCGACGGCTTCCAGGGCCACCAGGTCGGCGCTGTGCACCACCTCGTCACCCAGCTTGACCTCCACCTTGCCGATCACATCGCCCTGGGCGATCGGTGCAATCAGTTGTGGATTCAGGGTCATGCCGGCCTGCAGCTTCTCCAGCTGGCCCTTGGGCAGGGTCAGACTCAGGTCTTGCGCCAGACCAGCCTTGAGCTGGCGCGTGGTGCCTTTCCAGACCTGGGTCTGGGCCAGTTCCTGGCCTTGCTTGTAGAAGGTGCGGGTTTCGAAGAAGCGGAAACCATAGGTCAGCAGCTTCTGGGTTTCGGCGGCGCGAGCCGACTCGCTGTCGGTACCGAATACCGAGGTGATCATCCGCGCGCCATCGCGTACGGCCGAAGCCACCAGGCAGTAACCGGCTTCCTGGGTATGGCCGGTTTTCAGACCATCGACGGTCTTGTCACGCCACAGCAGCAGGTTGCGGTTGCCCTGCTTGATGTCGTTCCAGAGGAACTCCTTCTGCGCATAGATCGCATAGTGTTCCTGATCTTCGTTGATGATGGCGCGCGCCAGGATGGCCATATCGCGGGCACTGGAATAGTGCTCCGGATGGGGCAGCCCGGTGGCGTTCATAAAGTGACTGTCGTTCATGCCCAGACGCGCAGCGGTTTCGTTCATCATGTCGGCGAAAGCGTCTTCGCTGCCGGCAATGTACTCAGCCAGGGCAATGCTGGCGTCGTTGCCGGACTGGATGATCACCCCGTGCAGCAGGTCATCGACACTGGCCTGGCTGTTCAGTGGCAGGAACATGGTGGAGCCGCCGGAGGCCGCACCGCCGGTGCGCCAGGCATGCTCGCTGACAGGCACCATATCCTGCTCGCCAATCTTGCCCTTGCGAATTTCCAGGGTGGCGATATAGGCGGTCATCAGCTTGGTCAGGCTGGCCGGCGGCAGACGCTGGTCGCCATTGTTCTCCACCAGCACCTTGCCGCTGGCGGCATCGAGCAGCACATAGGATTTGGCGGCCAGTTGCGGCGGTGCCGGAATTGCTTGCTGGTTGGCCCAGGCAGCTGGTGTGCCGAGCAGGAGAAGTGACAAGAAAACGCGTTGCGCAAAGCAGGTGATATTCATCCGTCTCTCTAGGTTGCTAATGGTCAAACAGGCCCCAACGGGCAAATTCAGAGGGCGCGCCCGACAGCAGAGCTGCCGGGCGCGCATGAGTGCTTAGTCCTGCCAGCGGGCAATTAGTGCCGCCTCAATCCGCCCGGACCAGCGTCGGCTGGCCGAGGTTGGCCATGCGTACGCTGTCCCGCAGCTGCTCAGCCTCGCCCGGACTGTTCAGCGGCCCCAGCCTTACGCGGTGGAGAATCTGCTGGTTGCGCATCACTGAGCTGATGAACACCGGGGCAGCCACGGCCTCGCTCAGTTTCGCCTTGAGCAGCTCCGCAGCGTCCGGATTGGCGAAGGCTGCTACCTGGAGATACAGGCCAGAGGCTACGACTGAATCGTTTTTTTTTGCGTCGATCTGCACTGGCACCACGGCCGCGGCATGCTGATGCGGGGGCGGCGTGTACTGCTCGAGGGGCTGCACCACCGGCTGGGCCACGGTCTTGACCTGCGCCACCTGCTGCGGCTGAGCCAGGACCATGGGCACCGGCTGGCCCTGCTGGGCCCACCACTCGTGCGGGTCGATGCCCTCGACCTTGACCCGTGCGGTGCCGCTTTCGGCATAGCCGAGCTTCTTCGCCGCGGCAAAGGACAGGTCGATGATGCGGTCGGAGTAGAACGGTCCGCGGTCGTTGACCCGCAGGATTGCGCTCTTGCCGTTGTCCAGATTGGTCACCCGCACATAGCTGGGTAGTGGCAGGGTCTTGTGCGCGGCGGTCATACCGTAGAGGTCATAGGTTTCGCCGTTGGCGGTGGCCTGACCATGGAACTTGGTGCCGTACCAGGAAGCCGGACCGATCGCCTTATAACGACGGGCATCCTGGATCGGGTAGTACTGCTTGCCGAATACAGTGTAGGGGCTGGCCTTGACCCGGCCGTAATGGGGCATGGGGGTCGCATCGGGAATCCGCGAAACATCCACATCCCACCAGGGTGCGCCGTCCTTGTGCGGGCGGTTGAACTCGGACGGCCCGGAAATTGCGCCGCCCGGCTGCCCCACCGGAGCCACAGGCTGCGGTGCACGACTGGACGAACAGCTGGCCAGCAGCAGCGCCAGGCTGCCCGCGGCGGCCAACTTGAAGGACAGACTCGACATCAATTATTACCCCGCGCATCGACCATCAGCTCGGCCAACTGATTCACCGCCATGGCATACATGACACTGCGATTGTAGCGGGTGATCACGAAAAAGTTGGGCAAGCCCAGCCAGTACTCGTCGCCCTCGGCCCCTTCCAGACGGAAGGCCGTTACCGGCAACTCGTCGCTCAGCGGGTCGGCGCTGGTCCAGCCCAGGCTGCGCAACTCGGCAACATTCTTCACCGGATCGAGGCCGACAGTCAGCCCCTGCTCGATCTGTGCGCCCTCGACGCTGGCGGCGCTGACCACCGGCTGCCCTGGCTGCCAGTGGTGGCGGTTGAAGTAACTGGCGACGCTGCCGATGGCATCCACCGGATTGCTCCAGATATTGATGTGGCCATCGTTGTCGAAGTCCACGGCATAGGCGCGGAAACTACTCGGCATAAATTGCGGCAGGCCCATGGCCCCGGCGTATGAGCCGGTCATGTTCAGCGGCTCGACCTGCTCTTCACGGGCCAGCAACAGGAACTCGCGCAGCTCCTTGCGGAAGAACGGCGCACGCGGCGGATAATCGAAGGCCAGGGTCGACAGTGCATCCATCACCCGCCAGCTGCCGGTATTGCCGCCGTAGAAGGTTTCCACGCCAATGATCGCTACGATCACCTCTGGCGGCACACCGTACTCAGCCTCGGCGCGAGCCAGGGTTGCCTCGTGCTGCTTCCAGAACTCGACGCCCTGGCTGATGCGCTTGTCGGTGATAAAGATCGGCCGGTAATCCTTCCACGGTTTGGCCTTCTCCGCCGGACGCGAGATGGCATCGAGGATCGCCTGCTTGCGCTCGACTTCGGCGAACAGCGCAACCAGCTGCTCGCTGGCAAAGCCATAGTCGCGGGTCATTTCGCCGATGAATTCAGCCACCTGCGGCGACTGCTGATAATCCCCGGCCAGCACGGGCTGAGCCACTGCGCACACTCCGGCCAACGCCAGCCAAGGAGCCGTACGTACCATCCAACCACGTGNGTTTTGCATTGAATTCATAATCCCAATCAAGCCTGTGTCATCCACTTACGATGAGTGTGGATCGACATCAAAATTCCAAANCCTGCCAGCAGGGTGATCAGCGAGGTGCCGCCATAACTGATAAAGGGCAAAGGCACNCCGACCACCGGCAACAGGCCGCTGACCATACCGATATTGACGAAGACATAGACGAAGAACGTCATGGTCAGCGCGCCGGCAAGCAGCTTACCGAACAGCGTCTGCGCTTGCACGGTAATCACCAGGCCGCGCGCGATCAACAGCAGATACACCAGCAGTAACAAACACACGCCCACCAGACCGAACTCCTCGGCCAGCACCGCGATGATAAAGTCGGTGTGGCTTTCCGGCAAAAAGTCCAGGTGCGACTGGGTGCCGGCAAGCCAGCCCTTGCCCCACACCCCGCCCGAGCCGATGGCGGCCTTGGACTGGATGATATTCCAGCCACTGCCCAGCGGATCGCTTTCCGGATTGAGGAAGGTCAGCACCCGCTGCTTCTGGTACTCGCGCAGCACGAAGAACCACATGCCGACGGCAATCGGCACCACGGCCGCAGCCGCGCCGATGATCCAGCGCCACTGCAGGCCTGCCATAAACAGTACAAAGAACCCGGAGGTGATGATCAGCAGCGAGGTGCCCAGGTCCGGTTGCAAAAGAATCAGCACAAAGGGAATGACGATCAGCGCCATGCTCACCACGATGTGCTTGAAGCGCGGCGGCAGGCTACGCCGAGCCAGGTACCAGGCGATGGTCGCCGGCATGATGATCTTCATGAATTCCGAGGGCTGAAAGCGGATCACCCCAGGAATATTGATCCAGCGCGTCGCGCCCATGGCGTTGTGGCCCATCACGTCCACCGCCACCAGCAGGCCCACCCCGATCAGGTAGGCCAGGGGCACCCAGCGCGCCATAAAGCGCGGCTCGAACTGGGCGATGATAAACATACCGACCAGGCCGATACCGAAGGAGCTGGCCTGCTTGGCCAGCAACTCGATGTTCTTGCCACTGGCCGAGTAGAGGATAAACAGGCTGCCGCTGGCCAGCACCAGCAGCAGGAGCAGCAGAATGCCGTCGACATGCACACGCTGCAGCAGAGTTGCCCGCCTGCGCATCAGGTCCTCGGTGGACAGGTTGCGATCAAAATTACTGTTCATGGCGCGGCGACCTCAGCCGCCACAGGCGGTGCGTATTCGGCTTTCAACTGACCGTTCTCATCCAGCAGCCAGGCATCCATCACCTGCTTGACCACCGGAGCGGCCACCCCGGAACCGGACTCGCCGTTTTCCACCATCACCGACACGGCGATCTGCGGGTTGTCTGCCGGGGCGAAGGCGACGAACAAGGCGTGGTCGCGATGGCGCTCCTGAACCTTGCTGCGGTCGTACTTCTCGCCCTGCTTGATCGCCACCACCTGGGCGGTGCCGCTCTTGCCGGCGATGCGATAGACCGAGGCGTCACCGACCTTGCGCGCGGTGCCGCGCGGGCCGTGCATGACCTGCTCCATGCCGAAACGAGCACTGTCCCAATAGGACGGATCGCGCAGCACGATATCCGGCATCGGGTGCTTGTCCACCGGGATCGCGCCCTGGATGCTCTTGGCCAGGTGCGGGCGAATCCATTTGCCGCGGGTAGCCATTAGCGCAGTGGCCTGGGCCAGCTGCAGCGGCGTGGTCTGCATATAGCCCTGACCGATACCGAGAATCAGGGTCTCGCCCGGGTACCAGGCCTGACGATAGCGCGCCCGCTTCCACTCGCGCGACGGCATCAGGCCGGCGGTTTCCTCGAACATGTCCAGGGAGACCCGCTGGCCAAGGCCGAAGCGGGTCATGTACTCGTGCATGCGGTCGATGCCCATCTTGTGGGCCAGGGAATAGAAATAGGTGTCGTTGGAACGGGAAATCGCCAGTTCCATATCCACCCAGCCATCACCGTTGCGGTTCCAGTTGCGGTATTTGTGACTGAGGTTGGGCAATTGATAGAAGCCGGGGTCGAACACCCGGGTCGAAGGGGTCAGCACCCCGGCGTCCAGAGCGGCCACCGCCATCATCGGTTTGATGGTCGAGCCGGGCGGATAGAGGCCGCGCAGCACCCGGTTGTACAGGGGCCGGTCGATGGAGTCGCGCAGGTCGGCATAGGCCTTGAAGCCGATACCGGTGACAAAGGGGTTGGGGTCGAAGCTCGGCTGACTGACCATCGCCAGCACTTCGCCGGTCTGCGGCTGGATTGCCACAATGGCCCCGCGGCGGCCATCCAGCGCGGCTTCGGCGGCTTCCTGCAGACGCACGTCGAGGCTCAGCACGATGTCCTTGCCGGGCAGCGGGTCGGTGCGCTTGAGCACCCGCAGCACGCGGCCGCGGGCATTGGTTTCGACTTCCTCGTAACCCACCTCGCCGTGCAGCTCGTCTTCATAGAAGCGCTCGATACCGGTCTTGCCGATATGGTGGGTGCCGCTGTAGGAGACCTTATCGAGCTTTTCCAGCTCGGCTTCGTTGATCCGCCCGACATAACCCACCGAATGGGCGAAATGCTCGCCCTGCGGGTAATGCCGCACCAGCTGCGCCACCACCTCAACCCCAGGCATACGAAACTGGTTGATCGCGATCCGGGCAATCTGCTCCTCGGAGAGTTCGAACAGCACCGGCACCGGTTCGAAGGGGCGACGCCCCTGGCGTACGCGCTTCTCGAACAACGCGCGCTCGTCATCGCTCAGCTCCAGCACCTCGACAATAACGTCCAGCACCTGCGCCCAGTCGCCGGCACGCTCGCGGGTCAAGGTCAGGCTGAAGCTGGGGCGGTTGTCGGCGATGATCACGCCGTTGCGGTCGAAGATCAGCCCGCGGGTCGGCGGCAGCGGTTGCACATGGATGCGGTTGTTTTCCGCCAGGGTGCTGTGGTGTTCGTACTGCACCACCTGCAGGTAGTACATGCGCGCGGCCAACACGGCGGTCAGCAGTAAAAAGAACGCAGCACCGACCAGCGTCCGCCGACGAATCAGGCGAGCGTCTTTTTCATGGTCCTTCAGGCGAATGGGCTGCGGCATCGGTGGCTGCTGATTACTTGTGATAAGGGTGGCCGGACAGAACTGTCCAGGCACGGTAAATCTGCTCGCCAATCAGAATTCGCACCAGCGGGTGCGGCAGGGTCAGGGGCGACAGCGACCAGCGTTGCTCACTGCGTGCCTGCACCTCAGGTGCCAGCCCTTCCGGGCCGCCAACCATCAGATTGACGGTGCGTGCATCCAGGCGCCACTTGTCCAGTTCGACCGCCAACTGCTCGGTGCTCCAGGGTCGCCCTTCGACTTCCAGGGTGACGATGCGTTCCCCGGGCGCGACCTTGGCCAGCATGGCCTCGCCCTCCTGGCGGATCATCCGCGCCACATCGGCATTCTTGCCGCGGGTGGTCAGGGGAATTTCCACCAGGTCCAGGGACAGCTCGCTGGGCATGCGCTTGGCATATTCCTGCCAACCTTCTTCCACCCAACGCGGCATCCGCGAGCCAACGGCGATCAGTTTGATCCGCACCGCTGCGCGTCCTTATTCCTGCTCGGGGCCAGTTTCGGCGCTGAACTGCGCACGGCTCTGCTCGGCACCCTGCCACAGACGCTCGAGGTCATAGAACTGGCGTGCGGTCGGCAGCATCACATGGACGACGATATCGCCCAGATCGAGCAGTGCCCACTCGCCGGTATCCATGCCTTCGGTACCGATCGGGCGCACGCCCTGTTCCTTGACCTTTTCCAGCACGTTGTCGACCAGCGACTTGACGTGACGGCTGGAGGTGCCGCTGGCGATCAGCATAAAGTCGGTGATGCTGGTCTTGCCGCGCACATCAATGGTGGTGATGTCCTGCGCCTTGATTTCTTCCAGAGCGGCGATGGCCAGTTTGACCAGATCTTCGCTCAACATTTTTGCCTTTGTCATAAGTAGCTCGTTTGCCTCGTGTTCAATTCGCGTCACGGTAAAGGCCGTGGGCATGGATATAGGCCAGCACCGTGTCGGGCACCAGATAACGCACCGACTTTCCGCTCGCCAACAATGAGCGGATCTGGGTAGCGGACACCGCCAGGGGCGTCTGCCAGATAAAGGAAATCTGCCCCGCCGGCCCCTCCAGGGCCAACGGGTCGCTGATACTGCGCGCCGCCAGCAGGTTGCGCAGGCTTTCCGGCGCATCGCTGTCGGCATCCGGGCGCTGCAGCACCAGAATATGGCAGTGCTGCAACAACTCGTCCCAGCGGTGCCAACCGGGCAGGCCGCAGAAAGCATCCCAACCGAGAATCAGAAACAGCTGATCCTCAGCGGCCAACTCGGCGCGCAACGACTCCAGGGTGTCGATGCTGTAGGACGGTTTGTCGCGCTTGAGTTCGCGATCGTCCACCCGCAGCGGCGACACCCCGGCGACCGCCAGCTCGACCATGGCCAGGCGCTCGGCGGCCCCCACTTGCGGCGCACTGCGATGGGGCGGCCGTGCGCTGGGGATCAGACGCAGCTCGTCGAGCTGGATAAACTCGGCCACTTCCACGGCACTGCGCAAATGGCCGATATGCACCGGGTCAAAGGTGCCGCCCAGAATGCCGATGCGTCGGGCGTCGCTACGCCGGGCGTCGCTACGTCTGTCCACTGTTACAGATTCTGCCCGCGCAGCTGACCATCGCCGATCACCACATACTTCTCGCAGGTCAGTCCCTCCAGGCCGACCGGGCCGCGGGCGTGCAGCTTGTCGGTGGAGATGCCGATNTCCGCGCCCAGGCCATACTCGAAGCCGTCGGCAAAACAGGTCGGGGTATTGAGCATCACCGAGCTGGAGTCCACCTCGGCNAGGAAGCGCCGNGCACGGCCCTGGTGTTCNGTGACGATGGCATCGGTATGGTGCGAACCGTAGTGATTGATGTGCTCGATGGCCTGCTCCAGGCCATCGACCACNCGGATCGACAGGATCGCGTCCAGGTATTCGGTGTTCCANTCTTCTTCTGTCGCAGGCACAGCCTCGATCAGCGCACAGGTGCGGTCGCAGCCGCGCAGCTCGACGCCCTTGTCGACAAACAGTTGCGCCATGCCCGGGAGAAACTGCGCCGCGATGGCCTGGTCGACCAGCAGGGTCTCCATGGCACCGCAGATGCCGTAGCGGTAGGTCTTGGCATTGAAGGCAATCGCCTGGGCCTTGCCCAGCTCGGCCAGGGCATCGACATAAACGTGGCAGATGCCGTCCAGGTGCTTGATCACCGGCACCTTAGCGTCGCGGCTGATGCGCTCGATCAGGCCCTTGCCGCCACGCGGCACTATCACGTCGACAAACTCCGGCATGCTGATCAGCGCGCCCACCGCGGCACGGTCGGTGGTCTCCACCACCTGCACCGCCGCTGCCGGCAGCCCGGCCTCGGCCAGACCACGCTGAATGCAGGTGGCAATCGCGCGGTTGGAGTGGATGGCCTCGGAACCGCCGCGCAAGATGGTGGCGTTACCCGATTTCAGGCACAGGCTGGCAGCGTCGATGGTCACATTGGGTCGCGACTCGTAGATGATGCCGATCACGCCGAGCGGCACGCGCATCTTGCCCACCTGAATTCCCGACGGGCGGTAGCTCATTTCGCGGATAGCCCCCACCGGATCGGGCAGGCCGGCAACCTGACGCAGGCCTTCGATCATCCCATCGATGCGCGCCGGGGTCAGGGCCAGGCGGTCAAGCAGGGCCGGCTCCAGGCCGCTGGCGCGACCGGCGGCGAGGTCCAGTTCATTGGCCGCGGTCAGTTCGGCGCGCGCCGCGTCCAGCGCGCTGGCAGCGGCCTGCAGGGCACGGTTCTTCTGGGCGGTAGTGGCACCGGCCACCACGCGGGAAGCCTGGCGAGCAGCCTGTCCCAGGCGGGTCATATAGTCGAGCACGGACTCAGTCATGGGCAACGAAGGTCTGGCAGCTGGAAAAAGTCGCTGAGTATAACGGTCGCGCAGCCTCCCGCCCAGCGCTGCCGGGAGCCCCGCGCGCTTAATCGGCCGACGCTGACAAGTGGTAAACAGCCTGTTCGCCCGCCTCGGCGGTAACGTCGCCCGGCCACGGCCGCTCTGGCACCGCGCGAAACAGTGACACCTGCCCCGCTCAGCCGCCCGAAGGTTAGGTAAACAAAAACCACCCGAATGTTTACCTTGCATAAAAACCAGCACAGGCGGCCCAGCGCCGGGGTGAGAGAGCCATGCACTATCGTACCGACTACAGCCCCGCGTTACTGAACAGCGCTCCCCGAGTGCTGCAACTGGGTGATTGGTGCCTGCACTACCAGGCCTATGCCAGCCGCAGNAATGATCGGCGCGCCCCCGTACTGCTGTTGGGCGGGGCCTTTCAGAGCTTTCGCTCGTTCGCCAGTGAAGTCGCCGAGCTGCTCGGCGATCACCCGGTGATTCTGCTCGACCTGCCCAGCCAGGGCGGCAATCTGCAACTGGTACCGGAACTGAGGCTGGAACAGCTGGCCGACCTGATCGCCGCCTTTGCCGACGAATTGCAATTGCCGCCGCTACTGCCGATAGGCCTGTCCTACGGCTCCGCCCTGGCAGCCCTGTTCGCCGCACGCCACCCCCGCCACTGCGCCCGCCTACTGCTCGCCGGGATCACCGCCTTTGGCCGCCCCGGGGCCCGCCTACTGCTGCAGGAAGGCCTGGCGCTGCTCGCTGAGGGCGACAATCAAGGCTTTGCCCACGGTGCCCTGACCGGCCTGCTCAACCCACTGCGCCTGCAGCAGACCGGCGTCGGCGCAGTGTTTCGCAAGGCTCTGCTGCGGCAAATCCAGCGCCTGTCGCCCGCCGACGTGGAGCGCTACCGGCAGAACAGCCAGCGCCTGCTGGACTTCCAGGGCTTCGCTCAACACCCGACCTGCCCGACCCTGGTCCTGGCCGGCGAGTACGATCATTTCACCCAGCCCTGGGAGCACGCCCAGTTCGCCGCGGATTGCGCCAGCGCCAGCTGCGCCCTGATCCACAATGCCGACCACCTGGCCCAGTTCGAGCAGCGTGCCGCCTGCGCCGGCCTGTATAGCCCGTTTCTGCGCGGCGAAGCGCTACCCCAGCGCAGCCCGGGCAGCAGCCTGCTGACCCGCGGGCAGCTGCGCCAACTGGAAAAACGCCACGAACCGCGCCAACCACCCAGCCATCGTCAGGCCCGCCTGCGCCATGTCGAGGGCGGCGAGTGGACAGTGGACGTACGCGAACTGGGCTTTTTCGGCGGGCTGCTGCGCGGCGACCTGCCCCAGGAACTGGCACCGCGCGGCTGGCAATTGCTGCACCGGGACTTGCCGGCGCAACCCCTGCTGCCGCTGCGTCAGGATGCCAACGGCCTGGCCTTTGTCTTCCCCCACAGCGACCAGCAGGCCAGCCAGGCCATGGTCACGCTGTTCCAGCCCCACAGCCTGCCCGCGGCGGCCTGCGCCTGAAAGCTCGATAAGTAGGGTGCGCCGTGCGCACCGGGGTCGGCCGCGGCCCTGGTCAAAATCCTTGCCTTGAGAAATGACTAGCTAAACCCGGCAACGCAGATAGTTTTTCAGCAACAGACCCAAGCCGGCCGCGCTTCAGGTGCGCGCTTCGATCACCCGAACCAGCCCCTCGTGCTTGCTCGGCGGCAGGCCCAGCGCCAGGGCCGTGCGACTCGGGTCGAACACCTCGACCGAGGTGAAACCACAACGGCGAAAACCTTCCACTATGGCCGCCTCATTGCGGTAATGCAGCGGGTAGCTGCCGCGGGTCAACCGGCCGACCAGGCCCACGCCCCAGCGCAATTGACGGTATCGCGGGTGCTCGCGCAGGTCCGGGTACAGCTCGGTCAGGTAGGTGGCCTGGGGAAACTGGTGCAACTGCTCGGCCAGACGCGCCCAGAACGACTCGATCAGCGGCAGTTCGAAATAATTCACCAGGCCCTCGGTAATCACCACCACCGGCTGGCTGCGATCCAGTTCGGCGAACAGACCGGCCAGGGATTGATTGCCGTCCGCCGCCAGAATGTCCACCGCGCGCACCCGATGCCGGGCACCCAGCCAGCCCTGGGCCCGCAGCAGCAGCCGTTTGCGCGCGGCCATCAGCGGCAGGTCGGCCTCCAGGTAGCGCAGCTGCGGGTAGCGCGCGGTAAAGCGCCGCCCCCGAGGCGACAGGCCGCAGGCGATTTCCACCACCTGACAGACGCCGCCGTGCTCAATTGCCGCGGTCAGCTGCGCGTCGATCTGCAGATGCCGCTGCAGCAGAAACTGTTCGAGATCCAGGTCGAACCCCACCCGCGCGCCCCAGGTGATAGGAGNCAGCAGGCCATGCACAAAACGCCCGAAACCGGTCACGAAAGCCGGCTCCGCCANACGATGGCGGTACCAGACGTAACCGGTGTAATGGGCACTGGGACTGATATGGGCGCTGCTGGCACGTTCAGACATGGCTCAGGCTCTTATTGTTATGATCGCCTGAGCCTATGCCCTGCCGCCCACCAGTGACACCGGATGCCACACGAACCCAACCTTAGTTTGCCCTGGCCCCACGGCCGCGCGCTCGACAATGCCTTCTTCGACCGCGATGCGCGCCTGCTTGCCCGCGAACTGCTCGGCAAGGTGATCCGCCACAAGCATGGAGAACGCTGGCTGAGCGTACGGATCATCGAGACCGAAGCCTATTACCTGGCGGAGAAAGGCAGCCACGCCTCCCTCGGCTACACCCACAACCGGCGCGCATTGTTCGCCGATGGCGGACATCTCTATATGTACTACGCTCGCGGCGGCGACTCGCTGAACTTCAGNGCCCAGGGCCCCGGCAATGCGGTGCTGATCAAGTCCGCCCTGCCTTGGCTGGACNCCCATTCGGACACCGCCAGNCTGGCGCAGATGCAGGCCAACAACCCGGACGCCCNGGGCCACGCACGCCCTGCGGAAAAACTCTGCGCCGGCCAGACCCTGCTGTGCCGGGCCATGGGCCTGAAGGTGCCGGACTGGAACGGCCAGCGCTTCGACCCCGAGCGCCTGTTTGTCGAGGACCTGGGCATCCGCCCCGCCCAGGTGGTGCAATGCACGCGCCTGGGCATCCCCCTGGGCCGCGACGAACAACTGCCCTACCGGTTCGTCGATGCCGACCTGGCCCGCTACTGCACACGCAATCCGCTGCGCCGCGGGCAGGTCGCCGGCCGCGATTTCCACCTTCTCAACCCCCAGGACACTCCGTTATGAGCCAATGGTTCGACAGCCTGAACCTATGGCTCGGCAGCAACCCGCAATGGCTGGGCCTGGCGATCTTCCTGATCGCCTGCATCGAATGCCTGGCGATTGTCGGCATCCTGGTGCCCGGGGTNGCGCTGCTGTTCGGCGTCGCCATGCTGGCCGGCANCGGCACCCTGAGCCTCGGCGAAACCCTGCTGCTGGCCTACTGCGGCGGCGTACTGGGCGACTGCCTGTCCTACGCCTGCGGGCGCTACTTCCACCAGGACATCCGTCGCCTGCCCGGGCTGCGCCACAACCCGCAGTGGCTCGCCGGGGCCCACGGCTACTTTCAGCGCTACGGTGTCGCCAGCCTGCTGGTGGGCCGCTTTATCGGCCCGCTCAGGCCCATGCTGCCGATGGTCGCCGGCATGTTCGACATGCCGGCAGGGCGTTTTATCCTGGTCAGCCTGCTGGCCTCGGCCGGCTGGGCCGTCGCCTACCTGCTGCCCGGCTGGGCCACCGGTGCCGCGCTGCGCCTGCCGCTGCCACCGGGTTTCTGGCCGCAGGCCGCGGCTATCGGCGCCGCGCTGGCCCTGGGCATAGCACTGAGCTGCCACAGCAGCCTGAGCGACAAGCGCCATGCCAGCCTGCTCGCAGCCGTCTGCAGCCTGCTGTTATTGCTTGGCCTGATGCTCGGCTGGCCGCACCTGAGCCAACTCGACCAGGGCTTGCTGGCCCTGATCCAGGCGCAGCGCAGTGCCGCCCTGGACGGCCCGATGGTGCTGATCACTCGCCTCGGCGACTTCAACACCCAGCTGGCCGCCGCCACGCTGCTGTGCCTGCTGTTGCTGCTCAGCCGTCAGTGGCGAGCGCTGAGCTTTGCCTTCCTCGCGCTGCTCGGCACGGCACTGGCCAATGGCTCCCTGAAGGCCTTCTTCGCCCGCAGTCGACCCGAAGTGCTGCTGGAGCCGCTGAAGACCTTCAGCTTCCCCAGCGGCCACAGCTCGGCGGCCTTTGCCTTCTGTCTGGTCCTGGCGCTGCTGGCCGGCCGCGGCCAGCCGCCGCGCATGCGCCTGGCCTGGTTGCTGCTGGGCAGCCTGCCGGCGCTGGCCATCGCCGGTTCGCGAATCTATCTGGGCGTGCACTGGCCCAGCGATATCCTCGCCGGGGCCGTGCTGGCTGCCAGTTTCTGCGCCCTGAGCCTGACCCTGGTGGAATGGCGCACGCCGTTGCCGGCGCTGCCGGCCAGGCTCTGGTGGCTGCTGCTACCGGCCTGCCTGGGCCTGCTCGGCGGCATCGCCACCTGGCACTGGTCGGCCGGGCTGTTGCGCTACGCTTACTGAGTCACGCCCGCCTGGCCCTGCAACTGCTCCAGCAACTCATGCAACAGGTCCAGCCGCTGCAGTGGCTGATCCAGCGCCAGCAGTTGCAGCTTCTGCTCGGCCTCCAGCGGCAACAGATAGGCCAGCTGATTGGCCAACGAGGCCTGCCCAACGGGTTCGGCCTGCATGCCCAGGGAGGCCACCATGGGGTGCTCGCTCAGGGCACCGAGCAAGGCGGCCAGATCCGCATGTTCGCCCAGCAGCGGCTGCTCGTCCTCGTCCGCCAGCCACTCGACCTCGGCGACCGTGAGCTGGTCAGGCAGTACCTGAGCACGTAGCACCCGCAAGCGTCGCCCACCCTCCACGCGAATGCCCAGCAGGCCGTTGGGCAGCTGCTGGAAATCGCGGATCAGCGCCTCGCAGCCGATCGCCGCAAACTGCCCGGCCGCCTCGCCCACCTCGGCACCCTCCATGATGCAGACCACGCCAAAGCCCTCGCCCTGCTTCATGCAGCGGCTGATCATGTCCAGATAGCGCGCCTCGAAGATCTGCAAATCCAGCGTACAGCCGGGAAATAGCACGGTATTGAGTGGAAAAAGCGGCAGAGTCATAGGCACCTCCTTATAGCCACAACAGAATTGCCAGCGGCAGCAAGACCGCGGTGAACACGCCCATCAGGCTCATCGCCAGGGCCGCAAAGGCCCCGCACTCCTCACTTTCCTGCAGGGCTCGGGCGGTGCCCACGGCGTGAGCCGTCAGCCCCAGCGCCATGCCCAGCGCGGCCTGATGATGAATGCCGCAGCGCTTGAGCAGCGAGGGCCCGACTATTGCGCCGATAACCCCCGTAATCATCACGAACACCGCCGCCAGTGCGGCGATGCCGCCAATCTGGCTGGCCACCAGCATGGCAATCGGCGAGGTCACCGACTTGGGTGCCATGCTCATCAACATGATCTGCTCGGCCCCGAAGGCCCAGGCCAGGCCCACACCCATGACAGTGGCGAACACCCCGGCGATCAGCAACGTGATCAGGGTCGGCCAGAACAGCTGGCGAATCCGCCGCAGATTGAGGAACAGCGGCACCGCCAGAGCCACGGTCGCGGGGCCGAGAAACAGGGTCAGGGGGGCAACGCTGTCGCGGTATTCGACAAAGGTCAGCCCGCAGGCCAGAAGAATCCCGATCACCGCCAGCATCGACACCAGCACCGGCTGGAGGAACACCCAGCGGGTGCGCTCGTAACCGGCAATAGCCAGCTGATAAACCCCCAGGGTGATGCCCACACCGAACAGCGGGTGATGGACCAAGGCCTGCCAGGCGGCCTGCCATTCCAGACTCATGGAGCCTCCCGACGCTGCTGGCGATCGATCAGCTTCTGCATCAGCCAGCCGGCGAACAGCACCGACACCAGCAGCGACAGCAGCAAGGCCCCCACCACCGCCCAGAAATCCGCGGCGATATCCGCGGCGTAGGCCATGACCCCGACCGCGGGTGGTACCAGCAGCAAGGGCAGGTATTTGAGCAGGCTGCTGGAGGCCAGATGCAGTGACTCGCCCACCTCGCCGTGCAGCAGCAGGAAAGCAAACAGCAGCAGCATGCCGATGATCGGCCCCGGCAACATCGGCAGGAGCAGGACATTGATGACAGTGCCGAGCAGTTGACAAAGCACCAGCCAGGAAAGGCCGCGAAGCAGCATGATGAACAATCTCCGAATCGTATAATGCCTAGGTGCACTGCCACGCATTATAAGCAGAAGCGCCGCGCAACGACCGGTTTACAGCGGCCGCGCACATCCCTCGGGGCCTCCACGCGAGCGCCTACAAGCCTCTTGACCGCGACGCTAACCCATGATGATCTTAGGGCAGAAGGATTTACGCACCCCAAAAAACAACAAAGCCCGCGTCTTCAAGGAGAAACCATGCCCCTAGTACCTACAGCCGAACTGCAGAGCTATATCGGCAAAGAACTCGGCCGTTCCGAGTGGATGACCATCGATCAGGAACGCATCAATCAGTTTGCCGAATGCACCGGCGACCACCAGTTCATTCACGTCGATCCGGAAAAAGCCAAACTCACCCCCTTCGGCACCACCATCGCCCACGGCTTCCTCTCCCTGTCCCTGGTACCCAAGCTGATGGAAGGCATCATGATCATGCCCCAGGGCCTGAAAATGGCCGTCAACTATGGCCTGGACAGCGTGCGCTTTATCCAGCCGGTCAAGGTCAACTCCAAGGTGCGCCTGGTGGTTACCCTGACCGACGCCAACGAGAAGAATCCGGGCCAGTGGCTGCTCAAGGCCAAGGCCGTGCTGGAAATCGAAGGCTCGGAAAAACCGGCCTATATCGCTGAACCCCTGACCCTCTGCTTCGTCTGACCCCGCCCGCAACAAACAGGCGCGCGATCCTCGGTTCGCGCGCCTTGCTTCTTGGCCTGCAGCTTTGCCTTTGAGGCATACTCGCCCACAACCTATCGCTCTGGATGTTTGTCATGCGCCGCCTCGTCCACCTGGCTCCGCTGAGCCTCGCCCTGCTGCTGAGCGCCTGCGGCAGCGGCGAATCCTGGTTGCCGGCAGACGCCGTGCTGCCCGATGGCAGCCGCTACCGCGGCGAACTGGTTGATGGCCTGCTGCAAGGCCAGGGCCGCCTGGACTACCGCAATGGCAGCTACTACCAGGGCGAGTTCAAGGACGGTCTGTTCCACGGTGCAGGCGAGTGGCACGGGGCCGATGGCGAACACTACAGTGGCGAATTCCAGCACGGCAGCTTCCATGGCCAGGGCCGCCTGCAGCACAGTGACGACAGCCATTACCAGGGCGCGTTCAAGGCCGGACAGCCAAGCGGCGAAGGCCGTTTCAGCAGCGCCGAGCTGAACTACAGCGGCGCATTCGCGCACGGACTGTACGACGGCCCGGGCAAGCTGGAGTGGCTCGCCGGCGGCAGCTATCAGGGCCAGTTCAGCCAAGGCGAGCCCCATGGTCAGGGCGTCCTGATCGACGCGGACGGCAACCAGTTCAGCGGTCAGTTCGAACAGGGCCAGCTCAAGGGCCCGGGCAGCTTCACCAGCCCGGAGGGCGATCACTACAGCGGCGACTTTGTCGACACCCAGTTCCACGGCAAGGGCCGCTACCAGAGCGTGGACGGCGATGTCTGGAGCGGCCACTTCGTGCGAGGCAGCCTGAGCGGAGCCGGCGAATTCCACGGCAGCGACGGCAGCCTCTACCAGGGTCAGTTCCGCGACTGGCGCTACCACGGCGAGGGGCGCTTGCGCCTGGCCGACGGCAGCGTCTACCAGGGCCGTTTCGCCCGCGACCAATACAGTGGCCAGGGCCGCCTGACCCTGGCCGACGGGCGCAGCCTCGGTGGCACTTGGCAAGCCGGCCAGCGCCTGCGCGACGAGCAGGACGTGCTGCTGCCCGACCCGCTGGAGATCGGCCTGCTGGAACAGGGCCGCCTGCTCGATGCCGCCCTCGCGGCCCTGCCCGCCTCGACCCCGGCCATCGAACTCTATGCCCTGACCCTGGCCGGCGACGGCAAGCAGAGCGTGTTTATGCGCGAAGCCGATTACGTCGCCAAACTGCTCGACGAACGCTTCGCTGCCCATGGCCGCATCAGCCTGGTCAACCACCGCGACCACCTGGCCGAACGCCCCCTGGCCACCCGGGAAAACCTCAGCCGTGCGGTGCAAGCCCTGGCCGAGCGCAGCGGCCCGGAAGACCTGATCTTTATCTACCTGACCAGCCACGGCTCGGCGGACCACCAGCTGAACCTCGACCAGCCGCGCCTGCAACTCAACGACCTACCCGCCAGCGCCCTGGCGACGGTGCTCGAACCGCTCAAGGAGCGGCACAAGGTGCTGGTGATTTCCGCCTGCTATTCCGGCGGTTTTATCCCCCAGTTGCAGGATGACAAGACCCTGATCATGACCGCCGCCCGCGCCGACCGCGTGTCCTTCGGCTGCTCGGAGGAGAACGACTTCACCTACTTCGGCCGCGCCCTGTTCGCCGAAGCCCTGGAGCAGACCGACGATCTGCAACGCGCCTTCGAGCTGGCCCGGGCCAGCGTCGCCGAACGCGAGCAGAGCGAGGGCTTCGAGGCCTCCGAACCGCAGCTCTGGAGCGCTGCAACGGTACTTGCGCAATGGCGCAAACTGCGTGAGCAGCAGGGCCATGCGCCGGACAACAGCCCCGAGGAAAACCCCGCACCCACCCCATGATCCGCAGAGAAAGCCGCCCCGCCCCGCACGTTTTGCCAACGCCTGTTAAGCTGATTGATATCAGCGGAGAGCCCTAGACCATGTATTTGACGCCCCAGCACATCCTTCTCGCCGGCGCTTCCGGCCTGACCGGCGAGCACCTGCTGGACCGCCTGCTCAGCGAGCCCACCGTTGCCCGGGTGCTGGCACCCAGCCGGCGCGCGCTGGCCGAACATCCGCACCTGGACAACCCCCTGGGCGAACTGCTGGACCTGTTGCCGCAACTGAACGGCCCGATAGACACCGCCTTCTGCTGCCTGGGCACCACCCTCAAGCAGGCCGGCTCACAGGAAGCCTTCCGCGCCGTCGATCACGACCTGGTGCTGGCCTTCGCCCGGCGCGCCCGCGAACTCGGCGCGCGCCATCTGCTGGTGATCAGCGCCCTGGGGGCCGATCCCGCCTCTGCGGTGTTCTACAACCGGGTCAAGGGCGAAATGGAACAGGCCCTGCGTGCCATGGACTGGCCGCAACTGACCATAGTGCGACCTTCCCTGCTGCTCGGCGCACGCCAGGAGTTCCGCCTCGGCGAGCGCCTGGCCGCGCCCCTTATGCGCTGGCTGCCCGGCAAGTACCGCGGCATCAAGGCCACGGTACTGGCCCGAGCCCTGTGGCGTCTGGCCCTGGAAGAGAACAACGGCATCCGCGTGATCGAATCCGGCCAGTTGCGCCGCCTTGGCCGCTAACCACTACGGACACTTTATGACCTCTCAGCCAGACAACCTGATCGACGCCCTGGCGGCGGCCGACATGCTGGAAATCGACGACCTGCACGCCTGGCAATTCCGCCTCGACGAAGCCCAGCTGCAAGGCAGCGGCGACGCGCCCTTGCTCAGCATCGAGTGCATGGACGGCCGCGCCCTGCGCAAATGGCACTTCAGCCTGGCCCAGGTGCAGGCCGCCCGCTACGAGGCCGCGGACGACTGCTGGATGCTGGACAGCGCCGCCGGCCCGCACCGCCTCAAGTGCTTTGCCGCCATCAGCGGCGACAATGACGATGCGCCGGACGACGCTGCCAACGACGGCGAATAACCCGCCAAGGAACCGCCATGAGTCTGTATGAGCGCTACCTGCTGCCGCACCTGATCGACTTCGCCTGCGGCATGGGCGAGGTGATGCAGGCCCGCGCGCAGACAGTGCCCCAGGCCCATGGCCGGGTGCTGGAAATCGGCATCGGCAGCGGTCTCAACCTGGAGTTCTACGATGCCGCCAGGGTCAGCGCGATCGTCGGCGTCGACCCCAGCGCCGAGATGCAGAAGCTGGCCAAGGCGCGCGCAGCGGCCCTCACCATCCCGGTGCAGATGATTGCCTTGGAACTGGGTCAGATTCAGGCCGAGGACGCCAGCTTCGACAGCATCGTCTGCACCTTTACCCTATGCACCATCCCCGACGCCGTGGCCGCCCTCAAGGAGATGCGCCGGGTGCTCAAGCCCGGCGGTCGCCTGCTGTTCTGCGAGCACGGCAAGGCCCCGGACGCCGCCGTGCTGCGCTGGCAGAATCGCCTGACGCCACTGTGGAAACCCCTGGCCGGCGGCTGCCACCTCAACCGCGATATCGCCGCGCTGATCAGCGCCGGCGGCTTCAGCATCGGCCAGCTGCAGCACCGCTACCTGAAAGGCCCCAAGGCCATGACCTACCTCTACCAGGGCTGGGCCACCTAGCCGATTGCCAGCACGCGCCGGCAGCCCCCTTAAATCCTGACTATCGTTAAGACTCTGGACTTATCGAATGGAAGCCGGCTTACGCATGAAGCGTCTGCAGTTACGCGCAAGCATCGCCCTGATCCTGTGCCTGGCCGGCATGCTGGCACCCGTCAACCAGGTTCTGGCCCAGTCGCGCCAGGTCAGTGTCGGGGTGTACGCCAACGAACCGAAGATCGTGCTGGGCGAGGATGGCCAGATTTCCGGCATCCTCGGCGAACTGCTCAAGGAGATTGCCCGCCAGGAAGACTGGCAGCTGAACGCCGTGCCCTGCGACTGGCAGCAGTGCCTGGAGCGGACCCAGAGCGGCGAGATCGACCTGCTGCCGGACGTCGCCTTCAATGAAACCCGCGCCCTCTCCCTGGATTTCCATCAGGTGCCATCGCTGTTCAGCTGGTCACAGCTGTACAGCCGCGAAGGGGTGCAACTGGCCTCGGTACTGGACCTCGAAGGCCACCGCATCGCGGTGCTGGAGGGTTCCATCCAGCAGAATTATCTGCGCGACCTGCTCAAGAGTTTCGGCCTCAACGCCGAGCTGATCGGCGTATCCAGCCTGCTCCAGGGCTTCGAGCAGGTCGCCAGTGGCGCGGCCGATGCGGTGGTGGCCAATCAGCAATTCGGCGACTTTCACGCCCCGCATTACCGGCTGTACAGCACGCCCATCATGTTTCAGCCCGCGCAACTCTTCTATGCCACGCGCAAAGGCCAGAATGCCGAGCTGCTGGCCAGCATCGATAAACATCTGCAGCACTGGCAGGGCTCGCCCGACTCCTACTACTACCAGATCCTGCAACGCTGGGGCGGCGAACGTCCCACCCTGCTGGTCCCCACCGCGGTCTGGTGGGGCCTGGGCGGTCTAGCCGTGCTGCTTCTGCTGGCCCTTGGCGGCGCAATAATCCTGCGCCGCCAGGTCGCCGAGAAAACCCGCCACCTGCTGGCCGGCGAACAACGCCTGAACACCATTCTCGACAGCGTCGAGGCCTATATCTATATCAAGGACACCCAGCTGCGTTACCAGTATGCCAACCGCAAGGTCTGCGAACTGTTCGGCCAGCCCCTCGAACAGGTGATCGGCAAGACCGACGAATGCTTCTTCGATCTCGACACCGCCACCCACCTGCACGAGAACGACCGCCGGGTCCTGCAGTTCGGTGAGCGGGTCGAGGAGGAGGAAGTCAATCGCGGCCTAAACGGAGCCACCGAACACGCCTTCCTCTCGGTCAAGCTGCCGCTGCGCAATGCCGCCGGGCAGATCTATGCCCTGTGCGGCATTTCCACCGACATCACCGAGCACCGCAAGAACCTGGAGAAGATCAACCAGCTGGCCTTCTACGACCCGCTCACCGGTCTGCCCAACCGCCGCCTGCTGCTCGACCGCCTGCAACAGGCCCTGGCCAAGCATGCCCGCGGCCTACAGCAGGGAGCCCTGCTGTTTATCGACCTGGACAACTTCAAGGACCTCAACGACACCCTCGGCCACGACATGGGCGACCAGTTGCTGCAACAGGTGGCCGAACGCCTGCGCAGCCATGTGCGCGCCCAGGACAGCCTGGCCCGCCTCGGTGGCGACGAGTTTGTGCTGATGCTCGAAGAACTCAGCGTCGACCCGGAGCAGGCCGCGCGCCAGGTGGAAACCGTCGCCAACAAGGTGGTCGCCGCCCTGGCCGCGCCCTACAGCCTGGAGGGCCGCAGCCATACCAGCACCGCCAGCATCGGCATCGCTCTGTTCCCCAAAGACCAGACCAGCGTCGAGGAGATCCTCAAGCGCGCCGACCTGGCCATGTACCAGGCCAAATCCGCGGGGCGCAACGGCATGCGCTTCTTCGACCCGAACATGCAGGCCGAAGCCAATGCCCGCGCCAGCCTGGAAAACGACTTGCGCCAGAGCCTCAGCGAACGCCACTTTATCCTCCACTACCAGCCCCAGGTCGACGCGCAGGGCCAGCTGATCGGGGCTGAGGCGCTGGTGCGCTGGCAGCACCCCAGGCGCGGCCTGGTCGCGCCGAACGACTTTATCCCCCTGGCGGAAAGCACCGGGCTGATTCTGCCCCTGGGCCGCTGGATCCTGCACAGCGCCTGCGCCCAGCTGGTCACCTGGGCCGCGCACCCGCAACTGCGCCATATCAATCTGGCGGTCAACGTCAGCGCCCGCCAATTCCACCACCGCGACTTTGTCGAGGACGTGCTCGCGACCCTGACGGAAAGCGGGGCCAACCCCGCCCGCCTGGAACTGGAGCTGACCGAAAGCCAGCTGGTGGAAGACGTGGAAGTCCTGATCGCCAAGATGACCCGGCTCAAGGCCCACGGCGTGCGCCTCTCGCTGGACGATTTCGGCACCGGCTACTCCTCGCTCAACTATCTCAAGCGCCTGCCGCTGGACCAGCTGAAGATCGATCAGAGTTTTGTTCGCGACCTGCTGGTGCAGCCCAGCGATGCCGCCATCGTGCGCACCATCCTGGCCCTGGGGGCCAACCTCGACCTGGCCGTCACCGCCGAGGGCGTGGAGACCAGCGAACAGCGCGAAGCGCTGCTGGCCATGGGCTGCCAGAAGTTCCAGGGCTACCTGTTCGCCCGACCGGGGCCAGCCCAGCTGCTGGAGCAATGGCCCACCCTCAACAGCCGCGATATCACCGCCTGAGTCCAGCCCGTCGTCCGCCAGACCGGCAGCCGGCACCTCAGGTCGGTGCAGCCTCGCGCAGGCGCAGGGCATCCACCAGCCCGGCAGCGATGGCCATACCCACCAGGTCGGCAAGGGTTTCGGCCTGCATGCGCTTCATCACCCGCGAGCGGTACAGGTCGACGGTCTTGACGCTGATGGCCAGCTGCTCGGCCACCTCGCGATTGGTGCAGCCGCGCACCAGCGGCAGCAGCACATCGCGCTCGCGCGGGGTCAGGCTGGCCAGGCGCGCCTGCACCTCGAGCAGGCGCGGATCCGTGGCCGAGGCGCGGTTCAGGGCCTGCTGCACGCTGTCGAGCAGCAGCTGTTCGTTGTAGGGCTTCTCGATAAAGTCCACCGCGCCGGCGCGGAAGGCACGCACCACGATGGGCACGTCGGCATGGCCACTGACGAAGATGATCGGCATGTCGATACCACGCTCGCGCAGGGCTTCCTGCACATTCAAACCACCCATGCCGGGCATCCGTACATCCAGCAGCACACAGCCCTGACTCTGACCGTCGCAGACCTCGAGGAAATCCCGGCCACTGGTAAAGGGCAAGGCCGTCAGCCCCACTGACTCCAGCAGCCAGACGGTGGAGTCGAGCATGCCCTGGTCGTCATCGACCACATAGACCCGTTGTTGCTGTTGCGCGCTCACTGGCTCGTCCTCTTATTGTTGTCTGTCTCGCCCGGGCTCTCGTCGCTGCGCCCCAGGGGCAGGCGACATTCCAGGCACAGGCCGCCGTGCTCCCCTGGCCGGGCCTCCAGGGCCCCGCCAAAACCTTCGATAATGCTGCGGCTCATCGACAGGCCCAGGCCCAGGCCTTCCGCCTTGCTGGTGTAGAAGGGGGTGAAGATATGCCCCAGCTGCGCCGCCTCCACCCCCGGGCCCTGGTCGCTGACCCAGACGCACAGCTGGCCGCCGCGCTCCCCGGCCGTCAGCTCGATACGCGAGGGCTGGCCCGGATGGGCTTCGCGGTTGGCGTCGATGGCGTTGCGCAACAGGTTGAGCAGCACCTGTTCGAGCAGCACCCGGTCGGCATACACCGGCGGCAGATTATCCGCCAGTTGCTCGACGATATTCACCTGCCAGTTGCTCGCCTCCCACTGACACAGGCGCACCGCCTCGCGAGCCACCTGAGCCATGTCCAGGGCCTGGGTGCGGCGCTGGCCCTTGCGCAGGAAGGCGCGCAGGCGCTTGATCACTTCCGAGGCGTGGTTGGCGTGTTCGGTGATGCGCTCCAGGCCCTGGGCCACCTTGTCCGCTGCCTGCGGATTAGTCTCCAGGGCCCTGAGGTAACGCTGGCTGGCGCCGGCGTAGTTGACCACCGCCGCCAGCGGCTGGTTGATCTCGTGGGCGATGCCGGAGGCCAGTTCGCCCAGGGTGACCAGCCGCGCGGTATGGGCCAGCTCGTCCTGATGGCGGCGCTGCTGGGCTTCGCGCAATTCGCGCTCGGTCATGTCGCGGGCCACCAGCGAATAGTAGTGCTCGCCACCACTGCCACGATGGGCCAGCAGCACCAGCGACACCGGCAGCGGCGCGCGCGGCCCCAGGGGCAACAGGCGCACCTCGGCGCTCCACACGCCACAGGCATCGGCAGTCGCCCAGCCCTGAGCCTGCAACTGCTGCAAATCGTCCGCGGCGAGCAGCGCATCCAGGGCTGGTAGCGCCTGATTCGCCGCGATATTCAGGGCATGCCGGGCCGAGGGGTTGAGGTGGGTCAGACGTCCACTCGGGTCGATAAACAGCACCAGGTCGGTGTTGGCTTCCACCACTTCGGCCAGTCGCCGCTTGTTCTCCTCGGCCTGCACCCGCGCGGTGATATCGCGCGACACGCTGACCACCTCCACCACCGCGCCGGTGTAGGTTTCGCGAATGGCCCGGTTGGCGGTCTCGAACCACAGGTAATGCCCCGCGCGATGGCGGATGCGATAGGTCATGGTGTGGTAGCCGTCCTGCTCCAGGGCCTCGCGGGTGCTCTGCACCAACTGCAGCTGGTCCTGCTCGTGGAACAACGCCTGCACCAGGGTCCCGCGCAGCTCCTCGGGCCAGTAGCCGAGCAGGGTCCAGCTGGCCGGCGAGGCATCGAGAAAGCGCCCCTCCGGGGTATGCCGGGAGATCAGATCGGTAGTGTTCTCGGTAATCAGCCGGTACAGCCGGCTGGCCTTGGCCGCCTCGCGCTCGGCCTGCACCTGCTCGGTGGCCAGGCGACAGCGGGCCAGTACCTGCTGCTCCAGCGGGTCGGGGATAAACAGCCAGATCAGAATCTGCCCCTCGACCTGGGCCTCGACCCCATCGATCGCCCGCCCCTGCTGCAGGCAGGCCCGCACCAGTTGCGCGGCGTTGACCGGCAACAGCTCCAGCGCCGCCGGCAAGGGCCGCTCGCCGAGCAGCTCGAGCATGGCCGCATTCAGCTGCAGCGGTCGCGCCTGGGTATCCAGCAGCAGACTGGGTTGCGGGTCGCTGCCGAGCAGGGCACTGCCGCGGGCCTGCGCGGGCAGGCTGGCAAGCAGGGCCAGTAGCAGCTCATGGATAAACCCCAGCCAGTCGAGGCCCACCCCTTCCTGCAACTCGATCAGCAGCAGGCCGGGCTGCCCGGCATCCAGCTCCAGGGCCAGCACCTGGCCATGGCTGATGGCCGCGCGGCGTACCCGACCGGCCAGCCAGCAGGGCAACTGGCGCAACTCGCCCAGGCTCAGCCGCGGCTCGACCTGCAAACGCTCGAACAGCAGCAGATCGCTGGCCTGCAAGGGGTCGCCGAAGCCCGGCGGCAGATGGGCTGCCGCGCCTTCATGGCTGTAGATGCCGGTAGCCGCCTGCCAGCCGAGAAAGAACGCCTGACGCACCTCGGGGCAGGCCTGCAGGGTGCGGCGCAGGGCGTCGGCACGCACCGCCAGCGGCAACGCCTCGCGCTGTAAACGCAGCCAGCTGTGCAACTGCACGCGGATCTCACTCATCGCATCGCTTCCTTATCACCGGCCCTGTGCTTGGCCCGCCGCGAGCATCGCGGCAACGCCGGCCGAATGCAAAGCGACCAAGGGCTATAGCCGACAAACCATACTAGTAAACTTACTATAAGACTATGGCTTAGTTGCCATATCAAACTATTAAAAGCTATAAATAACTCACGCCAAAACAGCAGCACGCCTGTCGTCCACCGACCAGGCACTGCCGTACCGGCCAACAAGAGCAAACAATCTGCCATGGGTACTCGCATGTCGATCTACGAACAGGGCCTCGCGCCTGCCGCCGTCAATCATATCGCCCTCTCGCCCCTGAGCTTTCTCGAGCGCACCGCCAGCGTCTACCCGCACTACCCGGCGGTGATCCATGGCTCGATCCGCCGCGACTGGAGCGAGACCTATGCGCGCTGCCGCCGCCTGGCCTCGGCCCTGGCCGGCCGTGGTATCGGCAAGGGCGATACGGTGGCGGTGATGCTGCCGAATATTCCGGCCATGCTCGAAGCCCACTTCGGCGTGCCGATGATCGGCGCGGTGCTCAACACCCTCAACGTGCGCCTGGATGCCGAGGCCATCGCCTTTATGCTGCAGCATGGCGAAGCCAAGGTGCTGATCGCCGACCGCGAGTTCCATGAGGTGATCCACGCCGCCGTCGGCATGCTCGATCATCCGCCGCTGGTGATCGACGTCGACGACCCCGAATATGGCGAAGGCCAGGCGGTCAGCGACCTCGACTACGAGGCCCTGCTGGCCGAGGGCGATCCGCAATTCGCCTGGCAGTGGCCGACGGACGAGTGGCAGGCGATCAGCCTCAATTACACCTCCGGCACCACCGGCAACCCCAAGGGCGTGGTCTACCACCACCGTGGCGCGTACCTCAATTCCCTGGGCAACCAGATGACCTGGGCCATGGGCAACCACCCGGTCTATCTCTGGACCCTGCCGATGTTCCACTGCAACGGCTGGTGCTACCCCTGGACCATCACCGCCCTGGCCGGCGTGCATGTGTTCCTGCGCCGCGTCGACCCGCAGAAGATCCTCCACCTGATCCGCGAACACCGGGTCAGCCATATGTGCGGCGCGCCCATCGTGCTCAATGCCCTGGTGAATATGCCGGAGTCGGCCAAGGCTGCCATCGAGCACCCGGTCAACGCCATGGTCGCCGGCGCGGCACCACCGGCCAAGGTCATCGGCGCGGTGGAGGAAATGGGCATCAAGGTCACCCACGTCTATGGCCTGACCGAGGTCTACGGCCCGGTCACCGTGTGTGCCTGGCATGCCGAATGGGACGAACTGGCGTTGGATGAGCGGGCGCGGATCAAGTCGCGTCAGGGCGTGCGCTACACCACCCTGGAAGGCCTGATGGTCGGCGACCCCAAGACCCTGGAGCCGACCCCACGCGATGGCGAGACCATCGGCGAGATCTTNATGCGCGGCAACACCGTGATGAAGGGCTACCTGAAGAACCCCAGCGCCACCGCCGAGGCCTTCGAGGGCGGCTGGTTCCACACCGGCGATCTGGCCGTGTG
>C687J35021_10000504_pt1 | contig 30591 bp, 27 predicted proteins | sample RifCSPhighO2_12_FD_35021 | JGI IMG/M metagenome (IMG submission 35021) | reverse complement strand
TTGGCAATACTGCGTTAAAAACGGCCTCGGAATGCTCATTTACAGCCAGTAAACTCCGCTTCCTCGGCCGTTTTTGCCTTGTCTTGCCTGCCTCGCCTACGTTTTTTCAACGGCCTGCTAACCCATTTACGATCTGCTGCGCGTCGGCCCTGCTGGGTTACTAACGTAGCGCCTTGCAGGACTCTAGCTCGCGAGAGCTTGAATAGGTTCTAGGCGTAAAGCGTCGGGCGACGGACTAACCGGTCCTGGCCGCGTCAGGCAGTGGTTCTCTTCTCGCGGATACAGGTCGGCCCGGCGCGCTGGACGATGGCCTGCTCGACTTCCTTGCGCAGGCCCAGCAGGAAAGCCGCTTCGGCGGCGACGAACAGCGGACCGATCACCAGGCCCATGACGTCATCGACAAAGGCCGGTTTGCGCCCCTCGTAGTAATGACCGACAAACTGGATGATCCAGCCGATCACAAACAGGCCGATACCGCTGCTCAACCACACCGTTGTCGACTGCACGGCCAGGCCCGCTGCCGCCCACAGGCTGAGCACCAGCAGCAGCGCCATCAGCAGGCCGAAGCGCAGGTCCAGGCGCAGGTAGAAGGCCCCCGCCGCCACGGCCACCAACAGCGCTGGGGACAACCACAGGCCGAGAAGCTCGAAGCCTGGGCGTGAAAGCAGCACGGCCACCGCCACAACGATCAGTGGAATACCGATACAGTGGCTGAGAATATTGCGTTGGTCGCGGTGATAGGCCGCGTATTGAGCCAGATGGTCGACCAGGGTTTTCATTATTATTTTCCTTATGCAAGACAGGTGGCCAGCATGAACCCGCATGCGTACGCCGCTCTGTCAGCTAGCCGACAAAGCCGGAGCCGCCGATGAACGCCGCCCACAGCTATCAGGCGTGTCTGCGGGCAGGGCATTGGTTCAATGCTCTGCCCGCGGCCTTGCAGGAGGCGCTGCTGGCCGCCGCCCAAGTGCAACAGCTGGCGGCGGGGCAGGTGCTGTTTCGCCGGGGCGACAAACCCTGCGGCCTGTATGCGGTGGTCGAGGGTGGCATGCGCATCGGCGCGGTCAGCGCCACCGGCAAGGAGGCGCTGCTGACCCTGGTCGAGCCGCCCTACTGGTTTGGCGAGATCTCTCTGTTCGACGGCCAGCCGCGCACCCACGATGCCTTTGCAGAAGGTGCTACCACTCTGTTGCTGGTGCCGCAGGCGCGGCTGCTGGCGCTGCTCGAACAGCAGCCGCAGTACTGGCGCGACTTCGCCCTGCTGATGAGCCACAAGCTGCGTCTGGCGTTTATCGCCCTGGAAGAAATGAGCCTGCTGCCCGCGGCTCCGCGCCTGGCACGGCGGCTGCTGCTGATTGCCGAGAACTACGGTGAGGGCGAGCCGCGCCGGGTCCTGCATCTGCCCCAGGAGCAGCTGGCGCTGATGCTGGCGATCTCCCGGCAGACCACCAACCAGATCCTCAAGGAGCTGGAAGGCCGGGGCATCCTGCGCCTGACCTATGGCGAGATCGAGATTCTCGACCTGCCGCGCCTGCGTCAGGCGGCGCAGTAACGTTTTGCTACATGGCGGCTTGCATGCGGGGAATCTCCGAGGTCACCTGGCACTCTATGATTGACCCCTATCTTTACTAGAGCTGCTGTCCGAATGCCGATACCCGCCCCTGTTACCCACGCTGACTTGCCCCTGGTGCTGGCCGGCCCGTTGCTGCGCCGCATGGAACCGCAGCGTCTGGTGCTCTGGCTGGTCGGCAGCCAGCCGTTGTCGCTCAGCCTGCAGCTGAGCCATGGCGACGCGCCGGAGCCACAGCACTACCCGCTGCAAGGCGACAGCTGCCAGGTGATTCAGATCGGCGAGCAGGCGTTTATCCACCTGATCGATCTGGCGTTCGACACCCCGCTGCCCTGCGATGTGCAGATCGACTACGACCTGCTGATCGAACAGCCCGGCCAGGCCGCACTGGGCATCGTCGACTGGGCCCCGCACCTGCTGTATGACGGCGCGACTCGGGCCAACTTCGTGCTGCGTGCGCAGCCCGACCATCTGCTTCACGGCTCTTGCCGCAAGCCGCATCACCCGGCGGCCGATGGCCTGCTTTGTGCCGACCGTCTGCTGGCCGAAGCGCATGCCCCCGAGCAGCGTCCGGCGCTGCTGCTGATGAGCGGCGACCAGATCTACGCCGACGACGTCAGCGGGCCGATGTTGCGGGCGATTCATCAGGTGATCGAGCGTCTTGGCCTGTTTGGCGAGCACCTGCAAGGCGCGGTGGTGGATGACAGCACGGCGCTTTACCAGCACCCGGCCAGCTACTACCAGCGCGCCGAGCTGCTGCCGGCGCTGAAGAGCAATGACACCCTGCGCGAGCGGTTTTTCGGCGGCGTGGAGAAGCCGGTGTTCACCACCAGCAGCGCCGACAACCACCTGGTGACCTGCGCCGAAGTGCTGGCCATGTACCTGCTGGTCTGGTCGCCGACGCCCTGGACGTTGCTGGAAGCCGAAATGCCGGCACTGAGCGCCGAGGAAGTGCCGCGTTATCAGGCCGAGCGGGGCCATATCGAGGCGTTTCGCGGCGGCCTTGGCCGGGTCGCGCGGGCCCTCGCCCACCTGCCGACGCTGATGATCTTCGATGACAATCCGAGTGTAGCTGTATAGCGCCAGTAATCCGAAGTCGATAGGCTATGGACAAATCGGTGAATTCGGGCGAGCTGTCATGGCTAGAAATCATTTAAGGAGTAAGACAGGGCAAGGCCGTTACGAGTCAAAGGCGCGGCGAGTCCTCATTCCTCAGTTCCGCTTACTACGCCTCAACTTCCTCGAAACACATAATGACGGCAACCCAAAAGGCTTGCCAGACTATGAGTTTTCAAGTGCAGAGGATAGTTATCTCCCAAATTTCCCGGTGCTTATTCAAGGCAATGGCGAGCCGTGGGCCATCGGAAACCTTTACCTGACCACCAAGTTACAGCGTGAGGCCGGGTATGAGTCGAGAACATTTCGGGGCATTGCCGATCATCTACTGGACTATCTGCGCTTTCTGGAAGATGAAGGCATGGATTATATGCATTTCCCGAAAAATGATCGGCTCAAGGTTACATACCGCTATAGGCAACGTTTGATTGACTTTGTGACTGCCGGCCTGCTTTCTGCGAGTACGGCCAGTGCCAGAATCAATGCGGTGGTTAACTTCTATCGTAGAATTATCAACTGGAGTCTCGTGAGCGATGCAAACATCGAGGGTGTGGCATTTACAGAAATAAATAAGTACATCAGTGTGACCTCGAATTATGGTATTCCGAGGAATATCATGGTCAATTCACACAATCTAGCTATTGCGAATACAAAAAAACAATTTCAGACCGAATATATCAATGATGGCGGCGACTTACGCCCACTGACCGTACGCGAGCAATCATATATGTTGCAAGCGCTGCTTGAATCCTCCCGCGAATACCAGCTCATGTTCTACTTTGCCTTATTCACAGGTGCACGGATTCAGACTATCGGGACTCTGCGTATCAAACACCTTCTAGGTGGTCTGGACAGCAACGGTTATCTTCGACTCCCTATCGGGGCCAGCACGCTGGCTGATACAAAGAACGGTAAGCGCATGACGCTGCTTGTCCCTGGTTGGATCGTGCAGGACATGCTGGTCTACTGCCGCAGCGCGGAAGCCAAAAAGCGCCGCGCTCGCTCGTACTATGGAGATACTGAGGATAACTATGTATTTCTAAGCAAAAATGGGGTTCCCTATTACACTAGCAAAAAAGAAATTCTGGACAGGCGCGATAGCCGAATCAGTGTAGGCGCGGGGATGGCAGACAGAGCTAGTGAAGTTAGCATTCAGGATGGAGCGGCACTAAGAACGCATATCCAGCAGATACTTTTGCCGCGCATTCACCGAGGCAATCCAGAGTTCCAATATTTTACTTTCCATGACTTACGAGCGACATTCGGAATGAATTTGCTCGAAAGTCAATTGCAGCACATGGGTGATCAGAGCATCACTGCGGCCCTTGAGTATGTGCAGCAGCGAATGGGGCACAGCAACAAAGAAACCACGATGCAGTATTTGAGTTACAAGTCGCGCCTGCAGTGGAAAAACAGTGTCCAGCATGAATTCGAAACTCAGCTATTCCGGCATGTGAACACTTCCGCGAACGCAGGCGCAACCGTATGATAAGTGATTTAGTCCAGCGTTCCGTCGTGATCATTGATGCGAAAGATAAAAATGTCGAGATAATTCATCCTCAGCTGACTGTCTTAATGTTCGATAACAAAAGTGGCGCTGGCAAGCGCCACTTGGATTTGGGTGCTTTGTGCTATGTACGTCGGGGCAGAGGTACACCTCAAAAAATGGGATGCCCTGTTGACCTGCTTTCTATTGATCATTCGCGAATCCCTGTGGCGCAGGGGCTAATTGAGCATCTGAGGGGCAGCGCCAGTATCGCTACGGCAACTCAAGTTTTTCAAGCGATTAGCTGTTTTTTTGATTGGATTGATGATCAACCGCGGCGCTACTTTTTTGATGACGTGGCTGCCATGCAAAAAGGCTACGGCGACTATACGCAGCACTTGCTACATCGCATGAATAGTTCAGGCGTCAATGGGAAGCCCATAAAAAAAACAACCGCGTCGCAGTATCAAGCAGGCGCCCGAAAAGTTTTAATGCTGACAACCGGCCTGAGCGAACCCGAGGTTAAAGGAATTGCTACCCATATATCTCAAAAAGACGGTCAGTCTCGCCATATAAACCTAGCGCTGCCAAATGCCGATGAGCAAGCCAGGACGTTTGCAGTGCTGGTCAATTTTATTGATGAAGCACATCGAATTTTGGTTCAAGGAGGAGCTTTTCCTCTGTGCCTCGCCTCTCCAAACGGCGAGTCGGTATATCTATATTCAGAGCAAGTGGATACAAAGAAAGCCAAAGCCGCGCATTTCAGCCTGGCACCTTTTTTGGCCAACTCCCCTACGTTTCCAACGTGGGGCGAAATTAAGGCGCACTTTGGGCTTGAGGGTGGAAGTGCAGCCACCCAAAAAGAAAGAGCGACTTATGATTACAGAAGGCGAATCTATTTAAGCAACAATGACAACCTGCGAAGTTGCCTCAGGCAAAGGATTGGGAGTCACGCTGTAGCGGCTGGAATGCTCGCCTTCATCGCGGCAACATCATGCAATTTCAGTGTCGCTAAAAACCTTGAAGTCGATTTACTTGAGATTGTACCCACATCACAGGGCAATCGTCTCTCTGGAACCAAGGGTCGGGCGAGAGGAAAGAAAGTTTCTCCAGAGTTTGGAGCACGGTTCGCACCTGTGTTCAAGAAATACCTTGATTTACGTAAGTGGGTCTTGAACGGTGCCGAGAGTACGCTGGTTTTCCCATTTTTCAGCCCGCAGTACGGCTTCGTTTCATTAACAGGCCACCAGATTAATAGAACTAAAATACTATTCAATAAAGCGCTTCCTCATACGTCCTGGGTGACTCCGACCCAATGGCGGAAAGGCGTCAGTTATCAGTACGTCAAGCTCAGCGGCGGCGACCTGGCGCTTACGGCGGAAAAACTGGGCAATACGGAAGCGACGTTGCGGCAAAGCTACAGCCGCCCGGCTCTGGAAGACTTCGCAGCGGAAATGACAGTTTTCTTTGAGTTGATGCACAAAGCGGCGATTGATCGCACGCGCTCTGTAGAGCACATTCCAGTGCGTATTGTGGACGAAATAAGGCTTGATGCCGTGACGGGTATTGGGTCGTGCGAAAAGGCAGCTGAAACCGCTCCTAGGCGCGCACAGGGCTTCACTGCCCAAGCTCCGGCGCCCGCGTGTGGTGACCCGGAAACTTGCCTGTTTTGTGAGTTCTATGCCGTCCATGCAGACGAACAGGATATTCGCCGTCTGCTGTCGTTGCGCTATTTAATCGAAGCCATTAAGCACAAGCAGCCAATTGATCATTGGCAAACTAAATTCAGTCCGACTCTCCATCGCATTGACGAAGTGCTGTCGGCGATACAAGACGCTGATGGCCGAATCAAGCCGACTGTCACCCGAGTGCGCGATGAAGTCGCATCCGGTGCGTTCGATGCGTTCTGGTCTATCCATTTCGACACCTTGGTTACTGTAGGAGCGGTGACGTGAGTATTATTGCCCATCTCCAATTCAGTCAGGTGCAAGACCATCAACTGCCAGATCGCTGCAATAGTGCATCGCAGTATCTGAATGTTGACGATAACTTCGTTATCTCCCGTACAGCGCAGGGAGTGATCGGCTCCATTTATGGGGATGATGAGTGGAATGTAAAAATGTATGACGCGACAGGAATCTGCGTCTACAACTTCTCTGCCTGGACCGAGGGTATCACTACGCCGCTGGTGACAGTAATCGCCGGAGAAATGAAAAAAATTCAAATAGCTCGCATGTATTTGTTTCAAAAGCCGCGCAAGCCTAATTCGCTCAGGCTAGGAGATCTTAACAAGCTGGCCCGCCTAGCACTTAACAACAATCTGCCCCTGAGTGATCTGTTCGATGATGCAAACCTCAATCGACTGCTGCTGCCCAGCTTTGCGGAGCTAGATAGAAATCCGATGCGAGGCATTCTGCAATTACTTAAAGAGCTATTTGATATACGGGTAAAGCACCCTGACTTTAAGTTCGCACCAAGCGATTATACAATCATTGAGTGCATGCAGGCGCTCTACAATAAACATCCTAAGCGTCAACAACATGACCCACAACAAACCAAGCTCATTCCGTCCCGCCTGTATGCGGCGCTTATTGCCGCGCTCAACTTAGAGCTAGACGATTTTAATGCTATTGCTGAGTCGATAGCCGAGCTTTACAAGCAGAAAAACGAAAATACGCTATTTGGAATCCCCGAATGTAGGTCTCGTTGGTACAAGAATCCGATTGTCTGGGGCGATGCCATTCAGCAGCACGGATTGGCCTCGGCCTTTGAAAGCCGATCCATTGAAAATTGGATTGATTTGAAAGCCTATCTTGGTGAGCTTCAAACTGCCGCCAAATACTGGATTCATTTTTTCACCGGAATGCGGTCAAATGAAGCGAGGCACCTACCTGCCGACTCCTATACGACGATAAAGGTGAATGGTGCCGACGTTCACATCTTACGCGGATATACGTCAAAAATCGCGGGTCAAAATCATACCGAAACATTCTGGATGACTGCCGGCATCATTGAGAAAGGCATCGCCGCCGCCCTGCATATCGGAAAGATCGCCGCACTTATAAACAATTTTGACGATAGCGATCCTTCTCAATACCCACTATTCCCTTCACTTGTAAAGCCTAGAAAGAAAGAAATAAGAGTATTTGCAGGCGGACCTGCCATCAGTCAGTCTGGCCGCTCTGTAAGTCAGCAGCGACTGCTTGCGCGATGGCCTGACTTAATTATTCAAGAGGCGGATATACGCGAACTGGAACAGTTCGATGGCTTTCGGGATTGGCGAAACGATCCTGAAGTTACTGCCGGAGTGGTTTGGCCCCTGGGAACTCACCAGTGCAGGCGCTCCCTAGCGGTATATTGTGCGCGCTCGGGCTTGGTTTCCGTCGGTTCGCTGGGGCTGCAATTTAAGCATTTGACGGAGGTAATGGCTTCGTATTATCGAAAGGGTAGCGCCTTTGCAGTTAATTTTCTTAACACAGAGGATGCTAAGAATCTGATTGACTCAATGGAGTACGAGCGCCAAAAAGCGCAGTACATCGACTACGAAGCCAATGTTATCAACACAACGAGTCGCTTGTGGGGCGGTGAAGGCAATCGCATTCAGGTGGCACGTGATAAAGGCCAGCCACTGATTATTACCACCGACAGGGCGATGACTGAAAGGAAATTTCTCAAGGGCGAGTTGGCTTATAAGAGCGGCCCGATTGGTGGCTGCACGAACCTCGAACCCTGCGATAGGATTTCGTTCACCAGCATCTTCGCCTGTATCGACTGCGAGAAATCCATTCTCGATGATGACCGCAGCCTGAAGAAAATCAAACGTGGCCTGAATAATCTGAGGCGCGAACAGGCATTTTACGTTGCGGAGAATGCACAATACATGCAACTTGAATCCGAGATCGCGGCAATCTACGAAAAGCTAGAAAAACGGGGCTTGCGAAAGAAGATGGAGGCGCTTGCATGAGTGCTCTTGGAAATTACATCGCGGCTTTGCAGAGGTTGATTGCGGGCAAGCCTCAAAACGTCCCTAAAGGCTCCGCGATCAACAAGGATACAGTTGCCCTTGAAGCTGGCCGTAAGCGCGGTTCGATCAAGAAATCCCGCGCTGGGAATGCCGAGCTCATTGCGGCGATAGAAGCCGCCGCGGCGGCACAGCAGGAGAAGTCAGGGCCGACAGCAGCACAAGATGCCACAAAACAAAAGGCGCTCAAGAAAGCTGCTCAGGCGCAACTTGGGAGTCTCAAAGAAGACTATGAATTGGCCCTTACAAGAATCGCTTCATTGGTGCATGAGAATCACATATTAAAGATGCAAATAAAAGAACTTGTCGAGGAAAAAGAATGGAGCAAGCACAAGGTCGTTAAAATGAATGAAGCTAAACGCCCATAAGAAGCATTGCAATCCGTAACATTAGAAAACTCAAGGGAAACTTGAGGGCCGCGGAAGTTGACCAATCCGTCGGCTACGATTGAAAATGCAGCTTCAAAATAACCGCCACACCCTACGATTCCGAAACCTACGTGGACTACGCCAAGGCGCTCTAGGCCGCCGCCGAAGCTGCCCGGTTCCACAGTAAAGGATAGGTGCGCCAGTCGGCCGACAGCACTCATACTGCACACCAACGTGTTCCGGCTCAGGAAGCGTTGATAGTCGCCGCTGGTGAACTGGCTCCCGCGATCTGAATGCAAAATCACCGACCAGTCACCCTGGCGTTGCCAGATCGCCATTTCCACTGCCCGGATTACCATTTGTCGATCCTGGCGATGGTGCATCGACCAGCCAATCACCAGCTTGCTATACAGGTCGAGCACCACGCAGAGATATAGCTTGCCTTCCAACGTGGCGATCTCGGTGATGTCCGTTACCCATTTCCGCTCAGGTTCCAAGGCATTGAAGTTTCGTTCCAGCAGATTATTTACACCTGCGGGACGGCTGCTGGATGCTCGAGCAAAACCCCGCCTCCGTCGACGCGGCCAGCCCTGGATGCGCTCTGCTGCCATCAGGCGAGCAACGCGATTGAGGGTGACAGTTTCGCCTTCAGCGAGCAGATCCTCGTGCATGCGAGGTGCCCCGATCACGCCACGACTGTCTTCATGAATTTCGCGAATGCGCCGAACCAAGCGCGCGTTCTCTTGAGCGCGTGAGCTTGGCTCGCGATCCTGCCAGGCGTAGTAACCGCTGGCGGACACATTCAGGCAGCGACACATCAAGCGAACTGGGTACTCGTTGCGGCAGCGCCGGATCACCGCGTACCGCTCGATGATTCCTTGGCAAAGTACGCTGCCGCGTCTCTTAAAAAATCACGCTCCTTGGTCACCCGGGCCAATTCACGCTTGAGACGGGCAAGCTCCTCATCTCGCGGACTCCCCGTGCCAGGAAAAGCATTTTCCAAACCTGGCTGCTACTCTCGAACCCAGCGGGTAAGCAGGTTTGGCGCAACGCCAATTTCAAGGGCCACCTGCCGGTAGCTCGTCCCGGAACGACGAACCAGCTCGATGGCTTCCCGCTTGAATTCGGGACTGTATCTCTTGCGCTTCATGAACACTCCTTCGGCTCGATATGAGCTTACTCGAAAGTGTCCGCGTTATCGGGGTAGAACCCCAGCGGGCGTACCTATCCCGTGAGTGGTGGCCCTTGAGGCAAAAGCTTGGCCATGCGGCGTAGGTTTTGCACTGTCGCGGCCAAGGTGAATTCGTCAGTTGCACCCATGAGGCCACGCAGTCGTAAACGGTCGAGTTTCATGATCCGTTTGCAGATGGGATCAAGCCAGACAGCCCCTGCTTTGAGGGCGTGGCTTTTTATATAGTTGTCCGTGTGAGAGGTGATTGTTTGCTTGCTGCGTTGGTCGAAATGCCCGGCCGCATTTAGCGGACCGGGCTTGATTGATCAGTTACCGGTAGCGCGCATGTGCTGAACGCTGAACATCTCCGGCTTGCTCATATCCGGATCGACCTGGCCCTTGAACTGCCCTGTGGTGCAGTGCATGGCCTGGATGTCGACCATCGAGAAGCTGTCGTCGATCGACACGCCGGAGCCCTTGTTCTTCGGCAGGTGGTAGTCCGGGTGGGCCTGGCCGATAGTGAAGGTCTTCCACATGCTGCCCTTGCGGTCATACGACACGGTACGCGGCACGGTGAAGGTCTGCGCATCCATGTAATGCACGCGTTTGGATAGCGGGTGGCTGCCGTCCACCGGCACCGATTCCACCTCGTAGACCTTGCGCAGCTGCCAGGTGATGTTGGGGAAACAGCCGCCCTGGCCGCCGAACGCCACTACCTGGTAACCGTCGCTGTCCTTGTGCGTTTCGCTGTCCAGCGTCAGGTCGTTGTGGTTGTAGAAGGGCATCAGCATGAAGCGGGTGCCCTTGTAGCTCCACTGCATATCGGAGATGCGCCCGTTGTAGCCCTCGAAGTCCTCGATCATCAGGTCGGAGCCGAGGAAGGCATCGGTCACCTGGCCGGTGGCCAGGCGCCGCACGCGACGCTGGAAGCCCAGGTACAGCCAGGAGTTGTCACGCTTGAGGTCGTCTTCGGCGCGGTGGATCAACAGCTGGGTGTTGCGTACGTCATACGGCTCCAGCACCTTGACGTAGATGCCGCGGAACAGCTGCGACGGGTTGGGGGTAATCGCCGGCGTGGGCTCTTGGTTGACCCGGCGGGTGAAGTTGAGGAAGTGGAAGTCGAACTTGATGGTGCGTTCCAGCTTGCCCGTGTTCATGTCGCGGAACTTCCAGTAGAACGGCGAGATGGCGGCGCTGTCGCCCCAGTTGTAGCCGTACTTGTAGTTCCAGGCGAGCTTCTCGCCGGCGCGCGGGTCGCTGGCGTCCGGCTCCTGAGGGAACGGCCGGCCGGCCACGGCGCCGCTGATCTCGCCGGGCTTGGCGCCGAGTTTGACCGTGTCCATGTGCTGGCGGGTAGCCTCGACATAGTTGGGGTGCAGGTCGAAGGAGGTGGTGTCGCCGACCTTCAGCTCCGCCCAACCTTTCTCGATAAAGCCGTAGAAGGCCGGGTCGAGAATCTCCTTGAACTGGGCGACGTTGCCCTTGTTGATGGTCATGCCGGCGCTCAGACCGGCGAAGCTCGGCTTGTCGTTCTGGTAGGGGTGGAAGGACTGCTGGATCACCGCCTCGTCGGCGGCATAGACGCCGCTGGTCGCGCCCAGCGTCAACAGGGCCAGCGCCAGGGCGCGGCTCTGCCGGGATTTCTTGTAATTCATGGCTGTTCCTCGTGATTGATCAGAAGCTGTAACGCAGGGTCAGTTGCAGTTCGTCTTCCTTCTGCGCCATGCCGATGGGGCCGGCGCGGAAGCGGCCCAGCGGCTCGTAGCCGCTCAGACCGGCGCTTGCGCCCTCCGGCAGGCCATAGCTGGTGAAGGGGTCCCAGGGGTTGCAGCTGCGGCAATCGTCGAACTCGCGAGCGCCGCGACCGACCTTGAGGTTGGCGCCGGCGACGATCTTCAAGTTGTCGCTGAACAGGTATTCCACGCTCGGCGCGATGGCCGTGGCCTGGGCCTTGAAGTCATGCGCGACGATTATTTGCGGGCTGAGGCGGTCGTTCATCCACCAGCCTTTCACCAGCAGGGTGCCGATCCAGTTCTGCTCCCAGTCCGGCATGCCGGCCTTGCCCAGTGGGCGATCCTCAAGCTGGTGCTCGTGGATGTGCTGGCCGAACAGCTGGCCGGAGAAGAGGAAGGCGCGGCCGGGGTTGAGGAAGGGGATGAAGATGTTCTTGTCCGCACCGATCACGTAACGGGTGACGTCGGACTCGGAGAACAGCCGTGATTGCAGGGTGTTGGCAAACTCCTCGCCCTCGGTGTGCGCGACTTCGAAGCGGAACACCGTGTCGATCGCTTGCGAGTAGTAGTCCATCGAACCGCCGATCAGGTTGACCCGCGGGAAATGGATATCGAAGGCAATCAGGCTCGGCCATACCGCGGTTTCACCGGTGAAGGCGTTCTGCGCCGGGATACCGCCACGCAGCGAGGGCAGTTGCGAACGGTAGGTAAGGGCGTTCAGCGAGAAGCCGAAATCGCCGTAGACGCCTTCCAGCTTGATGCCGAACTGGCTGTTGGACAGGCTCCAGGACGGCATGTGCGCCTTGCGGATACCGATCTGGCCGGGGCCGAAGTCGGTGGCGATGTTGCCGCCGGCGAAGTTGGCCACGGTGCCGCCGTTTTCCCACAGGTTGTTCATGCCGCGGAAGAAGCAGCCAGCATCGAGGATCGAGTTGGGCTGGCCGCACTGACCGAGGTTGTGCGGACGGAACTTGTCGAAGTTCCACACGAACGACAGGTTGAGGTCGTCGAACACCTCGCCGGCGCCCATGCGCCAGTCGGCCTTGGCGATCCACATGGGAATGCGGATGTCTTCCAGCTCGTCGTAGATGTTGTTGCGCGAGAAGTCGACCGGGTTGATCACGTCGAGCACGCGGAACAGGTCGGTGCGGCCCCAGATCACCTGCTGCTTGCCCAGGCGCCAGCTAAGGATGTCGCCGTTGGGCAACTCGTTGTCGAAGTCGACGTAGAGCTCGCGGATGAAGTCCAGGCGTTCGTTGAACTCGGGGAAACGCAGGTCGTTGCTGCTGTAGTCCAGGTAGTCGTCGATGCAGCCGCGGCTGTCCTTGTCGCAGGGCCGTACCGGCACGCCGAAGGCCACGCCGCCACGGGTTTTGTGCAGGTTTTCGCCGAGCACGATCATCCCCTCGTTGGGGTTGCGCGCGTCGTTGAAGCCGAAGAAGGTGCCTGGCGGACGGATGCCACCGCCGTGCGGCACAGTCGAGCCCGCGCCGGCGATGTTGTTCTCCAGATTGACCGCGCCGCCGGCGCCACTGCCGTACTCGCTGCTGTTGAGGTCATAGACCCCGTCGTAGGTGCCGCGGAATGTGCCGTGGAAGGCCACATTGTTGAAGTTCAGCTGGCCCAGGGTGCCGAATTTCTTGTCCGCGTTGACTTGCACGGTGTTGCGGAATTTCGACAATCCGGCGCTATCGCGAACGAAGGTGGCATTCTCGTAGAAACCGGTGAACTGCATTTCTTCCTCGGCCATGACCGAAGTCAGTGGCGTCAGAGCAAGGCTTGAGCCGCCCAGCAGGGCCAGACTCCAGTGTCGCAGGCCCATTTTTGTTGTTGTCGGCATGACAGGTCCTCGTGCGGTTTAAGTGTGGGAAGACATCCGGTTCAGGCCGGATGGCGTTCCTCTTGCGGCAGCCCGACGGTCGCCACGCAGGGCGCGACCGGCTGGGGTTCGGCTGAGGCGGGCACGGCAGCGTCGGCGTGCAGAATGCCGTCTTCGTCGGCATAGGCCCCGGTGATGAACTTCGGTTTGAACACCAGCACCCAGGCGGGTACCAGCAACATGGCGGCGATGGCGTTGATGACGATCATCACGCACAGCAGCAGGGCGGCATCGGACTGGAAACGCAGGTCCGAAAGGATCACCCACATGATGATCCCGGCCATCAGGGTCAGAGCGGTGAAGCTGATGGCGATGCCGGTGGTGGCGATGGCCTGGCGCACCGCGTCGGTGAGACGGCCAAACTTGGCCATTTCCTCGCGGATGCGATCCATCATGTAGATCGAGTAGTCGATACCCACGCCAATGCCGACGGCGATCACCGGCACCGTGTTGATGTCGATACCCATGCCGGCCAGGCCCATATAGGCGTAGGTCAGCGCGGTGGCGAAGGCCATCGCCAGGAGCATCATCAAGCCGGCATGCCAGGAGGTGTAGAACAGCATGACGAAGACGAAGATCAGCAGGAACACCAGCGGCAGCACCACCAGGTTGGTCTCGAATGCCGACTCGTTCATCGCCGCGGCCACGCCAAGGGTGCCGCCAGCCAGGCGGATGCTCAGCCCCGGCACTTCCTCGCCGTGCTGCTCGATCCACTGCTTGGCCATGTGCATGGCGCGGCGGATGGTTTCGCCCTGACGATCCTTGTAATAGAACACCAGGTTGGCGACGCGATCGTCGGTGTCGGTGAACTCGTTGAGCGCGCCGGGGATCGGGCTGGAGGCCATGTAGGTGAACATCAGCCCGCCGACGTAATTGGCGTCGTGGGGAATCTGCAGCCAGCGCGGATCGTCGTTGTGCATCAGCCGGTTGACCTGGGTGATCAGGTCCGGCAAGCCCTTGCTGCCGCCGACCGAGGGGTCGCTGAGCATGTGGTTCTGTAGCGCCTGCAGCGCGCGCAGCACCTCGGGCTTCTTGATTCCGCCTTTCTCGGCATGCTCGGCGACGATGTACAGCTCTTCCGAGCCGGGGAAGCGCTGGTTGATCTCCTTGGACGAGACGTTGTAATCGTGTTCCGGGTAGAGGATCGGCGAACCGGGCTCGGAGTCGCCGATGCGCACCTGGGAAGAGGCCCACAGGCTGGCGAGGATGGCCAGCGCGGCCAGGCCCAGCGCCTTGCGCGCAGCGGTCGGGTTGGCCACCGTCCGCGCACAGATCGCGCCGATGTGGCGCAGCGCGGTCTCGCGCATCTCCGGGTTCTTCGGCTTGGGCAGGATCGACAGCAGCAGCGGCACGCCGATCAGCACGCTGAAGATCACCGTGGTTGCCCACAGCGAGGCGTAGATGCCCAGTTTGGTGTTCAGGGCAATCGAGCCGATGGCGATCAGCAGCAGGCCGATGGCGTCCGAGACGATGCCCAGGGTGCCGGGGCGGAACAGGCTGTCGAAGGTGGCGCGCGCGGCCAGCGGGCCGTCACCGAGCAGTTTGACCTCGGCGTAATAGCGTTCGACCAGTTGCACTCCGTGGCTCATGGCCCGGGCGGCGATCAGGAAGGGAATCACCAGGCCCAGCGGGTCGAGGTTGTAGCCCAGCAGGCTGATGATGCCGAGGCCCCAGATGATCGATATCATTACCCCGCCGAGTGGGATCAGCACGCCATAGGCCTTGCGGAAATGCATCACCAGCAGCGCCAGCATGATCAGCACGGTGCAGATGAAGATCTGCAAAATCTGGCTCATGTAGGTGTAGGCCCAGCCCACCAGTACCGGTTGCCCGGTGGCGTAGAGGGTCACCCCGTCGATCTTCTCGGCGTCGCGCAGCGCCTGGATCTGCGCGAAGGTTTTGGCGTAGTCGAGCTGGCCCTCGATCAGTTGCGCCTTGACCAACGCCACTTGCAGGTCCGGCGACACCAATGGGCCATAGACCCGCGGGTTGGCCACCACGTCGGCTTTCATCGCGGCCAACTGCGCGGCGGAGAGCTGGCCGAATTCGGGTTGGTAGTAAGGCTCGGAGTTGATGCTGCCGACCTCGGTCAGCCAGACCTTGCGCGAGTTGCGGTGGGTCAGGCTGCTGACCAGGTTGTGGTTGACTCCGGGTAGGCTGTCCACCGCCTGGGTGACCCGATCGATCAAGGCCAGGCGCTCGTTGCTGAACAGGTCGCCTTTGTCGAAGGCCACGCCGATGACCAGCACGTTGGCGCCGCCGAAGCTGTCCTTGATGCTGTTGTGCAGCTGGATGTACGGGTGTTCCTGTGGCAGCAGATCGGAGAAGTCGGTGTAGACCTTCAGCCCGGGAATGCGCAGGGCGAAGAACAGGGTCAGCACCGCGATGATCGCCAGCACGGTGCGCGGGTGGTCGAACAACCAGACCTTGGCCTGAGCCAGCTTATGGCTAAACGGATGCAGTATGGGCATGGTGGCGGGTCTCAGTCGGTCGTGGTCGCAACGGCGGGCGTAGCGCTGGGCGCGGTGTCGAGGGTCAGCAGCAGGCCGCGGCCACCGGCAACGATCAGGCGTTGCGCGGTATCCGCGGTGATGGCGCGCAAGTAGACCGGCGCATCGGGCGTCGGCAGCGTTTGCCACTGTTCACCGGCCAGCTGCAGCACGCTGCTGTGGTCGCCGACGGCGAACAGGCCGTTGTCACTCGCTAGAAAGCCGAAGATCGGCGCGCTGCTCGGCGTGCTCTGGCGTTGCCAGCTCTGCCCGGCATCTGCGGTGTGGTAGATAAAGCCGTTGAGGCCACCGACCCAGCCCTCCTCGGGGCTGCGGAAGTAGCTGGCGTGCGGGTAGAACTCGTCCGGCAGGGTGCCGGCCAGCTGCCAGTTGGCGCCGCCGTCCTGGCTGGCGAAGAGCATGCCGAACTCACCTACGGCCACCGCATGGTCGCGGTCGATGAACTGCAGGTTGGTCAGCATGGCGTCTTCGTCGAGGCTGGTGTGCGTCCAGTCGCCGCCTTGGTCGTGGCTACCGAGCAGGGTGGTCAGGCCGCCGGCTACCCACCAGGCGCCATCCGGGGCGCAGGCGGCGGTCAGCATTTGCTCCTCGGTCGGCAGGGCGTGTTCGCGCCAGCTCAGGCCGAGGTCGGCGCTGTGCCACAGGCGGTTGTCGAAGCTCAGGGCGATGAAACTGCCGTCGGCGCAGGCGTCGAGGTCGATCAGGCTGGTGCCCTTGGCGATCACCTGGCGCGTCCAGCTCTGCCCCTGGTCAAGGCTGGTCAGCAACACGCCGTTGTTGCCGGCCAACAGGGTGGCCTGCGGCACGCTGGCGAGAGCCTGGTAGTAATCGGCGCGGTGGCTGGATTTGCTGCCTTCGGCGGCGACTCCGGCCAGGTTGAGTTCGGCTTCACAGCCGGCGAGCACAATGGGTAGGAGAAACATCCCGAGTGCCGAGCGTACCGGGCGGCTCAGGACGCACGGCAACAGGCCGTGCGACTGCTTGTTATGGTTCATCACGTGTCACCACTTGTGATTGTTGTTGTCGTGAAGCGGCTGACAAGGCGAGAGCAACGCCTGTGCCAGACCACCGACGGTGACCCGCAAGTAGTTTCAAGTTGTTGATTGGATTTGGTTTTTTTTGGGAGAGAAACAGCTTGTGGAGGGTTGTAGCACTTAAAGTGGGGGGAAGAGGGGTTAATCAAATAATCAAAATCATCAGGCGTTTCACCAAATGGCGAAACGCCTGGCGCTGGCGCTCCGCATCGGCGCAAGGCGGTATATCGCGTGCTGGGTTACCTGCCGCGCCGCGATGGCAGTGTCTGATTGCTCAGCGCTTGGCGCCGCTCGCCCAGCCTACGATGCGCTAGCCTTCGATGCCGATTTTCTTCAGCCGATAGGCCAGTGCCGGTCGGCTTAGGCCGAGCAAGCGCGCGGCACCGGAGACGTTTTGGTTGGCCTGTTGCATGGCTTCGCGCATCAGGCTTTCCTCGATCTCGTCGAGGCTCAGGCCGCTGCTCAACAACTGGCTGATCCAACTGCCCTGGCCATTGCCTGGCTGAATCAGCACGCCGTCCGACGACACCCGCTCGCTGGCGGTCTGCGGCTCTTCCGGCGCCCGTGGGAACAGCGCCGGCACGCTGATGCTTTCGTTCGGATCGGTGAGGATGATGCCGCGCTCGATGACGTTCTCCAGCTCACGGATATTGCCCGGCCAGCTGTAATGCAGGCAGGCCTCCAGGGCTTTGTCCGAAAGGCCGAGGGTTCTCTTGCCGTACTCCTCGTGGAAGCGCTGCAGGAAGTGCTCAGCCAGCAGTGGAATGTCCTCGCGGCGTTCGCGCAACGCCGGGATCGCCACCGGGAAAACGTTCAGCCGGTAGTACAAGTCGGCGCGAAAACGCCCGGCCTTGACCGCTTCGGCCAGGTCCTCGTGGGTGGCGGCGATAACCCTTACGTCGATCTTGCGCGTGCGGTTGTCGCCAACTCGCTCCAGCTCGCCTTCTTGCAGCACGCGCAGCAGACTGGCCTGAGCGCGCGGGCTGAGTTCGATCACCTCGTCAAGGAAGATGGTGCCCTTGTCGGCCCGCTCGAAGCGGCCCATGCGTGACTGGGTGGCGCCGGTGAAGGCACCTTTTTCCACGCCGAACAATTCGGACTCGATCAGGTCCGGCGGGATCGCCGCACAGTTCACCGCGACAAAGGGCTCGGCGGCGCGTTTGCTGCGCAGGTGCACGCTACGCGCGATGACCTCCTTGCCGACCCCGGTCTCGCCGAGCAGCAGCACCGAGACTTTGCCCTGTGCGGCCTTGTCCATCATCTTGCGCACGGTCTGGTAGGCCGGGGTCTGGCCGATGCCGTAGTACTGGCCTTCCTGTTTGTCGAGGTTGGTACGCAGCGACACCAGTTGCGATTGCAACTCGTAGAGTTCCTCGATGATGGGGTCGCTCTTGAAATACTGTTTGAAGCTGGCAACGTCGTCCCACTCTTCGGCCGGCTTGCCAATGATCCGGCACTTGTCGCCGCCGCAGCCGCGGCAGCTGACTTCCTTGAAGATGATTTCCCGGCCCATGAACGCCGAGGAATAGGCGCAGGCGTAGCCGAGCAGAGTCCAACACACCGGGTCTTGCATCTGCCCCAGCTCGGTCTGGCAGATTTCCACCTCGAAGGAGTCGATCCACTCCACCTCGACATAGAAGCGCCCGCTTTCCTTGTCGATATCGACCTCGGTGGGGCGGGCCTTGACCAGACCCTTGAGCGAATGCAGCTGCGGGCCGGCGAGGAACATGTCGTACTCGCTGGCATTCGGGCGCAGCTTCCAGGCCAGTTCGGCGTCCTTCAGTCCGGACTGGTAACCCATGCGCAGGAAGAAGCCCTTGGCCCGTTCGATGCCCAGGGTACTGACCATCTCGCGGCGGAAATTGGCCATTGCGGAAACCTGCAACAGCAGCATGCGCTGTTCGCCCAGCCAGATCTTGCCTTCCGTGCTCTGGAAGTGGATGAGGCTGGTGAGGTCCTTGAAGTCTGCGTATTGCAGCTCGGGTTTATAGCGGATCGGCATGAACTCAAATCCCCTGATTTATTGTTGTAGGGGGGGGGCGCTGAAGCACCTGGAAAGCACACGGCAATCGATGTATTCAGCGAACACTCCAGGCGGCCTTTCCGGCCGTGTTGGCGCAACGCCAACTCACCATATTCGCCTTTTTCGGCAGATGAAAGTCAACCAAATGATGAAAGGCGCCAGGGCCTGAGGCGGGCCATCGGTTGCCTTGCGCAGAGCCTGTGAGCATTTGCTCAAGTGTGCCGTAGCAATTGATCAAATGCTCAAAAAGCCCGTGGGGTGCCTGCCTTCACGGCGTGTTTCCTGTGCCGGTTATTAAATTAAAAATCATTAAAATACAATAACTTATTTTCTTTTTTGGCGCCTTGGCACAGGCGTTGCGTTAGGGCCTGTGCCAGCAACCAGCCAGGAACCGGCCGAGATGAAAGACCCAGTGATTCCCTTCGACCAGCTAACCCGTTATGTCCGGGTGCGCAGCGAGCCGGATGCCCGGTTCGTCGAATTCGATTTCGCCATTGGTCATCCGGAACTTTTCGTCGAGCTGGTACTGCCACACGCCGCCTTCGCCGCGTTCTGCCAGCAGCACCAGGTGGTGCTGATGAACGCGGCGATGTGCCAAGCGGTGGATGAAGACGCGGCCAAGTGGCGCTACGGCGATGTCGGACGACGCGAGGCGAGCGGCCGAGAGTAAGCACGGGCGACAGCCGAACACACACAACAACAAGACGGTACGGTTGAAATGAGCGTAGAGATCAAGACCAATACGGTGGAAACCCTCCGCCACACCTACGGCAACCTGCAACGCCGTTTCGGCGACAAGCCGGCGAGCCGCTATCAGGAAGCCAGCTACGACATCGAAGCGACGACCAACTTCCACTACCGGCCGTTGTGGGACCCGCAGCGGCAGCTCAACGACCCCAGCCGTACGGCGATCCGCATGGTCGACTGGCATGCGGTCACCGACCCGCGCCAGTACTTCTACGGTGCCTATGTACAGACCCGGGCGCGCATGCAAGAAGCCACTGAGCATGCCTACAGCTTCTGCGAGAAGCGCGGCCTGCTGAGCCGCCTGCCCGAAGCGCTGCAGCAGAAGATCCTGCGTTGCCTGGTGCCGCTGCGCCACGCCGAGATGGGCGCCAACATGAACAACAGCGGCATTGCCGGCGACTGCATCGCCGGCACCATGACCCAACTGCATATCTATCAGGCCATGGATCGTCTGGGCATTGGCCAGTACCTGTCGCGCATCGGCCTGCTGCTCGGCGAGGGCAGCGGCAGTGCGCTGGACCAGGCCAAGGCTTACTGGATGGACGATCCGATCTGGCAAGGTCTGCGCCGCTACGTCGAAGACAGCCTGGTGATCAAGGACTGGTTCGAACTGGCCCTGGCGCAGAACCTGCTGCTCGACGGCATGAGCTACCCGCTGATGTACCAGCGCTTCGACCAGCAACTGGGCGAAGAGGGCGCCGCCGACCTGTCGATGCTCACCGAGTTCATGCGCGACTGGTACGCCGAAAGCACCCGCTGGGTCGACGCCATGCTCAAGGTGGTGCTGGCCGAAAGCGCAGAGAACCGCGAGCAGATCCAGGCCTGGGTGGATACCTGGGAACCGCGCGCCTATGCCGCCCTGCAACCGCTGGCCGAAGCCGCCACCGGCCAGGTCGCCCTCGACGAGGTGCGCGCCGCGCTGGCCGCGCGCCTGCACAAGCTCGGGCTGCGCAGGCCAGGAGTAGCCGCATGAAACAACTGGCTTTCATCGTGTTCCAGGACAACGACAACGCACGTTACCTGGTGGACGCCATCACCCAGGACAACCCCCACGCCGAGGTCCAGTACCAACCCGCGATGATTCGCATCCAGGCCGAGAAGCGCCTGGAAATCCGCCGCGCGACAGTGGAGGAAATGATCGGTCGCGAGTGGGACGTCCAGGAAATGCTCATCGACGTGATAAGCATCGGCGGCAACGTGGCCGAGGACGACGACAGCTTCGTCCTCGAGTGGAAGAACTAGGAGGCAGACCATGACAACCCAGAAGAAAAAACTCAGCCTGAAAGACAAGTACCAGTACCTGACCCGCGACATGGCCTGGGAGCCGAGCTACCAGAAGAAGGCCGACATCTTCCCCGACGAGGATTTCGAGGGCATAAAGATCACCGACTGGGACAAGTGGGAAGACCCGTTCCGCCTGACCATGGATGCCTACTGGAAATACCAGGCCGAGAAAGAGAAGAAGCTCTACGCGATTTTCGACGCCTTCGCGCAGAACAACGGCCACCAGAACATCTCCGATGCACGTTACGTGAATGCCCTGAAGCTGTTCCTCACCGGCGTTTCGCCGCTGGAATACGGCGCCTTCCAGGGCTACTCGCGGGCTGGCCGGCAGTTCAGCGGCGCCGGCGCGCGGGTCGCCTGCCAGATGCAGGCGATCGACGAGCTGCGCCACGTGCAGACGCAGATCCATGCGATGAGCCACTACAACAAGCACTTCAACGGCCTGCATGATTTCGCCCACATGCACGACCGGGTGTGGTTCCTCTCGGTGCCCAAGTCGTTCTTCGACGACGCGCGTTCGGCCGGCCCGTTCGAGTTTCTCACCGCCATCTCGTTCTCCTTCGAGTACGTGCTGACCAACCTGCTGTTCGTGCCGTTCATGTCCGGTGCCGCCTACAACGGCGACATGGCCACGGTCACCTTCGGCTTCTCCGCGCAGTCGGACGAAGCGCGGCACATGACCCTCGGCCTGGAAGTGATCAAGTTCATGCTCGAACAGCACGAAGACAACGTGCCGATCATCCAACGCTGGATCGACAAGTGGTTCTGGCGCGGTTACCGCCTGCTCAGCCTGGTCGGCATGATGATGGACTACATGCTGCCGAACAAAGTGATGTCCTGGGCCGAAGCCTGGGAGGTGTATTACGAGCAGAACGGCGGCGCGCTGTTCAAGGACCTCGAGCGCTACGGCATCCGCCCGCCGAAGTACCAGGACCAGGCCAATATCGGCAAGCAGCACATCACCCACCAGATCTGGGCGACCTTCTACCAGTACAGCCAGGCCACCAACTTCCACACCTGGATTCCCAGCCAGGAAGAGCAGCAGTGGCTCGCGGAAAAGTACCCGGACAGCTTCGACAAGTACTACCGCCCGCGTTTCGACCACTGGCAGGAGCAGCATGCCAAAGGCCAGCGCTTCTACAACCACACCCTGCCGCAGCTGTGCCAGGTGTGCCAGGTGCCGGCGCTGTTCACCGAGCCGGACGACCCGACCCTGCTCAGCCACCGGCAGATCGAGCACGAGGGCGAGCGCTATCACTTCTGCTCGGATGGCTGCTGCGAGATTTTCCAGCACGAGCCGGAGAAGTACATCCAGGCCTGGCTGCCGGTACACCAGATCTACCAGGGCAACTGCGAGGGCGGCGACGTGCAGACCGTGGTGGAGAAGTACTACCACCTGAAAATCGGGGTGGACAACCTCGAGTACGTCGGCTCGCCCGAGTACCTGCGCTGGCTGGCCTGGAAGAAACTCGGCACCCCGGCAGCGCCCGCCGGCACGGACACCACGCGCGACGCCGCCTGATGCGTCACCCCGGGTCGGGGTGGCGCTGCCGCCCCTGACCACCCCGATTCCAAGAACAAGAGGGTCAGCTCATGACTGTTAACGCGATCAGCGAATACCGCGCCACGCCGCGCGACCTGCAAGCCAATTTCCATGGCATGCAGATGCTCTACGTCTACTGGGAAAAACACCTGATGTTCTGCTCGCCCTTCGCCTTTCTCGTCGCCCCGGCGATGACCTTCGGCGCGTTTCTCGAGCAGGTGTTCATGGAGGCGATCAAGGCCCATCCAGACAGCGCCCAGATCGATTTCAGCGCGGCTGTGTGGCAGCTCAATGGCCAGCCGTTCACTGCCGATCCCGGCGCCAGCCTGGAAGCCAACGGCATCGACCACAAGAGCCTGCTGCGCCTGAGCACGCCAGGCTTGAACGGCGTTCAGGGTTCGTGCAGCTGAGAGGTGTGCCATGAGTTACAACGTCACCATTGAACCGACCGGCGAAGTGATCGAAGTGGAGGACGGCCAGACCATCCTCCAGGCCGCCCTGCGCCAGGGCGTCTGGCTGCCGTTCGCCTGCGGCCACGGCACCTGCGCCACCTGCAAGGTGCAGGTGGTCGAGGGCGAAGTGGATATCGGCGAAGCCTCGCCGTTCGCCCTGATGGACATCGAGCGCGACGAGCGCAAGGTGCTGGCCTGCTGCGCCATTCCGCTCTCCGACCTGGTGATCGAAGCCGACGTCGATGCCGACCCGGATTTTCTCGGTCATCCAGTGGAAGATTACCGCGGGGTGGTCAGCGCCCTGGTTGACCTGTCGCCGACCATCAAAGGCCTGCATATCAAGCTGGATCGGCCCATGCCGTTCCAGGCCGGGCAGTACGTCAACCTGGCGTTGCCGGGCATCGACGGCACCCGTGCCTTCTCGCTGGCCAACCCGCCGAGCCGGAACGACGAAGTCGAGTTGCACGTGCGCCTGGTCGAGGGCGGTGCGGTCACCGGCTTTATCCACAAGCAACTGAAAGTCGGCGACCCGGTGGAGCTGTCCGGACCTTATGGGCAGTTCTTCGTGCGCGACTCGCAGGCCGGCAACCTGATCTTCATCGCTGGCGGCTCGGGGTTGTCGAGCCCGCAGTCGATGATCCTCGATCTGCTTGAGCGCGGCGATACGCGGCAGATCACCCTGTTCCAAGGCGCGCGCAATGTCGCCGAGCTGTACAACCGCGAGCTGTTCGAGGCGCTGGCCGCGCAGCACCCGCACTTCAGCTATGTGCCGGCGCTCAACCAGGCCAATGACGACCCGGCGTGGCAAGGCTTCAAGGGCTTCGTCCACGACGCCGCCAAGGCGCATTTCGACGGCCGCTTCGGCGGGCAAAAAGCCTACCTGTGCGGCCCGCCGCCGATGATCGACGCGGCCATCACCACCCTGATGCAAGGCCGGCTGTTCGAGCGCGACATCTTTATGGAGCGCTTCTACACCGCCGCCGATGGTGCCGGCGAGAGCACCCGTTCGGCCCTGTTCAAGCGCATCTGAGGTGAATCATGAACCGTGCCGGATATGAGATTCGCGAAACGGTCAGCGGCCAGACTTTCCGTTGCCTGCCCGACCAGTCGGTGCTCAGTGCGATGGAGCAACAGGGCAAGCGCTGCGTACCGGTCGGTTGTCGCGGCGGCGGCTGCGGCCTGTGCAAGGTGCGCGTGCTGAGCGGCACCTACCAGTGCCACAAGATGAGTTGCAACCATGTGCCGCCGGAGGCGGCCAAGCAGGGCCTGGCCCTGGCCTGCCAACTGTTTCCCCAGACTGACCTGAGCATCGAATGCCTGCGCCGCCAAGGCCCGGGCGACCACAACAACAAGAACCAGCAAGAGGTGTCGTCATGAAAAAAGGCGTAATGCGCCCCGGTCACGTCCAGTTGCGCGTACTCAATCTGGAGAGTGCCCTGACCCATTACCGCGACCTGCTCGGTCTGATCGAAATGGACCGCGACGAGCAAGGGCGCGTCTACCTGAAGGCCTGGACCGAGGTCGACAAATTCTCCGTGGTGCTGCGCGAGGCCGATCAGCCGGGCATGGATTTCATGGGCTTCAAGGTGCTCGATGAGGCTTGCCTGAACCGCCTGACCCAGGATCTGCTCAATTATGGCTGCCTGATCGAAACCATCCCCGCCGGCGAACTCAAGGGTTGCGGTCGGCGGGTGCGCTTCCAGGCACCGTCCGGACACTTTTTCGAGCTCTACGCCGACAAGGAGTACACCGGCAAATGGGGGCTGGAGGAGATCAATCCGGAAGCCTGGCCGCGCAACCTCAAGGGCATGCGCGCGGTGCGTTTCGACCACTGCCTGTTGTATGGCGACGAGCTGCAGGCGACCTATGCGCTGTTCACCGAGGTGCTCGGTTTCTACCTGGCCGAGCAGGTGGTCGACGACAACGGCACGCGCATCGCGCAGTTCCTCAGCCTGTCGACTAAGGCCCACGACGTGGCCTTCATCCAGCACACGGAGAAGGGCCGGTTCCACCACGCCTCGTTCTTTCTGGAAACCTGGGAAGACGTGCTGCGCGCCGCCGACCTGATTTCCATGACCGACACCTCGATCGACATCGGCCCGACCCGCCACGGCCTGACCCATGGCAAGACCATCTACTTCTTCGATCCCTCGGGTAACCGCAACGAGGTGTTCTGCGGTGGCGATTACAACTACCAGGACCACAAGCCCGTGACCTGGCTGGCCAAGGACCTGGGCAAGGCCATTTTTTACCACGACCGGGTGCTCAACGAACGTTTCCTGACCGTGCTCACCTGAAAGCCCGGCTCGCCTTTTTGCAGAGATTGCGCAGATGAAAGAGATCAAGCACTTCATTAACGGTGCCTTCGTCGGTTCGGCCAGCGGTCGCACCTTCGACGACATCAACCCGGCCAACGGCCAGGTGATCGGCCGCGTGCACGAGGCCGGCCGCGCCGAGGTCGATGCCGCGGTGCAGGCCGCACGTGCCGCGCTGAGCGGGCCCTGGGGCGCGATGAGCGTGGCCGAGCGGGCGGAAATTCTGCACCGCGTGGCCGATGGCATCACCGCGCGCTTCGACGAGTTCATCGAGGCCGAATGCCTGGACACCGGCAAGCCGAAATCCCTGGCTGCGCATATCGATATTCCGCGCGGCGCGGCCAACTTCAAGGTGTTCGCCGACCTGCTGAAGAACGTGCCCAGCGAAGCCTTCGAGATGGCCACGCCGGACGGCAGCGGCGCGATCAACTACGCGGTGCGCCGCCCCAAGGGGGTGATCGGGGTGATCAGCCCGTGGAATCTGCCGCTGTTGCTGATGACCTGGAAGGTCGGCCCGGCCCTGGCCTGCGGCAACACCGTGGTGGTCAAGCCCTCCGAGGAAACCCCGCTGACCACCACCCTGCTCGCCGAGGTGATGCAGGCCGCCGGCGTGCCGGCCGGGGTGTACAACGTGGTGCATGGTTTCGGTGGCGATTCCGCCGGGGCCTTCCTCACCGAACACGCGGATGTCGATGCCTTCACCTTCACGGGCGAAACCGGCACTGGCGAGTTGATCATGCGCGCCGCCGCCAAAGGCGTGCGCCAGGTCTCGCTGGAGCTGGGCGGCAAGAACGCCGGCATCGTCTTCGCCGACTGCGACATGGATAAGGCCATTGAAGGCACGCTGCGCTCGGCCTTCGCCAACTGCGGTCAGGTGTGCCTGGGCACCGAGCGGCTGTATGTCGAGCGCTCGATTTTCGAGGAGTTTGTCGCCCGCCTGAAGGCCGGTGCCGAGAGCCTGGTGATCGGCCCGCCGGACGACCCGACGAGCAACTTCGGCCCGCTGGTCAGCCTCAAGCACCGCGAGAAGGTGTTGTCCTACTACCAGCAAGCCGTCGCCGACGGCGCCACCGTGGTCACCGGCGGCGGCGTGCCGCAGATGCCGGAGGCATTGGCGGGCGGCGCCTGGATACAACCGACCATCTGGACCGGCCTGGCCGACAACTCGGCGGTGGTCACCGAGGAAATCTTCGGGCCGTGCTGCCATATCCGTCCGTTCGACAGCGAAGCCGAAGCCGTCGCCCTGGCCAACAGCCTGCCCTATGGCCTGTCCGCCACCCTCTGGAGCGACAACGTCGGCCGCGCGCACCGCGTCGCCGGGCAGTTGGAGGCCGGCATCGTCTGGGTCAACAGTTGGTTCCTGCGCGATCTGCGCACCGCCTTCGGCGGCAGCAAGCAATCGGGGATTGGTCGGGAAGGGGGTGTGCACTCGCTGGAGTTCTACACCGAACTGAAAAACATCTGCGTGAAGTTGTGAGGCCGTGATGAGCGCACCCCAGAACAGCCCGGAAATCGGCCGCGAAATCCTCGCCGCCGGCTATCGCACCAACCTGCACGACAGCGGCGAAGGCTTCCCGCTGATGATGATCCACGGCTCCGGCCCCGGCGTCACCGCCTGGGCCAACTGGCGCCTGGTGATGCCCGAGTTGGCCAAGCGCCGCCGGGTGATCGCCCCGGACATGCTGGGCTTCGGCTACAGCGAACGCCCGGCCGATGGTCAGTACCACCAACAGCGCTGGGTCGAACACGCGCTTGGCGTGCTGGATGCCCTGGGCATCGAACAGGCCGATCTGGTCGGTAACTCCTTCGGTGGCGGCCTGGCCCTGGCCCTGGCCATCCGCCACCCCGAGCGCGTGCGCCGGCTGGTGCTGATGGGCAGCGCCGGGGTGAGCTTTCCGATCACCCCGGGCCTGGATGATGTGTGGGGCTATGAGCCGTCCTTCGCCACCATGCGCCGGCTGATGGACACCTTCGCCTACGACCGCAGCCTGGTCACCGACGAGCTGGCCGAATTGCGTTACCAGGCCAGCATCCGCCCCGGTTTTCAGGAGTCGTTCGCGCAGATGTTCCCCGCACCGCGCCAGCGCTGGGTCGATGGCCTGGCCAGCAGCGAGGCGCAGATCCGCGCCTTGCCCCACGAAACCCTGGTGATCCATGGCCGCGAGGATCAGGTGATCCCCCTGGCCGCCTCGCTGACCCTGGCCGAGTGGATCGTCCGCGCACAATTGCACGTGTTCGGCCAGTGCGGCCACTGGACACAGATCGAACACGCCACCCGCTTCGCGCGCCTGGTCGGGGATTTCCTCGCCGAAGCCGACGCCCGACATTCCTGAGAGAGACCGACATGGACCAGATAATGATCAACGAGCTCGGCGACGAGCTGTACCAGGCCATGCTCAACCGCGAGGCGATCAGCCCGCTGACCGAGCGTGGCTTCGACATCAGCGTCGACGACGCCTACCACATCTCGCTGCGCCTGCTCGAACGACGCCTGGCGGCTGGCGAGAAGATCATCGGCAAGAAGATCGGCGTGACCAGCAAGGCGGTGCAAAACATGCTGGGCGTGCACCAGCCGGACTTCGGTTACCTGACCGACGCCATGGTGTTCAACAGCGGCGAAGCGGTGCCGATCAGCCAGCGACTGATGCAGCCCAAGGCCGAGGGCGAGATCGCCTTCATCCTCAAGAAGGACCTGATCGGCCCCGGCGTGACCAACGCCGACGTACTGGCCGCCACCGAGTGCGTGATGCCGTGTTTCGAGATCGTCGATTCGCGTATCCGCGACTGGAAAATCAAGATCCAGGACACCGTGGCGGACAACGCCTCCTGCGGCTTGTTCGTGCTCGGCGACCAGGCGGTATCGCCGCGCCAGGTCGACCTGGTCACCTGCGGCATGGTGGTGGAAAAGAACGGCCACATCATCAGCACCGGGGCCGGCGCCGCGGCGCTCGGTTCGCCGGTCAACTGCGTGGCCTGGCTGGCCAACACCCTGGGCCGTTTCGGCATCGCGCTGAAAGCCGGCGAGGTGATCCTGTCCGGCTCGCTGGTGCCGTTGGAGCCGGTCAAGGCCGGCGACGTGATGCGCGTGGACATCGGCGGTATCGGCAGCGCCTCCGTGCGCTTCACCTAAATTTGGAGGCTTGCAGATGAACCAGAAACTCAAAGTCGCGATCATCGGTCCGGGTAATATCGGCACCGACCTGATGATCAAGGTGCTGCGCAACGCCAAGTACCTGGAAATGGGCGCCATGGTCGGCATCGACGCCGCCTCCGACGGCCTGGCCCGCGCCCAGCGCATGGGCGTGGCGACCACCCATGCCGGCGTCGAAGGGCTGATCAAGCTGCCCGAATTCGCCGACATCGATTTCGTCTTCGACGCCACCTCGGCCAGTGCCCACGTGCAGAACGAGGCGCTGCTGCGCCAGGCCAAACCGGGCATCCGTCTGATCGACCTGACCCCGGCGGCCATCGGCCCGTACTGCGTGCCGGTGGTCAACCTGGAGGAGCACCTCGGCAAGCTCAACGTCAACATGGTCACCTGCGGCGGCCAGGCGACCATCCCGATGGTCGCCGCGGTCTCCCGCGTGGCCAAGGTCCATTACGCCGAGATCGTCGCCTCGATCAGCAGCAAGTCGGCCGGTCCCGGCACCCGCGCCAACATCGACGAGTTCACCGAGACCACCAGCAAAGCCATCGAAGTGATCGGCGGTGCGGCCAAGGGCAAGGCGATCATCATCATGAACCCGGCTGAGCCGCCGCTGATCATGCGCGACACCGTGTATGTGCTGTCCGCCGCCGCCGATCAGGCCGCCGTCGCGGCTTCGGTGGAGGAAATGGTTCAGGCGGTGCAGGCCTACGTGCCCGGCTATCGCCTGAAGCAGCAGGTGCAGTTCGACGTGATCCCCGAGTCCGCGCCGCTGAACATCCCCGGCCTCGGCCGGTTCAGCGGGTTGAAGACCTCGGTGTTCCTCGAAGTCGAAGGCGCCGCCCATTACCTGCCGGCCTACGCCGGCAACCTCGACATCATGACCTCCGCCGCGCTGGCCACTGCCGAGCGCATGGCCCAGTCGATGCTCAAGGCCTGAGGAGAATCGCCATGACCTTCAACCCCGGCAAGAAACTCTATATTTCCGACGTCACCCTGCGCGACGGCAGCCACGCGATCCGCCACCAGTACTCGCTGCAGAACGTGCAGGACATCGCCCGCGCGCTGGACCAGGCCAAGGTCGACTCCATCGAAGTGGCCCACGGCGACGGCCTGCAAGGCTCCAGCTTCAACTACGGCTTCGGTGCGCACACCGACCTGGAGTGGATCGAGGCGGTCAACGACGTGATCAGCCACGCCAAAATCGCCACCCTGCTGCTGCCCGGTATCGGCACGGTGCACGACCTCAAGGCGGCCTACAACGCCGGCGCGCGGGTGGTCCGCGTGGCCACCCACTGCACCGAGGCGGACGTCTCTAAGCAACACATCGAATACGCCCGCGAGCTGGGCATGGACACCGTCGGCTTTTTGATGATGAGCCATATGATCGCCCCCGAGCATCTGGCCAAGCAGGCCAAGCTGATGGAGAACTACGGCGCGACCTGCATCTACGTGGTCGATTCCGGCGGGGCGCTGAGCATGCAGGACGTGCGCGAGCGCTTCCGCGCGGTCAAGGCCGTGCTCAAGCCGGAAACCCAGACCGGCATGCACGCCCACCACAACCTGTCGCTTGGCGTGGCCAACTCCATCGTCGCGGTGGAGGAGGGCTGCGACCGCATCGACGCCAGTCTCGCCGGCATGGGCGCCGGTGCCGGCAACGCACCACTGGAGGTGTTCATCGCCGCCGCCGAACGCCTCGGCTGGGAGCACGGCACCGACCTCTACACCCTGATGGACGCCGCCGACGACATCGTCCGACCGTTGCAGGATCGCCCGGTGCGGGTCGACCGCGAAACCCTGGCCCTCGGTTACGCCGGGGTCTACTCCAGCTTCCTCCGTCATTCCGAAGTGGCCGCGCAGAAATACGGCCTCAAGGCCGTGGACATCCTCGTCGAACTGGGCAAACGGCGCATGGTCGGTGGCCAGGAAGACATGATCGTCGACGTCGCCCTCGACCTATTGGCCGCCCGTAAGGAGCGCAACTGATGAACCGTACCCTGACCCGCGAACAGGTGCTGGCCCTGGCCGAGCACATCGAAAACGCCGAGCTGCATGCGCATGACATCAGCAAGGTGACCAACGATTACCCGGACATGACCTTCGCCGACGCCTACGACGTGCAGTGGGAAATCCGCCGGCGCAAGGAGGCCCGCGGCAACAAGATCGTCGGCCTGAAGATGGGCCTGACCTCCTG